>JAEAMF010000655.1_pt1 | contig 37153 bp, 28 predicted proteins | sample 8958721 | NCBI WGS metagenome assembly JAEAMF01 (sample SAMN16933255, study PRJNA681124) | bioreactor sludge metagenome | isolation source: anaerobic bioreactor treating anionic surfactant - SDBS | place: India: Bengaluru | collected 2019-02-28 | reverse complement strand
AATACCGGCCTGTCACGCCGGGGGTCGCGGGTTCGAGTCCCGTCCACTGCGCCATATCGAAAGCCCCTCGAGAGCAATCTCGAGGGGCTTTTCACTTTCTGCAACATTCATGCTTTCGTCATTCGGGATCTTTAGGCTGATACTTGTGGTCAGAGGTTGGACCACATGAAGTCAGACAAGAAGAGAGACCGTTATGGACGATTATCAGGAAGAACTGCTGGAGCTGCAGGCAGCCGAGCGGGATGTGCCGGAACCGGCGGACGACGCCACCGAACTGTAAGGGCTGCCGTCGCCCGTCGCGGCGACACTCCCGGGATCGCCCGGGGTTGCCGGTTTCGAGCCGGCCTTGCCTGGTGCCGCAGGGTGCCGGGCCGGCGATCGGTGATCGCCTCACCCAATCCCACGCACCAGCCTCCAGGCTCGCGACCCCGGTCGACGAGAGCTGGCGGGTCCGCGCTTAACCGCCGGCCAGACGGCCCGGCTACCAGGTCACAGTTTGGCCGCTGCTTCGCCTACCGGCTGTCGGCGGTCCGATGGCCTGCCAACCCCTTCACATTGCGGGGGGGGGGCTTTCTCCTAGACTTTGGCCGCTGATGCAGGCGTCATGCAGTGTACATGCGCCAGATGCTGATAAATGATCTCGGTCCGGCAGGACGCTGGACGTGGATGCGTGTGCGAGGGAGCTCGATGAGCTTGCAGAAAAAGCCGCAGATCGTAGAGGCCGTGATGTTCTTCAATGAACGCGGCGTCTGCAAGGAAATGCTCTACCCGGAATTCGAAGCCCTGCTCGATGGCGTGGTCAACCTGCCGGCGTTTGCCGATCAGCAGATGCGGGCAGCCTTCGTGCTGATCAACCCGCGACTGTTGGTCAAGGCGGTGGTGTGCTTCTACATCGACTTTGGCGACCACGGCGAGGCCGACCGTGGCTGGAACATTCCCCTGCGCCATCTGGCCGACCGTACCGGCAGCGGGCCCGACCTGGGGGCCGGGCCGATTCGCCTGGCCTGTCGCAGCCAGTGCCCGGTGTCCTGGCACCAGATGCACCTGTGGGATCCCGGTCTGTCACCGACGCAGAACGATCTGCTGCTGATCCGCGACGCCGCCAAGCGCAACAATCTCGGCGTGCTGGTCGAGGACGATTCGGCGGCCGCGGTGGAGCCGGAAAAGCTGCACATGGCGCCGGAGCACAAGTGGTTCGTCCCTGACGCGGAGGAACAGGCGCGCGCCCTCGAGGCTGCCCGCAAGGCCGAGCAGCTCGAGCGCGAGCAGCGTCTCAAGGCGGCCCAGCTGCTGCGTCAGCAGCGCCTGCGTATCGTCAGCCTGTCCCAGCAGCACGAGGAGGAGCGCGCCCGGCTGCGCCTGCAGGCGGAGCAGCGCGAGCAGGCCCTGCAGCAGCGCCTGCTCGAGCTCAGGCAGGCGCTGGGCGAGCAGGCTCAGCGCAACGAGGCGCTCAAGGAGCGCCTGACTGCCCAGGCCGCCAGCTTCCAGCAGGTGCGGCAGGACATGGAGCGCCAGCTCACCACGCTGGCACGGAGCGGGCGCAGCGATCTCGAGACGCTGCGAGCCCAGTTCGAGCAGGAGGCCGCGGCGCGCATCGGTGCGGCGGTGCTCGAGTATCAGGAGCGCCTGGCGCGCCAGGATGCCCGACTGGCCGCCCAGGCCGCGGAGTCGGCGCGTCTGCGCAGCGAGCTGGCGCGCCTCACCGAGGAGCGCGACCGCCTGGCCGGCGAGGGCGGCGAGCAGACGCTGGAGCGCCTGGCTGCGCTGGGCGTGGTGTTCGTCGCCTACCACCCGGGTGTCGGCCACCTGACCCTGCCGCTGCAGGACCTGGCCGCCTATCAGGGCAATCCCCTGGCCTATGTCGCCGCCAAGTGCTTCGTCAGCGAGGCGCAGTACCGCCAGTGGCTCGAGCACTACCAGCAGCCGGCCTGCACTGCCGAGCTGCCTGGGGGCAGTCGTTGCGGCATGCCGATCGACCGCGTCGAGACGCCCAGTCGGTTCGTCGCCGGCGAGTCGGACTGCTGTGCCCGTCATCGCGTGAGGGTTCGCTCGCGCACCCATGGCGACTGATGGCGCATCGTGACTGGCCGCCACGGCCCTCCCTGCAGGCGGTGCGCTGCAGCTGGCTGGCGCGCGCCGGCGTGGAGCTGGCGCTGCTGCGCCTGGACCGGATCGATCCGCTGATCAGCGGCAACAAGTGGTACAAGCTCGCCCCGCACCTCGCCGAGGCCCGCCGCCTGGGCGCGCCGGGGCTGATCAGCCTCGGTGGCGCCCACTCCAACCACCTGCATGCCCTGGCGGCCGCCGGGGCGCGTTTCGGCTTCGCCACCGTCGGCCTGCTGCGCGGGCATGCCCAGGACACCCCGACCGTCCGTGACCTGCAGGGCTTCGGCATGCAGCTGCACTGGCTGGGCTATGGCGGTTACCGCGAACGCCATAGCCCGGGGTTCTGGGAGCCCTGGCGGGAGCGCTATCCCGCTTTCCTGGCGGTGGCCGAGGGCGGCCTGAGCCTGGCCGCGGCGCAGTCCTGCGCCGGCCTGGTGGAGATGATCGCCGATGGCCTGGCCGCGCTGGGCTGGGACGACTACCACGAGCTGTGGGCCGCCGCCGGCAGCGGCACCACCCTGGCCGGGCTGGTGCTCGGCGAGGCTGGCCGGCACCCGCTGGTCGGCTGCCTGGCGCTGCCGGCCGACCATGGCGTTCCCGAAGCGGTGGCGCGCCTGCTGGGCGAGGCCGGCCGAGCGGCGGGGCAGGGCTACCGGCTGGTGGATGCCAGCCGCGGTGGTTTCGCCCGCCTCGATGGCGAACTGGCGCGCTTCATCCTGGCGTTCGAGGCCGAGACCGGCGTGCCGCTCGAGCCGCTGTACACCGGCAAGCTGCTGCTGGCGCTGCAGGAGGCGGTCGCGCAGGGCGCGATCGCCCGCGGCAGCCGCGTCGTCGCCGTGCACAGCGGCGGCCTGCAGGGACGTCGGGCCCTCGACGCCCGCCTGCACGAGCTGGCCGCTCAGTCCTGAGCGCTGCTGCCGGCCGCCTGCGGCCAGTGGTCGTCAACCAGGAAGACCCGCGCCTGCTCCTGCCAGCGTCCGCCATCGGCGGGCTGCAGCCGGGCCAGCATGCGCGGCGCGGCGTCGGCCGGCAGCTCGGCCAGCCAGGCGCTCAGGCGCGTCTCGTCCCAGCATTCGTCCGCCGTGCACTCCGCCGGCGCCAGCCAGGCCATGCGCGGCAGCGGCTGCCAGCCGCCCGGGTGCGCCGCCTGCCAGGCCGGCCAGTCATGCCGGCGCACCCAGCTTCCCCGCAGGTGCTGCGCCGCAGCGCCGCGCGGCGGGCTGCAGGGGATGCGCCAGGGATAGAACAGGTAGCCGCCCAGCCAGGGGCTGGCCTGCACCGGCTTGCGGCTCAGCGCCTGCAGCTGCGCCCGGGCCGCCGGCAGCTCGCTGAGGCACAGCTGGTGCTGGCGCAGGTGCTCCAGCTTGAGGTCGAGGCGATCGAGACGCCCCGGGCCGAGCCAGGCCGCGGCGTCGCCGCCATCCGCCCGGGCCGGGCCGAGGTAGAACTTCACCGCCAGCTCGATGTGCTGCAGGCCCTCGTCGTCGTCCAGCAGCAGGTCCAGTTCGCCGAGGGTGTGGCCGCGCTCGCGGATCACCAGGTTGGCCGCCAGCAGGCGGATGCCCGGCGCCTGGTCGAGCGCGTACTGCCAGAGCTGCTCGTAGTAGCGCCCCAGGCGGTTGCCGCGCGCCGTCGCCAGTTGCGCGAGCAGGGCCTGCGGCTGGCGGTCGAGCGCGCGCAGCCACAGCTCGAGCACGTGGGGATGCGCCGCCCAGCCGCTGGCGCGCAGCGGATGGCGCGGGCGCAGGCCGTCCACCGCCTCGAGCAGCGGCGGGCTGAGCAGGGTCCAGGCCAGGTCGCGCACGGCTGGCTGGCGCAGCTCGGGGAGCAGGGGCAGAAGATCGGCGAACGGGCTCATGCCGGCGAGCATAGCCGCTGGCGCTCGGGCCTGTCGCGGTTTGCCCGGCGCCCGGCGCATCCTCCATAATCGGGCCTTCCGCAGACAGCAGCCGGCAGGATCTCATGGAGCAGTTCCGCAACATCGGCATCATCGGGCGCCTGGGCAGCTCGCAGGTGCTCGACACCATTCGTCGCCTGAAACGTTTCCTCGGCGAGCGCAACCTGCACGTGATTCTCGAGGAGAGCATCGCCGAGATGTTGCCCGGCCATGGCATGCAGACCTGCACGCGCAAGCTGATGGGCGAGATCTGCGACCTGGTCATCGTGGTCGGCGGCGACGGCAGCCTGCTCGGCGCCGCCCGCGCCATGGCCCGTCACGGCACCCCGGTGCTGGGCATCAACCGCGGCAGCCTGGGCTTTCTCACCGACATCCGTCCCGACGAGCTGGAGGTCCGGGTCAGCGAGGTGCTCGCCGGGCGCTACCTGCTGGAGAGCCGCTTCCTGCTCGAGGCCCACGTGCGCCGCGGCCTGGAGTCGATCGGCCAGAGCGATGCGCTCAACGACGTGGTGCTGCACCCCGGCAAGTCGACGCGGATGATCGAGTTCGAGATGTACATCGACGGCCAGTTCGTCTGCAGCCAGAAGGCCGACGGCCTGATCGTCTCCACCCCCACCGGCTCCACCGCCTACGCGCTGTCGGCCGGCGGGCCGATCATGCATCCCAAGCTGGACGCCATCGTCATCGTGCCGATGTACCCGCATACCCTGTCCAGCCGGCCGATCGTGGTCGACGGCAACAGCGAGCTGAAGGTGGTGATCGCCTCGGACATGCAGATCTACCCGCTGGTGTCCTGCGACGGCCAGAACCACTTCACCTGCGCCCCCGGCGACACCCTGACCATCCGCAAGAAGGCGCAGAAACTGCAGCTGATCCATCCGCTGGAGCACAACTACTACGAGGTCTGCCGGACCAAGCTGGGCTGGGGCAGCCGGCTCGGAGGGCATGACTAGTGCTGCTCGACCCGGCGCGCAGCTACGACCTGATCGGTGACGTGCATGGCTGCGCGCGAGCCCTCGAACGCCTGCTGGCCGGCCTCGGCTACCGCCGCCAGGGCGGCGTCTGGCGCCACCCGCAGCGCATGGTGCTGTTCCTCGGCGACATCCTCGACCGCGGCCCGCACATCCGCGAGGCCATGCACCTGGTCCACGACATGGTGGCCGCCGGCCAGGCCCTGTGCCTGCTGGGCAACCACGAGTGGTACGCGCTGGGCTGGACCACCCCGGCGCTGCCCGGCAGCGGGCGGACCTTCGCCCGCGAGCACGTCCCGCGCCACGAGCGGCTCATCCGCGAGACCCTGGCGCAGTTCGAGGACCATCCGGGCGACTGGCACGACTTCCTCGCCTGGATGTACGAGCTGCCGATGTTCCTCGACGCCGGGCGCTTCCGCCTGGTGCACGCCTGCTGGGATGCCGGGCTGATCGCGCGCCTGCGCGAACGCTTCCCGGACGGGCGCATCGACCGCGCCTTCATCCAGGAGGGCGGCGATCCGCACAGCTTCGCCGCCCACTGCTTCCAGCGCCTGCTGCGCGGCATCGACATGCCGCTGCCCCAGGGCCTGACCCTGACCAGCAGCGACGGCTTCACCCGCTCGGTGTTCCGCACCAAGTTCTGGGAGGACGATCCGCAGACCTACGGCGACATCGTCTTCCAGCCCGACGCGCTGCCCGACGAGGTGGCCAACCTGCCGCTGACCAACGCGCAGAAGGCCGCGCTGCTGCGCTACGGCGAGGACGAGCCGATGCTGTTCGTCGGCCACTACTGGTGCAACGGCACCCCGGCGCCGCTGCGCCCCAACCTGGCCTGCCTCGACTACAGCGCGGTGCGCCGCGGCAAGCTGGTGGCCTACCGCCTCGACCAGGAAACCCGCCTGGACCCCAACAAGTTCTTCTGGGTCGAGGTCAAGCGCCTGGAGGCCGACGCATGAGTCCGGTGGCGGCCCTGCGCCGGCCGCTGGGCGACGACCTGGCGGCCTTCGTCACCCTGCTGCAGCGCCTCGGCGTGCCGCACCGGGTCAGCGAGGAGTCTGGCGAGCAGGTGCTCTGGGTGCCGGACGAGGCATTGGCCGAGCAGGTGCGCGAACTCTATGCCCGCTATCCCGGCGGCGCCCCCTACGGCGAAGCGCCGGCCGCGCCGCGCCCGGCCGCCAGCGGCCAGTGGCTGGCGCGCCTGCGCGGCCTGCCGGTCACCAGCCTGATCCTGCTGCTGACCTTCGCCGTCGCCCTGGCCACCTGGTTCGGCGACAACCTGCGACTGGTCAGCTGGCTGACCTTCAGCGATTTCCGCATCGACGGCGACTACGCCTGGTTCCTGCCGCTGGGCGACAGCCTCGCCGCCGGCCAGTGGTGGCGGCTGGTCAGTCCGATGCTGGTGCACTTCGGCGTGCTGCACCTGGCGATGAACAGCCTGTGGCTGTGGGAGCTGGGCCGGCGCATCGAGTGGCGCCAGGGCAGCCTGCCGCTGCTGGCGCTGGTCCTGCTCTACAGCCTGGTATCCAACGTCGCGCAGTTCGTGTTCGGCGGCCCGGCCATCTTCGGCGGCCTGTCCGGCGTGCTCTACGGCCTGCTCGGCCACTGCTGGCTGTTCCAGCGCCTGGCGCCCAACCCGCACTACCGCCTGCCGCCGGGCGTGGTCGGCATGATGCTGGTGTGGCTGCTGGTCTGCCTGTCCGGCCTGATCGGCGCCCTCGGCCTCGGCGAGATCGCCAACGCCGCCCACGTCGGCGGCCTGCTGATCGGCTGCGCCACCGGCGTGCTCGGTGGTCTGCTGGCGCGCCGCCGGCGCTGAATGAAATACCCGCAGGGTGGATAACGGCGCCGCCCTGTCCACCGGTGCGCCATGCAGAATGGTGGAAAGGACCTGCGGTCGTTTTCCACCCTGCGGCCATCCGGCCCCGCTAGAATCACTTCTTTTTCCCTGGAGGCTACCCATGACGTCCTTCGCCGAAATGATCGAGAACATCACCCCCGAGATCTACCAGAGCCTCAAGCTCGCCGTGGAGATCGGCAAGTGGCCGGATGGCCGCAAGCTCACCCAGGAGCAGAAGGAACTCAGTCTGCAGGCGATGATCGCCTGGGAGATCAAGAACCTGCCCGAGGAGGAGCGCACCGGCTACATGGGCCCGCAGGAGTGCAAGTCGAAGTCCTTCGAGGTGCCGAACATCCTGTTCAAGAGCTCGGGCACCCTGCACTGATGGCCGAGATCGCACGCGGCGCGCTGACCAAGATGGCGGTGCGCCTGGACGCCCCGGTGCAGTACGCCCTGCGCCTGGACGACCGTGAGCTGCCGCTCAACCCGCTGATCGGCCAGCACCTGCGCTTGGAGTACCTCGGCGCCATCCACTGCAGCCACTGCGGCAGGAAGACGAAGAAGAGCTACGCCCAGGGCTACTGCTACCCGTGCATGACCAGGCTCGCCCAGTGCGACAGCTGCATCATGAGCCCGGAGAAGTGCCACTACGAGGCCGGCACCTGCCGCGAGCCGAGCTGGGGCGAGCAGTTCTGCATGACCGACCACGTGGTCTACCTGGCCAACTCCTCCGGGGTGAAGGTCGGCATCACCCGCGCCACCCAGCTGCCGACCCGCTGGCTCGACCAGGGCGCCAGCCAGGCGCTGCCGATCCTGCGCGTGGCCACCCGCCAGCAGTCCGGGCTGGTCGAGGACCTGTTGCGCAGCCAGGTCGCCGACCGCACCAACTGGCGCGCGCTGCTCAAGGGCGACGCCGAGCCGGTCGACCTGCCGGCGGTGCGCGAGCGGCTGTTCGATACTTGCCGCGAGGGCCTCGAGGCCCTGCAGCAGCGCTTCGGCCTGCAGGCGATCCAGCCGCTGGCGGAGGCCTCCGTGGTCGAGATGCGCTATCCGGTCGCGGCCTACCCGGCGAAGATCGCCAGCTTCGATCTGGACAAGAACCCGGTGGTCGAGGGCACACTGCAGGGCATCAAGGGCCAGTACCTGATCTTCGATACCGGCGTGATCAACATTCGCAAGTACACGGCCTACCAGCTGGCCGTGCAGCAATCCTAAGGAAGCCAGCCATGCGCAGCGAACAACCGAAGACCGTCTACCTCAAGGACTACAAGGCTCCCGACTACCTGATCGACGAGACCCACCTGACCTTCGAGCTGTTCGAGGACCACACCCTGGTCCATGCGCAACTGGTCATGCGTCGCAACCCCGAGGCCGGCGAGGGCCTGCCGAAGCTGGTGCTGGACGGCCAGCAGCTCGAGCTGCTGGCCCTGGCCATGGACGACGTGCCGCTGGCCAAGGGCGACTACCACCTGAGCGACAGCCACCTGACCCTGCAGCCGACCCAGGCGCAGTTCGTCATCGACAGCAGCGTGCGCATCCACCCGGAAAGCAACACCGCGCTGGAAGGGCTGTACAAGTCGAGCGGCATGTTCTGCACCCAGTGCGAGGCCGAGGGGTTCCGCAAGATCACCTTCTACCTCGACCGCCCGGACGTGATGAGCAAGTTCACCACCACGCTCAGCGCCGACAAGCAGGCCTATCCGATCCTGCTGTCCAACGGCAACCCGATCGCCAGCGGCCAGGAAGAGGACGGCCGCCACTGGGCCACCTGGCAGGACCCGTTCAAGAAGCCCGCCTACCTGTTCGCCCTGGTGGCGGGCGACCTGTGGTGCATCGAGGACAGCTTCCGGACCCTGAGCGGTCGCGACGTCGCCCTGCGCATCTACGTCGAGCCGGAGAACATCGGCAAGCTGCAGCACGCCATGGACAGCCTCAAGCGCTCGATGAAGTGGGACGAGGAGGTGTACGGCCGCGAGTACGACCTGGACATCTTCATGATCGTCGCGGTCAACGACTTCAACATGGGCGCCATGGAGAACAAGGGCCTCAACATCTTCAACTCCAGCTGCGTGCTGGCCCATCCGGAAACCGCCACCGACGCCGCCCACCAGCGCGTCGAGGCGGTGGTCGCCCACGAGTACTTCCACAACTGGTCGGGCAACCGCGTCACCTGCCGCGACTGGTTCCAGCTGTCGCTGAAGGAAGGCTTCACCGTGTTCCGCGACGCCGAGTTCTCGGCCGACATGAACTCGCGCACGGTCAAGCGCATCGAGGACGTCGCCTTCCTGCGCACCCAGCAGTTCGCCGAGGACGCCGGCCCCATGGCCCACCCGGTACGCCCGGACGCCTACATGGAGATATCCAACTTCTACACCCTGACCATCTACGAGAAGGGCGCGGAAGTGCTGCGCATGATCCACACCCTGCTCGGCGCCGAGGCCTTCCGCAAGGGCAGCGACCTGTACTTCGAGCGCCATGACGGCCAGGCGGTGACCTGCGACGACTTCGTCAAGGCCATGGAGGACGCCAGCGGCCAGGATCTCGGCCAGTTCAAGCGCTGGTACACCCAGTCCGGCACCCCGCGCCTGAGCGTCGAGGACTGCTACGACGCCCACGCCAAGACCTACACCCTGACTTTCCGCCAGAGCTGCCCGGCCACCCCTGGCCAGGAGCACAAGCAGCCCTTCGTCATCCCGGTGGCCATGGGCCTGCTCGACGCCCACGGCCAGGAGCTGGCGCTGCGTCTGGCCGGCGAGGCCGAGGCGAGCGGCAGCTCGCGCGTGCTGGCGGTGACCGCGGCCGAGCAGAGCTTCACCTTCGTCGACGTGCCGACCCAGCCGCTGCCGTCCCTGCTGCGCGGCTTCAGCGCGCCGGTGAAGCTGCACTACCCCTACGGCCGCGACCAGCTGATGTTCCTCATGCAGCACGACTCCGACGGCTTCAACCGCTGGGAGGCCGGCCAGCAGCTCGCCGTGCAGGTGCTGCAGGAGCTGGTCGGCCAGCAGCAGCGCAGCGAGCCCTTGCACCTCGACGCCCGCCTGATCGAGGCGCTGCGCCATGTGCTGGCCGACCAGTCGCTGGATGCGGCGATGGTCGCCGAGATGCTCGCCCTGCCGGCCGAGGCCTACCTGGCCGAGCTCAGCGAGGTGGCCGATATCGACGCCATCCACATCGCCCGCGAGTTCGCCCGCAAGGCAATCTCCCGCGAGCTGTTCGACCTGCTGTGGAGTCGCTACCAGGCCTGCCGCGAAGCCTCGCGCAGCACGCCGTACGCCGCCGACGCAGCGCAGATCGCCCGCCGCAGCCTGCAGAACATCGCCCTGTCCTACCTGATCCTGGCCGAGGACGACGAGGTGGTCGACGCCTGCGAGGAGCAGTTCGAACACGCCGACAACATGACCGAGCGCCTCGCCGCGCTGGCCGTGCTGGTCAACTCGCCGTTCGACGCCGAGAAGGCCCAGGCGCTGGCCAAGTTCGCCGACTACTTCAAGGACGACGCGCTGGTCATGGACCAGTGGTTCGCCGTGCAGGCCGCCAGCCCGCTGCCCGGCGGCCTCGAGCGCGTGCAGGCGCTGATGCACCACCACGCCTTCACCCTGAAGAACCCCAACAAGGTGCGTGCGCTGATCGGCGCCTTCGCCAACCAGAACCACGTCAACTTCCACCGCGCCGACGGCGCCGGCTACCGCTTCCTGTCCGACCAGGTGATCGCCCTGAACGCCCTAAACCCGCAGATCGCCTCCCGCCAGCTGACCCCGCTGACCCGCTGGCGCAAGTTCGACGGCGCCCGCCAGGCGCTGATGCGCGGCGAGCTGGAACGCATCCTCGCCAGCGGCGAGCTGTCCAGTGACGTCTACGAGGTGGTGAGCAAGAGCCTGGCGTGAGCCGGCTCGCGCGGTTCCGTGCCGTCTGGGCGCGGTGCCGCTGCGTTATCCGCGATCTGACGCAGCCAGCCGCGATCCCGACAGCTACCGGAGGATGGTCGAGGCACAGGAGGCAGACAATGTCCTGATCGGCCTGTACCGCATCCACCACTTCGATCTCGCAGCCGAAGGTGATAGCCCACGGAGTCGCTTCGTGCAGAAGTTCACCGCCATGCTGGAGCAACGCGAATTCCACCCCGAGTTCAAGGCCCTGTGGGAGGAGGTGAAGCGCGGCGAGGTCGAGGTGGAGAATGTCTGGGGGCCGGATTGCCGTGTGCTGGTGTCTAAGGTGCTGGGCATCCAGCGCGTACGCAGCAGTGCGGCGCACCCCCAGCGCGAGACGTCATGCGAGGCAGGCAGAGGCGCCGCGCAGATTGGCAGCCAGAGCGAAGCGTCATGCGACGTACCCTGCGGCACCTCGCTGCTGCGCATCCGGACCGGACGGATCATGGACGTCCTCGCCGCCCTCGACTTCGAGCCGGACGAGGATTTCAGCGCCGGGGACAACCTGAGCGACTGCCTGTCCGAGCTCGACTGGGTTTGCGTGGGCCGCGAGGACGGCGTCCTCGCCTTCAGCCACGAGAACAGCGATTACCACGATCAGGGCATGGACTGGGAGGCCCTGATCGCCATGGCCCCGTTGCTCGAGGAGGGCAGTTTCTACGAGGAGGGAGCGAGCGACTACGTGGAAGACCTCGACGGCAACAGCTGTTCCGGCGTGCTGCAGGCGCGGGTGGAAGGCGGTGTACTGCACTGCCGGTTGTATGCGCTGGTCACGGATGCCGAAGGCCAGCGTAACCGGCAACTGATACAGGAAATCGATCCGCGGATGATTTGACCAGGCCAGCCCGTTGCCGTACTGCTCCAGTAGGGCGGCGCGGTACGACGACGAGTAGCCGTGGGGTAACCACCGCTATGAGCTAACGCTAAACTCGCCCGCCAGGCGCGGCAACCCGGTCATGACGGACTGACCGGGTTGCCGCGCTGGCGCTGGCGCAAACCTGCCGCTACCGTGCATTTTTCGGCGGATAACCGCGAATTGTGCGCAAGCGCACAGTTCGACGCCTGCCAATCGCCCGGCGGTAATTGCAAAATGCTGCCTCTCCAACCAGAGCCGCAGGCAGGGACGCATGCACGGGCCGCAACTCCAGAACCCTCCGGGTGCGCTCCGCGCCTGCCTTTCCATCGTTCCCCCCATCTCTCGTTCGCGGCAGGCCAGGCGATGCCGGGCATCCGCTCATTCTCTTTCTGCCCAGCGCCGCCCGCTTGACGTGCTGTCAGGTGGCGACGACGGCGACCTGACAACTTCGGAACTGCAGCCAGATTGCCGCCACAGGACAATCCGTCATCGATTCCCGATGAGGAGAGTGGCATGGAAAAATATCTGAGCACCGTGGAAATGGTCGGCTACTGCGCCGCCCATGCCGTATACAGCGTTTGTGACGGTGAGGTGCTGATACCCATCGTCGGCACCCTGCGTGACGACGGCCAGACGCAGCTGACGCGCCTGGTCGGCGGCTCCATCGAGACCACGGCCGGCGGGGCGAGGAAACTCAGCGAACTCGGCGCGGACATGCTCGGCGCGTGCTTCATCAGGGATGCCGTCATGACCAGCGCGACCGGCAAGACCGACTGCCTGCTCATCGACGTGCGCTTCAGTGCCGATCGCGAGCGCGAGATGCAGTTCGTCCTGCCGTACCGCAATGCCGGGCATGCCGATGGCTTCGGGGTCAACCGGCCGGAGTTGACCAATGGTGCCGAGGGACTGGATACCGGCACCCGGCAGGCCATAGGCCAGGCCTTCTTCAAGGGCATGCGCTCCCACTCGGAGGGTTTTGCCACCTGGGAGGCGCACTACCTCGACGAGGTCTGCAACAACGCTGCCTCCAGCGGCGAGGAAAACACCGGGTTCAGTGTGGACGAGCTGCGCACCCTGCAGCGCGCACCTTTTCTGGTGTTCTTCATGGTCGCTGCCGCCGACGGCAAGGTGGATCGCAAGGACGTAGCCGGTCTGCTCCGTTTGCTGACGGACGCCGAGCACTACGGCAGCCCGCTATTGATCCGTATCGTCACCAACATCATCGACAAGCTGGACGTCATGGCTGCCAGCCTGGGCGAGCAAGGGCTCAACTTCGCCCTCGAGCTGGTGATGGTCGCGAGCATCGTCGACGAGCGCATGCCGGCCGCCGAGGCGTTGGCCTTCAAGCGCGCGCTGCTGACCGTCGCCGAGGACATCGCCAAGGCTTCGGGCGGCCTGTTCGGCTTCGGTAGCCGGATCAGCAAGGCCGAGCGCACCGCGCTGACGCAGATTGCCCTCTGTCTGGGGATCGACGAAGCCCACTGATGTCGATCCCGTCCGGAAGTTTCGCCATGCCCGAGAACATCCAACCCCGGCCCTGCTGTGAGCCTGTCTGCCGATGACCAACGAAGCCTTTGCCACCCTGCTGACGCTGTACATGCGGCGCATCCGCGCCAGCGCCGCCGGGGTGGCGGCCGAGATCGGCCTGAGCCGCGAGGCCGTCAACAACTGGCGCAACGGCACCTCGCTGCCCAGCCCGAAGACGCGCGATCGCCTGCAGGCCTGCGCGCGCTACCTGCGCCTCACCGAGGCGGAGACCAACCGACTGTTCGTCACCGCCGGCTTCGAGCCGGAGTTCCCGCTGCAGAGCGGGGCAGGGAGCGAGGTGCCCTTCGCCACCTTCATCGACGGCCTGTTCGCCCGCCTCGGCCAGGCGGTGCCCTATCCCATCGCCCTGCTGCTGTCCCAAGCCCACTGGGGGCAGCCGCCGTTTCGCCAGGAACTGCTGGCGCGGGCGCGCAGCCTCTACGGCGACGGCGCGGTGCTGCACATCCAGCCGCCCTACAGCGTGAGTACCGCCAGCAACGACTACTTCGCCGCCATCGGCCGGCAATGCGGCTTCGCCGGCGTGGCCTCGGACTACGAGTTCGAGGCGGCGCTGGAGGACCGTCTGATCGGCCACGGCCGGCTGTTCTGCCTGGTCAGCCGCTTCGAGCAGGGCACCCCGGAGCTGCGCGATACCCTGGCCGGCATCCTGCGCAGCCTCAGCGAGATGCACGGCGGCCGCCTGCACCTGCTGCTGTGCGGCGGCGAGGCGCTGGCCGATCTCAAGTACCGCAGCGGCGACCTCTCCCTGCTCAACATCGCCCAAGTCAGCCACTGGCCCGAGCTGACGCTGGACGATCTGGCCACCCTGGCCGGGCTGCGCTGGCCGAATCGCCCCTTCGAAAAGGCCACCCTGGCGCTGCTGCTGGAGCTCTGCGGTGGCCATCCCGCGCTGGCCGAGGAGGGGCTGCAATGGCTGTGCGAGAACGCCGGCCGCGACCAAACTGCCCAGGCGGCCCTGCGCACCCGGCTCGCCGTCAGCGCGCGGCTGTGGCAGACCTTCCTGCCGCTGGCCGCCGACCCGGCGGCGCGCGAACGCCTGCACACGCGCCTGCAGGCCGAAGACCTCGGCCGGGCGCGGCCGTACCTGCCCGATGCCGAGTTGCGCCGGCTGTTCTGGAGCAACCTCGTCTGCGTGCGCGGTGAGGGCGAGGCGGCGCGCCTGCACTGGCGCTGCGAGGTGGTGAGGCAGGCCGGTCTGCAGGTGCTCGAATCATGCTCGAACGACTGAAAACCCGCGCCTGGCGCCGGCCGCTGGTCGTCGCGCTGCTGGCCCTGCTGGTCGGCAGCGCCGTGCTGACGCCGCAGTACAACCCGCTCACCCGCGGCGCCGCGCTGGCGACGGTCGGCACTGGCGCGGTGTGGGGCGAACTGCTCGAATGGCGCCGCGCCATGCTCGAGGCGCGCCAGGCCTACGACGGCTGGCCGCAGGACATCCACGAGTTCGCGCCGCCGCTGTCGCAGGCGTTGCTGCGCGTGCACTCGCCGCAGCCCTGGCGGCTGGTTGCCGAGGTGGCCGAGAATCCCGAGCTGGGCGATCTTGCCGGCACCGAGATCGTCCTCGACTTCGCCGAGCGGGGCGACGGCTGGACCTGCCGCGCCGGCGAGCCGCCGATCCCGGCGCGCTACCTGCCGCCCAGCTGCCGCGCCGCCGGGGACGAGGCGGCCGAAGCCCCGCTGGTCGACGACCTGCGCAGCCTGATCCTGATCTGCCTCGCGCTGTTCGCCGTCGCCGCGCTGTTGTTGCTGGTACGCCATCCGCTGCTCGGCCCCAGCCAGCTGCAGCCCAAGAGCCTGCTGCGCCTGCCGCTGGGGCAGTTGCCCATGCTCGATCGCCTGCTCGGCCTGTTCGGTCGCCGCCGCGCCACCCTGACGGCCGCCGGCATTGTGGCCAGCGACTGGCAACGCGCAATCGCCTGTGCGAGCGCCGCATCTGCCGAGCGGGTGCAAGCCCTGGCATTGGCGCTCGGCGCGCGCTGCCAGCCGAGCGCCGACTGGTCGCTGCCCGGTATGGTGTTCGAGTGGCAGTTCTGCACCGAGCTGCCGGTCAGCCTCGACCGCTGTCTGGTCTACGTGCCCGCGCCCTATCTCGATGCCGCCGCCGTCGTCCAGCACCTGCGCGCCGTGCAGGCCGGGCTGGACGTGATGCTGGTGCTCGCCGACCCCGCCGGCGAGCTCGAAGCCGGTGTGCTGCTCGCCCACTGCGCCGATCCGGCCAACCTGCTGGTGGCGCTGGACAGCAGCAGCCAGACGGAGTGGCTGCTCGGCGGCAAGCCCGCCGACGTGCTGCTGCGGCTGCTGTCCAGCCAGTTGCGCGTCACCCGCATCTCGCCCTACCAGACCCGCGGCGGCGTGGTGCGCGCCGGCGCCTTCTTCGGCCGCGCCCAGTTGCTGGCCCGCGTGCTCAACCGCGAGCCGGCCAACTACCTGGTGGTGGGCGGCCGCCAGTTGGGCAAGAGCAGCCTGCTCAAGGCGGTGCAGCGGCGCCTGCAGGGACATCCGCACATCGCCTGCCACTACGTCTCGCTGCGCGACCACCGTCTGGCGCCGCGGCTGGCCCTGCAGTTCGGGCTCAAGGCCGACACGTCGCTGGACGCGGTCATCGACCATCTGGCGACCCGCCACGCCGGTCGGCGCCTGTTCCTGCTGATCGACGAGGCCGACCTGTTCTTCCGCGATGAATCCCGCCACGGCTACCCGCAGCTCTCTGCCCTGCGCGCGCTGAGCGAGGAGGGCCGCTGCTGGTTCATGCTCGCCGGCTTCTGGGACCTGTACGCCACCGCGGTGCTCGACTACCAGTCGCCGCTGCGCAACTTCGGCGAGGTGCTGAGCATCGGCGGCCTGGAGCCGGAGGCCTGCCGCGAGCTGGCCACGCTGCCGCTGGCCCGTCTGCGCCTGAGTTTCGCCAGCGACGCCCTGGTCGAGCAGATGGTGCAGGCCAGCGGCCAGCGCGCCAACCTGGTGGCGATCGTCTGCCAGGAATGCCTCGAAGCCCTGCAGCCGGGCGAGCGGGTCATCGAGTCCCGCCACCTGGCCCAGGCGCTGGCCTCGCAGGCGGTGCTCGACGCCCTGGCCGGCTGGGGCCGCCTGTGTCACGACGAAGCCGCCTGCCGCCTCGACCGCATCGCCGTCTACCAGGTCGCGCTGCACGGCCAGACCAGCCTGGCCGCGCTGGTGCGCCTGTTCGAGGAACACGGCCTCGCCGGCCCCGCCGACGCCCTGCAGCGCGCGCTCGCCCGTCTGCAGCTTGCCTACGTGCTGCGCCGCGAGGACGGTAGCTACCGCTTCGCCATTCCGCTGTTCCTGCGCCAGTTCGAGCCCGACGAGGTGGCGCTGCTGCTGCGCCAGGAGCTGGCGGCCGAACGCAGTCAGGCGTGATGAACGATCTCAGTCACAAGGAGTTAAAGACATGGAAACCTACCTGCAACTTGAAGTGAGCGCCGAGGAATCGGTACTTGGCACCCTGCACGAAGTCCTGAACGCCATGCAGGACTATGACCTCGATACCAGTCGGGAGCTGCTCAGCGACCTCGACGAGAGCCTAGCTCCGCTGTTCGACCAGCTGGTGCAGCGCTTCGGCGACTACATCGAGGGCATCGAAGACATCGAGGAGGGCGAGGGTGGGCTTTCGGCCTCCTTCGTCTGCGGCGGTGAAGGCCTGGAATACGCGGTTGCCCTGCTGCCGATCCTCGGCCGGCACGCCACCCGCGCCAGCATCGCCTTCGATCATGACGAGGAGCACGAAGAGGACGAGGAGGACGTCAGGCTGACCTACTCCAGTGGTCAGGTGCTGCTCAATGGCAAGCCGGTGAGCGTCTGACCCACAGTCACATCGATCGCAACAAGGAGCGTGCATGAACAACGAATCCATTCAGGTCACCGGCCACGCAGCGCTGCTGGGCGACGAGGCCGCGCTGGCCGACCTGTTGACCAGCGTCCTTTACGAGTCCGCCCCCGAGGAGGCCTGCGTTGCCGTGACCTGCAACCCGCGCCTCGGGCTGGCGGCCATGGTCTGCTACGGCGACGACCCTGACTTCCCCAGCTTCTGGTTCTTCGATTACCGCACCGGCCAGCTTATGAGCTTTGACAGCAATGACCTGATCGACACCCCGACGATCCACGACCTGCATCTGGAGGACCGGCCCGGCGTGCTGAGCATCGAACCCTTCAGCGGCGAGCGCTTCGAGGTGTTCTACGACCTCGACCGGCAGGTGATGCGCTGGAACGCCCCGGCTGCCGCGCAGTGACACAACCGGGCGCCGTTACGGGCGCCGCCCGCGCAGGCTCTGAGGGCCACGCGCAACCCATTACCCTAACTCAGGAGTCTTTTGCATGAGCAATGCCCCCATCGACACGGAAGCCAGCCTCTTGAGCGAAGAGGAACAGGCGCTGGAAGCGCTGGAGCTGCTGGCCGATTCCTTGGCGGACACCGAAGCAGAGAAAGAAGATGTGCTGGAACTGCTGCTCCGTGCCATGGAGGAAGCTGGAGATGAGCTGGCGGCTGAGGAAGCGGCGGAGGAAGCCGAACGCCAGGCCAGAGCCGCCCTGCCGCCCGTCGACCCGGCACAGGCACCGCTGGTGGAGCTGTATCGCCGCCTTGAGGACTCGAACCAGGCGCGCGCAGCCTTTGCCCGAATCCTCGGCGAGCGTATGCAGGACGGCCGGGCTGCCGAGGTCGCCGAGTTCATTCGTACCTGCGAGGAACGCTGCCTCAACCTCCTTGGGCACTTGTACGGCGACGATGCGCCCTGGCTGGCGAGCACCGAGGCCTGGTTGGCCTTTGCCCGGATGATGATCCCGCGCAGCATCTGCTTTCGCAGCGGCAGGGATGTGCCGCAGCGCAGTCCCGAACTCAGCGCCGAACTGCGCCGCCTGGCCGAGAGCGAGCTGGCAGCCTGCCGTGCACGCGGCGATGCACTGCGCAAGCCAGTCAGCTTCGTGCTCCATCAGTTGCTGCCGTTGATGTGGTATCCGGGCATGTCACGCGAGGAGTGCCTTGCACATATCGACTGGGCAGTGGCACTGAACGCCGAGCGCGGGATCGCGGACGGTAGTGCCAACTGGGAGCCATTCATCGAGGGCCTGAGTGATACCGCAGACCTGATCGCCCTGGCCGAGCGCGGTGGCTTTCTGTGCAAGAAGGTGCTGGAGGTCTACGGCGAACGTGTAGAGAAGATTCCCACACCAGCCGGCTGGGCGCCGTGGCATGCCTTCTTCACCGCGCACCCGGAAATCTACGACAAGAAGCCGATCCGCGACGCCGGGTTGCTGGAGTTGCGCTGGTTCGCCAGCACGCCCGCACAGCGCGATACCCTCGCCGACATGTTCTTGCATGAAGTCTGCTATCACTCGCGGGCCGAGCGCCAGTACATCCACGGCCTGTTCGACCGTCTGGTGCGTGACGATAGCGAGGTCTTCGTTGCACTCCTCCGCGGCGAGACGGGCCGTTATGACATGAGCCTGCCGCTCGCCCAGTGGGTGTACGAGGGCCAGTACCCCGAGTTGCTGCCGTTGCTGCTGCCGCTGATCGCCCAGTGTTGCGACTACAAGGGCGAGGCCCGCAAATACCGCGATATCGTGCGCCAGCTGACCAGCAGTCGCCCGGCTGATCTGGCTGGCGTGGCTACCCGGGATCTGGTGCGTCTGCTGCCACTGCTCGATGAAGCCACGCTGAAGACCGCCCTGCCGGAACTGAAGAAGATCGTTGCCGGCAGCAGCTCCAAGGCACTGCGCGCGGCTCTGGCCGCCATCGCCGGTCGTTTCGTTCTCGCCGATCTGGTTGCCGACGGCTGGCTCAACAAGCCGCCGAAGAATCTGTTGCTCGCCTGCCGCGACCTGCTGCTTGCCCATCCCGATTCCGCCGCCGGGCCGCTGCTGGCCGAACTGCTGGCCGGCGGCAAGTTCGATCCGGGCTCGGCCAGTCTGGTGGAGAAACGCCTGCAGAAGCTCGGGCTGGCCGTCGACAAGGCGCCCGCTGCGCCGGCCGGCGAGGACACCGCGTCCGAAGCGGCCGCCGCAGCTGACGATCCCGCAGCTCGCCTCGCCGCCCTCGAAGCGCAGGCCGCGACGGTCAAGCGCATCGCCGCCAGCGTGAAGCACTACGACAGCCCCGAACTGCTGGCCCTCTGCGCGCCGCTGTCCGAGCACGCCGCCCGCGTGCTGCTGCACCTGGCCGCCACCGCCGAGGACGGGTTGCCGCCGCTGGTGGCGAAACTGCTCGCCCCGGTGTCGGCGGAGAACCGCGCCCGTCTGGCGCTGGCGCTGGTCGAGATCTGGATCGCCAGCAACGGCGAACCCAAGCTGCGCTGGGCGCTGAAGCTGCTGCCGGGCAACGCCGACGACCGGGTGGTCGACCAACTGGTCGCCGCGATCAACGTCTGGAACAAGCCGCGCCTGCAGCGCGCCGCCGCCGCCACCGAGCAGCTCGGCGAGGTCGACACCCTGTATGCGCTGCTGCGCGTGCAGGAGATTGCCGAGTCGCGCAAGCTCAAGGACATGGTGGTGAGCAGCGCTCGCCAGGCCCTGCGCGCCGCCGCCCAGCGCCGGCAGATGAGCGTGGCCGAGCTGTTCGACGAACTCACCCCGGACTTCGGCCTGGGCGAGGGGCTGACGCTCGTGGTCGGCCCCAACGCCTACCGCGTCGAGCTGCAGGGCGACCTGTCGCTGCGCGTCGTCAACGACAAGGGCAAGGCCGCCAAGTCGATTCCGGCGGTGAAGGATGCCGCGCTCAAGCCCGAGTGGGAGGCCGCCAGCGCCAAACTGAAGGGGCTGGCGAGCAATCTCAAGACCGTAGTCAAGCAGCAGGCGCCGCGCATGTACGGCGCGCTGGTCACCGGCAAGCGCTGGCCGCTGGCGCGCTGGCAGCGTCTGTTCGTCCAGCACCCGCTGCTGCGCATCGTCGGCCGCAGCCTGATCTGGCGCGCCGAGGATGCGCCGGATCTCGCCCGCAGCAGCTTCCGCCTCGCCGAGGACTTCTCGCTGGTGGATGTCGAGGACGATGCCGTCGTCTTGCCGGAAAGCTGCAGCGTCAGCCTGTGGCATCCGGCCACCGCTTTGGCGGGCGAGCTGGAGGCCTGGCAGGCCTATTTCGCCGACTACGAAATGGAACCGATGGTCGACCAGTTGGGTGCCTGCGCCGAGCTGCCGCCGGCCGAGCTGTTCAAGGATGAGCAACTGCTCGCTCCGCCCGGACTCGTGGTGGCGCAGGAGCAACTGTCCGGCCTGGCGAAGAAGTGGGGCTACCGCCCCGGCCCGGTGGGCGACGGCCCGAGCATCAACGAGCACACCTGGCGCCTGCCGGCGCTGGAACTCAGCATCGAGCTGCACCACGGCTACTTCCCGCCGTGGATGGACATCGGCTCCCCGGTGGAGATCGAGTGCTTCATGGTGCGCGACCTCAGCCAGGGCTGGGCCTGGATCAAGCCCGCCGACCTGCCCAAACCGCTGCAGGCCACGCTGATGGGGCAGATCCGCGCCCTGCAGGCCAAGGCCAGCGAAGCGCAGACCAAGTGAGTGCGCCATGCGCCAGGCCGACACCGTCGGCCTGGCGCATATCTTGCCGAGCGGGGCGATCGGCACGTTCTCCATGAATGGTGGCCTGCGTGCGCTTCAGCGTTTTCGGCAAGGAGCACGAGTGGCTCTACTGGATCGACAATCACAGCTCCAATGCCGATACAGGCTGGCCTGACGACCTTTATTTATTCGCCGCGCAATACCTGGAAGGTTGCTACATGTTCGATCCGGACGGCGAAGAGATCTGTCCCTATGCCTACCTGCCCCGCAAGGCCGCCAAGCGGCTGCTGCAACTGGTCTGCTGAAGAGGAAGCGAGCGATGGAAATGGATGGCAAGACGATGTTTCAACAGTTGATGGCTTGCGTCGAGCGCCACCACCTGCCGGTGGCCGCGGAACGCGTGGCCGAACTCGAGCTCAAGTGCAGGGCGTGAGTAGTGCAGGACAGGGCCGTCGTGCAGCACGGCGGCCCTGTCGTTGAGCAAGTATTCGGGCGAATCGGCAACGGAATGAGCAACGATATGGATCACTTCAACGAACTGGCAAATGCTGCGGACGAGGCCGAATTCCTGCAGCGCCTGGAGCGCAGCTATGCGCAACTGGGCATTGGTGAGGGGCTGGACTTTGGCGCGGTGCGCCAGTACTGGCAGAACGGGGTTGAATTGCCCAGGGTGTGGCGCCAGGCGTTGGCGCAGAGGCTCTGCCTGACCCGGACGGAATTCGACCGTTACCAGGACAGGTTCAGGCGCCTGTATGCCTGGGCGCTGGCCGAGCGGGCGCCGGAGCACTGGCTCGATTGCTGGGAGCGGCTGGTCGTGCTGCTGTCGCCTTTCGTGACTCCCGGTGACGCGTACTACTACCGGCATTGGTTGCCAGGGGCGGGGGGCGGGCCGGTACGCCTCAATACCCAGGTCTGGGCCGAGGCGCTGGGCGAGTCGATGCGCGATTGGGCCGGCGCGCTGGCCGAGGGCGTGCGGGGCTGGGAAGGCGTGTATGCCTGGCTGGTCCGTGCCGGCGTCAATCCGGCCTGCCTGGCCGAGGCGCTGGCCGCGCCGGATATGTTCTGGGATGAGCAGCGTTTGCGCGCTCTGGCCGGCATGCGCCTGTTCCTGATCCTGGTGCGCGAGCAGTTGCAGCGTGAAGCGCTCGGCGAAGACGTCTGGATCGACCTGTTGCTGGGCTATCGCCAGAGCGTTGCCGGCAGCTTCGAACATGTCTTTCCCGCCCGACGGGCCATTGCGCTGCGCCATCAGTTGCTGCTGCCACTGTTGCAGGCGCTCGCCGCCAGTCCGCGGCTGTACGAGGTGCTGCAACTGCAGGAGGGCCGGAACTGGCCGATGGTCGAGGTCTTCCGCGACCTGGGGCTGGCCCTGGTGCTGGGCGAGTCGGCCGAGCGGTTCGCCGAGGTGCTCGAGCGCCTGCCCGATGCGGAGGTGCGGCTGCTGTGGCGTTCCGATCTGTTTTGCGAGCGGTGCCCGGCGGCGGCCCTGCGGCTGGAGCAGCACCGCTTCGAGCGCTGCGGGGTGTTCGATCCGAACCTGAAAAGCCCCGAGGCGCTGGCCTGGTATCGCCAGGTCATCGACCGCGTGCCGGTCGATTCGGACGGCTTCAAGACGGTCATGAAACTGCTGTCCAGCGAGTTGGCGGAAGACGAGCTGCAGGGGCTGATCGACCGGCTGATCGCGCCGGCGCCGCAAGCCAAGCTGGGGTGGGAACTACTGGGGGGCATCACCCTGGCGGAGCCGCTCTGTGCCTGGCTGGAGTCGTGCAACGAGTCGCTGCGTGAGCGTGCCGCCGAACGCCTGCACGAGTTGGCCATCGCGCCGGCGAAGAGCGCCGAGCGGTTGCTGCCCGAGGTTTGGGACAGACTGGTCGAGGCCAGCCAGCGCTATCCGGCGCTGTTCATCGGCGCTCTTTCCTCCGAGCGTCTAGTGGCCGGCGAGGATAGCGTGGAGCGCTGGCTGCTGCTGTGGCGGGCCTGCGAGGAGGCGGAACCGCGCGTGCAGCTGCTCAGCCTTGCGCTGAGCGGGCTGGGTGGGGCCGGCCATGCCGGGCTGCTGGCCCTGCTCGAGACGCTGTACGGCGAGGCGCCCGAGCTGTTCCGGCGTTTTGTCGAGGAACATTCCAACTATTACCTGCCGCCGGTGATCGCCGCGCTGGGGCGCCAGGACACGCCGTTGCTGGCCCTGGTGCCGCTCATGGCCGGGCGCTGCTTCCAGGCTTCGGCCGGCTCCGGCGCCCGCTCCGGCCCATTGTCCGCCGCCGTGTGCCGGGCGCTGGTCGCCTTTCCCGAGGCTTTCGCCAGCCTGGAGAGCAAGGCGCAGCTCAAGCTGCTGCCGCTGTTCGACGACGTGGCGCTGGTGGCCTGCGGCCCGGCGCTGGTCGGGCTGTTCGCCGGCAGTTCGAAAACCCTGCGCGAACCTGCGGTGGCGCTGCTCGCCCGCTGCGCGCCGCAGGCCATCGAGGCCAGCGGCCTGCTGCAGGCCGCGCCCCGCGCGCGCCGGCTGGCGCTGATCGGCATGGCGCTGTCGGCGGACCCGGCGATGGCCGGGCCGATCCTGCGGCATATCGACGATGCGGCCCACGACGACTACAGCCGCAGCATCAGCCTGGACGCCCTGGAGCGTGCCGGGCAGTCGCTGGGCGGGCTGGACCCCTGGGCCGGGGCGGATCTGGCCGCCCTGCAGGCGCAGGTGGGGGGGCGCAAGGTGCCGGCGGCGGTGGGCAAGTGCTGGAGTCCGGAATTGGCCGAGCTGCTGGCGCCGCTCGGCGAGCCGTTGGCGAAGCACCTGCTGGTCATTCTCGCCGAGGGCGGCGAGGCGCTGCCGCGGCGCGCCCGGCAGATCCTCGCCTGGCTGCCGGCGGGGCGGCGCAGCGATTTCGCGCTGCTGTGCGTCGTGCAGTGGATCGCCGCCAACGGCGCCACCGCCGTCGACTGGCTGCTGCTGCCGCTGGCCGAATACGGCGACGAGCGTGCGGCCAATGCCCTGGTCAAGGCGGTCAAGGACTGGAAGAAGGTCCGCAAGCTCAAGGCCAGCGCGGCCATCCATCTGCTCTGCCGCCTGCCGGGCAGCTACGGGGTGTCCCAGGTGCGCGAGCTGTGGGAAAGCGGCAAGTTCTCCGAGTCGATCCTGGCCAACGCCCGCCAGGCCCTGAGCGAGGCGGCGGAGCGCCGGGGCATGGGCCTGGAGGAATTTCTCGAGCAACTGGTGCCGGACTTCGGTCTCGACCGCGACGGGCTGCAGCTCGACCTCGGCCCCTGGCAGTACCGGGTGCGCATCCGTCCCGACCTGAGCCTGGTGGTGGTGAACGAGAAGGGCAAGGCCAGCAAGAGCCTGCCCAAGGCCCGCGCCGGCGAGGACCCGGACCTGCGCAGCCTGGCGGAAAACCAGTACAAGGCGCTGGCGAAGAACCTCAAACCGGTGCTCAAGCAGCAGGCCGCCCGCCTGACCCGCGCCCTGCAGCTGGGCAGCCGCTGGCCGGCGGCGAGCTGGCGCCGGCTGTTCGCCGAGCACCCGCTGCTGGCCATCGTCAGCCAGACCGTGGTGTGGGCGGCGGAAAGCGCCGACGGCCAGGTCCTGGGGCGCTTCCGCCCGGACCAGGCCGGCGAGCTGATCGACCTGCAGGACGAGCCCTTCACCCTGGCGGACGACGCGCAGGTGCATGTCGCCCATCCGCTGGAGCTGGACGAGGCCGAGCGGGCCGCCTGGGCCGAGCATTTCGCGGACTACGAACTGGTGTCGCCGATTGCTCAGTGGGAGACGCCGGTACACCAGGCCAGCGCGGAGGAACTGGCCGCCAGCGAGCTGGCCCGCGCCCAGGGCTGCCAGTTGCAGCGCGGCCGCTTCGGCAGCCTGCTGGAGAAGTGGGGCTACATCAAGGGCGCGGGAGGCGATGGCGCGATGGTCAACGACCACACCTGGACCCTGGATGGCGAGCGCTGGCAGGTGACCCTCGCGCACAGTGGCGTCAGCGTGTTTTTCGACCCCGACGAGGAAGTGGAGGTCGAGACGCTGTCCGTGTACAAGCGCGAGACGGACGGCTACCGCTGCCAGCGCCTGGGCGAGCTGCCCCCGGCGCTGCTCAACACCCTGCTGGCGCAGGCGGAAACCCTCAAGGCGGAGGCCTTGGCATGAGCAAGGCTCCGGCCCGCCGGAGTCATCCATCGCCCCCTCCGTGTGGAGGGGGAACGTTTGGGCATCGAATCTCGCTACCCGACAGCCCTGCATCCGCAAAAGATGGCGGCGTGAGCGCCATACAGACCACGCAAGGAGCACCCATGGACATGCGTACCCACGGCAACACCCCGTTGCACTCGCTCGATAGCCAAGTCCCACCCGCCGTGCTGGCCGAGGAACTGGCCGCCCGCCTGCAGGAAGGCCGCGGAGACGAGGTCGCCGCCTTTCTGTCCAGCACCGCGGTGGGCTGGAGCTACGAACTGGGGCAACTGCAGGGCGCCCCTTGGCGCCGCGATCACGATACCTGGCTGGCTTTCGCCCGGCTGACCGTCCCGCAGGGCAGGCTGCTGCGCGGCGACTGGAACAAGGACATTCCCCGGCGCAGCGCCGAATTGACGGCCGAGCTGCAGGCACTGGCGCGCGCCCGCCTGGCCAGCGTCCAGAGGGAGTCGGGCAATCTCTGGGTGTGCCTGAACTTCATCCTGGCCCGCCTGCTGGTGTGGATGGGCTATCCCGGCATGCCCCGCGACGAGGCGCTGGCGCTGCTGCGCTGGGCTCTGGAGCTGCTCGCGCTGGCCGACATCGATCCGCGGGGGCGGATTCACCCGCAGTGGACAGAGCTGCTCGAGGCGCTGGACGACGCCGACCTGCTGCAACTGGCCGAGGAGGGCAGCGAGCTGTGCCGCGGCATCACCTCCGTATGGGCTTCGCGCCACAAGGCGCTGCCCCATCCCGAGCGTTTCGCGCCCTGGTACGACTTCGTGCGCCGCCACCCGGACTACTACGACTGGCACGACACCCACGACGACATCCACAAGGATCCGGGGCTGATCGCCTTGCGCTGGGAGCTGGGCGCCAACGCCGAGCAGCGGGCGAATCTGGCGGAGCTGCTGTTCTCCCAGGCCTCGCGTTCGCCGGCGGAGCACTTCAACGCGGTGTTCGACCGCCTCGTGCGGGAGGCGCCGCAGCTCTTTGTCGAACTGCTGGAAAACTGGCGGGTCAAGCACTTCGATGTGGTGCTGGCCGAGCAGATCTGGCGCGCGCAATATCCCGAACTGTTGCCGCACCTGTTGCCGAGCATCCTGCAGCAGAGCGAGCTCCAGCCCTTTGTCGGCGTGCTCAATGACATGCTGGCGGCCAATCCGGCGTGCTGGCGCGATATTTCCACGCCTAAGCTCGCCACTCTTCTGCCCCTGCTCGATCCGGCGCTGATCCGCGCCAACCTGGCGCTGCTGGGCGAACTGCTGGCTGCCAGCAGCTCGAAGGCGCTACGCGAGGCGGCAACCCAGGCGATGCGCGACTTCAGTCCGGCGGAAATCGCCGCCAGCGGCTGGCTGGAGATCGCCGGCAAGAACATGCAGCTTGCCTGCCGCGACATCCTGTTGGGCCACCCGGACCCCGCGGTGGTGCCGCTGCTGCGCCAGTTGCTCGACGGCGGCGCGCTCGACCTCGGCTCGGCCAGCCGAGTGGAGGTGCGTCTGCAGGAGTTGGGTGTGGAAATGCCCGACGCGGCGATGCCCGACCTGGCCGCGCTCGAGGCCCGGGTAGCGCGCTTCAAGCGCTTCGGAGGCGCGATCAAGGCCTACGACGCGGAGGAAGTCCTGGCATTGTGCGCGCCGCTGTCGGCGCACGCCGCACGCATCCTGCTGTATCTGGCGGCCACCACCGAGGACGAGTTGCCGCCGCTGGCCGAACGCCTGCTCGCCGAGATTTCCGCCGAGAACCGCGCCCGCCTGTCGCAGGCGCTGGTGCAGATCTGGGTGGCGTTGAAGGGGGACCCGAAGCAGCGCTGGGCGCTGAAGCTGGTGGCCGGCAACATCGACGACCGGGTGGTCGACACCCTGGCCGCCGCGGTGCGCGCCTGGGGCTGGTCGATGAAACTGCGTGCGGTGATCGCCGTCGAGCAGCTCGGCACACTCGATACCCTGTATGCGCTGTCGCAGCTCAAGGTGCTGTCGGCCTCGCGCAAGCTCAAGGACATGGTGGTCGAGGCCGTCTTCGACATCCTGCGGGCGGCGGCCAGGCGGCGAGGTTTGAGCCTCCCCGAGCTGTTCGACGAGCTGACTCCGGATTTCGGCCTGGGCGAAGGGCTGGTGCTGAACGTCGGCCCTCATGCCTACCGAGTCGAGCTGCAGGGCGATCTGTCGCTGCGCGTGATCAACGACAAGGGCAAGGCCAGCAAGTCGCTGCCTGCGCTCAAGGACGAGTCCTTGCGCGCGGAATGGGACGCCGCCAGCGCGTGCCTGAAGACCACCGCGAGCGGCCTGAAGACTGTCGTCAAGCAGCAGGTGCCGCGCCTGCAGACCGCCCTGCTGACGGGCCAGCGCTGGTCGCTGGCGCGCTGGCAGCGCTTGTTCCTGCAGCATCCGCTGCTGCGCATCGTTGGCCGCAGCCTGATCTGGCGGCTGGTGGAAAGCGGGCGGAGCTTCCGCATCGCCGAGGATTTTTCGCTGGTGGATGTGGTCGACGAGGCGGTCGTGCTGCCGGCCGAAGGGCAGGTCAGCCTGTGGCATCCGCTGGATGCGGACGTGGACGAGATCGCCGCCTGGCGCAGCTACCTGGACGACTACGAACTCAAGCCGCTGGTCGAGCAGCTCGACGCTCCCGCCGTCTTGCCGGCGCTCGAACAATGGCAGGGGAGCGAGCTGCGCCCGCCGTGCCCGCTGACAATCACCCAGGGGGCGCTCTCCGGGCTGCTCAGCAAGTGGAACTACCGTCCCGGCCAGGCCAGCGACGGCCCCCGTATCTACGAACACAGTCTCGATCTGCCCGCCGCACAACTGTACGTCGAGCTGCATCACGACAGCTTCATGGCCTACATGGACCTGGACAACCGCGTCGCCATCGAGCATGTGGTGGTCTACGACACCAGCAGGCGCGGCGATGACGGGCGCTGGCGGAAGCTGAGCCCGCAAGAGTGGCCGCGTTCGCTGCAGGCCGCTGTCCAGGACCAGTTCAACGCGCTCGCGGCCAAGGCCGTCCCCAACAAGGAGAGTGACTGATGCCCCCACGTGGTAGCAAGACCGCCGGAGCCACTCCGGAAACGGCCCAGCGCCTGCCCGCCGAACTGGCCCACGCCGAGGAGCTGGCCGCGCTGCGCGAGGTCGACGACGGGCCGCGCCCGGAGGGCTGGCGGCTCGGGCCGCGCGCGGTGCGTACCTTCGTCCTCGGCAGCGGGCGCGACAGCGTCGGCGGGCGGCGTATCGCCCGCAAGATCCACGGCAACGACGCGCTGGTCGAGCGCGCCATCGTCACCCTGGCCGGCCAGCGCGGGCTGATGCTGGTCGGCGAGCCGGGCACCGCCAAGTCGCTGCTCTCCGAGCTACTGGCCGCGGCGATCAGCGGCGACAGCACGCTCACCGTGCAGGGCGGTGCCGGGGTGGTCGAGGAGCAGATCCGCTACGGCTGGAACTACGCGCTGCTGCTGCGCGACGGTCCCGGCCCGGCGTCGCTGGTGCCCGGCCCGCTGCACCGGGCGATGGCCGGCGGCGGCCTGCTGCGCTTCGAGGAGATCAGCCGCTGCGCCACCGAGGTGCAGGACTGCCTGGTGCCGGTGCTCTCCGAGCGCCTGCTGCACATCCCCGAGCTGAAGGACGAGCGGCCCTGGCTGCTCGCCCGGCCCGGTTTCAACGTGATCGCCACCGCCAACCTGCGCGACCGCGGGGTCAACGAGATGTCCGCCGCGCTCAAGCGCCGCTTCAACTTCGAGACCATGCGCCCGCTCGACGGCATCGAGGCGCAGGCCAGGCTGATCGGCGAGGAAGTGGCCCGCGAGCTGGCCGCCCAGCGCATCGGCACCGAGGTGCTGCCCGAGGTGCTGACCCTGCTGGCCACCGCCTTTCACGAGCTGCGCGCCGGCAGCATCGAGGGCACCGCCATCGAGCGGCCCGGCACCGTGCTGTCCACCGCCGAGGCGATCAGCGTGGCCTGCAACGCCGCCACCGACTGCTGGTACTTCGGCGAGGCGCGCCTGCGCCCGGCGCATCTGGCGCGCTACCTGGTGGGCACGGCGATCAAGGACGACGATGAGGATCGCCGGCGCTTTGCCGAGTACCTGCGCATCGTCGCCCGGCGCCGGGCGGCCCAGGAGGACTGGCAGGACTTCGTCGCCGGTGGCCAGGGTGCTTGAGGCGGCGCAGGCCCTGCAGCTGCTGGCGCCCATGGCGAACCTGCGGCTGGCGCCGGTGCGCCACCACAGCCCGCGCTGCGCCCGCCACCTGCGCGCGCTGATCGAGGCGTTCGCCCCCGACACCCTGCTGATCGAAGGCCCGCAGGAACTCGACGCCCTGTTGCCGGCGCTGCAGCACGCCAAGGCGCAGCCGCCGCTGGCGGTGTACCTGCACGCGGCGCTCGGTCGTGGCGACGACGAGCTGCGCTGTCGCGGCTACATCCCGTTCGCCGAGTTCTCGCCGGAGTGGGTGGCGCTGCGCGCGGCGAGCGGGCTGGGTGCGGCGGTGCGCTTCATCGACCTGCCCTACGGCGCGCGGCTGGCGCTGTCGGCGCAGCCGGAGTCTTTCGCCACCGCGCCGGAGCCGACGCTGGACGTCGAGCCGCCGCGCCAGGCGCCGGACGTGCTCGCCGGGCTGATCGAGCAGGCCGGCTGCCGCGACTTCGACGAGTGGTGGGACCGCCACTTCGAGTCCGGCGTCGAGCCGGCGACGGCGGCGGATTATTTCGCCGACCTGCTCGCCTTCAGCCTGCTGTTGCGCGCCGACGGGGCGGGCGACGACGCCGAGAACGCCGCCCGCGAGGCGCACATGGCTGCGCAGGTGCGCATGGCCCTCGACGAGGGCCGGCGCTGCCTGGTGGTGTGCGGCGGCTACCACGTGCCGGGCATCCTCGCCGGCCTCGGCGAGCGGCTGCCGGCCAGTGTGGCCGAGGCGCTCGCCGCGCTGGGCTTCGCCGCCGCGCCGCCTGTGGTGCCGCGCGGCGCAGGGCCGGGCAGCGGCGAGGTCGGCGCCCATCTGATCGCCTACAGCCTGGAGCGTCTGGCGCGTGCCAGTGGCTACGCCGCCGGGCTGCCGGCGCCGGGCTACTACCAGGCGGTATGGCAGGCCTGGGAGAAGGGCCGCGAACTTCCGCATGCGACGGCCTGGCCGGTGCTGGCCGCAAGGCTGGCCGTACGCCTGCGCGAAGACGGTCTGCCGGCGACCCTGCCGGACGCCAGCGAGGCGGTGGCCATGGCCGGCCGCCTGGCGGCGCTGCGCGGCTGCCGCGGCGGGCGGGCGGAGCTGGCGGAGGCGCTGCAGGCCACGCTGGTCAAGGATACCGACGATGCCGGGCGGTTCGCCCGCGCGCTGGACGCGCTGTTCGGCGGCGATGCCAGCGGGCGCCTGCCGCCCAATGCGCCACTGGCGCCGCTGCTGGTCGACGTGCAGGCCTTCTGCACGCGCTATCGGCTGCCGGCGCGGCTGGGCGGCGCGCAGCGCAAGGAGCTGGACATCTACCGCAGCGCCCGGCACCGGCTGATCTCCCAGGGGCTGCAGCGGCTGCGCTTTCTCGGCATTCCCTACGCGCAACGCCTGGCCGGGCCGGATTTCGTCGCCGGCTCCGATCTCGCCCGTGTGCGCGAGATATGGGAATTGCGCTGGCAGCCGGAAACCGTCACCGCGCTGACCGAGGCGGCGCGCTACGGCTCCAGCCTGGAGGAGGCGGCGGTCAACCGCCTGCTCGAACGGCTGGCGCAGTCGAACGCCGCCACAGCGGTGGCCGGCACCCCGGTGGCCGGCAGTCCGGCGGCGCTGGTGCTGGAAGTGCTGGTGATGGGCCTGGAGGCGCTGGCCGAGCGGGTGCTCGATGCGGTGGTGCTGTGGCTGGAGCGCAGCTTCGACGCGCTGGCCCTGGCCCAGGCCGCCGGCCGCCTGGCGCAGGCCTACGAGGCGCGCAACGCGCTGGGCGGCGTGGGGCTGGCGCGTCTGCAACCGCTGCTGGCGCGCGCCTTCGCCCAGGCCTGCCTGCGCCTGCCGGCGCTGGGCCAGGGCGATGCCGCGCACGCGGCCGCGGCGGTCGATGCCCTGGCCGACCTGCACGGCATGGTGCGCCGTGCCGCCGCCTGGGCCGACGGCCCGCTGCTGCTCGATGCCTGTGGCGCGCTGCACGACGCCGACGTGCCGGCGCCGGTGCGCGGCGCCGCGGCCGGGGTGCTGGCCATGGCCGGGCACTGGTCTGCCGCCGACACCGAGCGCGCGCTGGCCGACGCGCTGGGTCTGGCGCATACCGCGCCGCAGGCCATGGGCGAGTACCTGCAGGGCTTCCTGCGCATCGCTCGCGGCTGGCTGCTGAGTCATCCGCCCACGGTGCAACGTCTGTCGGCATGCCTCGCGGCGTGGAGCGAAGAGGAATTTCTCGACGGCCTGCCCGCGCTGCGGCTGGCCTTCAGCCAACTCACCCGCCGCGAGCTGCAGGCCTTCGCGCAACTGCTGGTCGGCGCGCAGCAGGCGCCGGCGTTGCTGCGCGCGCGGGTGCCGGACGACGCCACGCTGCGCCGCAGCCAGGCGCTGGCCGCGCAGGTGGCGACGGTGCTGCACCACTGGGGGTTCGATGACTGATTCGATCGTGCGCCGCCGCTGGCGGCTGATCCTCGGCGCCGAGGCCGAGGCCGCGCTGGGGGGCGAGCAGGGCGGCGCGAGTGTGCTGGACGACGGCGACCAGCGCCGCGACGCCGCCCTGGAGTATCTCTACGGCCGCGAGTTCGAGCGCCGCGAGGGCGGCGAAGACGCGGACCGTTACGGCGGCATCGGCCGTCCCGATCCCGGTGCGGTGCGCTGGCTGGGCGAGGTGCGCAAGCTGTTCCCGCGCTCGGCGGCCGAGGTGCTGCAGCGCGACGCGCTGGACCGCTACCGGATGAGCGGCCTGCTCGCCGATCCCCAGGTGCTGGCCCAGGCCACGCCGAGCATCGAGCTGGTGCAGACGCTGATGGCGGTGCGTGCCAGCCTGCCGGCGGCGGTGCATGCCGAGGCGCTGCGGCTGATCCGCCGGGTGGTCGAGCAGTTGGAGGAGAAGCTGGCGCCGCGCCTGCGCGCCGCCTTCGCCCCCAAGCGCCGCCGCCACGGTCGCGGCGGGCGGCCGCGGCTGGCCGATCTCGACTGGGCGCGCACCCTGCGCCACAACCTGCCCCACTATCAGCCGGAGAGCGAGGAGCTGGTGCTGGAGCGGCTGTTCTTCCATCCGCGCGAGGAACGCCGGCTACCCTGGCACCTGTGGCTGCTGGTGGACCAGAGCGGCTCGATGAGCGAGTCGGTGATCCACAGCGCGGTGATGGCCGGCATCTTCGCCCGCCTGAGCGCGGTGCGCACCCGCCTGCTGCTGTTCGCCGACGAGGTGGTCGACGCCAGCAGCCAGCTGCAGGCGCCGGAGCGCCTGCTGATGGGCGCGCAGATCGGCGGCGGCACCAACATCGGCGCGGCGCTGGCCGCGGCGCTCGCTCAGGTGGAAGTACCGCGGCGCAGCGTGGTGGTGCTGATCTCCGACCTCTACGAAGGCCACGATGCGCGGCACGTGCTGAGCGAGGCGGCGCGCCTGGTCGGCAGCGGCGTCAGTGTGCTGGCGCTGGCCGCGCTCGACCGCCGCGGCAATCCCGACTACGACCGCGCGATGGCCGAACAACTGGTCGCGCGCGGCGTGCAGGTGGCGGCGATGACCCCGGACCATCTGGTCGACTGGCTGGCGACTACCATGCAAGGACGCTGAACATGCTGCAGCAATGGCTACACGCCCTCGACGATGCCGCCATCGCCGACTGGGCCAACAAGGGCTTGCTCAAGCGCGGCGCCAAGACGCTGGCGGCCTGCGACAGCGCGCAGTGGACGCTGGCGGCGGACGCCGCCGCGGCCAATATCGAAGGCCACACCCAGCGCCTGGGCGGCGTCGGTTTCGCCCAGCTCGCCTGCGACTGCCCGGCCTTCGGCCCCTGTCACCACCTGTGCGCCTTCCTCCTCGGCCTGCGCGCGCGCCTGCTGGCGCAGGCCGAGGCCGGCGCTGGCGAGGTTGTCGAGCGGGCGCCTGCCCGCCCCTGGCTGGAGGGCGAGGCCGCGAGCATCGAACAGGCCTTCGGCGCCGCTGCCACCCGCCGCGCCCTGCAATGGCTGGCGCGCAGCTTCGAGGCCGAGCTGGAGGAGGGCGACGCCGGCCTGGTCGGCCAGTTGCTCGACCCGGAGGAGGCCACCGTGCGCGTCCCGCGCGCCGGCGGGCTGGCCGCAGCCACCTGCACCTGCAAGGCGGCGAGCTGCGCCCACCGCGCGCTGGTGGTGGTGCAGGCGCGCCAGGCGGCCGGCGCGGCCATCCCGCAACTGCCGGCGCTCGGCCTGGAAGCGCCGGCTCGGGCGCGCCTTGGGCAACTGGAGGACTGGCTGGTCGCGCTGGTGCTGCAGGGCAGCGCCGGAGTCGGGCCGGCCTTCGTCGACCAGGGCGAGGCGCTGGCCACCGAGCTGCGCCAGGCCGACTTGCCGCGCCTGGGCGCGACCCTGCAGGGGTTGGTGCAACTGCTGCGCGACGACCAGGCCCGCCGCGGCGGCGCCGCCGAACGCCTGCCGGACGCACTGGCGGCAGTCTGGGTGCTGGTCCGAGGCCTGCGCCGGGAGCCGATGCCGCGGCCGTTCACCGAACTGGCCGGGGTGCATCGGCGCAGCTACCGACGCCTCGGCGGCCTGCTGCTGCACGGCGTCGGCGCCGAGGTCTGGGAAACCCTGGCCGGCCAGCGCGGCTTTTCCGTGTATTTCCACGCGCCGGAGAGCGGGCGCTACTTCAGCTGGTCGGAGTCGCGCGCCCGCGACCTCGATCCGCAATGGCAACCCGCCGAGGCGCTCGAGCAGGCACGGCTGGCCGGTATCGCCGCGACCGCGCTGCTGCAGCGCGGCCACCGCCTGGAGTGCGGCTGGGCCAGCGCCGACGGTCGCCTGTCCGCCCGCGACGGCACCCGCCTGAGCGTTGCCGAAGGCGCGGCGCCGGCCTGTCCGGCGGACGATCTGGCGACCCTGCTGCAGGGCCTCGGCGAGCGTCTGCGCGCCGATCCCTGGCAGCGTCCGCCGCCGCTGCTGGCGCGGCTGGCGGTCGGCGAAGTCGGCGCGCTGCAGGTCGACCGCGCCCTGCAGCGCTGGTCGCTGCCGCTGGGCGACCCGCACGGCATTTCCTTCACCCTGCGTGGCGAACTGGCCGGCTTCCAGGGCCTGGCCTGTCGCCGGCTGCAGGCCGGCCTGGCGGCGGGGCATGTGCCGAGCGAGGTGTTCGGCCGCCTCAGCCAGCAGGACGGGCTCGTCGTCCTCGCGCCGATCAGCGTGCGTTGGGCCGATGCGTCCGGCCTGCTGCACCTGAGCGCGCCCAAGCTCGCGACTTCCAGAGGAGTTTCTCATGCCTGAAGACGACAACCTGCACGCCTGGCTGGACGCCGGCCAGCACTGGCTCGCCCGCGTGCAGGCCGCCGGCCTGTCCTGCGCCGACCAACCGCTGCTGGCCGAAGGCCGCGCCTGGGGCGAGCAGGGCGAATTGCTCGGCTGGGGGGCGGTGTGCCGCCTGCTGACCAAAGTGCTCGACGAGCAGGATGCACTGCCGACGCGGGCACGGGCGCTGCTCGACCTGGCGGCCTGGGTGGCCACGGCGCGGCGGTTGGCGGCGGTGGCGGGGGAGGCCAAGGATTGATGGAAAACAAATCTTTCCCCCTTTTTTGCTTTTTTTAAACTATCGATCCGTTGACTATGAAGAATGGGGCTTGATATGGCAGTGGGTATTCCAGCGCATAAGGCAAAGTTCCGCTTTGCGCAGAAATTTGATGGTGTTGTATCTGTTGCTTTAGCTGATGACAGATTGTATGTGCAGTATGGCGATAGAAAAGGTAAGCGCTACTTCAAGGTGTTTGATCTGCAGCATTTCTCTGGGGCTGAAGACGACGAACCTGAATTGCTGGTTAGAGATGCAGAGGCGCAGTGGCGTCCGATGTTTCTGGTGGGTAACTTGCTGCATGTTTATGGGAAAGTGCCGGAGCTTATTGATGTGGTCCAATGGCAGCTACTCTACAGTGAGTATGATGGGCTTGCCAATCCAGGTTGGTCGAGAGATGGCCGTTTTGTGTGCGACGATGGGAAAATTTATCGTTCATATGGTTGGAATGATTATGGCCAAGGTTTGGATGTCGTTAAGGGTGGTGTTGTTGTTGGACATGTCGATGTGGATGTTCAATATTTTATGCCCTGTTCTGACGGATTGATTTATGGTGTGCGGCTCTCTTCGCCGGTCTTCTGCATATATTCTGTTTCTGAAATGACAGTAAAATTGGAAGTGTCTTTGGAGCGCTACGAGTTTCCTGGCAGCACCCCGAGGACGGTGGTGTCAAGGTTTGGCGACACGCTCTATGTGTTGGCTGGTAGTCATGTGCTGGTCATTGATCTTAAGACCTTTTCCGTGGATGCTGAATTCTCCTATTTGACTAGCGACTTTATGCAGGTGCTGCTGGCTGGTTTGAAGTACAAAGATATTGCATTTCCACACGCCATCAGTGCCTCGGAAGATACTCTGGTGTTGAGTAGTTCTGGCAGTATCGGATTGGTGCTGTGTTTGTCTACGGTCGATGGTTCGTTGCTTTGGGGGCGAAAGAGTAATTGGAGTATGCTTGCTGCCAATACTGACGGAGATTTGGTTTTTGGCTTGGAGGAGCGCCGGCCGCGTGCTTGGGATAAGTATACTGGTGAGGAAGTGTGGCAAGCCTCTGTCGGAGTAGTCGCCAATACTATCCAAGTGGGCGATAATTGGGTGGTTTATCACCCGCTATCTGGTGATATTCAGTGTTTCAACTGGAAAAAGCCTTACGTCTCTCCGTATCGTCCGGTCTGAATTCAATGGCAATAAAGGTCACTCCATTGCTTAATTCTGTCGAGTTGGCAGATTTGTCTGTCAGGAAAAATCAAGCAAAGGGAACAGATTTGTTTTTCTAAAGTCGCTCAAGTTTTCAACGAGAAGCAGCCACTCCGGAAGATACTGTCGAATAAATCAGGGCGCTTCCTGAATAGTTTGAGGGCAATACGTGGAAAATTATATTGAGCTTAGCTTCACCACCGATGACCCCTTCTGGGTGGGTGGAATGCCGCGGATCAGCTGCGGGATGGCAGTATCCCGCACCGGGAAACCGCTGTTTTCTGTCGTAGATCAGTGTGTAGAGCGTCTGCAGAGCTGGTGGCAGCGCTTCGATGAGTTGGATGGGCCTCACTGGCAGCGCTGGTTGGCTGAGCAGTGTCGTATCTGCGAACCTCCGCTACCTTTTGTCGAAGGTCTTGACGTCGAGGATAATCGGGTAAGGGTTTTCATGATCTCCGGTACCGAAGGCACCAATATGGTGCGAATGCTAGTTTCCATGTTGTATGAGGCGGGTTGTACGGAAGTCGAGGCTCTAATCACCTGTGATGAGAGCGAGTTGGTGAGGGATAATAAAGGAGAACTCCAGCCTGTCGGCGAGCGCTATTACATTGATGCTTATGGGCAACTGGCGGTAGTCAACTATCCGGAAATCGAATGCCCCGACGAATGAGTATTACCACGATCACTCCTTGGAGAAAGGGGACAGATTTGTTTTTCTGAATTGCCGGCACGGGCGCTGCTCGACCTGGCGGCGTGGGTGGCCACGGCGCGGCGGTTGGAGACGGTGGCGGGGCTGGTCGCAGAGCCCGGCTGAAGCGGATATGCGTCGGCCGTTGCGGCCGGCGCTGGACTGAAGGCCTGCCGGCACCCGAGCCGGGGGTGGCAGGCCGGTTTTTCTTGATGAGCACTCAACTGCAAGGAGGCAACAATGTCGGAAGCATCTGGACCCATCTTGATCAAGGCGCCTGCCGCCGTTCTGGAGGCAATGCTGGATGGTGGGAATACGATCACCTGGGAGGGCATGTCGGCGCTGTTCGCGGCGGCGGGCATCGTCTCGCTAGTAGATAGTCACCCGCTACTGCGGTTCTGCGAAGGCGTTACGTTCAGCGACGAGGGGATCAAGCGCAAGAGAGGCTTTCTCTATGTGTGCGTCTTTGGCGATCAGTGGATGAGCGCGATGCAGTCGCTGCTCAAGACAGGTCAGGGGATCGAGGTTTATGGGTATATCGGTCACGAGTGGGGGTTCAATGAATACTATGCCCTGAACGACAAGGGCGAGCGCTTCTTCGAGACCATCGACTTGGAGAGCGATGACGAGGATGAGGAAGTCGACGAGCAGGCCGTGTTCGAAAGATGGCTGTCCCATGTGCCGCCCGCGGTACAGGCGGCATTCCCCGACGTTTTCGAGAGATCGGGCGAAGACGAAGAATAAGAGCGGCTAACAAAACCTCCCGGCAAGCCAGCCCGGCATGAGAAAATCCGGG
>JAEAMF010000653.1_pt1 | contig 37279 bp, 34 predicted proteins | sample 8958721 | NCBI WGS metagenome assembly JAEAMF01 (sample SAMN16933255, study PRJNA681124) | bioreactor sludge metagenome | isolation source: anaerobic bioreactor treating anionic surfactant - SDBS | place: India: Bengaluru | collected 2019-02-28 | reverse complement strand
TATCACGAAACCACGGAGGCGATTCATGAGATTCGGGACACACTTCCTGCAGAAGCACGTCTTTCCTGGATTCCAATTGGTCCGCAAGGACCAGATCATCTCGACTGCCGAAAATGTAGGTCTTCTCTGCATACATAGGACGTGTAACTGTTACGATCACTACAGTCAAACGACCCGGCATTGGACGGAACGTCTCATCCAAAACAGAGACAAGATCGTTGCTCTTGTGGGAGAGAGGAAGTTCCGAGTTCTCCTGGCCTACATCGCCATGAGTTCAAAAGCGTTTGAAAGAGGGAGGATCAACCTCTATCGCTTCTCCTTCCACAAACCCTGTGAGATCAATGATCGTGGGGAAATGGTGCAGCCGTCGGAAGATGACCTTGCAAAGCCGGGGCTCAATGTATTGTGGATAAGAAAGTGGATGGAATTCCATTCCGGGATCAACCCGCCCCGCGAAGGGCAACACTGGAAGGATGGTGACAAAGTTCCCCATTTTCCTACCGTTCCACCCCCCTCTCAAGGTGTCAATCCATGGGCAACTACTACAAATAAACCTATCACAGAGACAAACGCTCCGTAGACGTCAGACTGGTTCCAGTAGGGAACTCCATCCAACTTCGTCCCGCACGTGCGGGACTGCGCTGGGATATATCCAAGCTCAGAGGGCTCCGTCACAAATGGAACAAAATCAGTCCTGTTGTTTGAGATGGATCGTGAAGGTCGTTCCTTTGCCCTCTGCGCTCTTCACGTCAACCGTCCAGCCATGCAGCTCCACGATGCGCTTCACGAGCGCCAAACCAAGACCAAATCCCTCCAATGAGCGCGAAGGTTCCACTTGATAGAAGCGATCAAAAATATGGGGGAGCATCGCCTTTGCGATCCCAATACCAGTGTCTTCGACACTGAATGCTCCATGTGTGAGCCGCAGGGAGATCTTCCCATTCTTGGGCTTGTTGAACTTGATGGCATTGGAGAGGAGGTTCCCGACAACCTGACGCAGGAGTGCGGCCTCACCTTGTACGATCACCTTGGGCTCGATGACACCCTCGATGGTGATATTCTTCTCTGCCGCGAGCGGGCGATATCGCTCCACAGATTCCTGCAGGAGCGCAGAGAGATCCACCGGCGCCATCTCAATCACGATCTTATCCAGTCGTGCCAGCTCCAGGAGGCGCTCGACGAGAGTTGCCACTTGCTTCAAATCCTCCTTTGCCGAGAGGACTCCCTCCCGGTATTTCTCTGTTTTCAGAGCGAGATCGAGCGAGGAACTGAGCGCGGCGAGGGGGGTTCGGAGCTCGTGGCTCGCATCCTGCGTGAATTGTTCCAGTCTCTGTACCATCTCCTCCGCAGGTTTCAAACTGCGGCGGGCAAAGAAGAGCCCCACGAAGAAGGTGAGCCCTGAAATGAGCAGGCTCACGAGGAGCGAAAGCGACCAGCGGAGGGGCAAATCCCCCATGCGGAAGCGCTCAAATCCTGCAATCTGTGCAAATCCTATTTTTTTGCCCCCATTCATCAGAGGCACCGTGAGCACGGAGTATGGTTCTTCCTGCACGGTGATCGTGGAGAAGCCTTCCCGCAGGGAGACGGGGGCCCCGCCGAAGATTCCACTGGAGAGGAGGACGTTTCCCTTGGCATCAAGGATGCGCACACGGTCCCGGATGGGGGGAGGAAGACGCAGCTGCTCACCATGGGTGATGAAGGACACCGCTTGCTCCATGATGGGCATGGAGTCTCTCTCAAGTCTGCCTTGGGACATGCGGTGGGCGTTGCCGTAATCCGCGAGGAGGAAGACCGAAACATTCACCGCGCAGAGAAGGAAGACGAAGCCCGTGAATTGGAGCGCGATGGTGAAGCTGATCTTCTTGAACATCGTCATGTGGCAGGAACGAGGTATCCCTTCCCCGGGATAGTCTCGATCACTTCCTTGCCAAGTTTACGCCGAAGGTACGCGACGTGGACATCGACAGTCTGAGAAAAGAGGAGCTCGTCCCTGCCGCCCCACACATGCTCGATGATATGTGGACGATCTTGAGCACTTCCCTTGTTTTGCATCAGGAAGGCGAGGAGTGCGTACTCCTTTGGAGAGAGACTGATTTTTCTTTCCCCCTTCCAAACCTCATGCGTGTTGGTGTTGAGAGAGACGTCCCCGGATGTCAGTCGTGGGTTCTTCTCACCCCCCTTGCGGCGCAGCAGCGCGCGGACACGGGCCAGGAGCTCCTCCAAATCAAAGGGCTTCGCGAGGTAGTCATCCGCGCCGAGATTGAGTCCATGCACGATTTCCTGCTGCTTTGTGCGGGCAGTGAGCATCAGGATCGGCATATTTTTCTTGTTCTGGCGCAGCATCGAGCAGATCAGGTAACCATCCATGACGGGGAGATTGATATCGAGGATGATGAGGTCCACTTCTTGCATCATGGCCTTCTCGAAACCCTCCTTTCCGTTATGGCATACCGTGACGGCATAGTGCTCCAATTCCAAAAATTGCCGGATATTATCCGCGAGCTTTTCCTGATCTTCGATGATGAGAATGTGCATAAATGGGCGAGAATCACTCCCAGCATAGGGAGAGCAGATTAAGAGGGGGTTAAGAACATCAAGAATTTTCAGGGCAATTATCGTTCTTTTTCTTAATCTCTCCTTAACCATCGTATTGTACAGTAGTACGTGTTACAATGTTTTAATTATTTATCAATTACCCGTATGAAGAACTTTCAACCTCTCTCCTTCGGTCTTGGCCTGGCATCCGGCCTCGTGATCCTCCTCCTCATTGCTGGCGGCATGCGTCTCCGGCACCCCTCTTCCGCGGGAAGATTTCCGACGAACGGCGGGGCGTGGCAGCAGCGGCAGGGTGGAGGCAATGGTGGACCGAATATCTCGCGAATGGCAGAACGTTTTGGTATGACGGAGGAGGAATTGCGTAAGGAGCTGGAGGGAGGGAAGACCATGCAGGACATTGCGAGAGAAAAAGGAGTGGAGCTCCCCATGGCTCGTGGTGGGCAGCCAGCCTCGACGGGGAGCGGTACTTTTGTTTCCAGTTCCAGTCTGTCGCAATGATGCCTTTTCTCTCTTCTGTCCGGCTGCCTGTTTCCCTGCGCGAGCGTGTGCAGAACTTCCTTCGCACGCTTTCCATCAGAAATTATTTAATCGGGCTCGGCTTGGCGGCGCTCCTTGGCGTGGGATACTTTGCCTTCGCACAGGGAAACACGGAGACCCAAACGATTGTCGCAGGCAATTTCGTGACTGTGGAACGGCAGACGCTCTCCACAAGCGTGAAGGCCACTGGCACGGTAGCGTTCGGGAGCGAGCAGGAGCTGAAGTTCAACCAGAAGGGGACGGTTGCGAAGGTGAATTACAAAGAAGGGGATGAAGTGAAGAAAGGCAAGACCATCGCGGAGCTCGACAAAGTGACGGCATTGGCAGATATCCAGTCGTCGCAATTGGGGATTGCCGCAGCCAAGCTGCAACTGCAGCAGCTGCACGCGGATTATGAGAAACAGGTCATCGCGGCGGATAATGCCGTGAATTCTGCCCAGAGGTCGGTGGAGCAAGCCACGCAGGATCTTGCGAAGACACAGGAAACCGAGATGCAGAGCCTCGCCTCCACGGCGCAGGACACGCTCGTCGACGCGGAGAAACTCATCGATTCCTTCTACAGCGTCCTCACGCGGGATGCGACTGTGCGGCCGCCGCTCGACAACTACGATCTCGAAATCGATCACTTCCTCTATCGTGATTTCGTGCTCAAGCAGGAGGTGGAGTTCACCTACCGCGACGCTGTCAATCAGGCCGTTGCCATGCATAAGAAGTATGGGTCAAATCTCAATGCGGAGACCAGTGCGGACACCGTCCTTACGGCGCTCGAAGATTCGCAGAAGTTGGCGGAAACGCTTCAGAAGCTCGGAGAGAAAACCTATACCCTCCTCCAAGGCGCATCGACGGACGGGACGCTCTTCATTGTCGATGATCTCAATACATTGCGGACAACGGTGAATACCAACCGCGGGACGGCAGCCACGCTCGTCGACAGCGCGCGTACGGCAAAGGCAAATCTCGTCGCTCTGACGGAGCAAGAAAATGCCATCCCCAGTGCCACGCTCCGCGTGAAGGAGAACACGGTGGCGACGTATCAGGAAACGCAGAAGGCGAAGGAGGCGGATCGTGAAAGCACACTTACCGATCTCAACATTGCCATCAGCATAAAGGAGAACGACATCGCCCAGAAGCAGGTGTCGCTCAGCAAGCTCTACAAGGCATTGGAGGATTACCGACTCACCGCCCCCTTCGATGGGGTCATTACACATCTCGACTACAAGGTGGGCGACAATCTCCTGGAGACGGGAGATACGGAGTCTCTCACGCTGCAAAACCTGAGTTCCATCCTCATCACCATTCCTCTCGATCAGGTGGATGTAGTGAACGTGAGAAAGGGCATGACGGGAAGTATCGTCTTCGACGCCATTCCGGGAAGGACCTTCTACGGTCTCGTCAGCAAAATCGACTCCACGGCTACCACCACTTCCGGTGTTGTTTCCTACGACGTCTCCGTGGAGCTTCCCACCCCTCAGGGGGTGACGATTCTCTCGGGCATGACGACGACCGTAACCATTGAAACATCGCGGAAAGAGAATGTACTCATGGTTCCCACTCTCGCCCTGCATACCGAAAATGGAGTGATTACAGTTCAGAACGCCTCCGGCGAATCAGTGACGGTGACGACAGGCGAAACCAATGGGCAGTACACGGAGATTCTCTTCGGGCTAAGTGAAGGAGACAGCGTCCTCGCAGTGAATATCGGTGGCAGCGTCTCTTCCAAATCAAGTGCCTTCGGGCAGGGGAACGATTCCATGCGTCTGATGCGCACGCTCGACGGCGGAGGAGGTCCTCCACGTTAGATGCCATGATACAACTTAAGAACATCATGAAGGCCTATCCGCTCGGGAAGGAGCGCCTCCTCGTTCTGAAGGGCGTTTCCCTGGATATCGATTCCGGCGAATTCGTGGCCATCATGGGGCCTTCCGGCTCCGGGAAATCCACTCTCATGAATATCATCGGGCTTCTCGATACTCCTACGGAAGGCTCATATCTCCTGGAGCACAGGGAAGTGGCGAATCTCAATGAGAACGAACAGGCCGAAGTACGGAGCAGGCGCATTGGTTTCGTCTTCCAGCAGTTCAACCTCCTTCCCCGCATGGATGCCCTGCGGCAGGTGATGCAGCCGTTGCTCTATCAGGGGGTCCACCGTTCTCAGGCGGAAGTGCGGGCACGCGAATCCCTGCACATCGTCGGCCTCTCAGAGCGCATTTCCCACAACCCAAATGAGCTCTCCGGCGGGCAGCAGCAGCGCGTCGCCATTGCCCGTGCGCTCGTCACTAATCCTGCCATCATCCTGGCGGACGAACCGACGGGCGCCTTGGACACGCAGACGGGTCATGAGGTGATGGACATTCTTACGGAGCTCAGTAAGCAGGGCAAAACGATCGTGATGGTCACGCATGAACCGCGGGTGGCGGCCTTCGCCCACCGGACCATTCGCATTGAAGACGGCCTCATTCAAATCCCTGTGAAAGTATGAATATCCTTGAAAACATCCTCAATGCGCTAGGCGCGATCGGCAGCAACAAGATGCGTTCCGCACTCACCATGCTCGGGATCGTCATCGGCGTCGCCTCGGTTGTCCTCCTCGTTGCCATCGGACAAGGAGCAGCGAGTGGGATTAAATCACAGGTGCAGGGCCTCGGGACGAATCTCCTCACCATCTCTCCGGGCAGCCAGAATCAGACGAATGTCCGCTTCTTCGGTGGAGGCGGATCAACCAGTTCGCTGAAGGCAACAGATGCCGATGCAATTCAAGCATATGCCTCCGAGCTGCTCAATGGTATCGAGCCGGAGCTGAGCAGCCGGCAGCAGATCATTGCCGGGAACCAGAACACCAATACAAGTGTTATCGGGACGGTCCCTGCCTATCTGGAAGTGCGCAACTCCTCCGTGGCCTATGGAAGTTTCATTACGGAAGAGAACCTCACCAATGTGGATAAAGTGGCCGTACTGGGGTCCAGTACCGCAACCACTCTCTTTCCTGACGAGGCCAACCCACTCGGCAAAACTTTCCGCGTCGGCAATAACATCTTCACGGTCATTGGCGTAATGAAGTCCAAGGGGAGCTCGGGGATGAACAATCGCGATGATATGGTCCTCATTCCCCTGGCGACCATGCAGCGGCGGATCACAGGGAAGACGGTTCTAAGCTCCATCAGTGTCTCCGTAAAAAATGAGAATGAAATGGATTACGCAAAACAAGTACTCACGGCCATTCTCCTGAATGCTCATGACATCACGGATACGAGCAAGCAGGATTTCACCGTTTTGAGCCAGGCAGATGCTGTGCAGACACTCAACTCCGTGACAAGCACGCTCACGTACCTTCTCGGTGGTATCGCAGCCATCTCCCTCATCGTCGGCGGCATTGGAGTGATGAACATTATGCTCGTTTCGGTGACCGAGCGAACGAGGGAGATAGGCATTCGCAAGGCCATCGGCGCCAAGAAGCGCGACATCATGACACAATTCCTCGTGGAATCGATCGTCCTCAGCATACTGGGAGGGGCGATCGGTATCCTGATCAGCGTCGCCGGCTCCTGGATTGTGACAACCTACTCCAGCCTTGAGGCGGCCATTGCACTCTACTCGGTCTTCCTCGCCTTCGGCTTCTCGGTGTGCGTGGGGATCTTCTTCGGGATGCTGCCTGCCTGGAAAGCCGCGAAGCTCCGGCCCATTGAGGCGCTTCGGTACGAATAATCACTCCTTAAATAAAGAGGAGAACACCGTGGATGATGAGGACGTAGAAACCCGCAAGGAGGTCGTCGAGCAGGACGGCATGCGGGGAATTTTGGCGATCGATCGTGGTAATTCCCATAGGTTTCAGGATGTCGAAGAAACGGAAGCCGATGAAAGCAATCAGGAGGCGGGGGCCGAGGAGAGTCGTCGTGAAGAAAATCGGGAGCAGAGAGACGAACATGCCGAGAAATTCATCGATGACAATGAAGAGCTGGTCAAAATCCGTTTCGGAAACCGAACGCCGGATGCAGGAAACCGCTGCGACGTAGAGGACGGTGAACAGGATTATGAGGATTATTCCGCGGAGGAGCGTGTCGGTGGGGAGGAGAGCGCGCAGGCCGAGGAAGAGGGGGATGGAAGCCGCACTCGCGAACGTCGCCGGCATCAGAGGAAGGAAGCCGATACCTCCGAGACTCAGGAGCAGCGTGCAGGGAGTGATGCGTCGTGGAAAGGCCATCGGAACGGGGGGTTAGAAGGCGCGCTGGAGAATGGCGAGGTAACGGTCCTCCTCGATGGGGAGGGGGTCTTCCTGCTTGTCCACGGGGACATAGCTCTTGCGTGCGATGAAAGCGATATCCTCCTTCTCCGCGCCGAGCTCGCGGAGGGTGGTGGGGAGACCGAGATCCTTCGTGAGCGATCGCAGAGCCTGAATCATCTCCCGATAATCACGACAACCCATGGCCTCCGTGATGCCGGCGAGGAGCTCCGGGGAGCGCTCCCCAATGTCCTCCAGGAAGGAGGGCAGCGTGAGTGCGCAGGCCGCGCCGTGTGGGAGATTGAACTGCGTCGTAAGGGGGTACGAAGCCTTGTGGGGGGACATCGTGCGCGAGTTGCCGAAGGCGAGTCCTGCGAGGAGGGCCCCGAGGGACATCTGCTCGCGCGCCTCGCGGTCAGCGCCATTCCTGAAGGCGCGCGGGAGGGCGGGGACGATGATGCGGATGGCATCGAGGGCGTAGGTCGTGGAGAGGGGGTTTCGCTTCTTGGAGAGCGAGCCCTCGATGGCGTGGCAGAGGGCATCCAGACCCGTGCAGGCGGTCTGGTACGGCGGCAGGCTCACCGTGAGCTCCGGATCAATGATGGTCGCCTTGGGGTACATCTTCGGGTCTCCAATGCTCTTCTTCACGTCCCGGTAGATGCCCTGCGCATTCGTGATCACGGACCACGTGGTGATCTCCGAGGAGGTACCGCTCGTCGTGGGGATGGCGAGGAAGTCCACGGGAGGATGCACGGGAGCAGCACCCGCTTGATAGCTCTCCAGCGTGCCCTCATTCGTGAGGAGGATGGACATGGCCTTGCCGGCATCGAGGACGCTCCCGCCCCCCACGGCGATGATCATGTCGCAGTGATGCGTCCGGAACTGTTCCATTCCCTCGTGGACCATCTGCGAGGTGGGATTCGCTTCCACCTTCTCGAAGAGCATGACCGTGTGTTCCTTGAGGAGCCGGAGGATCTGGTCCGTCTTGCCCTCTTTGCGGAGCGAGGATCTGCCGGTGACGAGGAGGATGCGCTTCTTTCCCGGAAATTCATTCGTCATCACCTCGGGGAGGGAGGCGAGGCTCCCCCATCCGAAGAAGATTTTCGTCGGGAGATAGTAGGTGAACGTGGACATGATGAACGGGCGGGGAAAGGCGCTCAACTCTGCTCGAGGAGCACGGCGTGATTCCTCTTCAGGATGACGAGGAAACCGACGACGCTGACGCAGAATGCGAGGAGCATGGTCCAGAAAGCGAAGGTGGAGAGCGCCGGGAGAGCCCAGAGGGGAGCGGTGAACTCCCCATTACGGACAGCGAGAAAGAGGAGCCCGGCGCCGATGGAAATCGTCTGGAGGAAAGCTTTGATCTTGCCGTAGGCTACGGCGCCAATGTAGAGGCTCTGGCTCATGGCGAAGCTGCGGAAGGCATCCATGATGATCTCCCGCGCGAACATGACCATGAGCAGCCAGAGCGGATAAACTCCGGCAAATTGCAGGAAGAGAAAGTAGAGGAGGATGAGGAGCTTATCGCTGAGCGGGTCGATGAAGGCGCCGAGCCGCGTCATCAGATTGCGCGTGCGGGCAATGTAACCATCGAGCACGTCCGTGCACATGGCGAAGAGGAAGATGCCGGCGGAGATGGTCGTGCGATATGGGACCTCAGTGGCGAACAGGAGGGCGACACCCACCGGCGTGATGAGGAGGCGGAAGAAGGTGATTTTATTGGGGAGGGTCATGGGCGTTCGACGAAGGAGTAGGCCGGAGCCGGATGATACACCGCAGTGGCGGTGCGCGTCTTCAGGGAGAGGCAGACGGAGAGATGGGTCCGGAGGAGGAACCAGCCGTTCTTCCGGAGGAGGAGCTTGCACTGGCCGAGGGCGAAGACGAGGGCAGCCAAACGGAACCATTCCGGGAAGTGCACGACGTGCGCATCTTTCCGCTTCAGGGCATCCAGCGGGTGCTCGCCCGGGCGCACGCGGAGACAGGAGAGGATCCTCCCGAAGTGCCAGGGGATGTGGGCGTCCGAGCCGCCGGCGATACGCTTGTGGTGCGTGACCGCCCACGCGGCGGCGTGCGCATTCTGCTTTACAGTCATGGCACCGTTCCGGATTTCGATGCAATCGATTTGCCCGAGGAGCGCAGGGTCGACGACGCCCCGCTCAATGACGCCTGCGAGGCCGATGAAGCGCGGGGCGAACGGATGGGGGGCGATGATGACGCAGGGGAAGGCGCGAGCCCCCGCGACGATCTCCTCGACGGTGATGTCGAGCACGAAGCTATTACGTTCCTTGCGGGGCACGATGCAGCGCTCGTAGTATGCGATGAGATCCTCCACCTTGTAGAAGAGCACGGAGATATCCACGCCATTGAAAGCCTTCACCTCGATGCCCGGGATGACGGGGACGCCCAATTTGTTTTTGCAGGCCTCCACGGCGGCTGCAATCTCATTATGATCCAGGATGGCCAGCCCGATGCCGAGCTCCTTCGCGCGGCGGAGAAGCCCGTCGACGGAACAGAAGGCATCCTTGGAGACGCTGGTATGCACATGGAGATCGACGCAGGTGTATCCCTGCTCTTTCAGGCTGGCGATGGCACGGGCGCTTGCAGCAGGCATGGTATGCCGCATCATAGAGCGCTTACGGGTGCCCTGCACGCTTCTTCAGGGGGAATTCCGGGCCTTTCTTGTTCGCTTGCCTGTCCGTGTACACTCTCCCTGAAATGAAGCGTTCCGAAGTCGCTTTCGGCCTCCTCCGCATTCCCGTCGATGGGCTGGCGGTGCTCGCTGCATTGCTCCTGTCCTACCGTCTCCGCGAGGCGAACATGGATCTGATTCCGCGCGTACAGCTCCTCGATACAGCCACGACCCTGCCATCGTTTACTCTCTATGTTTCGGAGTTTGTGTTGCCGGGCATCGCGGTCTTTATCGTGATTGCCGCGTTTCTCAGGATGTACGCACTCCGCTCGACGCGCAGCGCCTGGAGTGAGATGGGAGGCATCGCCGTGGTGGCCCTCCTCTGGCTCGTCGCGGTGATGGCGTGGTACTTCCTCATCCTCAAAGAGCTCTTCTACTCGCGCATCCTGCTCCTACATGCCGTCTTCTTCATTGCTCTCTTCAGTGCGCTCGGGCGCGCGTCCCTCACGCTCCTCCAGCGTGCGCTCCTCCGCTGCGGGGTCGGCATCCGCGCCGTCGTTTCCGTGGGGGTTCATCCCGTCTCGGAACATGCGAAGTGGACGCTGCAGGAGGACTCGCATTATCGCTATCTCGGTCACGTGTCCGATGTTGCCGCGCTCCGCGAAGTCGCGCTCAAGCGGCGCATCGATCTTGTCCTCCAGACGGATCCGAGTCCGCGCAATCAGGAAACCGTACTCCTCATCGATTACTGCAGGAGCCACCATGTCGGGTATGGCTTCCTCCCGCCGGTCTTCGCGGATGTCCCGCGGCAGCTGCGCGTGGACCATCTGGGGTTGCTCCCGGTCCTCCGCTTCCAACCGACGCCCCTCGACGGGTGGGGCCGCGTCTTCAAGCGAGCCTTCGATGTCCTCCTGAGCATCGTCTTTCTCGTCCTCCTCTCGCCGTTGCTTCTTCTCTTTGCCCTCGGCGTGTTCATCGACGGCGGGTGGCCGGTCCTCTACGTGTCACGGCGTGTGGGGGAGCGCGGGCGCGGGCGCATCTCCATGCTGAAGTTCCGCTCCATGGTTTGCGATGCGGATATGCGCAAGGAGGAAGTGCGGATCCTGAGTCATCGCAACGATGGCCCGCTCTTCAAGGTCCACCATGATCCGCGCGTGACGCGCTTCGGCCGCTTCCTGCGGCGCTGGTCCCTCGATGAGCTCCCGCAGTTCCTGAATGTGCTCATTGGCCAGATGTCGCTCGTGGGGCCGCGGCCGCACCTCCCTGAGGAGGTGGATCAATACTCCCACTACCAGCGACGCGTCTTCGCCGTGAAGCCGGGCGTCACGGGGCTCGCACAGGTGACGGGGCGGAGCAACCTCAAGTTCGAGGAGGAGGTAAAGCTCGATCTGCAGTACATTGAGGAATGGTCGGTCTTCCTCGATCTGTGGATTCTCTGGCGGACAATCTTTGCGGTCCTGAAAAAGGAGGGGGCAGATTAGGGCATGAGAGACGCATCTTCTCCTACAAAAGTTTCATTTGTCCTCGGTCTTTTTCCGCGGGAGCGGCTCCGCCATTGGCGCTGAACCCTTCGAGATACTCCCGTACTTGCCGCCCGTATCTCTTGCTGATCAGCCGGTCGTCCGTCACGCGGATATCCCCGCCCTTCACGCGGTGACGGCAGAAGGTCCGCACGAGGCGGAACAGGCGGTGTTCGAGGCGCGGGAGGAAGTACTGCGTGAAGGCGTCCGCATAGTGCTCCGCGCGTCGCGAAAGGACCGTATGCGAGGGGTGGTCGAAGGGCAGCGAGACGATCACGAGGTGATTCACAGACTCCGCTGGCAACTCCACTTCCTCGTAGGACCAGGGGGTGAGGAGCCACACGGCAGGCGCTTCCGCAGCGAGAAACTCTGCCGTCAGGCGCTCCATGCCGCCGCTCAGGTTCTGGCAGACCATCGTCACGCTCTGCTCCTCCAGTCGGTCCGCATGTTCCACGTAGGCTTCTTCGATGAGGCGGCGGCTGCCGACGAGAACGACTGTTTTTCCGGCGGGGGGGGCCTTGAGGAGGCTCTCGAGGGAAGTTTCCGTGTCGATCGTGAGGGTGAGGGGAAGGCGCGGGAAGGGGGCAGAGGATTTTGCTTTGCCGGAAGGGAGGATTTCCCGGAGTGTCTGCGCACTCCCCAGAGGGATGAGGAGCGTCGTCGCGAATGCGGCAAAGAGGGAGGAGGCGAGAATCGGGCCAACGTGCTCCGGGACAGACTGAAGGAACTGGCTTCCATTCTGTCGTTGCTCGATCCAGGCGATGCGGTGACTCAGGAGCTCCGGCGTGAGGATGCGCGCGAGATCATCGAGCTGCTCGCGGACGAGCGGGGGAAGAGATTCCTCCTCAAGCAGCGAGGGGATGCGCTCTTGCAGAGCATGTGCCTCAGAGCTGTTCAGATCCGCAACGGTGAGGTAGCGGACATCCTGGAAGGCACGCACCCGCTCGATCCAGATCTGCAGCAGATCCGTGAATTTCGTGAGCGCCTCCTTCCCCTCCGCGGCGGCACGGAGATGGTCCAGCGTGCACTGCCAGCGGTAGGCCTTCGTGGCGGTGTCCTCGAGCATGGAGGCGTCGTCGAGGATGATGTGCGCATCCTGCACAATCGCCGCGTGGGCGAAGTGCTCACTATCACTGAGGATCTCGAGGAGCTGCTGGTGATCGATGAGGATGACGCCCGGGAGATTCTGGAACTGCGCGCGGTAAGCCGCTGATTCCCTGGTACAGGCGAGCTTGCCGTACCAGATGGAACGCTCCTCGCCATGCAGGGCGATCTGGCGTTGCACGCGGGGCGCGAACCACCGGAGCTTCACGGCGAGAGTCGCCTCGTCCGCCGTCCATGTTTCCTGCACGAAGAAGTTCTTCTGCGCCTCGGGATCGAGCAGGAGGAAGGGCGGATAGATGATGCGGACTTCCTTTTCCGGGAAGGAGAGACGCCGCAGGGCGGACTCCAGGTTCTTCACAACAATCCAGTGTGTCGTGGAACGGTCGGCAATCGCCGCAGCCACGATGCTCGGGAGGCTCCCGGGGTCGAGCGTCTCCTCCACGAGGGCAGGTTCCCCTCTTGGCGGGGCGGCGAGTGCCGCGGAGAGGCTGGCGGAAATCGCCAGCGAGCCCGGAGCGCGCTTCTTCGGACCAGCGAACCATGCGGGGAGGTTCTTCGCGGCGGATTTCTTCGGGAGCGCAGAAGCGAGGAGACGATAGCCGGGGGAGCTCTGTGCCAATGTCTCGCGGAGAATGGCGAGCTGCTCCTCAGGGAGTTCCAGAAGGCGCTCCCAGCATTTTTCAAGGAGCTCGAGGGTCGCATGCACGTCGCCAAGGGCACGGTGAACCGGATCATGATTCAGCTGGAGGATCGAGCTCACGTAGCCCAGCGAGTAGCTCAGGAGTTCCGGGTAGACGAGGGATGCGAGCATGGACGTGTCGATCCACGCGCGCTCGCTCAAGTCGACCCCCTCCCCTTTCAGCATGCGGATATCGAAACCCACGTTCTGTCCCACGATGAGCGTTTCCGCCCCAATGTGCTGGAGGATCGTCTCACGGAGTGCTGCAAATTCCGGCTTGCCCTCCAGCATCTTCGGTCTGATGTGCGTGAGGATCTGCACGGGGGGCGGGATATCCTCCGGGATCGCAATCAATGTCTCGTACTCCTCCACGGTCTTTCCTCCCTCCACGCGGACGGAAGCGAATTCAATCACGCGGTTCGCCCGCGGCACAAAACCTGTGGTCTCCGTGTCGAGGACGACGAAGGGGAAAGAGGGGAGTTTCACGCGAGCAGTGTACAGGGGCGGGACGAGCGTTCCCTAATCCTCCTTCTTTTTCCTCGTCTTCTTTGCAGGGGCCTCCTCAGCCGCGCCTTCTGCAGGAGCAGGTTTCTCCTTCGGTTCCTCCGCGGGCTTCTCCGGAGTGGCAGGCTCGGCTGCTGAAGTTGCAGGAGGTGTTTCCTCTGTCGCGCCTTCCGCGGGAGCAGTGAGATCCACCACTTCAGTACCATCGCCGCGCAGCTCCGTGAGCTTGGCCTTGAAGGCGGGCAGTTCCTCGTAGTTGTACATGTCGAGCTCGAAGCCGGAGAGCTCGGTAGCCAGGCGGATATTTTGTCCTTTCTTACCGATGGCCATGGGGCGCTGGGCCTCCTCCACGAAGACGGCGGCACGCTTCTTGATGCGGCGGCCCTGCTCATCCATGCGCTCCTGGTCATTCACGATGATCACGGCGGAGATAGAGGCGGGCTGGAGGGCCGTGGAGATCAAGCGGATGGGGTCCTCTGACCACTCGATCATGTCGACGCGCTCCCCATTAATCTCTTCCATGACAGCCTGAATGCGCACTCCCTTCTGTCCCACGCAGGCGCCGATGGGGTCGATGCGCGGATCGCTGCTCGCCACGGCGACTTTGCTGCGGAAGCCGGCATCGCGCGCAATCGCCCTGATCTGCACGTCGCCATTACGGACCTCGGGGATTTCGAGCTCGAGGAGCTTGCGGACGAGACCCGGGTGCGTGCGCGAGATGCGGAGCTGCGGCCCCTTGCCGGTAAGCTCCACCTTGTCCAGGTATACGCGGATGCGCTTGCCTGTGTAGTAGTGCTCGCCCGGGATCTGCTCTTTCCATGGCAGCGACACCGTCATGCCCTCGATCTCGAGCGTCACCCAGTTGGGCTCCACCTTCGTGACCGTGGCGGTGAGGAGTTCATTCTCGCGATCCTTGAACATCTCGTAGAGGCTCTGTTTCTCCGCTTCCTGCAGCTTCTGGAGGATGACCTGCTTGGCGGCCTGTGCCGCGATGCGTCCGTACTCGATTGGTGTGACATCGATGGAGATCTCGTCGCCGACCTCCGCGTCCGGTTTCACCTTCCGCGCGTCCTGCAGGCTGATCTCGAAGTTGTCGTTCTCCACCTTCTCCACGATCTCCTTGATGAGGAGAATGGTCGGCATGTCCCTGCCTTCGTCGAGCTCCACGCGGATCTCCTGCTCCTTGTTGCCGTAGTCCTTGCGATAGGCCGTGGCAATGGCCTGCTTCACGGCTTCGAGCACCTGCTCCGGGTTCACGTTCTTCTCGGAGCAGATCTGGTTGATGGCCGCGATAAATGATGCACGCATGACAGAAGAGGGTAGGAAAAGATCACCGTTCCGATCCTACGGAACAGTGTACATTCAAACTTCAGTACGATGACGCTCACTATTATACATCGTTTTCCCTGTGGTGCAATATCTGACGGCCTTTTCTCCCGCAAATAGCAGTTTCTGCTACCCTAGTTCCATGCGGCTCTTCTGGCTGGTCACGTTGGGGGGATGCGGTCTGAGCGTGCTTGCGACGCTCCTCGTGGAGCGGTTTCTCGCAACACGCATCGCGATCGTGGGGAGTGCCATCGGCCTCGTGCGTTCCTTCAATCGTGGGGTGGCGTTCGGCATCACGCTCCATCCGGACATCCAGATTTTCCTCATTGCCATCGCGCTCTTCGCCGTCTTCTGGATGGCCTTCCGGGCGAAGCAGAATCCACTCGCGCAGGTCGGCTTTGGGCTCATCATTGGCGGAGGCATCGCGAATATTTTTGACCGTGTCCAGGATGGATTCGTCACGGATTTCGTCCAAGTCGGCTCCTTTCCGATTTTCAATATTGCGGACAGCTGCATTACCGTCGGCGTTGTCCTACTCCTCCTTGAAGCACTCACTTCCGAGAAGGCCAGGAAAAAGAAGCGGTGAAGCACGCGTGGGCAGAGCCCCCGCGCTTCACCCTGAGCCCCTCCCCTAAAGGAAAACTGTCGATGACGCGGCCGCAGCCGTTCGAAGGCCCTGAGGGCCTCTCAGGCCCGAATGGGAGCAGCCGCGCTCTGTCGAATGGGTAACAATCGCAATCTGAGACATAATTTCTCCATTCTTGCGGCTTGGTGTTGGCGGATTTTCCGCTAGAATGCTGCCTCTATGGACACCCGATATCGCATCCGTGGCGGGATCGCTCTTCGCGGAGATGTTTCCATCAGCGGCTCAAAGAACGCGGCACTCCCGCTCCTCGCGGGGAGCCTGCTCACGAGCGGGGAGACGGTCCTCCGCAACGTGCCGGATCTGCGCGACGTACGGGCGATGCTCACGCTCCTCGAATTTCTGGGGGCGGAAACCTCCTTCCAGGAGGGCACGGTGCGTATCCGCGCGCAGGGGGTGAAGAACCGCGAGATCCCGGCGGAATTCGTCTCCAAGCTTCGCGGCTCCATCGTGCTCCTCGGCCCGCTTCTCGCGCGCTTCGGCGAGGTGAAGATGGCCTATCCCGGCGGTTGCGTCCTCGGCAAGCGTCCCGTGCATGCGCACATCACGGCGTTCGAGCAGCTCGGGGCAAGGAACAGAAGCACCGAGGAAGTCCTTCACCTCGAAGGGGCGCTCACTGCCGGGCGCGTCATCCTGCCGGAATTTTCCGTGACAGCGACCGAGAACACGCTCCTCGCCGCTTCCCTCCTCCCGGGCGAGACCACCATCGAGCTGGCAGCCGGGGAGCCGCATGTACAGGACGTGGAAAGGCTGATCGCGGCGATGGGGGCAGAGGTGGAGGGAGTGGGGATGCACCACGTGAAGGTTCATGGGAAGGCGTCCCTCCACTGCACGACCCATGCCGTCACCTCCGATTACTTGGAAGCAGGTGCCTTCGTGATTGCCACACTTGTGACGAAAGGGAAGCTTCGACTTCACGGTGTCTGCGAGGATCACCTGATTTCCTTTCTCGATACCATCCGGCGCTTGGGGGGGGTGACGAAGTGGGAGGATGACGTGCTCTTCGTGGATGGCGAACTCTCCTCTCTCCGTGCGCTCGAAGTGCGCACCAACATCTTCCCCGGATTCCCCACCGACCTGCAGGCGCCCATGGGCGTGGCCATGACGCAGGCGAGTGGCGTGAGCCGCATCTTTGAGCGACTCTTCGAGGGGCGTATGGCGTACCTCTACGAGCTGGAGAAGATGGGGGCGCATGTGGAGATCCTGAATGCGCATGAGGCGCTCATCATCGGGCCAACGGCACTGAAGGGACGCACCGTTTCCAGTAACGACATCCGCGCAGGCGCGGCGATGGTGCTGGCGGCGCTCTCTGCGGAAGGCGAGACCATCATCACCGATGTCCGCTACATCGAGCGCGGCTATGACCGTTTCGACGAGAAACTCCGCACACTCGGTGCGGATATCTGTAAAGAAGGCGCAGCAGATGTACAGGAAATGAAGCAGAAGTCTCCCCCTTCCCGCGCGCACGTTCATCCACTACCATTGGCCCGCTCATGATCACCATCACCTCTCTCGGCGGACAGTCCCTCAAGTGCGTGGTTGGAAAGATGATGCTCGCTGTCTTTCCTGCGGGGAATAAGGCGGAGAAGGGCGAGGATACCCTCACGCTTCTCTCCCATCCCGAGGAGGAGCCAAGTAAAAACACGATTTCCTGGCCGGGTGAGTACGACATTGGCGGCATCTTCGTCCGTGGGCTTGGGCATGAAGAGGGGGCCCAGGTTTCCTTCATTGTCGAGGGTGATGGGGTGCGGATGGCCTTCCTCTCCACGCCGCTCCATATGCTGAATGACCATGAGCTGGAGCTCATCGGGGATGTCGATATTCTCTGCATTCCCGCGGAAGATTCGAAGACAGTGCAGACGCTCATCGATGGCATCGATCCACGCGTCCTCATTCCCCTCGCGGGAAAGGACGCCAAGAATTTCGCCGAGGTCCTGAAAGTCTGTGGCGCACAGGGCAAGGAGGCAGTGGACGAATACAAGCTGAAGGGCTCACTCCCCGCGGAGGGGCGGGAAGTGGTGATCCTCAAGGCAGGGAAGTAGTCACTCTCCCCTTCGACGTTGTTCGAGCGCGCCTCCGGCTCCCTAGAGGAAGAAGAGGGGCTTTCGTGATGGCCATGTTGCGATCCCGTTCAGCATTTCGGGTTTCCAGGAAGGATTCCGATAAATCCCCAAAATCTCTATGCCACTCACGGTGATCGCGTGCACCTTTGGCAGCGGAGAGAAGGTCTTCTTGTATTCCTGGGCACGGAAATTGTCGAGGATGTACTGGGCGACCTGCGGGTTCCCCGTGAGGGCGATGCGTTGTCTCTGCTCCCAGGGGAGAATGTTCGGAGCTGCCCATCCGGGGCTGCTCGTGACATGGAAGGAAATGACAGGCGCCGAATCGTGGGCGAGGACGTACTCGAAGCCCTGCCGGTAGGACAGTCCCCAGTAATCGAGTTCGAACTTGCCGTCGATCCAGCGGGAAGGGAGTGAGAAATAGACGCACTCGAAAGGGTGATTGCGTGCCATCCATGTGGCAGTGGAAACAGTACTGAAGAGAAGAAGAGAGGCAATGATGCCTTGCCCGGTGGTGCGCAGAGGGTTGGAGAGGGAGGTAAACCATCGGAGGGTCGTCTCCATGCCGATCAAGGCGAGGAAAAGGAAGGCAGGATAGAGGAAGAAAACATGACGCCAATCATCGTAGATTCCTGCTCCGGAAACCATGAGTGAGACGAGAGGGAGGAAGAACCAGAGGAGAATACTGGCGTCTGTTCGTTTCTCACGAATGAAGATGAGCGGCTGGCGGATGGCCAGGGAGAGAGTACGGATGCATCCCACGAGGAAGAGCGCGGTATAGAGCAGAGGAGTCGAGACGAAGATCCAGACGGGGATCCAATACCAGGTGAAAGGAGACATCTTTCCCATGAACAGGCCCCCGCCCCCCTTCGTCGTCATGTAGTGATAGGCCTCGAGGAAATGGCCGAACGGCTGGCCCCACAAATACGGCCAAATGGCTATTGTGAAGAGCATCCAGGCAGTGAGATAGGTGACGCTCAGGACGAGCAGCGGCCTCCACGCATCTGCGCGCCTTTCGGCGAGGAGGCTGGATGAGAGGAGCAGGAGGGTGATGACTGGGAGCACGATACCGGTCATGCGGATCGTTACAAGGACGGCGCAGGCAATGGCATGGAGGAGGGCACGGGAGAGTGTCTGGCGCTCCAGGAACAGGAGCAGCGTGTACATGCTCATGATGAAGGAGGCTAATGTTGGGATATCCTTGGAGTTATAGAAGGCATGACCGAAAATACGTGGACTCAGGATGAGGAAGAGACATCCGAGGAGCGGGAGCTGCCAGTTGCGAAATCGTCGATAGGCCAGCAAATAGAAGAAAACGACACCCGTGAAGAATGAGAGGAAGGTAACAAAGTGTCGCAGGAGGAAGATCGTCATCGCATCCTCGATATGCCACGGCCGCTCGAAAAGTATAAGCAGGAGCTCGAACGTCGTTCCGAAATATCGCCAGTCGGCGATGGCAGTCCAAGGGGTACCCTTTGTGAGGGAATTGAAAGCCTGGAATCCGATCAAATACTGCGTCTTCTCATCCCACGTAATGCCATACGCTCGGAAGGCAACGCTTCCCACAAGGAGGAAGAGCGCGAAAAAAACCGCCACAATCCTCCGCGGGTGTTCGGCAAGGCGAGCAAAATGCCTCATTAACTTGAAAAGCATTCGAGAAGTTTGAATGATATGAGAATAATACAGTAGTTTTTCTCACATACGAGGGGAACATGCCGTTCGCAATGTCGCCCATTCTGTTTGTCATCACGGCGCAATTCGGACCGTACTGGCTTCAGTGGTGGCCCCAGCAGGAACCCGTCTTCGCCCTCGCTTCGCTCGGGCTCCGCCGGGCAGGTCGAACCTGCACCAAAGACTGGCAAGCCGCTGTTGCGAGGACTGGTGCTCCTGGCAGGAATTGAACCTGCATTTGTCCCTTAGGAGAGGACCGTTCTATCCGTTGAACTACAGGAGCAGGGGAATCCATTGCCTGCCCACCGTAGTCCCGAGCATGCGAGGGACGAAGGTGGGAACTATGGGACCGTACGGCCATTGTATGGCGAACGAACAAGGTTTTCGACTCCTATTTCAGGATAGTCCTCAATTCCTCTCGCATCTTCTCCGCCGCCTTCCGGGCGGCCTCTTCCCAGTCTTTGCCCTTCGAGGCGAAGATGATCCCGCGGGCGGAATTCACGATGGCGCCCGTGCCGTCCGGCACGAAGCCGCTCACGATGTCGGCGGCTGTCCCGCCCTGTGCCCCGTAGCCCGGGATGAGGATGATGGCATGGGGCATCAGGGTCCGGAGATACTTGAGTTCCTCGGGGTAGGTGGCTCCCACGACGGCTCCCACGCAGGAGAAGTGCGAGTCGGCTCCAAGCGCGTCCATCCCCCAGCCTTCCACCAGCTGCGCCATGTGCTCGTGCACGGTTTCGTCCCCGACGGGGAGGTCCTGCAGCTCGCCGGAACTCACGTTGCTCGTCTTCACGAGGACGAAGATGCCCTTGTCGTTCTTCACGCAGCGCTCGAGGAACGGCTTGATGCCGTCCGAGCCGAGGTAGGGGGAGACGGTGAGCGCATCAATGGGGCTCCCTGCGTGGAGGTAGGCATCAGCGTACGCCTCGCACGTCGAGTCGATATCATTCCTCTTCCCGTCCGCGATCACGAGGAGGTTCTGCAGTTTGGCGTACGCGCACACGTCCCAGAAGACCTTCATCCCCTCCCACCCGAGCACCTCGAAGTACGCCATCTGCGGCTTCACGCAGGAGGCGATATCCTTCACCGCATCGATGATGCCCTTGCAGAAGGCGAGGACACCCGCGGGGTCCTTTGTGATGCCCTCGGGGAGCTTCTTCAGATCAGGGTCCAGACCGACGCAGATGGGGGATTTTTTCTTGCTCTGCTGCGTGAGGGAGTCGGCGAAGTGCATGGTTGTTAGGATACAGGGTTGGGGTGAGGGGTAGGAGTGATTTTTCAGTCATACTTCCTATCCCCCTTCGTCGATTCCCTGTCGGTACTGCAGCGCCTCCGCGATGTGCCCAACCTCGATATCTTTTGCTCCCGCGAGGTCCGCGATGGTCCGTGCCACCTTGATGGTGCGATGGTAACTGCGTGCGGAGAGCTTCAGCCGGTCGACGGCCTGCAGGAGGAGGCGGCCCGCTGCATCGTCGAGCGGACAGAGCGTATCGATCTGCTTCACGCCCATCTCCTTGTTCGTGTGGATGGGGAGTCCCTTGAACCGGGCGGCCTGCCGTGTGCGCGCCGCGATGATGCGCTCGAGGATGCTTCTCGAAGATTCACTGGCGTTCTTGGGTGCGCGCTTGAGATCCTCGATGGGAACGGGCTGCACGTTGATCGTGAGGTCGATGCGGTCGAGGAGCGGGGCGGAGATGCGCCGGTGAATGCGCTCGGCGGTTCCGGCGGAGAAGCGTGGCGGGTTCATGGCAGCGACCATCGTGAAGTCCGCCGGGAATGTGACGGACCCCTGCGCGCGGGTGATGGTGATGGTCCGATCCTCCAGCGGCTGACGGAGCACCTCCAGGACTTGTGCGGGGAACTCCGCGAGCTCATCGAGGAAGAGCACGCCCTTGTGCGCGAGGCTGATCTCGCCGGGGCCCGGGATCTGTCCGCCTCCCACAATGGAGACGCCACTCGCGGTGTGATGGACGACGCGGAAAGGGCGGTGCGTGATGAGGGGTGTGTCCTGCGGGAGGAGATTTGCGACAGAGTAGATCTGCGTGACCTCGATGGACTCCTCTTGAGAGAGGGGCGGGAGGATGCCGCGGAAGGCGCGGGCGAGGAGCGTCTTCCCCGCACCGGGCGCGCCGCACAGGAGGATGTTGTGCCCGCCGGCTGCCGCGATCTCGAGTGCGCGCTTGGCGTGTTCCTGTCCGCGGACATCCGCGAAGTCCACGCAATCCTGCGTGGTGGTCTGCGGGCTGCAGGCGGGGGGCGGAATGGAGGCGGGGGCTGCCTCGCCCCGGAGGACGGCGATGACGTCGAGGAGGTGCTCCGCCGCGATCACGGTGAGGCCCGGAATGAGCGCCGCCTCCGGACCGTTTGCCGCAGGGACGACGAGGGTCGTGATGCCCTGCGCGCGGCATGCGATGGCGGCGGGGAGGACGCCGGAGATGTGGCGGAGTCCTCCGTCGAGCGAGAGTTCTCCGAGGAAGGCGGTCGCTTTCAATTTATCCTCATCGACGGTGAGTGATCCGTTGGTAAGGAGGACACCGAGGGCGATGGCGAGGTCGTAGCGTGGCCCTGCCTTCCGGAGGTCTGCAGGGGCCAAATTGACGGTGATCGTGCGGCCGGTGGAGACGCGGTATCCGTTCGAACGCAAAGCCAGCATGACGCGCTGCTTACTTTCCTGTACGGCGGTATCGCCGAGGCCGACGATGAAAATCTTGCCCTCGCCGGGGGTGGCCCCGACTTCCACGGTGATGCGCTCGCTCGCGAGACCGATGGTGGCGAAAGAGGTGAGTTGTGTGAGCATGCTGCAGAGGAGGAGATGAGGCGAGTGTACTTTTGTACACCTTCCTGAGTCGAGGAAAAAGGCTGGACGTTCGTACACCTTTAGGACGCGATCAGCCCCGTCCTCTCTTACGATACCTCCATGACCGTTCAAAGAAGCGTCGGTCTGAGGGGAGAAGAAACCGCGGCAAACTATCTGGATGCTCGGGGCTACGAGATCCGTGGCAGGAATGTGCGTGTGGGCCCTCACGATGAAATCGACATTCTTGCCTACGACCGGCGCGATGGCGTGCTTGTCTTCGTCGAGGTCAAAGCCCGCTCACACGCTGACGGCTCTTTCCGACCTGAGATGAATGCCGGTTTCCGAAAGAGGGAGAGGATGAAGCGTGCCGCGCGCCTGTGGATTGCGGAACATGGTTACGAGGGCGGATATCGCATCGATCTCCTCAGCGTGGTAGGCAGCTCCGTGGTTGCGCATTTTTGTGAATTGTCTTGGGAGTGATGAATTTCCAGAAGGAGGAGAATTTGTGAGGATATTTTTCATCAAGCAACTTGCTCTTCCCCGAGGGCAATTATCTGTATACGAACATTACTCATGGCTATTTTTTGGCATGATTAAGCCAAAAACACTGTAGTGTTGAACTTTTGGAAATGTCAAGTAGCATTTGCGTTGCTATGGCACTCATGTCTATCGAGCAAATATCACGACTCAATCCCTCCAATAGCAGGGCAGCCGAAATGAGTGAATTTCAGCGCCTGCAGGACACGGTTATTTTTGCGATCAGAGACCGCGAGTGGGATACGGACGGGCAGGAAGCGGCGGAAGCTCATTACGAACAGCTCATGGCCCGCATCAAGCAGGCAGAAAATTTGGGGGACCTTTTCCCAAAGGAGGTTACTCAGCTTATGACTCATGTGGATGCCCTGCGGACGACGGATCAGGAAGTATGGCGGAGAGTCATGTTGGAGCACGATCGGGTATTTCTGCAAAAGAACAAGCCGGATCTCTACGAGCAGGCCGTCCTGGATCACATATTCCGCAGAGAAAATGGTGTGGGGCGTTCTTGCTCGCATCTTCAATTCGATACATGGAGCCGGTGTGCCAGATGCACAAAGGGAACACAGGAAGGATGCACCCAAAAATGCCCTGCGCGCCCAAATGATGTCGCCCCTCAAGAGAGCGCGGAAATGGTTGCCTGAGCCGCGGAAACCGCTAGAATTCCCATACATCACCGCCCTATCCAGAGAGGCGTCGAGGGAACTGGCCCGATGACACGCCCCCCAACCCAGACGAGGTACGGCTTGCCCTGAGCGAGCGTAGCGAGTCGAAGGGTGGGAACTCCAGCCCCTGACGGGGGAAGATAGCTTCCTAAGCTCACGCTTCCACGACCGCAGGGAGGCGGGATTCTTCTATCCCTTTCCTCCTTCATCCATGTCTCACCTTTTCACTTCTGAATCCGTGACCGAGGGGCATCCGGACAAGATCTGCGACCAGATCAGCGATGCCATCCTCGATGCGGCGCTCATGATCGATCCCCATTCACACGTCGCGTGTGAGTGCCTCGCCACGACCGGTCTCGTGGTCGTCGCCGGCGAGATGCGCACGGACGGCTACATTCCCATCGCCGATGTCGCGCGCGAGACCATCCGCGAGATCGGCTACGACGACGCCTCCTATGGCTTCGATCACAAGGCATGTGCCGTGATGGTGGCGGTCGGCGAGCAGAGCGCGGACATCCAGCTCGGCGTGGACTGCGATAAGAACATGAAGAAGGAACAGGGTGCCGGCGATCAGGGGCTCATGTTCGGCTTCGCCTGCGACGAGACCCCCGAGCTCATGCCGCTCCCCATTTCGCTCGCGCACAAGCTCACGCGGCGGCTCGCCGAAGTGCGCAAGAATGGGACGGTCCCGTACCTGCGTCCGGACGGCAAGAGCCAGGTCACCGTGGAGTACGACGATGCAGGCAGGCCCGTGCGCGTGCAGTGCGTGGTGATCTCCACGCAGCATGCGGATTCCGCCACGCAGGAGCAGATCGCAGCGGACATGAAGAAGTATGTCATCGAGCCGGTGTGCGGGAAGTATCTGGATGCGAAGACGCAGTACCACATCAACCCGACGGGACGCTTCGTCGTGGGCGGCCCTCCGGGGGACTGCGGCGTGACGGGCAGGAAGATCATCGTGGATACCTACGGCGGCTACGGACGCCACGGCGGCGGCGCCTTCTCGGGCAAGGACCCGAGCAAGGTGGATCGCAGCGCCGCGTACGCGGCGCGCTGGGTGGCGAAGCACGTGGTGAAGGCCGGTCTCGCGAGGAAGTGCGAGGTGCAGGTGGCGTATGCCATCGGCGTGGCCGCGCCGGTTTCCATCCGCGTAGATACGTTCGGCACGGGGTCCTACGATGACCGCGTCATCGAGCAGGCAATCGCCGAGGTCTTCGATCTCAAGCCGGCGGCGATCATTCGCGATCTCGATCTCCTGAAGCCCCAATACAAGGCGCTCGCCGCGTACGGCCACATGGGTCGCGAGGATCTGAAAGTGAAGTGGGAGGAGACGCCCCGCATCGAGGCACTCCTGAGGGCGGTGAGTGGAGCAACGCAACGGAAGGCGAACAGCGCGCCGAAAGCCGTGGGAGTGTGTTGAAGAGCAGACTCATCCCGTAGCGGAGATTCATGAATCTCCGCTACGGGTTTGCGTGGTGTAGGAATATTCCTGCCCCACGGTTCATTGGAATACGTACCATTTCTTGCCGGCGTCTCCTCAATACCACTTGAGCTGCAGATCGCGATCTGCAGCTGCGGGATGCGCGGCTCCGCACCGTGAGGTGGCATCACAACTTCTCGATCTTCGTTCCCGGATAGTAGTACTGCAGAATCGCCTCGGCGGTCTTCCCTTCCTTTGCCTGCCCCTCCGCTCCGCAGCCGGACATGCCGACGCCGTGCCCCGCGAGCGGGAGGCCCGTGCACCACGGGTCGGGCTTGCTCATGAAGACCTCCTCGAACGGGAAATCCTGCCAGCCGTTCTCCGCGGGCGAGCGCGTGCGCCCATCATCGCTGCTGAAGTAGGCCGCCTTGATCACGGCGCCATCGACCGTGAGGACCTGCTCGTCCGTCGAACGGACGGCACGTGCCCACTGCGGGTTTGCCTGTTCGGTCGAGAGCCCCTTGTAGAGCTGGAAGCGCGCGGCGGAATCATCGCCGTCGTAGGGCTTGCCCGGGAACTTGCGGTGCGCGGGATTGAGGTAATACGTCGCGTAGCTCCGCGCAGCGATGGCGAAGGCGCGCTGTTTCTCATACGGCTCTGTGTCGGGCTCCTCCGCCAGTCCCGCGAGGTACTCCTCGAGTGGCACTTCGTTGATGAGCGCGGCAGTACCGTCCACGATGGCGCACGTGACGGAGCCGCGGTACTCCTGCGCGAATGCCGGCAGGCTGTAGGCGGAGCAGGAAGCCGCACCGGTCTCGCGGAGTGTGAGGCGGATGCGGATGCTTGGAGAGGAAATAAATGAAGCAGAAGACGGAGAGGAAAGAGAGGACTTCGTGATGCGGGAGCCGGGCGTCGGAACATTTGTGTTCTCGGAGGGGCGGTAGGTCTGTTGCACGGGGTCGCCGGTGGGTGTGCGGACGCGGCGGCCTCCCGCAGAGAGCGTGTACGTCACCTCGCCGATGTCCACGGTGTAGACGTCCGCCTGCTCGGGGAGCTGGAAGCGCAGGTGGATGGTGGTGGTCGCACCCTCGTGGAGTGTCGAAGGGAGTAGGAGTTCCTTGCGCACGCGCTGATCACGCCCGTCGATCGTCTGCCAGATCCCTATGCGGGGGCTGGAGCGGACCACGGAAGCGATGCGCGTCAATCGTTGGAGAGGGGAGCTCCCTGCGCGGAAGGTGAGCGAGGCGGTCACTTGCCCGCTTGGCCTGCCGGAGATCTCCGTGCTGCCGATGGGGGTGAGCAGAGGCTGGGCAGCCGGGAAATTGATGTACTGCAGGCGCTGAGCCTTGCGCTCCGCCGAGCGATCACGGAACGTGGAGGCGAGGGGCTTCGGGAAGGTGACGGACGCACCGAGGTTTCCCACGACGACATTGCGGATGACCTGATTGAGGACGCCATAGAGGAAGTAGCCCGGGCAGGCCGTGGCCACCACGTCGCGGTGACCCACGACGGGCTCCATGGTTTTGCCATGGAAGGTGACGGAGTGCGAGAGATCGATCCGGTAGCGGTGCGAGAGATCCCTGAGGAGCCACTGGAGGCCACGGATCTGCTCCTGTGTCGGTTCCTCCTGCTCGAAGTTGCCGAGGAGCGCCACGCCGACTGTCCCGATGTTCGCGCAGTAGGCATGCCCGCCGATGACATAATCTCCGCCCGCCTTCCCCTCGAAGATCTGCCCGTCCTCGGAGATCAGGTAGTGGTAGCCGATGTCCCCCCATCCGAGCTTCTGCGTGTGGTACGTGTAGAGCGCGCGGATGCGGTCGAGCGGAGTGCGTGCATCCCCGTTCACCGTGATGGCGGTGTGGTGCACGACGATGAGTTTAACGGAGGGGGAGTACCAGAGCGGCCAGCGATATGCGCGACCCTGGCTATCCTCGGTGACGATCTTCGCTACCTTGAACTCTTGCGGGTAGAGCTTCTGTGCCTCCTCGCAGGCCTTCACGCGCTCCGAAACTGTCGTCGTCTCGTCCGGTGCCACGACGACATTCGTGTCTGTTGCAGGTTCCTCATTTCCTTTGAAAAGCAGGGAATCATCCGCACCCCATTCGCTGCGGGGAATGATGCGGCTCCCTGCAGCTTCCACATGCTCGACTTCGAGCAGGAGGAAGAAGCAGCTGAGGAGCACGGCGGGAAAAACACGTCGCATCGTGGCGGGGAGTATAGCGGATGAAGGTGGAGGTGAGGGGAAGGAGGGCTTACCTATATCCCTCATCCTCATCCTCTCCCTCTTTTTTATCCCCGCAGAAGGGCTTCATATGCGTTCGTCATTCTTTCGAGGGTGAACTTCTCCAGCGCGGCACACTTCCCGGCATGGCCGAGGGCAAGGCGCTGCTCGCGCGGAAAAAGTGAGCGAATGGCATCCCGCAGGGCTCCGGCATCATCCGCTCTCACGACGAGTGCCTCCTTTCCCGCAGCGACGTGCCGCGCGATGCCGCACGCGTCCGTCACGATGGCGGGAATGCCGAGGAGCATCGCCTCCGCGGCCGCGAGCCCGAAGGGGTCGTGCGTGCGGGAGGGCAGAACGAAGAGGTCAAGCGAACGGTAGAACGTGCCGATATCGGGGATATCCTGCACGAAGGAAACGCGGTCCGAGAGCCTGCGCTCGAAGACGATTTTGTGGAGGTAGCCCTCTTCCCTTCCCCTGCCGACGATGGTGAGAGTGACTTCAGGGAGATCACTCACGGCATCAATGAGGACATCCACGCCCTTGTCTTCGGTGAGGCGCGCGATGCAGCCGAGGCGGAGGTTGGTTCTCTGTGGTGTAGGGGAGAGGGCGTAGGGCGTAGGGACGAGTCGCTCGGCATCGATCCCATTCGGGATGGAGACGACGTGTGCCGGGTCCCAGCCGAGTGCGAGGTAGAGATCGCGGCTCAGGTCCGAGACGACGACCGTCGTCACGTCCTGCGAGAGTTCCCGGAGCCGCGGGAGCCATGGATTCTTCGTGAGCCAGCGTCCCACACCGTCGTGTTCGATCCAGAGGATGCGGATGCCGTGCGCGCGGGCGAGAGGGGTGAGGAGGAGCTTCTCGGAGAGGCTCAGCATGCAGATGGCTTTGAGGTCACTGAGCTCCGCAAGCGCCGCAGCGAGCTTCCGCTCCATTTGCTTCTTCCGCAAAAAGAAGAGAGCCACTCCCCACTTCGTCACGGGCGGAACACCAATGGAGAGCTCCGCTGCAGGAAGACCCTCTTTGCGGCAGAGGTCGAGGAGAGTCGGGCAGCTGCCAAGGAAGGCGACGGCATGTCCGCGGGACCGGAGTCCCTGCATGAGTGAGAGCGTCTGCACCTCCGCACCGCCGTAGCGGCTCTCCAGGGGAAAACGCGTAAAGAGAATGCGCATCGTCTCCTATTGTCGCAGGTTCCTCTTCAATAGACTACCGTGCTCATGGCGAAATACGGCAATGCCCGTTTCCTGCGTGGCAGAGATATCGGCTCTCCGGTGAACGATAAACAGATCAGCCTCGCTGATAAACATGTTTGATGCGCTGCCGGCAGATATTCAGCTTTTTCTGGAGAAGGTACGGAGAACAGCCCGGGGGACGCTCAAAAGTGGACGGGGGAATTAAAGATGCTCACTCCGAGACGATGGAGTGCAGGAGCTCCGAGGCGGCGGACGCAGACTGGCTCTTCGTATCGATGACGTGGTCGAAAGTTTTCTGGGCCTTCAGGCTCCTGCCGAGGTACACGGAAGTGAGCTCCTTCGGGAAGGACTCCTGCACCGTGTCGATCATGTGGGCGGAAGGGCAGGTGATCACAACATTGAATCCCTCCTTAAGCGCCTCCTTGGCGCACTCGCAGGCGATGAGGAGCGCGAAGAATTCCCCCATGCCGATCACATCGTCCTCGTCCTGCGCGTTCTTCAAATCTTCGAGCGCGAGGTGACGCCAGTCGGGGTGCCCTGAGAGGAACTCATCGACGATGAGCCCGCGGGCCATTTCCGTTGCTCCACTGAGAAGGAGGACCATAGGTTCGGTGTGGGTATCAGAATATATTACCACAAATTGACCATTTTAGGAATGGTCCGGGAAGCCCATACTCAAGCCAAACTTTCGGATGATGTCCTTGTTTTATGCTGCCGTCATCAGGGAGTCCGCAAGCTCGCCCTCGAAGTCGGGTTTGCTGAGGGTGAGCGCCCGATTCGCGCCGTTCGCGAGGGCATCCGGCGAGGCTTCCTCCTCGAAGGAGGCGCCGCCGCGGGCCGTGGCAAGCACGATGCAGGCGAGGAGGTTCTTCCGCCGGAGCGAACGGATGACTTCCCCGCCGTTGCCGTCCCCCAGATCGTAGTCGATGACGCCATAATCGATCTGATCTTCTCCGAGAAGGTCGATGATCTTCTGCGCCTCCACCGCCGAGGTCGCCTCGATGATCTCGCTCTCCGGGTGGGCCCCCTTCGCGAGCTCCGCGAGGTAGCCGCGCTTCTCCGGGAGGTCGTCTGCGACGAGGGTGAGAGAGTGGGGCGTAGGGGGTAGGAGGGGTGTTTTCATTGTGATGGTTCCGCTGGCAAAAGCTTCCGTTGGAAATGCGGAACGAAACAGGAAACAGCTTTTGAGCTTGGAATACGGCAAAAAGAACACGCATGGAACTCTCGCGCCGCAGAGGGCAACATGGGAAGAAGCGCACGCGGATCTCTACCCAATCCTCTCCTGTCCTCCCATATACGCCCGTAGCACCTCCGGGATCGTGATGGAGCCATCCTCATTCTGATAGATCTCGAAGAGCGGAATCAGGATGCGCGGGGAGGCGATGCAGGTGTTATTCAGCGTGTGGACGAACTTCTTCTTGCCGTCCTTGTCCTCGTACTTGATGTTCAGCCGCCGCGCCTGGAAGTCGCCGAGGTAGCTGCACGAGTGTGTCTCGCCGTAGGCCTTCCTGCTCGGCATCCATGTCTCGATATCCTGCATGTACACCTTGCCGCGCCCCATGTCCCCCGTGCAGATATCCAGCACGCGGTACGGGAGCTTCAGGGCCTGCAGCACCTCCTCCGCATTCGTGCGGATCTCCTCGAACATCTTGAGTGCCTTCTCCTCACTCGCCTCGCAGAGCACCACCTGCTCCACCTTCTCGAACTGGTGGACACGGTAGAGGCCTTTCGTGTCCTTGCCGTAGGTGCCGGACTCCCTGCGGAAGCAGGAACTGTATCCGCAGTAGCGCGTGGGCAGGGCTGAGAGCGGGAGGACTTCGTCCTTGTGGTAGCTGCACACGGAAACTTCCGACGTGCCGATGAGGTACAGGTCGTCCGGCTCGATCTTCTCGCCGCGCTTCGCCTGCGGTCCCACCGCGTACGTCTGCTCCTCGGCGCCCGGGAAGAACCCCGTGCCCATCAGGCAGTCCCAGTTCGCCATGAGCGGGGGATTGAAGAGCGTCCAACCCTTCTTCACGAGCGCGTCGACGGCGAAGCGCATCACGGCCATCTGCAGGCGCGCACCGTCACCCTTCAGGAAGTAGCTCCGTGCTCCGGCGAGCTTCACCCCGCGCGGGATATCGAGGATGCCGAGTGCCTCGCCGAGCGTCACGTGGTCCTTCGGATTCTTCACCGTGAGCGCGGCCGCGGGGTCACCCCACTTCTTCACTTCCTTGTTCCCCTTGTCGTCATTGCCCACGGGCACGCGCGGGTGGGGGATGGTCGGGATTTGCAGGTACATCTCCCGCCAGACTTCCTCCGTCTTCGCGAGATCCTCCTCCTTCGTCTTGATCTCCTCAGAGAGCTTCTTCATGTCCGTGAGCGCCGTCTCTTTCTCCGTGCCCTTCAGGGAGGGCATGCGCTTGCTCACCGCGTTCTTTTCCGCGCGCATGTCATCGAGCCGCTTCTGCGATTCGCGTCGCGCGGCATCGAGCGCGAGGAACTTCGGGATGGAGACGGCGATCTTCTTCTGGTTCGCCGCTTTCTCGTAGGCGTCGGGCCTTGCCCGCAAATCATCAAGGTCAATCATGCGTCCAGCTTAGCGCAGATTGCCCCCGGAGCCAGAGACCTCCTAAGGCTTTTGTGTCGGCGGAATGACGCAGGTAAACGTCATCCCGGGCTGGTCGTCTTCTTCGTTTTTCTCCGCGCGGATGGAAGCTCCGAAGTACTGTTTCAGATTCGCGCGGAGGTAGGTGAGGCCCATTCCCGTTCCACCGAATCCCTGCGTGGTGGTCATGCGAGGCTCGAAGAGCTTTTTGGGGTCCATCTCCCCGATACCAGGGCCGTCATCGCGCACCATGAGCTGCACGCTGCCGTTGCTTCGGGGGATGATGGTGACGAGGAGCTTCGATCCTGTCTTTTTCTGCTCCATCACTTTGAGCGCGTTCGTCACGAGTTCCGAGAGGACTTCGACGATGAGTCCGGCATTGGGGATATTCGGCTCCGTCTGTAACTCTGTTGGCTGAGGGGTGGAGAACTCAATCTGGTACTGGTGATGCTCAATATTGAGTACGTGATGAATGACGTCATGGAAGTGCCGTTCCACCTGTCCGGTGATTGCGACGAAGCTTCCCGGAGCGAAGATGGCCTCTTCTGCTTTCGAAAATTCTTCGAAAAAACATGCACGCGAAATGGAGTATCCCTCCAGGAGCGATTCGTAGCGCTTCCTGGTGTCGATGGTGCCCGTCCCCCCGAGTTCCGTGAGGATGAGCTCCCGGCATTTCTCCGCAAGAGGTCGGTTTTCGGCATCGAGCGCAGCCGCAAGACTCTTGCAGTAGGGTGACACGTACATGTGGAGGTACTTGGGACAGTGGTGGGCGATTTCCGCCATGGCGAAGGCGCTGGCCGCCCCCAGCGCTTCCCCAGTGCTGCGTTGGATGGCGTGGAGAAGGTTGGAGGTCCTTTCGACGATGTCATTAGCGCGTGCATGCCAGGAGTGTGCTTGGGCGGCAGTGGGGAGTCCCGGCTCCAGAACCCCGACAATTTCCGTGACGAGCACCTGCGCATCGGCGAGGGGGCCGCGCTCGAGTGCGGGAATCAGGACCTCATCCACGAGACGCTCCTGACTGCGCTCGATCGGCTCCGTCGGGGGACGGATGAACGAAGCCATGAGTGCGGCGGCGTGCGTCATTTCCCGCTCTGCCACCGTGCCTGGTTGTGTCACATCCTGTTCCCCTTTCTCCGGGGTGTGAGGGGTGTGTGATTCTTCAGGAGGGATGTTTGTTGCCATGGGAGCTCGAAAACTCTCAGGAGGGAGAGAGAGGAAATTGAGCGTGCATGAGGGTTCGCAGATGATCATGCGTCGTTCCGAGGAGTGCGAGCTTCTCGGGGTCCAGGGGGTTGGCTTCGAGACCTGCAGCAGCGATGTCGACTGCCGCCAATGCCGCCTGCCGTGCCGCAGCATCGGGGTGTGCGGTTCCCCGGGGGATATGGACAGCCGACGTCAACGGATCACCTTCCATATTGTGGTCATTATAGCACAACTGTGCTTCATGTACCTGCAGAAGAGGGCGATATTTTCCGCAAAAAATCATGCATTTCATCGGAGGAATCGTGGAAGCCCCTTGAGCAAGGGGCTACAATCACGTGAACATGCCTGCGTCTCTCCCCTTCAAGCTCGTCTCTCCCTTTCAGCCGACCGGCGATCAGCCGAAGGCCATCGCGCAGCTCCTCGACGGCCTGAAGAAGGGTGAGCGGCACCAGACGTTGCTCGGCGCCACGGGCACGGGCAAGACCTTCACGATGGCCAATCTCATCGCGGAGCTGCAGCGCCCGACGCTCGTCCTCGCGCACAATAAGACGCTCGCCGCGCAGCTCTGCAGCGAGTTCCGGTCCTTCTTCCCGAAGAACGCCGTCAGTTACTTCGTCTCCTACTACGACTACTACCAGCCGGAGGCGTACCTCCCCGCGACGGACACGTACATCGAGAAGGATGCTTCCATCAACGAGGAGATCGAGAAGTTCCGCCACGCGGCGACCATGAATCTGCTCACGCGCCGCGACGTGCTCATCGTCGCGTCCGTTTCCTGCATCTACGGGCTCGGTAATGTGGAGGACTACGAGAAGCTCGCGATTACCCTGAAGAAGGGTGATCCCATTCAGCGCGATACCCTCCTCCGCCGCCTCACGGACATCCAGTACCGGCGGAGCGGCATCGAGTTCAAGCAGGGGATGTTCCACGTCCTCGGCGACACCGTGGAGATCTTCCCGCCGGGCGGGGACAGCGCCATCCGCATCGAGTGCCCCTTCGACGAGATCGACTCCATCGAGGAAGTGGATAGCTTCACGGGCGAGCTCATCCGCAAGATGGACGAGGTGACGGTCTTCCCTGCCGCGCACAACGTGACGACGAAAGAGAAGATCGACCGCGCGACGGAGCGCATCCTCGCGGACATGAAGGAGCAGGAGGCGAAGTTCCTGAAGCTCGGCGAGATGGCCAAGGCCGAGCGCATCCGGACGCGCACGGAGTACGACGTGGAGATGCTCAAGGAGACGGGCTACTGCACGGGGATCGAGAACTACGTGCGGTACCTGGAGGACAAGGAGGGCGGATCGCCTCCCTCCACGCTCCTCGATTACTTCCCGAAGGATTTCCTCCTCTTCATCGACGAGTCGCACATCACCGTGCCGCAGATCGGCGGGATGCACGAGGGAAACTTCAGCCGCAAGCAGACGCTCATCGATTACGGCTTCCGGCTTCCGAGCGCCCACGACAACCGGCCGCTCAAATTCGACGAGTTCGAGTCACGCGTCGGGCAGGCCGTCTACGTCTCCGCCACGCCCGGGAAGTACGAGTACCTGCACACGCCGAAGCCGCGTCTCACCGAGCAGATCATCCGACCGACAGGGCTCCTCGACCCGCCTGTCACCGTGAAGACGACGAAGCACCAGATCGACGACATCGGGAACGAGATTGCCGCGGCGATGAAGAGGAAGGAGCGCGTGCTCCTCACGACCCTCACGAAGAAGATGGCCGAGGACCTCACGCAGTATCTGCAGGATGCGGACTACAAAGTGCGTTACCTCCACAGCGACATCGAGACGATGGAGCGCATCGAGATCCTGCGGCAGCTCCGGACCGGCGAGATCGACATCGTCGTGGGGATCAACCTCCTCCGCGAGGGGCTGGATCTACCCGAGGTGAGCTTCATCGGCATTCTCGACGCGGACAAGCAGGGCTTCCTCCGCTCCCGCGACGCCCTCATCCAGACCATCGGGCGCTGCGCGCGCAACGTACACGGCCACGTGACGCTCTACGCCGACAAGATGACGGATGCCATGACACAGGCCATCGACGAAACGAACCGCCGCCGCGCGATCCAGGAGGCCTACAACAAGGAGCATGGCATCACGCCGAAGACCATCGAGAAGGCCGTGCATGATATTGCGGAAGCCGGCATCAAGATGGAGCTCAAGCGTCCGCACTACGATCACAAGAAGATCCCGAAGGACGAGATGGACCGGCTCGTCGAGGAGCTCACCCTGCAGATGGAACTCGCCTCGGCAAACCTCGAATTCGAAAAAGCCGCCGACCTTCGCGATGAGATCGAGCTCCTGAAGAAGGGGAAATAGAATGAGGACGTAGGGGTTACATCCCTTTCTAGGGGCCCCGTTCGAGAGCTCCGTTCCGTCCCCCGGGCTGCCGCATCGCGCGTCGGCCCGGGGAATTTTATGGATGCAGAAATATGGAGTAGCAAAGGAAGCGAGATCATCGGTTATGGATTTACGACAACATGGAGCATATGATTCCTATTATGGATACCCGCTTCATTGTCGGCATCATCGGCTCCATCGTCCTCGTCGTCGGCGTCGTCACGCCGGTCCTCCGCTGGAAGGATCTCCTCTTCACCATCGGCAATGCCTGCATGTTCACTTACGCGTTGCTCGGCTACCTCGCAGGCGGCCCCATTTTCTTCTTGATCCTGCAGATCTTCATTGCCCTCTCCACGCTCTGCATGCTCCTTCACGTGCCGGATAAATACGACACCACGATTCTCGCGCTCGCAGGCGTGGGTCTTACGGCATGGTCGCTCTCACTCTTCGAGGGGTACACCACGGCGATCTTCGTCGTGGGGCTGGTGCTGCTCGGTATCGGTTTTGCTCTGCAGGGCGGCACGTTCAAGCGGGAAGTGGCGCTCATGGTTGGGAGTGTCGTCATCGCAGCTTTCAGCTACCTCGTGAAGGACTGGATCTTCACGGGGCTCAATGTCGTCTTCGCCCTTGGTTCCCTCTGGAATGCCTCCCGCATGACCCTCCGGAGGGCGGGGGTATAGCTATTTCAATCACCAGGAGCGAAAGGACCAAGAAAATTGAAGTGAAAGATACTTGACGTCATGTCAATAAACAGCTTAATATAGCGAACTCTATGACGACCCTCCTCTCTCGCACCAGTCTCTTTCTCGGCGTATTTCTCCTCTGTGTCTCGCTCGGCACACCTTCTGCCGCGCATGCGGAAATCACGGATGAGCAGCGTGACCAGGATTATCAGTGGCTTGATGAGACCGGTGGCTGGCTCGATGCGTACCCGTACGATGCCACGCTCTTCTACTACACACTCCCTTCGTACGCCAAAGCCTTCAGCTTGCATCCCTTCCATCGCAACAGCTACTACCGCTACTACCACACGGAGCTACCCGCAGAAGGCACGGAGCCGGCAGGCACGGATAGAATCCGGGCGCGTTCGTGCGGCAACTACAGTTTCTTCCGTCCGAACAGCCGCATCGCACCGTACGGGTACCAGTGCCAATAAGCATGAATTAGAGTGGCCCTTTCGCGCTTAACTCACTCCGATCCCGCCGAGCAGCTTCACGGCTTTCGCATAGCCCTCGGGAGTTCCCGTATCGATCCGCGTGCCGGCGCACTCCAATGCATAGATGGGAACTGTCTTCAGCTGCGCGATGAGCGCGTCGATGAGGCGGATCTCCCCGTCCTTCCCCGCGCGGACGCGCGGGAGAGCGGCGAAGATGGAGCGCGGGATGATGTAGCGTCCCACGATGCCGAGCGTCGAGGGGGCCTTCGCAGGATCGGGCTTTTCCACGAGCCCCTTCACCTTCTTGAGTCGCCGGTCCACTGCCCCGTCGGGGTCGATGACGCCGTAATGTCGTGTGTCTTCCCGCGGGATATTCTCGACCGCGACGAGCGCGCATTCCCTGTCCTTCACTTTCTCACTGGCAGCGAGGAGCTGCTGGATGCCGGATGCGGCGCCGACGAAGAGGTCGTCACCGAAGAGGACGGCAACGTGTGGAGAAGTGATCCATCCCATTGCCTGCAGGATGGCGTGCCCGTCGCCGAGCTGCTCCTCCTGATAGACCACGTGGAAGCGCACGTTCTTGTAGTGGGGGAGGCGCCTGAGAGCATCGGTCTTTCCGCGCTTCTTCAGTGCCGCCTCGAGACGCGGATCATCCTGGAAGTACTGGAGGATGGCCTCTTTTCCATGACTGATCACGAAGCAGATGTCCCGGATGCCGGCTTCAATACATTCATCGACGATGTGCGCAATGATCGGGCGGTTGCCGAGCGGGAGGAGCTCTTTGGGAACTGCCTTCGTCCAGGGGAGGAAGCGCGTGCCGAGTCCTGCGACGGGGAGGATGGCTTGGGTGATTTTCATGTGAGGGGAGTGTAAGCGGTTTGGGAGGTGAAAGGAATATGGAGAGGAATGAGGAATGAAGAATAAAGGAGAAAGCACCATTCCTTATTCATAATTCTTACTTCCTCATTCTTCCCCATCGCTCCAATTGTTGACCTCAATGTCAAAACCAGCTACAATGTCTCGAAACATTCCCCACAAACATCATGACCGTCTCGCAGTCCGCTCTCTCGAAGGTACATGATCTCTACGTGATGCAAATCGAACTCTGGAAACATCTCCGCGAAGGGAATTTCCAGAAGGCCGACCAGCGCAAGCAGACACAGAAGTGCCTCCGGCAGTTCTCGCGTCTCCTCGATCAGGTCGACTGGCACTACATGGGGGGCGAGGATGTCCTCGAGTCTCTGCGCTCCATGCGCGGCGAAGTCTCGGCGCGTCTCCGCAATATCCGGCGCCGGAAACTCACGGCAAGGAAAGCATCGGTGAAGCGCGTCGTGGCGACGAAGTCGAAGAAGACAAAGGGGAAGAGAAAGTAAAAACGTCTTCGTACCAAAATAATCATGAGGCGGGCTGCGGCCCGCCTTTTTAGAATCTCTTTCGCGGTTTTCCGCTTCTTACCCCCCCTCGCTGATCCGCACCACCCGCACTTTTTCCTCCTTGGGGACCAGGACCTTGAGGATGCAATCCTTATTGAACGTCGCTTTCACCTTCTTCGGATCGATGGCGCACGGCAGCGTGACACTGCGGGAGAATTCCCCCCAGAAGCACTCCCGGAGGTAGTACTGATCTGCGGGGATGGCATCGGGGACGGTGCGTCTCCCATTGATCGTGAGCACCTTCCCATCCACTTCGATGTCGAGGTCGGAGAGGTGCACACCC
>JAEAMF010000651.1_pt1 | contig 37299 bp, 33 predicted proteins | sample 8958721 | NCBI WGS metagenome assembly JAEAMF01 (sample SAMN16933255, study PRJNA681124) | bioreactor sludge metagenome | isolation source: anaerobic bioreactor treating anionic surfactant - SDBS | place: India: Bengaluru | collected 2019-02-28 | reverse complement strand
CCCCGTCAGGGGCGGCGTCCCCGAGGAGCGATAGCTCCGAGTGGGATAAGACGTAGCGAAAGCCAATTCGCTTGGGTGCTTAAGATTTCTAGTCAGGTGCTGATCGTTCTCTTTTAGGATCAATCAAATGTTTCCATGTTTAAGAAGTCTAGAGTGGTCGCAGCAGTTTGTAACGAATAGAAATGTCACAAAAATCATGACTGAAACGAAGCGATGGATTGAAATAGCATGCACAATGAACCTGAGCGAAAGAAAATTGGAGGATGTGGAATATGAAAATCGAGAAATTTGAAGAAATTCAGGCTTGGAAGGAAACCAGGATACTGGTCAAGGAGATCTATTCGAGTTTTTCCGATTGCAGGGATTTCGCCTTCAAGGATCAGATACAGCGAGCTGGGATATCCATCATGTCCAATACTGCCGAGGGCTTTGAACGGAACACAAACAAGGAATTCGTGAATTTTCTTCCCATTGCCCGCGGATCCTGTGCGGAGCCGAAGAGCCTACTCTATGCTGCCTTGGATATCGGCTGCATCGAGGAAGGCATTTTTCGACACATGTATGGCCAAATCAGCAAGGTCAACGGACTTGTGAACGGCTTCATCAGATATCTGAAATCGAACCTGAAGGTGAAGTGATTTTCCTGAATTCTTTTTCTTAACTGGTATAGGCACAGAACAATCTTCTAGACCTTCAAGCAACCAAGCAGAAGGCTTTCGCTACGTCGAATCCCACTCGGAGCTATCGCTCCTCGGGGACGCCGCCCCTGGCGGGCCGGCAGCGTCGAACCTCGAATGTCTAACCCAAGCAGCGCCAGTGTCAGTGCTTTGCACGAACGACTAGCCCCTGACTAGAAATCTTAAGCACTCAAGCGAATTGGCCTTCGTTACGTCGAACGTCGAACCTTGAAGCGCCTGGCATTCTTTGCCTTTATTGCCAGCCCCCGACGCTTCTGCTATCCTAACGCCATGGGCCTGTCGAACCGCCTGTCTCCCGATCTGATGCAGAAGCTGGACCGGGAGTATGCGCAGGCGCCCGAGCTGAAGCTGGGGGGAAGCGACCGGCTCGTCGTCATCTCCGACCTGCACATGGGCGGCGGGGGCCGGAAGGACGAGTTCGTCCCCAACTCCCTCCTGCTGCAGGCGCTGCTGCGCCGGCACTACCTGGAGCGGCGCTTCATCCTGGCGCTCAACGGCGACATCGAGGACCTGGCGGGATTCCCGCTGGCGCGCATCGCCACGCGCTGGCTCGATGTCTATGCCCTGTGGCAGGAGTTCGCCGAGCGCGGGGCGCTCTTCAAGATCGCCGGCAACCACGACCGGGAGCTGCTGCAGCGCGGCGCCGCCGACTACCCCTTCCCGATGATCGAGTCGCTGCGCGTCGCCTGCAACGGCCACCGGCTCTGGCTGTTCCACGGCCACCAGGTGTCGCGCCTCGACCGGGCCTTCCAGGCGCTGGGGCCGGTCTTCCTGCGCGGCGTCCTCCATCCGCTGGGGATCGGCAACTACACGGTGCGGCGCAGCACCAGCCGCCGCTTCCACGTCGAGCGCCGCTCCTACCTCTACGCGCGCGAGCGCCGCATCCTGGCGCTCATCGGCCATACCCACCGGCCGCTGTTCGAGTCGCTGTCGGGCTTCGACGCGGTGAAGATCGAGATCGAGAACCTGTGCCGCGCCTATCCGGCGGCGGGGCCGGCGGAACGGCTGCGGCTCGAGGAGAGGGTGGCGAAGCTGCGGCTGGAGTATGCCGTGCAGCAGACCCGCGAGATGCTCAACCCGCGGGGAGAGAACCTGTACGGCGACGGGCCGCTGCTCCCTTGCCTGTTCAACTCGGGCAGCGGCATCGGCCGCCACGGCGTGACCGCCATCGAGATCGCCGGCGGCCGCATCGCCCTGGTCATCTGGTTCGACCGCCGCCGCACCGACCGCTATGCCGAGGCGTCGGGATACCGGCCGGAGCGGCTGGAGAATACCGATTACTATCGCGTCGTGCTGAAAGAGGATGACCTGGACTACATTTTTGCCAGGATCCATTTGCTGGCTTAAATAAAGGATTACAAAATGGTTTTACGAGTCCTATAAGGTTCGACGTTCGAGGTTCGACGCTGCCGGCCCCGCCAGGGGCGGCGTCCCCGAGGGGTTCACCCCGAGTGGGATAAGGCGTAACTAAGGCCAATTCGCTTGGGTGCTTAAGATTTCTAGTTAGGGGCTGAGCGTGCTTGTGGGCATTGACGCTTGCACTTAAAAGGATCTGTCGTGATTCGGAGCAGCATTAGCTCGGTTGATGCTGTTGCTAACACTAACACTAACACTAACACAAAGAGCTCGGTTGGTTCCTCCTGTCTTTTTTGCTATCCTAGACGAGGATGAAAACCGACTCGTTGTCTCCGCGCTTGCTGCGCAGGCTGGACCGGCTGTATGCCCGGGCGCCGATCGTCCGCCTCGGCGCCGACGACCGGCTGGCCGTCTTCTCCGACCTGCACCTGGGCGACGGCGGCCGCGACGATGACTTCGCCGCCAACGCCCGGCTCTACCAAGAGGCGCTGTCGCGGTATTATTCGCCGCGCCGCTTCCTGTTGGCGCTCAATGGCGACATCGAGGAGCTGGCGCGCTTCCCGCTGGCCGCCATCGCCACCCGCTGGCTGGGAATCTACGCCTGCTGGCAGGAGTTCGCCGGCCGCGGGGCGTTGTTCAAGCTGGCCGGCAACCACGACCTGTCCCTGCTGCGCCGGCGCGCCGCCGACCTGCCTTTCCCGGTCGGCGAGTCGCTGCGCGTGGAAATCGGGGAGAAACGCTTCTGGCTGTTCCACGGCCACCAGGTCTCCCGCCTCGACTGGGTCTTCCAGACCCTGGGCGCGCTCCTGCTGCGCTGGGTGCTCCATCCGCTGGGCATCGGCAACTACACGGTGGCGCGCAGCAGCCGCAAGCGCTTCAACGTCGAGCAGCGTGCCTATCGGTACGGCCGCTCGCGGCGCATCGCCGCCTGCATCGGCCATACCCACCGGCCGCTGTTCGAGTCGCTGCCGCGCCTGGACGCGGTCAAGATCGAGATCGAGAGCCTGGTGCGCCGCTACCCGGAAGCGCCGGCGGAGGAGAAGCCGGCGCTCGGGCAGCGGCTGGCCCGGCTGAAGCGGGAGCATGTCGAGCTGCAGCGCCGCGAGGGGCGGCCGGGCCGGGAGGGCCTCTACGGCGAGGGGCCGCTGCTGCCGTGCCTGTTCAACTCCGGCTGCGGCATCGGCAGCAACGGCGTCACCGCCGTCGAGATCGACGCCCGGCGGGTCCGCCTGGTCTACTGGTTCGACCGCCGGCGCAGCGAGAAGTACATCGCCGCCGAGGGGTACGAACCGGAGCGCCTGGGCGACGGCGATTTCTACCGCGTCGTATTGAAAGAAGAGGACCTGGACTACATATTCACGCGCATCAATTTACTAGGATGAAATCCGTGACGCGTAACGCGTAACGCGTGACGAGAAACCGCATTGGAACAACTCAATCAAAAATGCAGCGTTCAAAATGTTGACAGTGCTTGTAGATGATTTTATCCCACTGAATTGCTGTTACTTGTCACGCGTTACGCGTTACGCGTCACGATAGCTTGAAGTCCCTAGCTTTTAGTTCCTGATATTTTCTCGGCAAAATCCAGAAATTCCCTGGGCGGCTTGATGATGAAGACCCCGAGCTTGCCCTTCTTGCCTTTTTCGGCCGCCGGGTCGATGCTCCAGCGCACGCTGCCCTTCATGGCGACGGGCTTGCCATCGATCTCCATGACCACGCCGATCTCCTTGTAAGTGGGGATGAAGTGGCTGATGGCCACCGAGATGCCGGTGGCCGAGACATCGAGGAGCTTGCAGCTGAAGCTGCGGTCGCCGTCCCGGATCACCACTTCCTTTCGTTCATCCTTGCGGCGCGAATCCCGGTCCCTCATCTGGCCCTCCGTCCGATGAGAAAAATTTATCACAAAATAATGCTCCAGGGAAGAGGGAGGGAAGAAGGAGGGAAGAGAAAGGGAAGAGAGAGTGGGAAAAGCCTTTCTAAGTGTTAGTGTTTGTGTTGGCAATGGCGATCGCCCGTAGTTCTCAAATTGAAAATGAAAAAGCCCTGTCAGGACTTCTTTGCCACTCTGTATTCCCTCTGCCTTTCCCTCTTTCTTCCCTCTGCTTTCCCTTGAGCCCTGCCGTCGGCTTGAGATTTTCTGCGGGCAGGTCATATTCCATTGCCTAGGGAGAGAACAAGGAGAGTGCCATCATGATGAAAAGAGCGATCCTGACCGGGTTCTGCGCGGCGCTGCTGGCCGGTTTCCTGGCCGCCGACAAGGCGACCACCGTGGACCAGTCGAAGTGCCCTTTGGGGCCGATGAAATTCATGGGGGGAGCCTACATGAGCAACACCTATGGGGGCTCTCATGAGATGCACATGACGCTCCGGGCCTGGAAGGGGGGCGTAGCGGCCGTCGGGGGATCGGCGACGCTGATGGGGAAAATGGCGTCCCGGGACGGCAATGTCTATGCCGTTGACATCCCCGACATCACGATCCGTTCGGGCGAAACGGTCACTGTGACCTTCAAGCCGCCCTGGCGCGGCCTGTCGACCTGCACGGGTACGATCGCGGCCCCGCCGCTGTTCCGCTTCATCTGGCCGACCCATGAGGCCCATGTCCGCGTCGCCGGCCCGGGCAGCCTGGATGTGAGATGGGAGGGAGGCAATCCCCCCATCAAGGTGCGCGTGTACATGGTGGGGGTCGAGGCGCCGATCTATACCCGCGATGGAGTGGTCGATTCGCACCTGCCCGTGCCGCTGAGCACGTTCAGCGCCGGCAAGCACTACCGCGTCAAGCTGGAGGACACCAAAAGGCCGTTCCGCTTCGACCTGGCCGTCGACGCGGCTACGGATTTTCAATTCAGCCAGTCGGCATCCCAGTTCTTTTATGCGGATTGATGCGGCGCTGGGAGCGGCGCCGGCAGCGGTTTGCGGTGTTGCATGGGCAGCGGAACCGGCCCGACGCTGTACACGGCTCCGCGGGGAGGGGAAGGTGGAAGCTGCTTTCGATCGGAGAGTGAAGCGCCTTGCCGCTTGGGCCGCCGGGCTGTGTCTTGCCGCCTGCGGCGCTGTTCCGGTCATGGCGGAGAAGCCGGGGGCGACGATCGTCGCGCAGGCGGCGGACGGACGGATCGTGGAAGGCGAGCTGCTATCGGTCGGCAACGGCGAGATCGAGATCCTGGCCAAGCCCGACGCCGTCAAGGTGCGGTTGCGCCTCGATGAGTTGGAGGCGCTTCGCTACGAAGGGAAAAGCAGGATCCTGCCGGGCCTGGGCATCGGGCTCCTGGCCGGCGGCATCCTGGGGGGCATGCTCGGGCTGCTCGATGACGGCGGCGATTCGGGATGGATCATTTTTTCTCAGTGGGAAACAGCGGCGATGTCGGCGGTCCTGGTCGGCGGGGCCGGCGGCTTGATCGGCGGTGTCGTCGGCGCCCTGCGCGGCAGGGGACGGTCGATCCGGCTTCGCCCTGCGCCGCCTGGGGGAACCTTCAGGATCGAGGCCAGGCTGGCGAAGCACGCCCGCTTCGGCCGCCGCCGATCACAGGCTGTCGAGTAAGACCGGCTCTTAGTGGTAGTGATAGCGGTAGTGATGGTAACAGCAATTACGCGAAACTGAAGAATGGAGGAATAAGGAAAGACTTATCCTGGGCCTCTTTCCCGCTTTGTTTTCCCTCTGCCTTTCCCCAACGAGCTTTCAGAAGCTCAGGGAAGCGACAGGGAAGAGGGAGGGAAGAATGAGGGAAGACAGAGTGGGATGAGCCCTATCACAATCTCTTGCCCACTTTGTTTTCCCTCTGCCTTCCCTCTGGCTTCCCTTTGTCTTCCCTGTAGTTCTTAAAGCTCCAGGCGCTGCATGTCGATGCGCTGCGGGTCGCAGGTCCCGAGCTTGTACTTCTCCGCGGCGATGGCCAGGTAGCGGGGGAGCGGCAGGGCGCCCAGCCCCGCAACCTTGCGCTTCTCGTTGATCACGCCGATGGCCGCCGTCTCCACGGCCAGCGGGTCGCGTCCCAGGACGATGCCGCCCCAGTACCAGGGGACGCCGCGGCGGTAGGAAGCGCGCAGCCCGCTGACCATGTTGAGCACGGTCCTGCCGCGGATCGCCGGCCGGGCGCAGACGCCGGCCAGGAAGTCGTGGTCGCCGTGGCACTTGGGCATGTCGGCCGGCACCAGGGAACCGATGTGGTTCTTCAGCAGCAGGCTGACGATGAGGTCCTTCTCGTCCACCGTCTTCATGGAGGCGAGGTTGATCACCTTGGTGGCGTCGCGGACGAGAAGGTTGGCCAGGCGCTGGTCCTCGTCGAAGCCGCCCCCGGCGGTCGACATGACGCGGGCGCCGGCCAGCCGGTTTTCGACGATCCCGGCCGCGCGCAGGGCGCCGGCATCATTGTCATAGACGATGATCCTGGCGGCGGGCACCACCGCCTGCAGGCTGCGGCAGAGCGCCGCCACCAGCTCCGGCTTGGGGCTGAGGGAGATGGTCCAGTTGTTGCAGTTCACCTTGATCGCCACCGTGTCGCCCGGGACGACGCCCAGCGTCTTCCAGGCCTCAGCGGCGGACGCGGTGTCGGTCAGGGTCGACAGGGCGCGGTCGAACAGGCGCGCGGCTTCGGCGGCATTGCACTGGTCGCGGCCGTCGATGGCCTTGGGGTTGCGCGCCAGGACGACGCGCGTTTTCGCCGCCTGCGCGTCGGCGGCCGGAAGAGCGGCGCCCAGGGCGGGCAGCAACAGGGCGAAAAGGGCCGCCACGGCGGCCAGGCGGAACGGGACGCGATGTTTCTTCATTTTGACTCCTCCTCCACCATGTTCCTGACGTCGGCGGCAAAGCGGTCCAGCAGGGCGCCCTGCCGGTCGTCGTTGACATGAAGGTATACTATAAGACGTTTGACGGGGAAGTATGTGTAATAGTCGGGCGGGAAGCGGAAGACCCGGCCCCCTGGGGCGAAGGGCGCCGCCGCGCCGCCGGCCGGGCAGATCCGCTCGTCGGCCAGGGCGGCCCGCGCCTTGTCCGCCGTTTCCATTGCGAAGACGTCGAGGGTGACCGCCAGTCCGTTCTTGCCGGCGTACTCGGCGTGGAACATCTCCCGGTAGCCGTGCTCGATCCAGGCGACCCCGCCGCCGTCCATGTAGTCGAAAATGGAGCCGTCCTTGAGCCTGTTATCCGCCGTGCCGTAGATCTGGGGCGGTGTCGGCCTGGAAAATCCCTCTGGAAGGATCTTTTCCAGCCGGGAGAAAAGCGCTTCTGCCGGGGAGCCGGCGGCCCCGGAAAGGGTAAATGGACCGATCAGGGCCGGGAGTGACAGCAAGATGATGGTTCTTCTCATCACTCGGGCCTCCTTTTATATCCCGCGGGCGATGCAATCCATTATACGGATGGGGCTCCGCGGCGTTTCCTGTGGCGCCGCCACCTGAAGCGCCAGGACGGCTGACGGCAGTGCCTCATATAGTTGAATAATTCAATTTATTGGATTTTTCAACTGCTTCGTGACAGTGACAGTGTCAGCAAGAAGGGAAAAGGGGTAGAGAGATAGAGTGGTAGAGGGGTAAAGTAAGAAACAGCCCGGGAGATTTCTTTGCATGGCCGCCACTTTTTCTCTTTCCCACTTTACCTCTCTACCACTTAGCATCTTGTCAATGCCCTCCAACATGGAACGTGGTACGTGGAACATGGAACTTTGTCTTATGTTCTTTCCATGGTGGCTATCAATATCCCCGCCAACATCACTGCTCCCCCGGCAATGAACCAGATCGTGACCCCGATGCCGAAGAACAGCCAGGTGAAGAGCGCCGTCAGCGGCGGGTTCAGGTAGACGAAAAGCGAGACGTTCGAGGCACGCCAGTGCTTGACGGCGACGTTCCACAGCGAATAGGCGATGATGGTGCAGAAGATCGATAGGAAGGCGGCGGCAGTCCATTCCAGCGGTCCCAGGGAGAGCGCCTTGGCCAGGAAGGGGCGGTCGACCAGGAACAGCAGCGGCAGGCTGCCGGCGGCGGTGGTGACGAAGTTGAAGACCAGCGGCGAGTGGTTCTCCAGCGCCGGCTTGACGATCACGGTCGCCGTGGCCCAGCTGAGCGGGCCGCCGAGCACCAGCAGGGCGTAGGGGACTTTGGCGAGTGGGATCCATACGTCCCCGCCCCCGCCGACACGTCCCAGCAGGACCACCACGGCCAGGCCGGCGAAGGTGACCACGGTGCCGAGCAGGCGGCGGCGGGTGAAGGGCTCGCCCAGAAAACGGACGGCCAGCAGCAGGGTGATCAGCGGATTCAGGGCGATCAGCAGCGAGGCAGCGTTGGGCTGGACATAGCGCATCCCCGAGTTCAGCATGATGTTGTAGGAGATGACCATCAGGAAGCCGCCCAGCGCCACCCGCACCGGGTGGGCCTTCAGGATGCGCCACGCCTCCCGGCGGTGAAAGGCGAGGACCAGCGCGATGCAGATCGCGGCGACCGGCACGAAGCGCAGGCGCAACAGGTCGTAGGCGGTCAGCTTCGCCAGCAGCACCTTGATGGCGATGAACGAGTTGGACCAGATGAGGAAGGTCAACAGCAGCAGTAGAAATATGCCCAGGTCGCTTATGCGCTTTTTCATGGAGGCTCCGGAGGGGATATTATACGATGGAATGCCGTGATTGTTCTTGGCGTACGGCATACGGCGTACGGTGTGAAAGGCGCTTGGCGTAAGGCGTAGGGCATAAGGTGTAGGGGAAGAGAAAAACACTAGGAAGACGACGTACGGCGGAAGGGTAATGACGAGCTTGGCGCAAAGCGCCCCGCGGCCGTGACAGCGGCCGTGACAGGGACCGATCGGTGTTCAATGCCCGGGAGAGAACCTGCGGCCCACCCAACGCGTAGTACTGTCATGAGGCGCCGAAAATGCTTGCCGCTCGCGTCGCCCCTGATTCTTCTCCTCACCCTCGTCCTTCTTTCGCCGCCGGCTCACGCCTGCACCGCCTTCATCGTCAAGAAGGCGGGCGTCGTCCTGGCCGGCAACAACGAGGACAACCAGGCGGCCAACCTTCGTGTCTGGTTCATTCCCGGCGATGCCTCGCGCCACGGCATGGCCTATTTCGGCACCTTCGATCCCTCGGGGAAAACCGAAGAGCGCGAAGGGGGAATGAATGACCAGGGGCTCTTCATCGACGGCTTCTCCGTGCCGCGTTTCGTGCCTCCCCGCGCGGACGGGATCCATGTCGGCGACCTGCCGTTCGATTTCGTGGACAAGGCGCTGGCCGAGTGCGCCTCCGTCGGCGAAGTGGAGGCGCTGGCCCGCAAGCACCGCATCCGCCTCTATTCCGCCATGTGGATGTTCGGCGACCGGAACGGCGACTCGATCATCATCGAGGGCGAGCCGATCGTCCGCGGCGACGGCCGCTTCCAGGTCTGCACGAATTTCCGCCAGTCGGCGCCGGAGGATTGCGGGGCCGCCTGCCGGCGTTATCGGACCGCTGTTGGGATGCTGTCGCGGCTGGGGACGCCCACGGTGGGCGCCTGCCGGGACATCCTGCGGGCGGTGAGCGGGAGGAACACCCAATACTCTTATGTCCTGGACCTGAACGCCCGGCGGATCCACTACTTCCATTTCCAGGATTTCAGCCGGGAGCTCGTGTTCGACCTGGACGCCGAACTCGCCAAAGGGCGCCATAGCCTCGACACGGTCCCCCTGTTTCCGCCCAAGCTTGCGGCGCGGATGTCCGCCTCGCGCCAGGCCCTCTATTTCGTCTCCCTCGCCCTGTGGTTCCTGCTGTTCTCCCTGCTGTTCTGGGGGGCGCGCACCCTTCTCCGCCGGCTGAATAAAAACGTGACCGGCCGGGTGCCGGACAGGCGGGCGCCTCCCTGCGCCGGCCTCGTGCTGGGGGCCCTCTCCCTGCTGCAGGCCGCCTATCTCCTGGTCCTGCTCCTGGCCCCGCAGCGGATCCCCATTCAGGGCGGCAGCCCGGGATCGCCCTGGATCGCCGGTGCCCTGCGCTTATCGCCCTGGCTGCTTGCTCTCCTGACGGCCGCCCTGCTCGTCGTCTGCTGGCAGGCCTGGCGGCGCCGCAGCTGGACCCTGGCCGGCCGCATCCACTGCACGGTCCTGGCGCTTTCTTCCCTGGCGGTCATGGCCTTGCTGGTCTCCTGGGGCGTGATCTGAAATGGCCAGGACATGCACGACCCACCACAGCGGCTTGAACAGCTTGATCTTGTTCATCTTCCTATCTCCAGATGGCGTGGCCCAGCCAGTAGACCAGCGCCCACAGGGCCAGGTGGACGTACCAGAAGCCCATGTTCGGGTAGCGGATCAGCGCCCAGCCCCTGGGTTTGGGGTTGGCGTCGGCCGGATAGACCTCGATGCAGAACAGGGCACGGCCGATGGCGAACTTGCCCCACAGGATGGCCACGTCGGCCCACAGCGGCCCCAGCACGAACGAGAAGTGCCCCATGGTGACCGTGCCGAGGATGGCGGTGAAGCCGTTCAGCAGGTAGCCCCAGTGGACCGTTTTCCGGAACATGAACAGGACCGGGATGACGATCACGCTGAGTATGGCTGAGACGAACGGCACCCAGCCGAACCCGGTCTTAGCTGCCGGGTGATAGGCGTAGTGCAGCCAGCCGCCGCCGAACGACACGGCGAACAACGCGAAAATGAGCAGCCGTTTGATGTGCTTTTTCATTGGCCCTCCCTTTGAATTTTCCGGGCTATCGTGACGCGTAACGCGTAACGCGTGACGCGTGACAAGAAGCGAGCGCTTTCCAAATTCGGCGCAGCGCTTGCCCTTCTTCCCTGCTCCCTGCCATTGACCCTCCCAAAAGCAGAATTGCAGGAATTATACAATATTTCGAGGAAATCAAGAGGGAAAAGTGGGGGAAAGTCAGAGGGAAGTCAGGCGAGAAAGCGGCAATCGCTGGGACTCGGAAGGCGGTTCACGGTATACGGTTTCCAGCAAAGCCATAACAGAAAAGAAGTTTTCCCGAATATTGTAAGTTTATCGGGTGTTTCGGCTAATTGCATAAGAACAAGCACCGCCCCTCACTCCCCAGAAAAGTGTCAGTGACAGTGTCAGTGTCAGCAAAAAGGGAAAAGGGGTAGAGAGATAGAGTGGTAAAGGGGTAGAGCAGGAAACAGTCCTGGGAGATTTCTTCCAAGGCCATTACTTGGCCCCTCTCCCTCTTTCCCACTTTACCTCTCTGCCACTTCACCTCTCTACTCCCAACGTTTTTACTTTAACTTGCGTTTGTGCTATTTGATTGTTCACGACAAATATCGGGAGATAAAATGAAAAGAAAAAACCTGTTCTTTTTCGCCATGGTCGTTATGTTCCTGGCGGCGGGGGCGCTGGCGGGGCAGGAGATGCCGAAGGAAATCAAGGCCGTGCCGGTTGTCGGAGGGCTGTACTTCGTCGAGGGACTGGAAGGCGGCAACGTGGCCTTCCTGGCCACCGATGAGGGGGTGCTGGTGGTCGACTCGGGCACCACGCCGGAGGAAGGCAAGTGCATCGTGGCGGAGATCGCCAGGATCAGCGGCAAGCCGATCCGCTACATCGTCCTCACCCATTACCACGGCGACCACACCTTCGGGCTGCAGGCCTATCCCGCGTCGGCCGTGATCATCGCCCATGTGAACACGGCGGAGAACATGCGCCGGTTGAACGAGCCGCGCATCCGCGGCATGCTGGAAAAGCAGATGCCCGACATGATCGCCGCCCAGAAGCTCAAGGTGGACCAGTTGCGGAAAAAACGGGGCAAGGACCTGGCCAAGGAGGAAGAGCGGCTCCGCACGCTGGAGTCGGAGTTCGCCCAGCTGAAAGATCTGCGCCTCGTCTTTCCCGCCGTCGCCTACGATTCGAAGCTGCGCATCACCCTGGGCGGGGAGACGGTCGAGGTCAGCCATCCGGGCAGCGCCCATACCAACGGTGACTCGCTGGTCGTTTTCCCGGGACTGAAGGCCGCGCACATGGGCGACCTGCTCTTCAACGGCAGCTACCCCTACATCGGCGCCGAGGCCGGCTGCGACACCGCCAACTGGATCGCCGCGCTCGGAGCGGCCGCCGTCTGGGACGTGGAGAAGGTCATCCCCGGGCACGGCCCGCTGGCGGACAAGCAGGCGCTGCAGCGCATGGCCGCCTACCTGACCGACCTGCGCCAGGCGGTGAAGGCCGCCGTCGACTCCGGCCGGAGCCTGGAGCAGGCGAAGAAGATGGCGCCGCTTCCGGCCTGGAAGGACCTTACCTGGCCGCAGATGTTCCCGCAGAACGTCGAGGCCGTCTACAACGAGCTGGCCGGGAAAAAGGATTGAAGGCAATGCGGCAAATGCGGTTCGCGGCCTGGCTGGTCTTCCTGGCTGTGCTTCTTGGCGCGCAGGACAAGATCGTGCTGCGCGATGACGTCGAGATCATCCCCCTGGCGCCGGGAGTCTGGCGGCACGTGACCTGTCAGAAGATGGAGGAGTGGGGGATGGTGCCGGCCAATGGGCTGATCGTCGTTGAGAATGGCCATGCCGCGCTGATCGATACTCCATGGACCCCCGAGCAGACGGCCGCGCTGCTCGACTGGACGGAGAAGGAGTTGAAGGCGAAGGTGGAGATCGCGATCGTCGGCCATTCCCACGTCGACTGCCTTGGCGGCCTGTCCGAGGTCCACAAGCGGGGGATCCGCTCGATCGGCCTGGACAGGACGCGCGAGCTGGCGCGGATGGCGGGCGTCGAGGCGCCGAAGGAAACGTTCGCCGTCTCGACGCGTCTCATGGTCGGCGGGCTCGAACTGGAACTGTTCCACCCCGGCGCCGGGCACACGGTCGACAACATCGTCACCTGGATTCCCGGTAAAAAAGTGTTATTCGGCGGTTGCTTCGTCAAGCCGGCCGACGCCCGCTCCCTGGGCAATACGGACGAATCGGACCTGGCCGCCTGGCCGGCCAGTCTGGCCGGGATGAGGGCGCGCTTCACCGAAGCCCGGCTGATCGTCCCGGGCCACGGTGACCCCGGCGGCTGGGAACTGGTGGAGAACACCCTCCGGCTGCTGGCCGCGGGCAAGAAGTAGTATGTTCCTAAGATCAGTTCAAATAATTTTGAACGAACCCTAAAAAAACTGATAGGATTGAAGCACCAATTTCCAAGCACCAAATTCCAAATAAGCACCAAGCACCAATGACCAAATGACCCAAATGAAAAAATGATACTCAAAATAGCTTTCATTTAGGACATTGGAATTTGGAACTTGTAATTTATTTGGGATTGGGTGCTTGGGGCTTGGAATTTCAGTCTTACATGCACCTGGGCTTGATAAAAACCCGCTAGGTGCTTAAGTCCCACCAGATCGCACGTCTTTCCTGTCAACTACTGCAAAAATTTGTGAGTGGATCCTATTTTTTCTGGAACTCGGCGCTGCCGCGGATGCGCAGGATCTCGCCGAAGAAGACGCGGTGGAAGTCGCGCTGGGGATAGTGGGGCATGATCCTTTCGGAGAGGAAGTGCTCGGGGGCCAGGTCCTGCCAGTAGATCTTGCGGCACTCGAAGACCAGGTCGGCCTCGGCGAACGAGGGCGCAGCCACCTTTTCCGACTTCGCCGGCGTCAGGCGCGTCAGGGCGATCTTGTCGACGTCGCGGCCCGACTTGCTGCCCAGGATGCCCAGGTCCTTGCGGTACTTGGCCGGGAACGAGCAGAGGGTGAAAGCGGTGGATTCGTTCAAGAAGCCGAAGGTATGGCGCGTCGGCCGGACCACGACCTGGACGAAGGGCATCTCCCAGATGCCCCCGATGCTGCCCCAGGCGACGGTCATGGAGTTGAACTTCTGCATGTCGCCGGCGGTGAGGACGAACCAGCGCGAGAACCAGGTGTCGACCGGCGGCAGGACGAGGTCGTTGGCCTTGATTGTCTCGATCATGGCTTCTCCTGGGGCGATTATAACCGATTCCCGGCGCTGGCCACAACCTGCGGCCAGCCCTTGACTTTTCGCCGCGTTGATTCCAGATTAGGACGATGAAACACTGGGATGCGAAGGCGCCGTGAGGGAGGCGGAGATGCAGTTTATCGTGATCGGCCATGACGGGAACGACGAGGGGGCTCCGGCCCGGCGCCAGGCGGCCCGCGGGGAACACCTGAATTTCGGCCGCGAATTGCATGCGGCCGGCAAGTGGCTCTATGCCGCCGCCCTGCTGGACGACGCCGGCAGCATGAACGGCTCGGTGATCGTCTGCGAGTTCCCCTCCCGCGAGGCGCTGCAACGGGAGTGGCTGGACCGCGAGGCCTATGTCAGCGGCGGCGTCTGGAAACGGATCGAGGTCCGCCGCGCCGCGGTCGCCCCGTTCTGCGCCGCGAAATAACTCCGGTTCGGCCGGGCGAGCATCGGGGCCCAGGGAAGACAAAGGGGAGAGAGAGGGAAAAATGAGGGAAGAGAGAGCGGGAAAAGCCCTGTCATAGTTTCTTTTCCACTTTATTTTCCCTCTGCCCTCCCTCTCTCTTCTCTGGAGTTCTCTTTGCCGTCCCTCGTTGACCGATACCTCTCCCGTTGAAAATCGCTCCCTCCGTATCTATAATCGGGCCATGAAACACACGAGGATCATCCCGCTGCTGGCCTTCGTTTCCCTGGCGGCTTTGAACGGCTGCAAGTGCGCCTGCACCACGCCGACGGCGCGGACCGCTCCCGGCCCGGTCGTCGACCTGCAGGAGATCACCGTGAAGCAGCTGCGCCAGGGCTACCTGGAGGGGCGCTTCACGGTCGTCGAAGTGGTGCAGAACTACCTGAATCGCATCGAAGCCATCGACCGCAACGGCCCGGCACTCAATGCGGTCGTCGCCGTCAACCCCGACGCCCTGAAGACCGCCGCCGAGCTCGACGCCGAGCTGAAGGCCGGCCGGCCGCGCGGGCCGCTGCACGGCATCCCGGTGCTGCTCAAGGACAACATCGACACGGCGGATCCCATGCCCACGACGGCCGGCGCCACCGTGCTGCGCGCCTCCTACGCCCGCACCGACAGCTGGGTGGCGAAGAAGCTGCGCGAGGCCGGCGCCGTCATCCTGGGCAAGACCAACCTGAGCGAGTGGGCGAATTTCCGCGCCAGCTACTCCTCGAGCGGCTGGAGCGGCGTCGGCGGCCAGACCCGCAACCCCTACGTCCTCGACCGCAATCCCTGCGGCTCGAGCTCGGGCTCGGGGGCGGCGGTCGCCGCCAGCCTCTGCGCCCTGGCCATCGGCACCGAGACCAACGGCTCCATCGTCTGCCCCGCGACCAATAACGGCATCGTCGGCATCAAGCCCACCGTGGGCCTGGTCAGCCGCTCCGGCATCATCCCCATCTCCTTCACCCAGGACACGGCCGGCCCCATGGCGCGCACGGTGGAGGACGCCGCCGTCTGCCTCGGCGCCCTGGCGGGGATCGATCCCGCCGACGCCAAGACCGCCGCCGCGCAAGGGCATCTCCACGCCGACTACACGCCGTTCCTGCGCGCCGACGGCCTGAAGGGCAAGCGCATCGGGCTGATGAAGAACCTCATGGGCTACCACTACCGGGTCGACGACCTCACCGAGCAGGCGGCAACCTTCCTGCGCGGCCAGGGGGCCGAGGTGATCGAGGTGGAGGGGCCGCGCGAGGGGCCGATCGAGAACGACTCCTTCCAGGTCATGCTCTACGAGTTCAAGGACGGCCTGAACAGGTATTTCGCCGGGCTGGACGGCGCCGCGCCGGTCAGGGACCTGGCCGGCCTGATCGAGTTCAACAAGAAGGACCCGGTCGAGCTGCGCTGGTTCGACCAGAAGCTCCTGGAGCAGGCGCAGGAGAAGGGCGGGCTGGACGCGGCCGAGTACCGGAAGGCGCTGGAGGCGATGCTGAAGGCGGCGCGCGACGAGGGGATCGACAAGCTGATGGACGAGCACCGGCTCGACGCCCTGATGGCGCCCACCGGCGCGCCGGCTTGGAAGACCGACCGGATCGACGGCGACCATTTCACCGGCAGCAGCTCGTCGCTGGCGGCCATCGCCGGCTACCCGAGCGTCACCGTGCCCATGGGATTCGTCGAGGAGCTTCCGGTCAACGTCTCCTTCTTCGGCCGCGCCTGGAGCGAGCCGCTGCTGCTGGAGATCGCCTACGCCTACGAGCAGGGGACGAAGCACCGCCGGCCGCCGAAGTATATCCTCACCGACTGAGTCATGAACGGGGAAACATGACGACGAGAAAGGAGTTCTGCAAGAGCTGCCTGGCCGCGATGCTGGCCGGCCTGGGAGCGCCGCTTCTGGCCGGGAGAAGGGAGGAAGAGGTGAAAGCGAAAGCAAAGAAGGAAGAGGAAAAAATCATCGGCGCCTGCGGCATCGTCTGCAGCGACTGCCCGGCCTACGTCGCCACGAAAACGGACGACGACGGCCTGCGCGCCAAGACGGCCACGGAGTGGTCGGCGATGTACCACGCCGACATCAAGCCGCAGGACATCAACTGCGACGGCTGCCCGAGCGCCGGACCGCGGCTGTTCGCCCACTGCCTGGAGTGTGAGATTCGCGCCTGCGCCCATGGGCGCAAGCTCGTCACCTGCGCCGAATGTTCGGATTACGCCTGCCAGAAGCTGAAGGGATTCTTCGCCATGGTGCCGCAGGCGCAGCAGACGCTGGAAGGGCTTCGCCGGCAGTGATCGGCGTACGGCTTACGGCATACGGCATACGGTGGGAAAGGCGCTGGGCGTATGGTGCAGGGCGTAAGGCGTAAGGAACAAATGATCTCTAACTGGATCGATTTGTCAGGAACCAAAATTTAGAGATCGATCTTTGCTGCTACCGTCCGCCGTTTGCCGTACGCCGTCCGCCGAGTGTTATTTCTGATCACTCGTCACTTGTCACTGAGTTCTTTGTTTTGTTCAGTTTTCTAAGCATTTCGCGGATGTCCTTGAAGCCGCGCACCATGATGTAGACGGTGATCGTTGAGTACCAAACGAGGCAGGCGGCGGCGAGCAGCTTCCAGAAAAGCGGAGCCATTGTCAATTCTCCTTCCGCAGCGCCGGCTTTGCCAGCGAGCCGACGACCATGGCGGCACCCGCCAAGAGATAAGCCGCGATGCCCGAGTAATAGGGGCCGATGTTGGCCCGTACCCAGGCCGAGGTGGCCGGGACCTGCTCCAGGGCCAGGTAGAGGACGGGGACCACGGCGCCCGCGGCGATGGCGGCGACGGCGCCGCTCGCGCTGGCCCGTTTCCAGTAGCAGCAGGCGATCAGCAGCACCGGCATGCTGGACAGGTAAATCGTGCCGGTCACGCCGCAGTAGGTCCACAGATCGCCCTTCAGCGGGTACCAGAGGCCGTACAGCAGCAGGAAGGCGCCGATGCCGGCGACGATCATGCGGTTCCAGCGCAGCCCGCGCCGCTCCGTCCAGTCCTTCCTCCGGAACGGGGCCAGGATGTCGTTGTAGATGACGCTGGCCCAGGTCAGCATGTAGGAGGAATCGGTCGACATGTCGGCCGCCAGCATCGCCGCCACCAGCAGCCCCATCAGCCCGGCCGGCAGGAAGGTGGCGAGGAAGCGCGGCATGGCCTGCAGGCTGTTCGTGCCGGGGCCCAGCGCCGCCAGCGCGGCGATGCCCCAGATGCCGGGGATGAGGAAGCGGGCCACGAAGAAGAAGCTGGTGCGCGTGTAGACCTTCTGCCCGGTGCGGGCATCCTTGGCCGCCAGCACGCGCTGGATGACCGCCATCCAGGTGAGGACGGCGGCCAGGTTGAGCAGGGCGTTGAACAGCACGTAGGGCCAGCCCATCTGCGGGTGGGCGAAGGGGTTGAAGCCGCCGGAGCCGTGAACGGCCTGGACTGTTTCCACCAGCTTGCCCCACCCCACCTTCAGCAGGATCAGCGCCGTCACCGCGATCATGCCGGCGCTCATCACGATGAACTGCAGGTAGTCGGTGACCAGCACCGAGAGCATGCCGCCCAGGATGGTATAGGCCGCCACCATGAGCAGCAGCACGGTCATGGCCAGCTCCAGCGTGTGGGCCTGCATCCAGGCGGCCAGGCCCGAAGCTCCGGGGGCTGCGGACAGGGAGAAGCCCGTCACCTGCACCAGGAACTCGCCGCCGGTGCGCAGGAAAACGCCCATGTTGAGCAGCCCGCCCAGCACGATCACCACGCCGGCGGCGCGGCGCACGCCCGGCCCGAAGCGGCGCTCGAACAGCTCGGGCAGGGTGAGGACGCCGCTCTGGCGCAGCGGCTTGATGCAGAAGCCGGTAAGGCCGACCGCCATCATGGCCAGGGCGTAGAGGATGCCGGGGGTGGCGCCGGCGAAGCCGTAGCGGAAGCCGTTCTCGGCCGTGTACATGCAGGTGACGATGCCGAACTCGGTGGCCGCCAGCGACGCCACGCCCAGGTAGACGTTCATCTCGCGGCCGGCGACCAGGAAGTCCTCGACGCGGCCGATGTACTTGCGCACCATGAGGCCGGCGACCATGGTGCCGAGCAGGTAGATCCCGACGATGGAGCCGTCGATGGCCAGGTTGAAGTGACTCATTTCGGCATTGTACAGGTTCAAAGTGAAAAAACCAACTTTATGCCGACCATTCGTGACGCGTAACGCGTGACGCGTGACGAGTAGCAGCACTAGGCCGGGCTATAGTGAAAATTAATGGATTGTGGAACATCGATCGGTCGCCATAATGAACAGCAAAAGGTGCCATCTTCTGTTTTTTTTATTCGTTATGTTAGCTCGCAGCTTGGCTGTTCCTTGTCACGCGTCACGCGTTACGCGTCACGAAAGTTCGTTGCTCGATTAAGTAACTGTCCTTGTGCTACAATCCCTGCGGCGGTGAAAGATGAAGAAAATCCTGCCGTTCATCCTGCTCCTGTCGCTCGCTGCCCCCGCAGCGGGCGGCCGCGCGGGGCGGGGCCAGGGGAACCCCCCGGGCTAAGGGTGCCCGGCGGGGAAGACAGCCGGGATCGCCGCCCCGGCGACGCCGGCGCTCGAGCGCTTCGCGCTGCTGGACGAGGAGGGCGGGAAGGTTCTGGAGGGGAGGCCGGTCCGTGCCGGCGAAGTGCCGGGCTGGAAGGGGCGCCATTTCTGGATCGCCGATTTCACCCAAGCCGGGAAGCCGGGGCGCTATCGCCTCGCCGTCTCCGGCGCCGGCGCGAACCTCGTCTCCGAGCCCTTTGCCGTCGGCGACGGGATCCTCGCCGATTCCTGCCTCTCCGACATCCTGTTTTATTTCAAGGGCCAGCGCTGCTCGGGAATGTACGACGCTTTCGACCGCCATGTTCCCTTCTTCGGGGGCAGGCCAGGGACGGTTGACGCCCACGGCGGCTGGTTCGACGCCGCCGGCGACGACAGCAAGTACATGACCCACCTGAGCTACGCGGCCTTCATGAACCCGCAGCAGCAGCCGCAGGTGGTCTGGAACCTGCTGGCCGCCGCCGACCTGCTGCGCGGTGCCGAGAGGGAGCGACTGCAGCGGCTGCTCTGGCGCGTCGAGGACGAGGCGCGCCACGGCGCCGATTTCCTCGTGCGCATGCAGGACCCAGAGGGCTTCTTCTACACCACGGTGCACGACATCTGGACCCACGAGCCCGGGGACCGCACCATCTGTTCGTTCCGGCTGCAGACCGGCGAGCGCGATGACAAGTACAAGGCGGGCTGGCGCATGGGCGCCGGCTCGGCCATCGCGGCCCTGGCCCGCGCCTCGGCCCTGGGCGGGGGAGGGGAGTTCCCGGCCGCGACCTACCTGCAAAAGGCGGTCAAGGGCTTCCGCCATCTGCAGGCGCACAACCGCGAGTACCTGAACGACGGCCGCGAGAATATCATCGACGACTATTGCGCCCTGCTGGCGGCGAGCGAGCTGTTCGCCGCGACGAAGGAAGCGGAGTACCTGGACGCCGCGCGCTCCCGGGCGGAGTCGTTGTGCGGCCGCCTGGCCGGCGACGGCAAATACCAGGGCTGGTGGCGCGCTGATGACAAGGGAGAGCGGCCGTTCTGGCACGCGGTCGAGGCCGGGCTGCCCGTGGTGGCGCTGCTCCGCTATCTCGATGTAGAACCCGACTCGGCCCGCGGCGCGGCGCCCATCGACGCCGTCGCCGCCTCCCTGAAATTCGAGCTGGGGATCACCAGCGAGATCGTCAATCCCTTCGGCCTGGCCCGGCAGTACGTGCAGGGGACGAAGAGCCCGCGGCACGCCGCCTTCTTCATGCCCCACGACAACGAGAGCGGCTACTGGTGGCAGGGGGAGAATGCGCGCCTGGCCTCGCTGGCCGCCGCGGCGCTGCTGGCCGCGGGGAAGCTCCCCGAGCCGGTGGGCGAGGCTTTGCGCCGCTACGCCGTGAACCAGGTCGACTGGATCCTGGGGCTGAACCCGTTCGACGCCTGCATGCTGCAGGGCCGGGGCCGCAACAGCCCCGACTACCTGCCCGGCTTCCCCAACGCCCCGGGCGGCATCTGCAACGGCGTCACCTCCGGAATGGACGACGAGGGCGACATCGCCTTCCTGCCCAAGCCCTGGGACAAGAATCCGAGCCACAACTGGCGCTGGTCGGAGCAGTGGCTGCCCCACGGCGCCTGGATGTTCCTGGCGCTGGCGGCGCTGGAAAACGCCCTGCCGGCCGATTGATGCCCACCCGGGCCCCGGCGAAGGAGACCCCATGAAGCGAATGCCCCTGCTGTTGCTGGTGATCGCCGGCCTGGCCGGCTGCCGCGCCCGGCTGGAGCCGCCCTGGCCCTCCCGGGCGAAGCACGAAGCGGCGATCATTCCCCAGGCGCTGCAGGTGGCGTCCCATGGCGGCCGCTTCGTGATCGATCCCGACGCCCCACTGCTGACCGATGCGGCAACGGCCGGCGAAGCCGATCAGCGGGAAACAGCCCGGCTGTTGCGCGATTTCGGAGAGCAGCTGCGATCGCTGGGCTGGTCCGGTTCCCCGTCTCCTCAGCCGCTCTATGGCGAGCCGGTCTTTGCCCGGCCGGCGGTGCTGTTCGCCATCGAGCCCGCGGCGCAGGAAGAGGTCGGCGACGAGGGCTATTTTCTGCGCATCACTCCCCTCGATATTGTGCTGAAAGCCGCCCGGCCGGGCGGACTGTTCTACGGCGTGCAGACTCTGCGCCAGCTGCTCATGGCAAGTCCCCCGGGAATGCCCCTGTCGCTTCCCTGCCTGGAGATCGTCGACCGGCCCCGTTATGCCTGGCGCGGCTTCATGCTCGATTGCTGCCGCCACTTCTTCCCCAAGGAGTTCATCAAGAAGTGCCTGGACGAGATGGCATTGTTCAAGCTCAACCGCTTCCACTGGCACCTGACCGACGACCAGGCCTGGCGCATCGAGATCAGAAAATATCCTGAACTGGCTGAAAGAGCCGGGAAGCCCACTGGCGGCTACTATACCCAAGAAGAGGTCCGCGAGATCGTGGCTTACGCCGCCGAGCGCTTCATCACCGTGGTGCCCGAGATCGAGATGCCCGGCCATGCCACCGCGGCGCTGACCGTCCGCCCCGGGCTCTCCTGCACCGGCGGGCCCTTCGCCCGCATGGCCCAGTGGGGCGTGCTCGAGGACGTGTACTGCGCCGGCAACGAGGAGACGTTCGCCTTCCTGGAAAGCGTGCTCGACGAGGTGGCGGAGCTGTTCCCCGGGCCGTGGGTGCACGTCGGCGGCGACGAGTGCCCCAAGTCGCGCTGGAAGGAATGCCCCAAGTGCCAGGCACGCATGCGCTCCGAGGGGCTGAAGAGCGAGATGGAGCTCCAGAGCTGGTTCATCCGCCGCAGCGAGGCCTATCTGAAGTCCCGCGGCAAACGCCTCATCGGCTGGGACGAGATCCTCGAGGGCGGCCTGGCGCCCGAAGCGACCGTGATGTCGTGGCGCGGCATGGACGGCGGCATCGAGGCGGCGCGCCAGGGCCACGACGTGGTGATGGCGCCGACGGCCTCCAACTACATCGACTATTACCAGGGCGACCCGCGCTTCGAACCGCCGGCCATCGGCGGCTTCGTGCCGCTGAAGGCGGTCTATGCCTTCGAGCCGACCCCTCCCCAGCTCAAGCCGGAAGAGTCTACGCATGTGCTTGGCGGCCAGGCCAACCTCTGGACCGAATACGTTGCCAACCCCGAACATGCTTCCTACATGATGTGGCCGCGACTGGCCGCGCTGGCCGAGGCGGTGTGGAGCCCGGCTTCGTCCCGCGATTGGAATTCGTTCCTGCAGCGCCTGGCCGCGCTGCGCCCGGGATTGCAGCCCGGGGGCTTCGTCCTCGCCGACACGGAGTGGCGGCCGGTCATCCGAGCCCGGGCCCTGCCCGATGAAAAAGGCTGGAGGATCGAAATGAAGCCCGGGGCGGTCGGAGGGAGGGTCCGTTACCGCTGCGACGGCGCCGATCCGGGTCCCGGCTCCAAGGCTTATCGCCGCCCTTTCAAACTGAAAAGCGGGGGTGTCATCCGGGCGACACTGTACAACGGCCGGAACCGGGAAGCCCCGCCCGTGGAGCTGCGGTTACGGAAGCACCTGGCCGCTTTCGCCCCGGCGCGGGTGAGCGCTTCCGGCCGCCTGCGGCCGGAGAATGGGGGAGAGGCGTTGCTGACCGACGGCCTGGACGGGTCGCTGGCGCATAAGGACGGCGCCTGGCTGGGCGTGGAGGGAGGCGACCTGGAGGCCGTCATCGACCTGGGCCGCGCCTTGCCGGTCCGCCGGGTCGCGACGCGCTTTCTCGAGCATCCGGCGGCTTGGATATTCCCCCCGGCGGGGGTCGAGGCCGCTGTCTCCCTTGACGGCAAGGAGTGGGCGCCGGCCGGCGCGCTGGCCTGGCCGGCTGCGGACGACTTCACCGTGCTGCGCGGCCGCGGCGCCGTCCTGGAGTTCCCGCCTCGCCCCGCGCGCTACGTGCGCCTGACGGCGCGCGGCACCGGTCTCTGCCCGGCCGGCCACCTCGGCGCCGGCGGCAAGGCCTGGCTTTTCATCGACGAGATCGTCGTCGAATAAGAGGATGAACTTATGTATTAGTGTTTGTGTTGGTGTTCGTAAAGCGCACTTGCATTTCGTTTAGTTATTTTCTGGCACAAACACAAACACTAACACTTAGTTCTTTCTTTTCAGCTCCTCCAGGATCTGCTGCAGCAGCTGGATGCTCTGTTCATTCTGCTGCGCCGCCTTCTCGGCGAGGGCGATGGAGCGGCGGGAGATGTCCATCGCCTCGTCCTGGCGCGACATGGCCGTCTTCATCTGCCGGCCGCTCTTCCTGGCCACCCACCAGAGGAAAAGGGCCAGGAACAGCATGATCACGAGGAAATAATTGCGGGCCAGCCAGCCGGCGGCGGTGCCGCAGCCGGAAGCGGAATAGCGGCGTGTGAGAGCCGCCCGGTACTCCTGGCCGCTGAGCCAGCGGCCGGCCTTGTGGTCGAAATACAGGGTGTTCAGCTGGTACCAGTAGCTGAAGGAGCGGGCATAGCGGGACATCTGCTCCTGATCGAAGCCGACGAGCTCGACCTCGACGCTGCCGAAGGCATAGCCCGGCAGGGCCTCCTCCTCGCCGCCGTAATCCTGGATGAGGGCGTTGAGCACCTTGAGCTCGCCGTCGAAGGGGAACAGCCTGGTCTTGAAGCGGTAGGCGCGCTCGGCGGTCTTCGCGAAGACCTCGGTATTGGCGTCGGCCCTCACCGCCGTCTCCCAGGCCGCCAGTAGTGACGCCTCGTCGGGCTTGGCCGCGTCGCGTGCCGCGGGGACGGCGGCCAGGAAGGCAGGCAGGATGCCCAGGACGATGAGCGCGAGGATGGTTTTCTTCATGGTTCCTCCCGCTGTGATTCTATCACATCCGCGATCAGCAACCGAACGGGTGCGATCGGTCTCGATCCGCGACCGGGCGCGCGATTCAGGCTTTGCGGTTGAGGCGCTCCACGGTGCGGATGCGCCAGATCCAGGCGGCCAGCACCAGCAGCGCTGAGAAGATGCGCAGCGCCGGGGAGAGGTTCAGGAAGTCGAAGGCGCCGTGGACCAGGGCGGCCAGGCCGACCCCCTTGAGCGCGGCCGGCAGCAGCCGTTGCCGGCGCACGCGCGCCACTCCGACCCAGTGCCCCCAGAACGAGGCGAACAGGGCATGGCTGAGGGGCGTGGCGACGGCGCGGCCGAAGAGGGCGAAGCCGGAGAGGAGAGGCAGATAAAGCAGGTTCTCGTAGGAGGCGAAGCCCACGGCGCAGGCCGTGGCGTAAAAGATGCCGTCCCCCTCCTCATTGAAGTCGCTGAAGCGGGTGATGGCGCTCAGGAAGGGGAGGAACTTGAAGAACTCCTCCGTCAGCCCCACCACCAGCAAGCAGTAGAGGAAGAATCCCAGGTTCAGCCCCTGGATGCGCTCCAGGTCGGCGCCGAGGCACAGCGCGGGCAGCAGCAGGCCGTAGGCGTGCAGGCAGAGCCAGCCCGAAAGGAAACCGAGGAAATAACTGAAGGCCGCCAGGACCACCGGCTCGGGGCGGCTGCGGTCGTGGGCGTAGGCATAGCCGATCCAGAACGCGGCCGGGCCGAAGATCAGTGCTAGCGCCAGGGGGATGGACATGACGGGGGGCATTTTAACATGGAACGAGCATGAAATGCCCCTTCTGGGGTGAAGAAGAGTGGTAGAGAGGCAAAAGTTGTAGAGAGGGAAAGTGGGAAAGAGGAGGAGTTGCGGACATGCAAGAAATCTCCCAAGGCTTTTTCTTACTTTACCCCTTTACCTCTCTATCTCTCTATCACTGCTTTTCTTCAGGCTGTTGCGCGTCACGCGTCACGAAGGCTCGCTTTGAACCTTGCCCACTGCCGCCAGGTAGATGGCGAACTCCTCGTCGCCGTCCACTCCCAGCAACTCGTCCATGCGCGCCTGGTCGTAGGCGGCCACGGCGCAGGCGCCGCAGCCAACCGCCGCGCAGGCCAGGTAGACGTTCTGGCAGGCGTGGCCGGCGTCGATGGCGATCACTTTGTAGGATGCCTCGGCGTAGCGCCACTCCATGCGCTCGGGGACGGCCGTCCAGACGAAGGTTGCCGCGGCATCGCCGCAGAAGCGCTGCCCGAAGGTCGCCTCGGACAGGAGCGATTCGAGGCGGTCAAAGCTCTTCACCTTGACCAGGGAGTGGCCGTGGGGCAGGAAACGGTAGATGGCCTTGTCGAGCCCCTGGACGCGCATGGCGGCGACATAGGTCTCCAGGGCGTGGCGGCAGCCGGCCGAAGGGACGGTGCGGAAATTCTGTCGGGGCGAGGCGGCCTGCCGCAGCCCCTGTGCCGCCCAGAGCAGGAATGATAGATCGTCCAAGCTCAGTGGCAGGGTCAGGAAGCGCCGATGCGATTGCCGGCGGGCGATCGCCTCCCGCAGATCACAGGCCGGCACGTTCCAGTTCCCGGCAGCGGGCAGTGAGACCGTCGGGCTGCCGGCCGGCGCCGGCTTCTGCCACGGCGGCTCGGGAACGCCCCGGCTTTGCCCCGTCCGGGAAAAATCGACCCGCTTGCGCACGCTGTCCTTGAGGAAATCACGCTGTTCCTTGTTCATGCAGCCCCCGGGTCTATTATACGCCAGGCAAAAGAGCGGGACTAGGCGGCGAGCATCAACAGTACGAGCAGCGCCAGGAATATGAGCATCTTCACTCTCTTCATCGGGTTCCTCTTCGCGACCGGCTTCAGCGCGACAGCCGCCTGCGGCCGAGGCGCACCAGGTTGGCCACCAGGTCGACCGCGACGATCAGGGCCGTGACGAGCAGGATCCAGACCAGCGTCTTGTAGAGCCAGATGTGGAGCCTGGCGGGCACGTCGGCGGTGAACATGTCCGGGCCCAGCACGCTCAGCGCCGCCGCGATCAACAGCAGGGTGAAGCCGTCGCCGGCCGCCGTGATGATGCAGCGCACGACCGGGGAGCGTGCGAATGCCTTGATGAAATGCTCCAGGGCGCCGGCCAGCAGCAGGGCGATGACGATCCATGACAGCAGGTGGCCCGGGTCTGGCCGCAGGAGCGGTTGGAAATCGCCCGGACGGATGCGCAGAAGGAAGATCGCCCCGTGCGTGCGCGTGAACTGGAAGAGGAGCCAGGCGATGGCCAGCATGATGCCGCCGCCCAGCAGGTTCGCCACCATTGAGCCAACGGTACGCGGGTTCGCCCGGTCCAGGTCGAGGGCGAGCTTCGGCCAAGGCAGGCGGACGTCCCTGCGGCTGCGGGTGACGAAATAGAGTATGAGGGCGACCAGGCCGAAATCGGCCAGCAGCGCCATGGGCAGGTACATGACGGCGTCGATGATCCCCAGGCGGGGGACGAAGAGGAAGGGAAAGACGATGTAGCTCCTGCCGATGGCGACGGCGAGCCCGATGAAGACCATGTGGATGGCGAACAGCAGCGAGGTATAGCGGAAGAGGTAACGGCGCAGGGCCGGGGCGATGATGGGCCTGTCGTCCAGGTATTTTTCGGCCACCTGCCGGGGCCGGCCCAAGGACGCGATGGCCCGGCCCACAGCCTCGTCATCGCCGCCATCCTGCTCCGCCCGCTCCAGGACGTGGCTGCGCAGCTCGCTGAGGATCTCTTCGCGCTCGTCGGCGTCGGTGAGATAATGGCTGATCTCTTCCAGATAATCGTCCAGCTTCTTATGCATTCTTGCTCTCCTTGACCGTTTTGCGGATGATCTCGTCCTGGCGGTCCCAGATCGCCAGGAGTTCCCGGCGCAGATCGCGGCCCGCCTGGGTGACGGCGTAGAACTTGCGCGGCCGTTCCTCGCCGACCTCCCATTTCCCCTCGACCAGGCCGCGCTTCTCCAGCCGGCGCAGCAGGGGATAGAGGGTATTCTCCTCGACTTCGTAGCCGAGCTCGCGGAAGGCGCGCACCATGGCGTAACCGTAGGCTTCCTTTTCGAGCACGACCAAGACCAGGAGCTGCAGGAAGCCCCGCTTCATTTCGGTTTCGATGCTGGCGAACTCATTGTCCATGTTGGCTCCGTTGCCCGGCAGGTGCCCAATACTGTTTGGCGTCAATTAACTGCATATAATAATAATAGTGTATATCGCACAGTATGTCAACAAGTTTTTAAAAAAAGTGACCGGGACAGTGACAGTGTCAGTGTCAGCAAGAAGGGAAGAGGGATGGAGAAATAGAGTGGTAAAGGGGGAAAGCAAGAAATAGCCTTGGGAGATTTCCTGCATAGACGTTATTCCGCCTCTTTCCCACTTTACCTCTCTACAACTTCACCTCTCTACCACTGAGTGTCTTGGCGGCGTCAGCAAGAGGGGAATTGCCGTACGCCGCGGCGGATACGTCAGTGCCGCCGGCCGTCGGCCGTATGCCGAGCCCGCCCAGCCCTAACGGCTGGCCTTTTTAGCCCGATACAGCAGGTCGTCCGCCTGGGCGAGAATCGTCGCCGCCGGAGCGGTGTTCCCGGCCGGGATCGCCACCCCTCCGCAGGCGGCGGTGACGACGACGACCGCATCGCCTTCGCCGGCTCGGCATTCCAGGGCGCCGACGCGGCGCTCGACGGCGCGCAACGCCTCCTCGTCGGCTCCGGGCAGGACGATCAGGAACTCGTCGCCGCCCAGCCTCCCCAGGACGTCGCCCTGGCGCAGGCAGTCCTGGATGCGGGCGGCCATCTCCTTCAGCACCTGGTCGCCGGCGGCGTGGCCCAGGGTGTCGTTCACCTGCTTGAAGCGGTTGAGATCGATCATGATGCATCCCAGCTGGCGGTTGGAGCCGCGTCCAGGGGCCAGCAGGCCGTCGAAGAAGGCCAGGATGGCCCGGCGGTTGTGGAGCGCGGTCAGGGGATCGTAGGTGGCCAGGTACTCCAGCTCGGCGGTGCGCTTGCCGACCTCCTTCTCCAGCTCGACGTTGCGCCGGCGCAGCAGCAGGGTGCGCCAGCGCCAGGCGCCGACTCCGGCGGCCAGCAGGGACAGCAGCGCCGCGGCGCGGAACCACAGGGTCATCCAGAACGGCGGCCGCACGCGGATGGGCAGGGCCACGACGTCGCCCCAGATGCCCGACTCGTTGACCGGCTGCAGCAGCAGCTTCAGGTCGCCGGCGGGCAGGTTGGTGTAGCGCAGCTCGGCCAGGCGGCGCAGCGGCTGCCAGTCATTCTCCATGCCCGCCATGCGGTAGCGGTAGGCGACCCGGTTGCGGCTGCGGAAGGAGAGCACGGCGACGTTGAGGGCCAGCGTCCTCTCGCCCCATGAGAGGTCGAGCCGCCGGGGAAACTCGAGCATGCGCCCGGGCAGTTGAACGCTTTCCACCACCAGGCGAGGCGGCTCGGAGTTGGGAACGCGCCCTGAAGGATTGTATTGGGACAGGCCGCTGACGGTCCCGATCCAGATGTCGCCGCGGGCATCACTGAAGAAGCCGTTGGCGTTTGTTTCCCAGTCGGCCAGCCCGTCGTCGGGAGTGAAGGCTTCAATGGTGGAATTGTCGAGGACGCGGTACCCCCCCCGCGCCGTGTTGATCCAGATCGTACCCTTCCAATCCTCACCGATCGAATACACGTTGCGGTTTTCAAACGAGGGATACTGGCTGCGCTCGAACCGCCGCCAGGCCCCATCGGCCTCCATCACGGCCAGGCCGTCGTCGCAACCGGCCCAGAGCCGGCCGCGGCTGTCCTCATAGAGGGCGGATATCCGTGTCTCCGCCGCGAACGGGCCGTCGCCCGCGACAGGTATCAGCCTGTTCCCGTCGCAGGCCTCGACGCGGTAGCCGTTCTCGTCCTTGACGACGATCCACACACCGCCGCGCCGGCGGCGTGCCAGGCGGTGCACGGCGGCGAGCGGCCGGCCGGCGGCGTCCTTTTCCCAGTAGCGCCAGGTTCCGGACCGGTCGCGACACGCCAGCCCGCCTCCCTTCCACTCCCCGCATTCCCACAGGTTTCCCTGGCCGTCGATGACGATTTCGTAGGGAATGCCGTGCCGCAAGGGAACGTCCGGAGGAATCGGCTGGACGGCCTTCTCGCCCTTGCGGCGGAAGAACAGCGCGGTATCGGTCAGGAACCAGAGGCAGCCGTCGTCGGTCCGCAGGACCCGCCATACCCACTCGTTGTCCAGACCGTTGTCCTTGCCGACGATCTCGAGGACCTGCGGCTGCGGCCGCACCTGGTAGTGCACTGCGCCGTGCAGCGTGCCCAGCCACAGGGAATCCGGCGTTTCGCCCTGGTTGATGCCGAAGACGCAGGCGCTGGGCAGCCCCTGCTTCTCGGTATGGTTGATCACCGCCAGGTGGCTGAGGAGGGCCAGGCCGCCGATGTCGGTGCCGACCCACAGGTTCTTCTCGCGGTCCTCGAGGACGGAGTTGACCACGCGTGAGGGCAGCCCGTTCTCAATTCCCCAGTGCTCGAGATTGGGCTCTCCGGGCCGCTTGAAAAACAGGCCGTTGTCGATGGTGGCGATATACAGGATGCCGGAAGGCTCTACCGACATCCGGTAGACCGAGCGAGGGGCGACATGGCCGCTGGACTTGTGCCACCCCGCGTCGTCGCGCAGCCAGGCGCCCTGGCTGTATGTGCCCAGCCAGAGCCCCTCTGCAGTCGCCGCCAGGGTGCGAAAATCGGTTTCGTCGATTCCCGGCGGACCGGCAATGCGCGTCGCTTCGCCTTCGCCGGCATAGCGCCACAGGCCGTTGTCGGCGGCGACCAGGATCCCCTCGCGGTCGGCCAGTATGTCATGCACCAATGGGCCTGCGGCCGCCCCGGGGTGGAGATGCTTGAATTCCCCCTGCGTCCAAAGGACTACGCCGTTGTCGGTGCCGATCCAGATGCGCTGGTGGGAATCTTCGGCCAGGGCGCGGCATCGTACTCGGTGGACGGCTGGGGCATCGATCGTCTTCAGTCGATGGTCGTTCCAGCGCGAGACTCCGGCGCTTGTCGATATCCACAGCGAACCATCCTGGGCGGCCAGTATCTCGTTGATCCTGGTGTTGGGAAGGCCGTCTTCCAAGGAATAGATCTTGAATTCAGTTCCATTGAAGCGCCCCAGTCCCCCCCCCCCGGGAACCACCCAAAGGTACCCCACGCGCTACTGGGCCAAAGCGGGGAACAGCGACTGCGGTAGCCCCTCTTTCGACTTCAGGATCTCGAAGGGGAGGACCAGCCCCGGCAACGGAGCCTGCAGCAGCAGCAACGACAGGGCCAGGGCGGCGAGAATGGTTTTTCTCATGGACGCACTATATACCGCCGGCGCGATTTTTTCAAAAGCGCTGGCACCGCCGATCCGGTGGGAACGAATGTCCGGCCGTTTCCGTATCACCCGCTTGCCAACGGTCCGCCGCTGCCGCATAATAGGGCCTCACGTCCCGGCCGCCCTGGGGCGTGGCCACCGCGAGGTTCACCGATGAAGATCGCCTGCGCATGCCTGTTCAGCCTGTCTCTCGCGTCGCTGCCGGCCCTGGCCGGCGATCTCCAGGCCATCCGCGTCGCCCAGGGCCCCCGCGTCGACGGCCGGCTCGACGACGCCGCCTGGCAGACGGCCGCGCCTTTCGCCGCCTTCCGCATGGCCGATCCCGTGCCCGGCGGGGAGCCGAGCGAGAGGACCGAGCTGCGCATCGTCTTCGACGAGTCCAACCTGTACGTCGGCGTCGTCTGCCTGGACAGCGAGCCGTCGCGGATCGCCGCCCATTCCATGGCCCATGACAACAGCGGGGGCAACAGCCACGGCTACGGCGAGGGAGGCGATGGTGGCGGCGAAAGCGACGACGTGCTCCGCATCCTGCTCGACCCTTTCCGCGATCGGCGCACGGCCTACTTCTTCTCGGTCAATCCGCGCGGCGCCCGCTCCGAGGGGCTGGCCGCGGGCGGCGAAGCCAGCCTCAACTGGGACGGCATCTGGGACGCCGCCGCCCGCATCGATGGCCGCGGCTGGAGCGCCGAGCTGCGCATCCCCTTCAAGACCCTGCAGTTCGACCCGGCGCTGACCTCCTGGGGGATCAACGTCGAGCGCTTCATCGCCCGCCGTCAGGAGACCGTGCGCCTGTCGGGGATCGCCCGCGACAGCAACTTCTACAACCCCATGGACGCCGCCGCCCTGTCCGGGATCATCGGCGTCCGCCAGGGCAGGGGAATCACGATCCGCCCCTACGGCCTGGCGCGGGTGCGGAACGGCCATGACGGCGGCGGCAGCGACTGGGAGCTGGACGGCGGAGTCGACGTCTACAAGAACTTCACCCCCAACCTGGTGGGCGCCCTCAGCGTCAACATGGACTTCGCCGAGACCGAGGCCGACGAGCGGCGCATCAATCTCACCCGCTTTCCGCTCTTCTTCCCCGAGAAGCGCATGTTCTTCCTGGAGGGATCGGAGACCTTCGGCTTCAGCTCCAGCGTCAGCTTCCAGCCCTTCTTCAGCCGCAAGATCGGGCTGGTCGAGGGCGAGCAGGCGCCGATCCTGTTCGGCGGCAAGCTGTACGGCAAGGTCGGCCGCACCAACTTGGCCTTCCTGGACGTGCAGACCGGCCGCTACGCCGGCATGCCCGGCCGCAACCTCCTGGCCCTACGCCTGACCCGGGACGTCCTCAGCGAGAGCAAGGTCGGCGTGATCCTGACCAACGGCAGCCCGGCGGGGGAGCGCAATACCCTGGCCGGCGTCGATTTCCGCTACGCCACCTCGCGCTTCGCCGGCGACAAGAACCTCAACCTGGCGGCCTGGGCGGCCTACAACTGGAACGAGCGGGAGGAGGGGAGCCACGCCGGCTTCGGCTTCCGCGCCAACTACCCCAACGACCTGTGGGACGTGCAGAGCACCTACGCCTACTACGGCGATGCCCTCGATCCCGGCCTGGGCTTCATGCTGCGCCAGGGCATCCAGACCGCCTACCTGCGCGTGGGCTTCCAGCCGCGCCCGGCGGCCGGCCTGCTGAAGAAGCTCGTGCGCCAGTTCTTCTTCAGCGCCAGCGGCGACTATTATTGGGACCTTGACGGAAACCTGGAGACGCGGCGCCTGGATTTCTCGCCGCTGGGCTTCCGCACCGGCAGCGGCGCCAGCTTCGACTTCGAGGTCCAGGTCAACCGCGACGTCCTGCCCTACGATTTCGAGGTGGCCGAGGGCGTGGTGCTGCCGGCCGGCGCCTACGACTTCACGGGTTTCGGCTGCAACCTGGAGACGGCCCCGCACCGGGCCCTTGTCCTCGACGCCGGCATCGACTTCGGCCAGTTCTACTCCGGGCACTACGAGGACGTCAGCGCCGGCGTCACCTTCAAGTACAAAGGCTACGCCAACCTCGGCTTTGACGTCAACCTGGTGCGCGGCCGCCTGCCCGAGGGCGACTTCAGCGAGAACGTCTTCCAGCTCAAGGCCGACCTGTTCCTGTCGCCCGAACTGGGATTCATGAACTACGTCCAGTACGACACCGTCTCCAAGCTGCTGGGCTGGAGCGCGCGGCTGAAGTGGCGGCTGTCGCCGGGCAACGAGGTCGCCCTCATCTACAACAGGAGCTGGGAGCGGCGCTGGGACCCCACGGCGCGGTTCTATCCGTCCGAGGAGAGGGGAGTGCTGAAGCTGTCCTTGTCTTTCAGACCTTGACGAACATCCGTGACGCGTAACGCGTGACGCGTGACGAGTAACCGCAACTAAAGACCTGATCTCCAAGCACCCAATCCCAAATTCCAAGGATTATTAGGATTTTGAGTTTATTTGGAATTGAGCGATAGGTATTCGGAATTTTTGTCTTGCCGCGTCACGCGTCACGCGTTACGCGTCACGATAGGTCGTCATTCCGTCCTCAGCTCGATCTCGACGGGCACTGTGCGTTCGGTTCCGTCCGCCTGCCGGCGCGTGATGGCGGCTCTCAGGCGCCGCCTCTCCATCTCGCCGGCCTGCGCCTTCGCCTCCCGGCCCGCCTTCTTCTGGGCGAGGTACTTGGCCAGGGCCATGCCCAGCCCGACGATCGAAACCGATTCCCCCGGGGGAGGCGTCCCGCGCAACGAGGCGCCCCGCAACGGATCGGCGGGCACCGCCACCCCGTCGGTGGTGAGCTTCACCAGCTCCTGCATGCGCTTCTGGCGGAAGCCGATCAGCCGGCCGCCGTGGAACATCTCCAGCCGAAAGGCCCCGGACAGCTGGCGCTGGGGGGCGCCGACCGGACCCTCCTCCGGCCGGTCGTCGACCGTGATCCGCAGACGGAGAAATTTCCGCACCGACGCTCCGCCCTCGAGCGCCTCGAGCACGAGTAGCAGCGACTGGCTGCGCAGGAACAGCCCCGGCCGGGAAAAGCGCAGCCCGTTGCTCCCGGGCAGCAGCTTGCCGGCGGCCAGGACGGCGTCGCGCTCGCTGAGCTTGTAGAATGCCTCGCGGCCGCACTCGACGGTCAGGGCCAGCGTGTCGGCGGCGAGGATGGATGGGTTGCTCCGCAGGGCGGCGGCGTCGAGCCCGACGGCGACGACCAGTGGCGCGGGAATCTCAGCGGTCGACGCCGCGGCGGCCGGCGCCGGCAGGAGAAGGAGCGCGAGGAGGAGGCTAGCCATTGTAACGGAAAACGAAGGTGAAGGTGAACGACTCGCCGGCGACGTTGCCGGGGAGCGGCGGCAGCGGCAGGCTGGCCTCGATCGCGTGCAGCGTCGCCTGCGTCAGCGCCTCGGGCACTTCCGTCCCGTCGATAACCAGGGAGCGCCGCCCTCCCCCGCGCTCGATGGTCAGCGTGACCTGCACCAGTCCCGAGAAGGACAAGCGGGCCGAGGCCGGGATGATCCAGTTGCGCTCGATGCGCGCCATCGCCGCCTCGGTCCAGTCGGCGACTGCCCGTTCCCGCGTGTCGAAGGGCAGGAGGAATTCCGCGCGGGAAGGACCTGCTGCGGAGAGGTCGCCGGCCGACGCTCCCGGCAGCCGGCCGTCGAGGCGGTAGCGCAGGCCGGCGGGAGGCGGCGCCGGGGCCACCGGCAGCTCCCAAGGCTCGGGGCTCTTTCCCGACGGCCCCAGGCGGAACGTTCCGGGAAGCGGGCGCTTCAGGCTGAAGACCTGCGAGGCCGGCCCGGGCAGGCCGGGCCGGGAAGCCGGGCCGGCGGACCGAGACCCGGCGCCGCCGGAACGGCGAGGGGCGCTTCTCCCCGCCGGCGGCAGCGGTGCCGGCGGTCCCGGTGCGACCTCGCCGGCGAAGGGCAGGGGCGGCTCGGCGACGCGCACCGTGATCACCCGCGGCGGCTCGGGACGGATGACCACGCGGAATTCGGCGGCCAGGATGGCCAGCAGCAGCGCGGCGTGGAGCAGGAGGGAGAAGAGATAAGAGAGTTTTCTCATTGGCAAGGGGGGGAACAGGCTATAGGCGAGGGGCTATAGGCTATAGGGAAGAGGGGCAAGAAAAATGAACAAGGCAAAAGGCAAAAGGCAAAAGGTAGAAAAAAGACCCTGGACGAAGCTGATGAAAGGTCTTGTGGACTTGCCGAATGGTGCAAACAGGTCAATATTCTTTGCATCTTTTTCGCGAGATGGAAATCTCCTCCTGCCTTAGACGACTAAATTACGCCAATAGTTTCCGGAGGTCAATGACCAGCAGAGCAGGAAGCTTAGCGAACTTTCGGTGTTAGTGTTAGTGTCAGGAAGAAACTCGACGAGCTAGAAGTGGTGGTGATAGGGGCAGTGGTAGTAGCGGGCATTAGACAAATGCACGTTATGCGTGATGCGTGATGAGAAAATGCAAGAGAGGATAAAAATGTTTTTGGTCATTGGCTAGTTTGCAGGCGAGAGCTTGTTTAAAAACGGGAGCTTGGGATTTGGTGCTCTATTCAGCCAACCGCCGTCAACGGTGCGTTGTATGCCGGGTATCTTCTTTTTTCCCCGTGCGCTTCAACGCGGCGTCGATCTCATTCCAGTCGATGTGGTTTTTGGGAAATGACAGCGTCCAGCACGGCACGGACTCGACGATGTCGCAAAGGATAGAGAACGCCTTTTTTTTCAAGGGCTTGGGGAGAATGGACAAGGGGTTCTTGATCTCTTCCCAGATGAAGGGGATGAGGCTGCGACCCTGAAGCGGTTCCAGGGCGAAGCGCTTCGCTTTTTTCAATAGGAAGAGACCGGAGAGCGGGGCGCTGGTCCTGGCGTCGACATGAAGGCCCCATGGCGTGCCCCAGGCGCGGAATCCGCCGCGGCCGCGCCGCACGATCACCTGGTCGTCGCACAGGATGGTTCCGGAAGGCGCAAGGCGGACGGCAGTGGTTTTTCCCCCTTCGTCCGGGGCCAGGAAAACCGCTGCCCGGCCATTGCGCACGATGGCGGAGGCATGGAGCATCAGTGCGTGGAAGCTCGGCAGGAACGGCGCCAGCATCGCCGGTCCGATAGCATGATGTTGGAATTGCTTGTGGTTTGCCAACGAATAGAACACGTCGGCGCGGTTTGAATAAAAATCGAATATACTGACCGTTTGGGCCAGCCCTTCGATCACTAAATGGCTCGAATGCTTACTGGCTTTTTCCATCCGTTTGCGGATCTGGCTTGAAGTGAATAGGGGGCTTCCCTGACCCATCAACAGAGCTTGGCTGAGCCATTTGCTTGTATTTGCATCCAATCTGGGTGTAGTGAAGTCGTGGTTTTCGATGCCGTGGTAATTCCACTGTAGAGCAGCCATAGTTGCTTTTTTGCCGAAACGGTTCATGCGTTCAAAACGAAAGAAATTCCTTTTAAAGAGGCGAACCGCGATGGAAATCCCGCCGATGGAAAAGCAGCGCTCGTTCCCTTTTAATTCCACGAAAACAAAGCCCTCGACTCCTGAGTGTTCTATGCCTGAGCTGATCCCGTTAAACAGACTTGAAATGGATTCGCACCGTTTCCACAGCCGAAATACGGAGCCAATCCGACTGGATTGCAGGCACCCACTTGACCTGGCTGTGAACCTGCAATACAGATCCCTTCCGGCTGAACGGGCGCCTGGCCGTTCGTGCAAGATCCCTTCGGCGGAGTGGTCTGACCGCTGGCCGTGGCTCCGGACAGGTTTATCGCCAACGGCCTCTCATATTGCCTTTTTTTCATTCTGCTTTCCCGTCTCTTGTTAAAATAATAATTTATTCTTGTTGTTTTGTCAACCTGACATTTCAAGGCCAGGCTTCCTTCTGTGGCGCGGTTTGCTCCATGGCCGGTACTCGCCGCGCGGCACGATGATTTGTCGCCGTGCCGCTGCCGCCCGCCGTCGGGAGCGTGTCTTTTTCTCTACTTTTACCTTTTCACTTCTGCCTCTTGCCTTGGGCGCGAAGCGCGCGCCTCTTCACTTGTCCCCCGTCACTTTTCCTTAGGCAAGCCGGGCCACTTGCGGTATAATGGGCCCATGATCCTCACCATCTTCGGCTACCCCAAGACCGGCAAGACGCTGCTGTTCAACCTGCTCACCGACAAGAAGGAGAAGGTCGACAAGTTCTCCGCCCCCTCCGGCGAGTTCCACAAGGCGATCGTCGACGTTCCCGACGAGCGGCTGAAGCGGCTGGCCGATTTCTTCCACACGCCGCCCGTTTACGCCAAGATCGAGTTCCTCGACGCCGGCGCCATTTCCCTGGGCGAGGTGAAGAGCTCGACTTTCATCGACCTGCTGCGGCGCGCCGACGGCCTGGTGCACCTGGTGCGCGGCTTCGCCGACGAGGAGATCCTCCACCCGCTGGGGAAGATCGACCCGGCCCGCGACATCGCCGCCATGGAGGACGAACTCAAGGCCACCGACTTCCTGACCGTCGAGAAGCGTTTGGAAAGGCTGGCTGTCGACGTCAAGAAAATGAAGTCCAAGGAGCTGCAGGAGGAACTAGACCTGCTGCTGAAGCTCAAGTCCTTCCTGGAGGCGGGCCGGCCGCTGCGCGAGTACGCCTTTACGGAGAAGGAGGCGGCGCAGGTGCGCGGCTTCAAGTTCCTGTCGGCCAAGCCCCTGCTGAACCTGGTCAACTGCGACGAGAACACCCTGAAGGCCAATGCCGCCCTGGCGTCGCCCGCCGCGCGCGGCAAGTGCACGGCGCTCTTCGCCGGCAAGATCGAGGCCGAGCTGCTGGAGCTTCCCGCCGACGAGCGCGCCGTGTTCCAGAAGGAGTACGGCCTGGCGGGCTACCGCTACATCCGCGACGAGTTCATCCAGACGAGCTACGCCCTGCTCGACCTGATCTCCTTCTTCACCGTGGGCGAGGACGAGACCAAGGCCTGGACGCTGGAGAAGGGCGCCAGCGCCTTCGTCGCCTCGGGCAAGATCCACAGCGACATCCAGAAGGGGTTCATCCGCGCCGAGGTCATCCCCTGGAAGGACTTCCTCGAGTGCGACGGCTTCGCCCGCGCCAAGGAGAAAGGGCTGCTGCGCCTGGAGGGCAAGGACTACCTCGTCCGGGACGGCGAGATCGTGCATTTTCGGTTCAATACATAACGGGCATTCGTGACGCGTAACGCGTGACGCGTGACGAGAGGCAGCATGTGAACGGCCTTTTGCGTCCAGAGAATGCGACCATCACGATAACGCCCCTC
>JAEAMF010000650.1_pt1 | contig 37476 bp, 30 predicted proteins | sample 8958721 | NCBI WGS metagenome assembly JAEAMF01 (sample SAMN16933255, study PRJNA681124) | bioreactor sludge metagenome | isolation source: anaerobic bioreactor treating anionic surfactant - SDBS | place: India: Bengaluru | collected 2019-02-28 | reverse complement strand
CGAAAAGTTCAATCCGGCCTTGCACACCGCTTGACGACCATAACAGTATCTACGAGTACCCGCGCAGATCGGCCGCAAACGAGCGCACCTGCGCGCAGCGGTCCGCCGCCGCCTTCGCGCACCAGCTGCTGAGCGCTTCCATCAGCTGCTCCTCGCTCGCCAGCGAGCGCTGCCACAGCTGCGCCAGCTGCTCGCGCAGCGCCTGCACCCGGCGCAGGTAATCGCTGGCCGCCAGCAGCCGGCCCAGCCTGCCCTGCTCGTCGCCATCCAGGTAACCGGGGTCGCGGCTCAGCAGACGCAACGCCGCCTTCCGGTCCAGGCCGGCGCCCAGCGCGATGCCGCGCAACTCGCGCCGCCACACCGGCCTGAGCCGTGCATTCAGCGCCGCCATCACCCGCGCGCGGTTGGCCAGCACGGCGCGCAGGGTGGCCGCATCGACCTTCGCATGGCGGTAGCGGATGCCGGGCGGCGCCGGCAGCGGCCGCGCCTTCGCCAGCCGCAGCCATTCCAGCAGCCGGATGTACATCCAGCCGATGTCGAATTCGTACCACTTCACCGACAGCTTGGCCGAGGTGGCGAAGGTGTGGTGGTTGTTGTGCAGCTCTTCGCCGCCGATCAGCACGCCAAACGGGAGGATGTTGGTCGCCGCTTCCTGGCAGTCGAAATTGCGGTAGCCGACGGCGTGGCCGGCGCCGTTGATCACGCCCGCCGCCAGCACCGGAATCCACAGCATCTGGATGCCCCACACCGACAGGCCGACCACGCCGAACAGCAGCACGTCGATCACCAGGAGCAGGCCCACGCCCTGCCAGGTGAAGCGGCTGTACAGGCCGCGTTCGATGGCGTCGTCCGGGCAACCGGTCGCGTAGCGTGCGATGGCTTCGCGGTCATGGCTGGCGGTGCGGTAGAGTTCGGCGCCGCGCAGCAGCACCGTGCGCAGGCCCACCTGGCGCGGGCTGTGCGGGTCGCCCTCGCGTTCGCAATGCGCATGGTGACGGCGATGGATGGCCACCCATTCGCGCGTGACCATGCCGGTGGTCAGCCACAGCCAGAAGCGGAAGAAATGGGCAAGCAGGGGATGCAGGGACAGCGCGCGGTGCGCCTGGTGGCGGTGCAGGTAGACGGTGACGGCCACGATGGTGACGTGCGTGGCCAGCAGGGTATAGGCGACGATGGCAAGGGGCGATGCTCTTGTGAACCCATCGGCCAGGAAAAGCAGGAATGCTTCCATTGCGTGCTCCCGTGGTCAGCTACGGAAGCGAAGTATGCGCGCTTCCCGTCCCCGGGAAGCGCACGCCTGCCTTGCACAGGCTTGAGCAGGATCAGCGGCGGCGCGGCGCCGGACGCGGACCCGAAGGACCGCGGTTTTCGATATGGCGGAAAGTGATCCGTGCCTTGTTCAGATCGTACGGCGACATTTCCAGAGTGACACGGTCGCCTGCCAGGATGCGGATGTGGTTCTTCTTCATGCGGCCCGAGGTGTAGGCGATCAGCTTGTGGCCGTTGTCGAGCTCAACGCGGAAACGCATTTCGGGCAGGATTTCGGACACCAGTCCATTCATTTCGATCAGTTCTTCTTTTGCCATGCTAGCTCCTTATGCTGTTGACGGCCCGCGCGGCGCACGGGTCGATGAAACGTCGGTCGCGCCGACCAGCGAAGTGCGGCGGCGTTGGTGCTGATGCTGGCCAGACCGGGGGCCAGGGTGGAGAGAGGGAAGCGCGCAGCCTGCACATGGAAACGCAGGAGCGGAGGCTTGGGCGGCGGCGTAGCGCGATGTTGCAGATACGGAGCCGGGGGAAGTCGGAAGCGCTGCTTCGACGACAGACGACCAGTATACCAGCGATGGCGCTGCGCTGCAGAAAAGTGCCCTGTTCAAATATTGCCCGGTTGCTATACTGCCCACTTTGATGGAGGCGCAACAAACATGAAATACCTGATGGCGCTGGCCCTGCTGGCCGGTGTGGCGCTGCCGGGCGCAGGCCAGGCGGCGATCAGCTGCACGCTTCTGGTCGATGCCGCGACCGGCAAGTCGCTGGTGCGCGAAGGCCAGTGCGAGCAGCGCGTGACGCCCGCCTCGACCTTCAAGGTGGCGATCAGCCTGATGGGCTACGACAGCGGCATCCTGGTCGATACGGCCACGCCGCAGCTGCCCTTCCGCGAAGGCTACGTCGACTGGCTGCCGGAATGGCGCACCACGACAAGCCCGGCCGCGTGGATGAAGCATTCGGTGGTCTGGTATTCGCAGCAGATCACGACCCGGCTCGGCGCGGAGCGCTTCCAGTCCTATATCGACCGCTTCGACTACGGCAACCGCGACGCCTCCGGCAATCCGGGCAGGAACGACGGGCTGACCCAGGCCTGGCTGGGCAGCTCGCTGAAGATCTCGGCCGACGAGCAGGCGGTGTTCCTGCGCAAGCTGGTCAACCGCACGCTGCCGGTGTCCGCCAGGGCCTTCGACATGACGGCGGCCCTCATGCGCCATGCGCGGCTGCGCAACGGCTGGGACGTGTATGCGAAGACCGGCACCGGGTCTGAGCCGGGCTCGCCGCCGCATGGCTGGCTGGTGGGCTGGGCCGTCGACGGCGGACGCACGGTCGTGTTCGCGCGCCTGGTCCAGGATGCGCAGGGCGAGAGCGGCCCCCGTGCCGGCCTGCGCGTGCGCGACGCCTTCATGAAGGAACTGCCGGCGCTGCTCGAGAAACTGTAAACACTTCCGCAGCGCAGCATTTTTTGCTTGACATGCGATCCATTCCTCTCGTAGAGTGGATCGCATGTCCTTCCACCTGCATCTGTCGACTTCCCTACCTGCCGCCGGCGCTCTATCGCTGGCAGCCCTGCTACTACGCGCGTAATCCACGCCGTACGTCCCGGCGCCTCCGCCGGCCTGCAAGCAGTCAAGGAAAGTTGTACCGATGTCCAAGATTCCGTTCCACACCCCGTCGTTCTCCGCCACCGGCATCACGCTGGCAGCCGGCTCGCGCGCACAGTTTCGTCTCCTGCTAAAGCTACTGACCGGTTGCCGGGCCTAGCGTTCGTGGCCCGTCCGGCAGCCTGCCGCCACACCACCGCCCCCATGGGCTCGTCGTGTCACCGCATCAGGAGCAAACGAAATGCTGAAGAACCCCGCCGCCAAATACCGTCCTTTCCCCGCCGTCCAGCTGGCCGACCGCCAGTGGCCCAGCCGCTCCATCACCCGCCCGCCGGTCTGGATGAGCACCGACCTGCGCGACGGTAACCAGGCCCTGATCGAGCCGATGAGCCCGGAGAAGAAGCTGCGCTTCTTCGAGATGCTCGTCAAAATCGGCATCAAGGAGATCGAGGTCGGCTTCCCGTCCGCATCGCAGACCGACTTCGACTTCGTGCGCATGCTGGTCGAGGAAAAGCGCATCCCGGACGACGTCACCATCATCGTGCTGACCCAGGCGCGCGAAGAGCTGATCCGCCGCACGGTGGAATCCGCCGCCGGCGCCAAGCGCGCCATCGTCCACGTCTACAACTCGGTGGCGCCGGTGTTCCGCCGCGTGGTGTTCGGCATGGAACGCGAGGAGATCGTGCAGATCGCGGTCAAGGGCACGCAGCTGATCAAGGAACTGGTGGCCGCGCATCCGCAGACCCGGTGGGGCCTCGAGTATTCGCCGGAATCCTTCTCCACCACCGAGCTGGACTTCGCCAAGCAGATCGTGGATGCCGTCAGCAATGTGTGGCAGCCGACGATCGAGAACAGGATGATCGTCAACCTGCCCTCCACCGTGGAAGCGAGCACGCCCAACGTCTACGCCGACCAGATCGAGTGGATGTGCCGCCACCTGGAGCGCCGCGAAGCCCTGGTCATCAGCGTGCACCCGCATAACGACCGCGGCACCGCCGTGGCGGCGGCCGAGCTGGCCGTGATGGCCGGCGCCGACCGCGTCGAGGGCTGCCTGTTCGGCAATGGCGAGCGTACCGGCAACGTCGACCTGGTGACGCTGGCGATGAACCTCTACACGCAGGGCATCGACCCGGGCCTGGATTTCTCCGACATCGACGCGGTGCGCCAGCTGGTGGAGGAATGCAACCAGTTGCCGGTGCACCCGCGCCATCCGTATGCGGGCGACCTGGTCTTCACCGCCTTCTCCGGCTCGCACCAGGATGCCATCAAGAAGGGCTTCGCCGTGCAGAAGGCGGATGCGATCTGGGAAGTGCCCTACCTGCCGATCGACCCGGCCGACCTGGGACGCAGCTACGACGCCGTCATCCGCGTCAACAGCCAGTCCGGCAAGGGCGGCATGGCCTACCTGCTGCAGCAGGAATACGGCCTGGAGCTGCCGCGCCGCCTGCAGATCGAGTTCTCGCGCGCGGTGCAGCGCGTGGCCGATTCGACCGGCCGCGAAATCGCCGCCGCCGACATCCACGCGCTGTTCGCAAGCGAATACCTGGAACAGGACAGCCCCTGGCAGTACGTGGCGCACCGCATGACGGAGGACAGCGCGCACGGCGTCGAGATCGCGCTGGACCTGACGCGCCACCATGCGCCGCAGGCCATGCAGGGCAAGGGCAACGGCCCGATCGACGCCTTCGTGAATGCGCTGGGCCTGGACATCCGCGTGATGGACTACCACGAGCATGCGATCGGCCACGGCGCCGATGCGCGCGCCGCCTGCTACGTCGAACTGCGCGTGGGCAACGGCCAGACCCTGTTCGGCGTGGGCATCGACAGCAATATCGTGACGGCCTCGTTCCGCGCGGTGCTGTCGGCGGTGAACCGCCACCTGGCGATCGCGGGCTCGGACGAGACGGCGATCGCCGCCTGACGGCCTGGCGCGCACGCCGGCGATGCCTGTTGCTTCCATGCACATACGATCATTTCCATAAAGAAAAATTCGTTGTTGCAAGCAGCGATCTGGTGCACACTTGGGACTCCATGCTTCAGTGCAGGTCCAGCCGTGTACTTCCCATCCCTTTTCGCCATGCTGTTTGCCGGCCAGACGCCGCGGGGCTACCACGCCTTGCGGCGCTGGCTGCCGGCACTCGTGCTCGCCTTGGCAGGACTGCTGGGCAGCGGCGCCACCCAGGCCGCCGTCTTCAACTTCGATGGCAAGCCGGCCGGCGACTGCACCCTGACCGGCAAGGAATACAGCTGTCCCGCGAGTTTTGCCGTCAAAGGCAATGACGAAATCAACATCGCCAGTGGCTATACGCTCAAGCTCAACAGCAGTTTCGCCTTCGGCTGGAACCAGCGCCTGGTCATGCGCGCCGGATCGCGGCTGGTCTGCACCGGCAGTTTCAGCCTTGCGGACCTGAATCCCACCAGGCTCGACGTGACCGGCGGCAGCTTCGTCGTCGGCGGCACCTTCTACATGGGCAGCTCGGCGCAGTCGATGACGGCCGATGTCAGCGCCAACGCCATCCAGCTCGGCGGCGCGCAGGTGACGATCACGGGCAACCTGGCGGCGCAAGGGACGATCTCCATCAGTTCCGGATCGAAAATCACGGGCAACGTCAGCGGCGCATCGGTTACCACCTCGTCGTCGACGACCATTACCGGCAATGTGAGCGCCGGCAGCAGGTTCACGCTCGCGTCGGGCAGCACGGTTTCCGGCAGCGTGACGGCTCCCGTATTCGACATGCTCTCAACAAAAAGTACCGTGAACGGCAACATCAGCGCCACCACCTCATTCACGATGGGCTCCGAGAATACCGTGATCGGCAACGTCGCGACCGGCGTCTTCGATATGCAAGCCTCGAGCAGCAGGATCAAGGGGAACGTTACCGCCACCACCAGAATGACCATGGCATCCGGGAACACCGTCGATGGCAACGTCGATACCGGCGACCTGTTGCTGCAGTCTTCCAATGCCCTCATTACCGGCAACGCGCGGGTTAACTGGGCGACCCTGGAATGGGCCGGCCGGGTTGCCGGCATCATCTACTGCAAGAACGGCACCGCCGCCGGCCGCTGCGACTGCGTCACCAACAACAGCGGCTCCCCGGTCAATTCCGCCAACGGCCCGCGCTGCGAGGCCGTCGCGGCCCAGGGACCGCACCACTTCCAGATCGCCCACGACGGGAGCGGCGATACCTGCATACCCGAACAGGTGACCGTGACCGCCTGCGCCAACGCGGCCTGCACCGCGTACTACACGGGAGGGGCGAGCGGAAAGCTCGATCCGTTCGGGGCCGACTTCACGATCGCGCCGGGACAGTCGGCGGTTCAGCTGAGCGTCAACCGGACCGGCGCCGGCACCGTCGTGCTGGGCGTCAGCAATCCGAGCGTCGCCCCGCAATCGGGGGCCACCTGCTACAACACCACGGCGCAAGCGGCAAATTGCGCCATCGTCTTCACCGGCGGCGTCAAGCTGCGCATGACGGTGCCGCACCACCTGGCGGGCAACGAGGTGCAGGCGGCCATCGCCGCGGTCAAGGCCAATCCGCAGGAAACCGCCTGCGTGCCGGCGTTCGCGAACGCGATCCGCAATGTGTACTATGCGTGCAGCTACAGCAAGCCCGCCTCCGGCACCGAGGACCTGACGCTCGGCGGCTTGCCCCTTGCCTGCGGCGGCGCGAAACCCGTCACGACCCGGTTCACAAACGGGGTGGCAAGCCTGACCCTGCGCTACCCGGATGCCGGCGAAGTCGCGCTGACGGCGACGATGAACGACGACGCGGGCGGCGCCATTGCCGGCAGTACCCGCTTCACCGTCGCGCCGGCCGGATTCAGGCTGAGCGCGCCCGCGGCGCCGCTGCGCGCCGGCGCCAACGTCGATATCGTGGTGGAGGCGCTGAACGCGGCCGGGGCGCCCACGCGCAATTTCGATACCGCGAAGCTGAACCTCGCCGGGGCCACCCAGCATGCGGTCGCGGTCGACATCGACTGCCGCGCCCAGGCCGGCATGCCCGGCGCCTTCGCCGTGCAGGGCGGCAGCTTCACGAACGGGGCGGCACGCTTCGCCACCAGCTGGTCCGAGGTGGGCAGAATCGATATCCGGGCGAGCCTGAAGGACTTCCTGGGCATCGAGGACCTGGATGCCTCGGGGTCGACCAATACGTCTTCCTTGCCCTGCGCCGGCAAGGTCGGGCCTTTCATTCCGCACTACTTCAAGGTGGAGCTGGCGGACAAGGAACGCGCTTTCTATTATGCGAAAGAACCGTTCACGCTCAAGGTCAGCGCCATGAACAAGAATGGCGAACTGACCTGGAACTACGGCGCGGGCCTGAGCGAAGACCTCACGCTGGCCGCCAACGATGGCGCCGGGACTGCCTTCGCCACGGCGCCGGGCAGCCTGTCCGGTGGCGCCATCGCGGCAAGCCAGTTCAGCAACGGCGTCGCCACGGTCGCGCCGAGCTACGCCTTCGCCGCCATGCTGACCAGGCCGACCAGGATCCGCCTGCGCGCCACCAACGGCAAGGCCGGCGCCAGCCTGGTGAGCTCGAACCACGCCGCCGCCGCCGATGCCGAGACCGGCGCCGTTCCGGAAATCCGCAGCGGCCGCCTGCGCATCGCGAATGCCTTCGGCAGCCGCGGCAGCAAGCTGTCGCTGCCGGTGATGGCCGAATACTGGACGGGCAACAGCTGGATGCTCAATACCGACGACAACTACACCAGCATCCCGCTCGATGCATTCTCGATCAGGTCTACCGAGCAGGCGTCCGCGCCCGCCACCGCCGCGCCCTTCAAGGTGAGCGCGGCCGGCAGCGGCAGCCTGCAGCTGGCGAAGGGCATGAAGCCGCTGCACGTGCAGGAGGCCAGCGGCCGCGCGGGCTGGGGTGACGTCACGGTCAACCTGGGCACGGCCGCCGCCGCGCTCTCCTGCCTCGGCAACGTGCCGGGCTCGAAGGCGGCCGCCCTGGAATGGCTGCGCGCGCCCAACGCCTGCAGGACCGACCAGCCCTTGCTCGATCCGTCGGCGCGCGCCACCTTCGGCGTGTTCGCGCCCGAAACCAGGCGCATCATCCACGTACGCGAGGTATTCCGGTGAGGATGGCAAAGCGGCGCCAGGGCGGTTTCACGATGGTGGAGCTGGTGACGGTCATCGTCCTGATCGGGGCGCTGGCGGCCATCGGCATCCCCCGGCTGCTGGGCGGGGATACGATCGGGCCGCAGGTCTTCGGCGACCAGCTCACCAGCGCGCTGCGCCTGGCGCAAAAAACGGCGGTGGCGCGCCGGCGGCTGGTGTGCGCGACCCTCGAGGGCCAGACGGTGGCGCTGCGCATCCGCCAGGCTTCCGGGCTGCCGGATGCGGGGCAGGCCGCGTGCACGCTGGGGATCGGCGTCGACGATGCCGACTATACCGGCAGCGGCGGCAGCACCGTGGCCGGCGCCGGCGGCTTTGCGGGAGCGGGCGCCATTGCGCTCTACTTTCACCCCGACGGCACGGTGACCCACGATGCCGCGGGCTCGCTTCCGGTCGGGCCCGGGGACGAGATTCGCGTGGTCGAAGGCGGCGCCGTGCGCCGCACCCTCAGGATCGAAGGGAGCACCGGCCTTGTCCAGTGAACTGTCAGGCAAGCCGCCAGGCAGGCGCATGGCGGGCGTCACGCTCGTCGAACTGATCATCGCGATCGTGATCGTGGCCGCGGTCGTCGGTGGACTGGCGAGCGTCCTCGCCAGCGTCACCCGCGCCAGCGCCGATCCAGTCGTCCAGCGGCAGATGCTGGCGATCGCCGAAAGCATGATGGAAGAGGTGATGCTCAAGCCGTATGCCGATCCGGATGTCGAAGCTTCCGGGCAAGGCGGCCGCGCGCAGTTCAACGACATCTGGGACTTCAACGGCTACAGCGCCAAGCCGGTGACCGACATCGAGGGAACCCCGCTGCCCGGCCTCGATCGCTACGCCGTCAGCGTGAGCGTCGATGCGCTGGAGGCGGGCGGCCTGGCCGGCATCGGGACGGCCGGCGACGCCGCCCGCATCCGGGTGACGGTGCGCAATGGCGACGACAGCCTTACGCTCACCGGCTGGAGGACGCGCCTGTGAGAACCCATGCATGGCGCCAGGACGGTTTCACCCTGGTCGAACTGGTGGTCGTGATCGTGCTGGTCGGAATCGTCGGCGCCTTCGTGTCGATGCAGCTGGGGCCGAGCATCCAGGCCTACCGGGCGATTGCCCAGCGCGCGGCCCTCACCGACCGGGCCGAGACCGCGCTGCGGCGCATCGCGACCGAGGTGCGCAGCGCAGTGCCGAACTCGTTGCGCCAGATCTCGCCGCAGTGCGTGGAACTGGTGCCCACCATCGACGGCGGGCGCTTGCGCGGCGGTCCCGACGTCGCCAATGCGGCCGCGCCGGGGGTATTCCTCGACCAGTTCACGGCCAGCACGCAGTTCGACGTGCTGACCAGCTTCACCAATCCGGTCTCCGCCGGCGACCTGGTCGTCATCGGCAACCAGAATACCGATGACCTGTACAACGGTCTCACCGTAGCGACCATCGGGGCGGTCGAGAAGACCCCCGGCGCCGGCACGGGCGAGCACCGCATCACGCTCACCCAAGCCCGTACCCTGCCGCAGGGCTACGATGGCGGCCGTTTCGTCGTGGTCCCGGCCGCCCAGCAGTCGGTGGCCTTCGTCTGCACCGGCGTCGAGAGCGGCGCCGGCAGGCTGCTGCGCATTACCCGCAATGCACTGTCGTCTGCACCCAGCTGTCCCGCCGACACCCTGGCAACTGCCGCGGTCCTGGCCACCGGCGTTTCGCACTGCGCGTTCAGCTATGCGCCCAACCTGGGCGCAACCCAGGAAAGCGGTTTCCTGCAGCTCCAGCTGACCCTGCGCGAAGGCGGCGAAAGCGTGCCGCTGACCCTCGGCGCCCACGTGGACAACCTGCCATGAGACCAATCAGGCAACAGGGTTTCGCCTATATCGCGGCGATCGTCCTGCTGGTCGTGGCGGCCGGGTTGACGGCCGCCATGCTACGGCTGACCTCGACCCAGCAGAGCACCGTCAACCAGGCGCTGCTCGGCGCGCGCGCCAGCCTGGCGGCGCGATCCGGGGTCGAATGGATGATCTACCAGATCGTCAACGACGGCAAGACCGCCTGCCCCGACAGCACGACGCTGTCCGACTTCCATGGGGAGACCGGCTTCCGGGTGCAGGTATCGTGCAGCTCGCGCGCGTTCAACGAAGGCGAGTCCGCTCCGGACGTGGCGGTCGAGAAGCACATCTACCAGATCGATGCGGTGGCCTGCAACGGCGCGGCGGCGTCCTGCCCGGACGACGCGGCGGTATCGTCACCGGACTACGTGGAGCGCAAGCGCAGGGCAACGATCTGCATGACCAAGGACGGCAAGGACTGCTACTGAGCCCGATTGTTAGCGGTGGGAGAATGGTCCATCATGGGAGCATCCATTCACCCGCAGGAGGAAACATGAACAAGGCTCGACAAGTCGCAATCGTCACCGGCGCCTCGCGCGGCATCGGCGCAGCCCTGGCCCAGCGGCTGGCCGAGGATGGCTACCAGGTGGTCGTCAACTACGCCAGCAACGAGACCGAGGCCAAGCGCGTGGTCGCCACCCTGCATGCCTGCGGCCACAAGGCGATTGCGGTGAAGGCCGACGTGGCGAACCCGGAAGAAGTGCGTGCGCTGTTCGACGCCGCCGAACGCGAGCTGGGCAAGGTGGACGTGCTGGTCAACAATGCCGGCGTGCTCAAGACCATGCCGCTGGCCGATACTTCCGACGAGCTGTTCGCCCAGACCTTCGGCGTCAACGTGCAGGGCACCTTCAACACCCTGCGCGAAGCGGCGCGGCGCCTGAACGACGGCGGGCGCATCGTGAATTTCTCCACCACGGTGCTGGCGATGAAGCTGCCCGGCTACGCCATCTACAGCGCCAGCAAGGCCGCGGTGGAGGCGATGGGCGCGGTGTTCGCCAAGGAGCTGCGCGGACGCCGCATTCGCGTCAACACCGTGGCGCCCGGGCCAGTTGCCACCGAGCTGTTCTTCTCTGGGAAGACCCAGGAGCAGATCGACCACTTTGCAAAGCTGCCGCCGCTCGAGCGGCTGGGCGAGCCGGGCGATATCGCGCGCATCGTGTCCTTCCTGGTGAGCGAGGAATCGGGCTGGGTCAACGGCCAGGTGCTGCGCGCCAACGGCGGCACCGCCTGAAGGTTTTCCCCCATGTCTTACCGTCTCGCCATCTTCGACTTCGACGGCACGCTGGCCGATTCCTTCCCCTTCTTCATCAGCGTGTTCAACCAGATCGCCGACGAGCTCGGCTTTCGCCGCATCGCCGCGGAGGAAGCCCAGCAGCTGCGCCACCACGATACCCGCACGATCATGCGCCACGTCGGCATGCCGGCGTGGAAGCTGCCGCTGGCCTCGCGCAGCTTCATCGGGCTGATGCGCGAGAACGCGGCGCGCATCCCGCTGTTCGACGGCATCGGCGAGGTGCTGCACACGCTGGACCGCGAAGGCGTGCGGCTGGCGATCGTGTCCTCGAACTCGGAGCAGAACGTGCGCCTGGTGCTGGGCCCGCGCCTGAGCGCCCTGTTCGGCCACTACGAATGCGGGATGTCGATGTTCGGCAAGGCCGGGCGCATCCGCAAGGTGGTGAAGCGCGCGGCGGTGCCGGCGGCGCATGCGCTCTATGTGGGCGACCAGGCGCTGGACGCCGATGCCGCGCGCCGGGCCGGGGTGGCCTTCGGCGCGGTGAGCTGGGGCTATGCGCCGATCGAGGCGCTGCGGCGGGTGGCGCCGGACCGTGAGTTCGGTACGCCGGCCGAACTGCTGCACATCGCGAAAAACGTCAGCCTTTGACGCACACCACCTGTTTCAGGGTGTGCACCACCTCGACCAGGTCGCGCTGCGCATGCATGACGGCGTCGATGTCTTTGTAGGCCATCGGGATCTCGTCGATCACGCCTTCGTCCTTGCGCGATTCCACTCCTTGCGTGGCGCGCTCCATGTCGGCCCGCGTGAAGCGGCGCTTGGCCTCGGTGCGGCTCATGACACGCCCGGCGCCGTGGCTGCAGCTATTGAAACTTTCCGGGTTGCCCTTGCCGCGCACAATGAAACTCTTGGCGCCCATCGAACCCGGGATGATGCCGAGCTCGCCTTCGCGCGCCGACACCGCGCCCTTGCGGGTGACGAACACGTCCTTGCCGAAGTGCTTCTCCTTCTGCACATAGTTGTGGTGACAATTAACTGCCTCCACATGCGTCTCGAATGGTTTCGGGATCACCTCGCGCATCGCGCGGATCACGTTGTGCATCATCACTTCGCGGTTGATGCGCGCGAACTTCTGGGCCCAGCCGACCGCCTCTACGTAATCGTCGTAGTGCTGGGTGCCTTCCTTGAGGTAGGCCAGGTCCTGGTCGGGCAGGTTGACCATGTGGCGCCGCATGTCCTGGCGCGCCAGCTCGATGAAGTGGGTGCCGATGGCATTGCCGACCCCGCGCGAACCGGAGTGCAGCATCACCCACACGGCGCCTTCCTCGTCCAGACAGACCTCGACGAAGTGGTTGCCCCCGCTTTCCTTGATTGACAAACAGTTGTCAACCGTGAAGAATGAACTGAATCAACTATACAAATCAACGACATACATGACAACCCAGACCAACAACAGACTAGGCAATGACATGACAATTGTCAGCAAAAAGCTACTTCGAGTGAAGCAGGAAGAGTGGCTTCAGCCAACCCGCCTCTTTACCCGTATCGATGGCATGGCTCTGTCGGAGCTCCTTGCTGAGCTGAACAATTTACCCACACAGGGTGCTCGTTACAATGTTCAACGTGCTCTACTCATGTTTGACAGGTTGCTTCGTGTCATTGATGAGCCACCGGTTTCATCTGTCTTACACCTCGGAACAAGACGGTTCACCGAACTACAAGACCTGTTCTACAGTGCTCTCGCGTCCAACAAGTTCAATGCTCTAACGCCTTCGGTGCGCATTACTTATGCACGGGCGTTCTACACCTTTCTCCGAGAGCTCAAGCAAAAATTCTCTATCCAGCTTTCTTCATTCGTTCCAAACTCGAACAAATTTTTGCCAGATGAGCTTGCTCAAGCGTTCGATGGAGTGGAGCTGTGTCAGAGTGAGACCGGTCAAATGCAGCCTTTTCTTCTCACGGATAAAGGTGGAGAAACCTATAACGTATTGTTAGGGCCGATGGCCCAGGTTCTGGGTCGTGATTTCACGATTAGATTTCATTCTGCGCTCAATGACATCGCGAGGGCAAAAGCGAAGGATACTGCACTTAGAGATTTCGGAACGACCTTCGCAAAATTCATTGCTGCGCAAACTGAGGCCGGCCAATTAGTAACCGAAGCTCAGCTTCAAGACAGCAAATTCGTCCGCGATATGGTTGTCGATTTCATGGAAACGCATTTTAAGAAGATGCTTAACATGAAGGGAGGAGCTAAGGAGGGTACTTTAGCGAGTCTACAAAAAACATGGGGTCGATATAAGAATTATTTGGAAATTCTGATTAACAAGAACGTTATTGCAAAGCCACGGTTTGGCATCCCGGAAGGAAAACCCTCCCTTGCCTATGTAAAGGAAGTTCGGCATCAACGAAAGAGCGACCCGAGCGATGACGAGTCAGGTGTCACACACAAATTACTCACGCCTGTACCGCTGCACCTTAGTGACGAGGCAACAACCACCGTCATTTTCAGGCAGATAAATCAGGATTTCACAACCGTCCAAAACTGGCTAGACGCCCATCTCGAGGGTCTATGGCAATTTTATGAGCGCGGAATTTCGCTCTCCAATTCTCAACCTTATAGATTGCCAGAAGGCGAGAAGCTTATAGAATTACTAAATCCTAAAAAGAATCCGGAAGCGTTAGTCGAAGCTGTTCGGTACTTTAAGCAAGAGTACAACGGGTATGTTGACACTAGTCAAATTGAGACTGCTGCGTATCCAGGAAAAGTCGCTCGTGATGGCGTTAGCAAGGTGAAGCTTGCGCAATTGCTAGGTGTTCCTAATCGCGAAGACGCCATGGCGATGATGGCATACCTTACATCTGTCGACGGAAGATTCACTGAATCTGCGTTAGCTGATGCCAAGCTTCTTGACGGGAACGGCACCAGGATTAACGCTGTGAACAGCGGAGACAATACGCTTACGTTGAGCGTGCTAAAGGAGCGCGCCGGCCAACAGGGATGGCATGACGTCGTTCTTTCTGGCCGCGCCTACGTTTTCGTACAACGTTGGCTGCAACTGACTGCACCGCTACGTCAGTATATGAAAGACAACCACGTGAAGGGCTGGCAGAACCTCTTCATTTATTCGAGCAACCCACTGAGCAGCCCTACGTACTTTATCCGAACCAGCAACATCAATTCGTATTTCCGAGCATTCGCGCAGCGTAACGAGGCTACATTGGGCGAGCTTACCGAATTCGTCACCATCAATCGTATCCGTGCCCAGAAGGGCATCCTTAAGTTCCTTGAGAATTTCGATATCAAAGCGATGGCGACGGAACTGGGCAATGACCCTGAGACATCAATGCGGTACTACCTGCCTGACGCAATTTGGGATTACTTTTCTGTCCGGTGGATTCGCATCTTTCAGAATCTGCTCATCGTAGAAGCGACGCGTGGCACGCCCTATATGGCACGAGCCTTGCGGTTTGCAAACGCGACAGAGCTCGATGAATTCTTGAAAAATCATGCCCTTGAGCCCTTGATTCCGCAAAGTGCCAAGGAGCCCGACCTCTTTGACGAGCAAGAGATTGAAGACAGCCAAGAATCTGACCAGCAGTCGACGCCGCCGGTGAAGGAAATCATGGTGGCAGCCAGTCACGGCATCTTCTCTACTCTTCTGTCTGTCAAGGATGCAGTTGAGTTCACGCTTGCCGCTGGAGACAAGGTCCATGACAAAGCGCTCTATTGGTATGAATTTGCTAAGCGCCTGCAAGCCCACATCGAGAGCAGTGCGTATCCCGACCGCGGCATCAAGAAGCTGATGAAAGCTGCATCACTTGATGCATCTCGCGACAATTTTTTGAAAGCTGTCCGTGCCTAATTCACTCCCAGCAGAACTATCCTTTATCAACGAGTTTCGCCTCGCGAACGTAGAAGCGGTCGGCGCGAAGTGGCTTACAAGCGGCTTCCATGAGAATGTGTGGCAGTGCCGCTTTGGCGATTCCGTTATCACAATTGACTTTGGGATTACGCTATTAGACGGTTCGCTGCTAACGCATCGCTCCAATGCAGGGCTGCTTGAAGCAATCAAACGCTACCTCTTCATTCAAACGCACCCGACAGTTTTGGGCGTTGCAGTTCTCTCTACGGTCACTGGCCTGTCCTACTTAAACAGAGCACTGCACGTGCTTGACCATTTTTTTCTCCGAGGAAGCTTCATCCAAGCACACAGCGCCGGATATCGGCAGCTATCAAAAAATGATATTCATGATTTCACCGACACCGTGTCGAGCAGCCGAGCAATCAAAAATAACATCTATGAGCCGGAGGAACGCATCTATGAGTTCGTTCGTTCGCTGAAGGTGACTGCTGAGGATATGAAGGCCGCTAGGAAACGCTTACCGGAAATCTTCGAAACTGAATCGCTGGAGCTTCCAGAAGGGCTTAGTGAAGAGCAAGTGCAAGTTGCCCGCGTATGGCTTCATAAGAACGGCTTTTACCGCTCTGGCTCAAAAGACGATGTGTTCAAGCTTCAGCTAACACCCAACAAGCTTCTTACTCATATCATTGGCAAGCATGTGCTTGCAAACCTCAAGTTCGATAATTTGGAGCTCGACTATCTGAGCTTCGGACCTCGTGAGCGCTTTATCCGCGAGCTGCGCGCAGTCGCAGTGCATCCTGGCGGAGAGGATGAGCGCGCAGCTGCAGAATTTGTGCAGAGCTACATGCAAACGCTTAGCGTTATGGAGGTCGGAGTCACTCCTGAGACATGTTTAGTATCCGAGGACGCCCTATCTGCGTTGGAGGAGAAGGAAGCGCTCAAGAATGGCCGTCTAAAGCAGAAAGGTCGATTCGCGACGTTGCCTTTTGAAGTAGCTAATCAGAGCTTTAAGCATGCGATTGAGTTTTACCTTGAGTATGGGCATGACCTAGTCACCTACTACTTGAGCTTGGCAGAGAGGGACTGGCAGGAGAACGTGTTGCTGGACGTCCCCGTGTCGTTACGGCGCCTTGGAATTACGAAGTTTGAGAGCATTGAAACCACTGCTGAAGATTTTTTTGCCGAACTTCGGCGCGGTAGTAGCCTGTATCAGATGCTACAGGTCTTACTTGGAGCGATTGTCATCCTGGTCAATACGCTCATGGCACGACGAGCGTCTGAGCTGCTTGGCCTCACAAGCGACAGCATTGTGAAAGATGGAGAGTATTTCTTCCTCAGATTCGACCTTGGGAAGGCAAACATTGGCGAACTACGCAAACGAGTATTGCGCCCACTTCCAGAACTGGGCGCTGAGGCGCTTGGTTTGTTAGCTGAGCTAAGCCAACGCTTGAGTGACCTAGGGTATGAGTCCTCCCCCACTTTGTTTCAACGCTTCAAGTGGAAAAGGGCTAAATTTACACCGTATGGGACTGCTAAAAGTGATGCTCAGTGGATGCGACTTTGTCTGGACCGATTCTGCGACTACTTCGAGATGGACACAGATGAAGACGGGGCGCGGTACTACATTCGCCCTCATCAGTTGCGACGGAACTTCGCGATGTTGTTCTTCTGGCAGGGCAGCTTTGGCGGCATTCACGTGCTGCGTTACTTTCTGGGGCACCAGAAGCCATCACTAACTTACCGGTACGTCACCGAGCAGATGCAAGGCAAGGTGTTGCGTCAAGTGAAGGCTAAGGTTGCAACTGAACTCATCAAAGTTGATAGCGCGGCAACTGAGTCACTGGCCGCCTTGATTTGTGAGCGATATGGTGTCACGTTGGATGCCCTTCATGTGCTCCCTGAGGCGGACGTGTGCGCCTACGTCGAAGACTTGCTGCAGTCGAATGAAGCAGAGATTGAGCCAGAGTTCATTGACGGGCCGGATGGCGAAGAGTACAAAATTTTGTACAAGGTTCGCGCCCCAAAATTTGCTGTTGGAGACATGAATGGTTAAGCAACCTGAGCATGAAGATGTTGTCTTCGGCGCGGACCTCGAATCTCCAACGAGATACTCGGTCGTGGCTGAATTATATTTACTCAAGGACTGCTGCAAAGACTCAGCGGGAATTAATGAGGAGTTGCGTGCGTTTCTTCTAGCTAGCTTAAGTAGCCAGGCTGGTTTAGCCTCACTTGAGCTTGTCGATAAGAAAATTGTCAGTATGTCTTTGAATACGCATAAAAGCGCGGCTGATAGCGTGATTGTCGGCGGGTTCAAGACGCTCGATTCTTATCGCAAGGCCGCGCTAGACAGTCTTCGGAAACATCTGGTGACGCTCTCGCAGCCTGCCCGCGGCACAATAGCCTTCTATAAACAAAAATTGGAAGAGCAGGAAGCCGAAAATGCTGCTCTGCGCGGCGAAATGGTTATTCTTGCTGAACGTTTGAATGAAACCATGGCCTACGCTCGCAAACTTGCAATCAACGCAAAAAAGTCGGAGGAATTTCTTCAAATGCAGAGTGAATTTCTTAGAAAATTTCCAGTTCGGTTTGAAGAATGAAGCACAGTAAGAAGCTCTACTGCCTCACTCCTGAGGATTTCATGTTTCCGTGGTCGCTTGGCCGAGACGGTGTCAAATTCGTGCCAGGAGACAACATTGTGCAGCTGCTCTGGCCTGATGGCTCGCCGTGCTGGCTTGCAAACTTGTACCTGCTACAAGGCTTTAAAAAAGGAAGGTCGCGAAGAAACCAGGGTGGAACTTTATTAGCCTGGGCCAAAAATTTAAGTCCATTGCTTCGGTGGTGTTATGACAGCGAGCGCGAATTTTTCGAACTAGAAGATGCTGATTTCGTTGCATTCGTCAGTTATCTTTTAGAAGAGAAAAGATTAGATAAGCCTGACACCAAGGTACGTGGGGTCAATCAGGTTAGGAGGATTGCCGGCGCAGTCATGAGTTTCTTCGCTTATATAGACACTCTGATGCCTGGGCTAAATCTTATTGGCCCCCAGGGGAGCATTAAAGCAGAGCTCAAGCAAGTAGAGTATTCGAGAGGCGGAAAAAAAATAAAGGGTGTAGCGTGGACTCATGTGTGCTTGCCTAGAGGTAATCCTACGAGACGTCGGCAACCGATTTCGGCTGACGCTATTGAAAAGCTCTATGAGGCGAATGACGTATCTAGCCAATCCTCATATCTGATTCGGCGAAGATTCATAATGCTGCGACTTTTTGAGTTGACTGGCGGTCGGCGGATTGAGGTGTCATTTATTCAACTGGCAGACTTAAAAGAAGCGGAACAAACTGGCCAACTCAAGATATTTTCCGCAAAGAAGCGTGATGATACTTATCGTTACGTTCCGGTAACAAAAGCTGATTTGAAGGAGATTCTTTCGTTTGTCACGCACTATCGTCGCCTCATTATCAATAAAACGATTGGAGCAAAAAATGACCATGGCTACTTATTCGTTAGTTCCCGAAGCGGTAAGCCATTAGAGGTAGATACCCTTAGTGCTGAACTTTACTTGCTGCGCATGGCTGCAGGCATCTACGATGAAGAAGCTTGCCTGCATGCCTTCCGTCATCGTTACATCACGAACACGCTCAGACTTCTCATTAGGATGCATCGCTGTGAGAACATAAGCGACTTGAAGAGAGCTATGCTTTCCATGGAGTCTGTCAAGCAACAGCTTCTGGAATGGACTGGGCAATCAAGTCTTGATGCGCTCGAGCGGTATGTACACCTGGCGTTCGAGGCTGAAACAGGATTCAAGGATACGCTTGACATTCTCCAAGCAGGCAAGGTTGTCGAGTCGCTGCACTTCATCATGAAAGACTATCGTAATAAAGCTCAGGTCAGCGGCTGGACGTCTGCTCTTTTTGACGAGTTTGACACTGCGGTGTCCGCGGCACAAGGTGAATTGCTGCAACTGTTAAATGCGCTGCGTCCTGTGGAAGAGCAACATCTGGCGTAAGGTTCTCTGTGTGGTTGAAAACTGCTTCGTCAACGGATACACGACTCGGCCGATACGTAGCTGTGCTAACGCCAAGCTAGTTGTGACGCCTACGGCTTACTAAAATCCACCAGCTGCGGCGTCCGCGTGTAGTCGCTTAGCTAGGTCATCGAGTAAAGAAATGATGACTTCTATGCTAACGGGCTTCAACAGGTAGTGGTCGAAACCTGCGTTCTTCACCTTGGCCTCAATCCCATCCTCAGAGTAACCAGTCAGCGCAACAATTAGACTGTGCGAAGTTCCTGGCGCCGCCCGCAGTCTCCTGCAGAGTTCGAACCCATCGATGTCATCGAATACGATTGAGGTGAAGATAGCGTGAGGGGACTTCGCTTCTGCTAGGGTGAGTGCATCTGAGGCCTTGGCTGCAGTGCTTACGCTCACGCCGTAGGCGGTCAACAACGTAGTCAACAAAGCACGGACTTCGTTGTCACGCTCTACTACTAGAACGTGCAGCTGAGATACAAAGGTCAATGTCATTAGCGGAATTTACACGGTTACGGTCTTTACAGCCGGATTCTATGGCTGGGGTTGCAAAAAGACCAAGGAAATTCACGCTTGAGTCAGACTCATGCGTTCTGGTCGACTAGGCGCTTACTAGGTAGAGCACGGTTCATAACGTAGCAGCTGAGCGCGCGCCTGGACTGCTCCAATGAGAACGTGAGCTCAACTTCGCGTAGCGATGAGATATCAATCCTATGAGCCCTCGCACTCAGCGTCGACCAGGGACCCAATTGCCGGCATCGTTGTAGTTCAACGAGCGCTCAATGCCTGCAGACTGCCACATCAGGTCGAAGACCGGACGAAGTGCTTGCTCTTCGCTCAGTTCTGCCGGCAACAGAACATCTGGCAATATTAACGTCTCTCTATCGAAGTAGCCTTGGTGGTCTTCGAGGTTATATTGCCACCTGTTGAGACCGAGTTCTGCTCGGTTCGCACGGAGGAGCGAAACCATGCATGTCATCTCAGTACCAATGCCAAGATGGGTGTATTCGGCACGCAGCGCTCGAACTAGCGCAATGAACTCGTGTTCATAAGCGATGCTTCCAAGCGGTGCCAACTCTTCTGGAGCGGCCGCAAGAACTTTCACCGTTTCGAAGTATCCGTTCCTGAATAGCTGCGAATATCCATGAGTTCCTTCGGGCCTATGGTTGCGCACTACAAGCGCGCCATCCGCATTGATTCGCGCACCTGGGATAGTAGTGCTTAGCACCGGCAAGCGTCGGGCCCGCATGTACGGTACCGGGTCAACTGCAACCTCACCGAGCGCTGCCTGCGTCGGAACGAAGTGTCCTACGAGCAGAGCGCCGTGTACTAGGCGGTGGGGCGCGCCTCCAGCAAGAATTTGACCAAGCCGCTCAGTTCTGAAGTCACGGACCCGTTGTGCTTGCTGGTCCGAGCGTAGAAATAGTCCGCGAATTTCAGGCACGTCTAACGTTCGCTTACGCCCATTCTCGCGTAGATAGAATGCGTTGTTTGACCTGACTCGGTGAGGCCCAGCCCAGCTTTGTGGCACTCGGATTGTCAGTACAAACCCGCCCACAACTGGTATCGGAACAACCTGCAGACCTGGTATGCGGGGTTCGATACCGTTCATCAAAACATCCTGCACGCGTCTAGCTTCCTCATCCATATTGCCTACCTGCGGCACGATTTCGGCAGCTCGGCCTTCCCCGTCCTCATTGATGCCATAGACGAGGTCGCCACCCGAGCTGTTGGCGAACGCTGACACGTCCGCCTGGAGGTCTTGAGTTCCTCTCGCATCACGCCCTGGAAGGTCTCGTTTAAAGTCGAGATATGTGTTCTCACTGGCACGCGCGTCTACGAGTGCAGTCAGATGGTGCTCACGTGCAGTCACGAGGTCAGAAGGTAGCGACATTTTTACATCCCAGTTAATTCTTGAGAGAAGGCGCTCTGCAGCACGTCCGAGGCAGAGCGTTGTTCACTAGCGCAGCAAGTCAGATGACGCAACGCATTGGAAATACTATAAGCTCATCAACGCCAGGCGACGTCTGCTTGATAACCTGGGCCTCCTGCTTGAGGAAGGTGACTAAGGCCTCGAATGACTGACCTTTTTTACCGTCGGGAATGTCCCACATCTTCGTATCAAGCTGCATCAGCACCAATATACCTCTTGAGCTGTTATAGCCTTTCAAGTACTGCTCAACAATCTGTGTCCGTAACGTATCTGTAAGAGAGTTCGCTGAATACCCGCGGTCTGCGTCCACAGGCTTGATTTCGACGCACACATTTCCGAAGCGACAGCTAAGCTGGATATCGGTCTTCTTGTCGTCGTCAACCTCTTCTTCGCGGTGAACGCTGAAGCGTCGATTTTGCGTGTCCAAGAACTTAGCGGCGAGCCACAACTGAAGATGCTTCTCTGGTGTGTTCGCGTTGAAAAGCCTGCGTTCGCTGAACGGTCCCTTTTCAAGTAAGGTTCGCACTTCTTCTAAGCGTGCGACCACCTGCTCAAAGAGCTGCGCTTCGTTCTGTGGTTCGGAGTCGAAGGCTAGGTGGAGCTTGCGTAGCCTTTCAACGCTCCATCGTTGGCCAACAGAGGCTTCGTGCTCGGCGTGTTCTTGCAAGAAGTCCAAGAGGTCTGACCTGCGCTGGGAGTTGGTCTCGTTTTCTAGCATCGTTAAGAGGGCATTGCGCCCAGCGATGCCAGGCACGTCTACCAACCCCTTCGCAATCGCGTAGAGCATGTGCTTGATTGGCGGACCGTAGAAAGCATTCTCAGCAGTGAACCCAACTTCCGTAGCGGAGTCGTTTTCCCTCAAGACCTCGGCAATCTCGAGCAATAGGCTGACGGCTTCTGAATCCCAAGGCTTACGAATCCACTCGAGATGGGCCATTGCCATTGCAAAGTTACGCGACTGCCGCTCTCTGTCGGCGTCCGACGTCGAGAGACGCTTTTTGAACCAGTCCCATGCGGTACTAGGGCGGCCGGTCGCCCAAAGCCGGAACCAGGCAAAGTCCAGTGTGCTGGTCGTGGCGATTGTCAATTCAAGGTGACTCAGGCAGACCGTGTCGTACTCAGCTTGCGACATGAGACCGTCCTCAAGAAGAGCTGGAATCACTTGCACTAGAACGGCAATGTTTTTAACAGCACCTTGGAGGATGAGCTGTGTGGCGCCGTCAAGAAGAGGACGTCGAATGTGAGCAGGACAGTGCATCGCTAGTACGAACGCGCCGCGAATTCCGGTACCAGGCTGCTCATCTTGGACCTCGGCCAAAACCCAAGGGTTCAGTGCAGTTGCTACTTCTATTGGACGAGCTTCGAACAACGGTACGAACCATGGTGGTGGACCTGGTAGAGCCCACACAGCAATCTGAGCGGCCGCGGTCACTTCCTCAAGTGGAAGACTAGCGAACTCAACCCCATCAGCTACTGTCAGCGTAACGCCTGCAAGCGTTGCAAGAGCTTTCCCAGGTACTTGACCGTTGGGGAAGTTCGATGGGTTCGCTGGCGTTACTCGTCTCCAGTAAGCCTTCAATCCTGTACTGAACAAGGCCGTAACCTCTTGCCCCATGTATGACGCAAGAACGTCCAGTTTTACGCCTTCGTTGTCATCCCATCCCGAATTGCTATGCGCTAGGCTTACAAGCTGTAGGAGACTCTCTGCATCAGACCCATCGATGATTCCTGAGCGCTTTGCGACAAACTTTGCCTGAGACTGAATTCGCTCATTTTCTTCCTGTGCTTTTCGAGCTCGCTCCTTGGCCTCCCATGTTCGTTGTAGACGACCATTCTGATGCCAACCCTTGAGCCGTTCGAACACCGCGGTTGAACGAGGACTGTCTTTGGGCCCACGTAGGTCACTTAGCGCAACCGCACGGGCCCGTCCGTCAGGCAGCCTTATCGCGACCTCGACGCCCACTTCAAACCAGAGTTCCCGTTCTGTTGCGTTTACATTCAACTCGTGTGAGCGACGCGTCAGTTCAGCCAAGTCTTCACTGCAAAATCTAACGATGGACCATTCATCCCAAACGAGTCGGTCCACTGGGCGCTGCAGGTCCACGACCTTGGAGATTGCAAGTGCAATCTTCCATCGCAGCTCCGGGAGGATGCTAATGGCTGCGCGGATGCGCTTCGTTTCCTCCTTGTTGGAGAACCCTGTATGTCTTAAGCCGGTGATTTGCTCAGCTGCTTCCAAAATTGTAGGAAGGGTTACTGCGTCGACCTTCGTGGTCAATTCAAGCACACGCAACAGGCAGTGCGGAAGCACATGCAAAAGCCAGGCACGCTCCGGTTGGTTCCCTGATGGATACCATTCAAATCGTTGGCCAGGTAGTGGCCGGGGGAGGCTCAGAAGGACAGCCTGAAGCAGAAGTGTTGCAGAAGCCAAATCCGCTTTGGGTAGTATGTTCCTCCTGAGCGCGGCGGCCATCGGGCCAGTACCATGGTCTCCTTCGTTGTGCGTACGGTCAAAGATAGTGGCTAGCCGGGCCGGCGAGAACATGGACCAAGTTACGCAAGGAAGTGCGGCAGCAATCAGTTCGTTAGTTGTGAGGACGCCTGACTCGATATCGGCAAGAACCTGCTCTCGGTGACTAGGTGTGCCTACAACTTCAAGAACGGCAAGTGCTGCTGTCGTCTCCCACTCGAAACGAGCTCTACCTCGGTATATCTCAAAGGCTGCGTCGGCACAATCCTTGAGTTTTCCATGCCGCGCTAGTCGGTATGCAATGGACCGCGATTGTGGAGACGCCTCAGGGTTGTTGAGAACTGCAGCTACTTGCCCCGGGCTGAGCGCACGACTGATTCGCAGATACTCTCCAGTACTCTTGAACCAGTTGCTGAGCCGTACTCGTGTTTCCGCGGCTCCGACGATGGACTTAAAGGCCTGGTCAGCTGAGTGCTGGTCCCAAGTCTGCGGGTCGCCCTCGTGCAATAAGATGTCTGGAAAGTTCGAGACGACCCAAGAACGTACGCGTACGTTGATGGCTGCTAGCCAAGCTAGCACTGGCCTTCGCGAAGGAATCAGAGTCAGTTCGTCGTTTGGTCTGCTGGCAAAGAGGGGTTCCAGCCGGCTCAGCGGTACGCTTTGAGTTAGCCTAGCACTGACCCATTGTGCAGCTAGGTACTCTCGGACAGACCGGTGGTGAAACTTGACTCTGTCAAAGCTGGCCTCATCGAAAATTGCTGTACTGAGCAGCAGTTGGACCTCCGAGGGCGCCCAGGTGCGCAGCACATCAAACGTGTCGAGGATGCGTCCTTCGACAGCGCTGGCCTGTCGCACAGCGATGAAAGGAACATTCCCGAACTCCATCGCAGCAGCTAGTTCTGTAGCACCTTCGCGAAGCCGCGCCTCAGCTAACGACCTTCTCGCGTGGTGGTAAAGGTCATTGGGCTCACGCAGTCTTTCAACAACGTTCGCCTCGATGAGTTCAGCGTAGGTCCCGAGAACTTTTCGCTGATTCCAGAGTTTGACCATCCACTGCAGGTCAAGAGGACGACTAGCCATGAATTCGTAATCGCCCTCCTCTACCGCAGCCCAGAACCCTGTCTCGTCGTCCAGTTTGTAATACCTAGCACAGCGGTGCGCGTCCTCCTTGGATAGCGCATCGAGCGTCACCACAAACAGCTCTTCACGGTTCTCGTTCTGCGCGTTAGCACCGTCTTCCTTTTGCGCCTCTCCTTCGAGAGCTAGCGTGCGCGCATGTGCTAGAAAAATAGCTTGTCTTACGGGTTCTAGCAGATAAGTGGCAACAGTTTTCTGTACGTCAGGTACAGTCCAGTCTGTCACCCTGGAGGAGATAACAATCCGGGCATGCGCGAGGTTCGGAGCTAACGCAGTGCGAACTGCCGCAATTGCATGCTGGAAGTCTCTGTGAGTCTCAAGCCTTGCCTCATCAACGGCGTCCAAGAAGAAAAAGCCATCTTCCGCACTGTTGAGCCAAGTTTGGAAAGGCAATAGCATATTCTCAAGCGCTAACTCCCAGCTATCCGTCGCTAGGGTGTTGAGAGGTAAGAAGAATGCAAAGCGTCCCGCGGCCTTCATACGCTCTGCTTGCAACTGAAGCTCAGCGGTCTTCCCAATGCCTGCCTCACCCAATACTACTGTCACACGTTTTTCGTGGAGGTCACCCCAATTTAGCCGCCGGCGGTTTGAGCTAAAGTATTGATGCCAATCGATGTCACCGTCCTCTGCCTGAGGTTCGATGTAATGGCCGAAAGTTCGTTGTAGTTCAATGTGCATCTTCGTAGGGTACTACACCTAAGTCAGAAAGTTGCTTCAGCAAAAGCTGCTCGTAGTTCGGTTGTTAAACTTACGTAGACGACTGCAGTAACGGTCGTACACTACGCATAACGCTTTGAACACGTTGCAAACGCCGCCAGAATTGGGATAGACCGAATCAGAAAAATGAAACGGGCCCCACTTGAGAGGCCCGTCTTGTCTTCGTCGTTATACTTTGTACAGCATTATCCACGCAGATTGCGACGTCTGCTTATCAACATGCCAGCAAGCGAAGCTCCGAAAAGGAGAAGTGTGCCTGGTTCAGGAATCTCTGAGGCCTCCTGAGGCAAGGTAATAGAAGGAACTACCTTCGGAGGACTTGATATCTCGTCTGAGCCAACAGGTTTAGTTATTTCTGTGTTCGGTAACAGACTTGACTCTACAGGTGTATCTATACGAGTGCCAGGAACATTGTCTCCTACACTTGGTCTCGTAGTTGCCTTAGTAGGTACGGGGTCCGGCGTACTTTGATTGACCGCGGGCTCTGCCTTGGTTGGCGTCGAAGGCGTCGCCGTGCCTACTGTGGAATCACCGGGCTTTTGCGAGGACGTATCTTGAGTAGTCTCCGATGATTTTTCTGAGACACTTGGCTTATTCGAGTCATTTGTAGGAACGGATTCGTTAGCAAGTGGCGTTTTGTTCACTGTTGCCGGCTTGGTGTACGAAGACTGATTGCCAATCGGATTTTCTAGTGTTGGCATACGCAGCCCGGCGTAAGTCGAGCTACTAGCTCCAGATAATGTATTGCTGAGTGGATTGCTGGCCTCAGAATTTAGCGCAACATAGCTATTTCCAACGTGCGTCGAAGCACCGCCTGAGAGAAGCGTTTCTGAATTATCAGCCGCAACAGGCAAAACAGCTGGGCTTCCGTCATCTTCAGCTTGTCCTTTGGTTACCGTATCAAGTTCCTCTGAAGTTGGGCCCTTTAACTCAACAGGAAACTGTGGTGTATCCGAAATCCTATTAGCGCAGCGGGCACGTGACTCTAGCGAGCCGTCGGAAAGAATCGTTTCTCCAAGCGCCAATTTGACTTTGGTTTTTGTCCAATAAATGTTGTCGCCTTTTCTGTAGGAGACATAAACCGACCGTGCTTTTTTAACAGTTTTGTTATGTATTTTTGTAATGTCAAAAGCTGCGTAGTGCTGTGCAACGACTTTGTCCTTTCGCACAATGTCTTTGAGTTCGGCAGCATCGTTCATTCCACCCGGCACGACTGAGTAGCGATATACGGGACGAGAGCTCTGTGCTCCAATGACGGCCCTATCCATCTTGCTCGATTCGACTACAAGACGAGCTTGTTCTTTTGATACTGTTGAGGTAGGTTCTTGGACAGTGTAGAGGGCGGCGCCGACTAAAAGAGCCGTCGCAAAAGATGCTAGTGCGGATTTATGTCGTCTAGTAAGGAGGTGAGCACTTCGCATTGATAGAGCCGCCGCAAATGTTTCAAGTAGGATTCGTCCTACAGAGTAGACGGTTCCCACCTGGAAAGCTACAGCTTCGACTAGCACACCCCCAAATCATCCCATTCCGATGACAATTTGCAACAGTTTCACCTGCACTCCTCCAGTAGCTATACGGCCATCCTCTGCCTGCGCTCATACCCCTCGGGAAGATAGTGAGGCTGTAGTCCACATCCATCCACGCCAAACTGCACAATCCTCCAGAGCATGCTCATGAGCTGCGAGCGCTTGATGACTGCGCTGATTCCTTGATGCCACTCGGGAGGGGGAGGCGCAGGTTCCTCGTCATCGGCCACAACTACAACAGCAGCTTCTGGGGCATAACGCTTGAGTTCGCTCGTCAGTGAGCGTCGGTCATTTGGCAGCTCAGGTGTGTAAGTAGCAATCACGTCAAAATCCAGGCAACTCGCGACGTTGAGCGCTTCGTACGGCGTCTTGGTGGCCGCTACTACATACCCCAGTGAACGTAAGACCTGTTCAGTATGTGTCTGGGTAGCTGAATTTTTTTCTAAAACAAGTGCACATTTCATAAGAACCTCCTGCACCTACTTATGTGGCTAAATGTGCAATTACAAGTCAAGGATTTGAGATTTCTCTCATCAGTATGGTCGAAAATCATGTAGAGACCTAGTAACTCATCAATAAATCGATGCGCTATCCGTGTGCCAATACGCGCACTTGCGTAATGTGAATTATAGAATTTGGATGCGAGACAGGGCACACGTCTCAAGAAAATCAGGCTTAGCTCTGCCGTATTAGGCTGAGCTTTACAGGAGGGTCACCGCCTAAGGTTTCTTCCGTACTTTTTACTGCGAAAGTATTCCGACCAGCATGCTTCGCCAAATATAACGCTTCATCGGCGAAACTCAGTAACTGGTCAATAGACGTAGGACCCGATTTATGCACAGCAAATCCAATGCTCGTGGTGACATTTAGCTGTACCCCGTCTAGGTCGAATGGGACTCGAACACCTTCCAAAATACGTTCTGCAAAGTCGGCCGGCTCAGTCTCATCAGTTATTGTATCGTAAATGATAACGAATTCGTCACCAGCAATTCTGGTTACGGTATCGGTGGTTCTTACGATTGCGCTAAGGCGACGTGCAAACTCTACTAAGACTTTGTCTCCGATGCCGTGGCCATACGTGTCATTGATAAACTTAAATTTATCGACGTCTAGGTATGCTAAGGCAAGTGGGCTCCCACTCCTCTCAGCTTTGGCTAGGGATTTTTCCAAACATTCTTCAAATTTACGTCGATTACCGATTCCAGTTAGATGGTCTTCTAACACCAAGTCGGCAAGCTTAGCTTCAGCAAGCGCTCTTTGCTGAGATAACGCAAAAAATCGCCGACTCAAATCTCCAATCTCGTCTTCTCGCTCGGACGCAAGTATTTTGATATCAGCGTTCCCCTCAGTGATTAAGGAAACGTTCTCACGCAGGTTAGACAGAGGCCGTAAAAGTTGCCTTGTAATCATGAGGCCAGTAAGGGCCGCGAGAGCTCCAACAGAAATCGATGCTATCCAAGCATTAGTGCGAGCTTCGGAGAGTGCTACGAATGCTTCCGCCGTTGGGTAAACCGCTCCCATCAACCATGATGTGCCTACAATCCTCTTATAAGCAATAAGCGCGTTTCTGCCATCCTTCGCTGTGCCTTCTTGCCAGCCCTCGAAACCTTTGAGGGCAGCTGCGGTGACCGGCGTAGGTCCACCAGGCTCCTTGAAAACGTTAGCAAGAATTCTGTCTTGATTGGGGTGCTGTATGATTGTTCCGCTAGTATCAATAATGAAAAAGTATCCTGTCTTTCCAGGCTTGACGTTTTCTAGCGGCTCGAGCAGACGTGGGTTGCTGAGGTCAACACCCCCAACAATAACAAATTGGATGTCTCCAGCAGCATCTATAATAGGCTGCGTGAGAACGACGATAGGTTGGCCTGAGAAAGGACTACTAAATGGTTTGGAAATCAATCCTCTGCGAGACTGAACAGTTTGCTTGAAGAATTCATAGTCTTGAGCAGCTCGGCTACCTATACCCTGGTCGTCTCGCATGTTTGCGACCATTTCGCCATCCCTGTCCAAGACGACGACATTCACAAATTCCTTATCCAAAGCACTCGACTGGCGAAGTAGGCTTGTAAAATTATTTGAAGCCCCTATTTGTGTCGACGTCACGAATTGAGACAGCGCAAGTAAGTGGGCCTTTTTGTGCTCTATATCGCGCTCGACGAAGTTTGCTGCACTAGATACTAGCGAGTACTGCTGATTCCCGACCACCTTCTTGATTTTAGCTTCGATTGAAACTAGAACAATAGACGCCAAAAGTATCGCCGACAATAGGCACAGAAACACCACTACCTGGGTGATGCGAAACTGCAGCAGTTTAGTGTTTAACCGAAAGCGCATTGAGATGGCCTGAGGGATTAGAAAACAACTCTACAGTTGCGCCGCAAACGCGCTGAGGGATTGATAGCAGTGCTGTTATAGAAGTTTGAATTCCGAAAGGCAAGGGCGAACCGGGGAAGTGTACCCTTGAAAAGGTCTTCCGTGGCGCACAAATAACTCGGGTAATTGTTGATGAAAAAACTACTTCTTTTGGGACAGGGAAGCCGCCAGGGTCTGAGGATTTGTACTTACAACGAGCGACATTAGTCAGCTCTTGCTTCCGACTCAGTGAACCGCAGGACTTGCGCTCAGACAGACACCTCTTGAGTTCGAGTACAGATGGAGATTTACAGCAGCGTTGCGTCAAAAACCGCTGACGTCTGGTCCCGCTAAAGCACACGCTCTCAACACTTGGTTGACATCGGCAGGCTTTACAAAATGGTAGCTAAAGCCTGAGGACATTGATTTGTTTAAGTATTCGGCTGAGCTGTAACCAGAATGGGCAGCAAACACGGCAGAACGTGTATTCGGTAACGACCGCAACTTGGATATGAGCTCGTATCCATCCATCCCAGGCAAACCGATGTCTAACAAACAAAAGTCGAACACTTGTGTCTCAGCCAGCTGTAAAGCTTTAAGCGGCGAATGTTCGATGGCAACGCTGCAGCCAAAATGCTTGAAAATCGTGCCGATGGTCACCGCTAAGTCGACATTGTCGTCAACGATAAGAACACGGACTGCAGAAAGCTTGTTGTAGAAATTTTCTTGGGTTGCTGTGCTGCTCATGCGTGCTTGCTCATGGATATCGTCGGGACACAGCTCTTCAGGGCTGGAGGTCGAATGTAACACTTGTTACATGCGCACGATATCGAAATCTACAATTTCAGCAAAGTTTGTCATAAACAATGCGACGCGAGAAATGTTCACACAAGTAAAACTTGACATATAAACAATCATTGCATCGATATCGTTGAGCGATTCGCACCGCACGAGTATGAAATGGTCACGTATATTCGAAGACCTTGCAATATCGCTCATACCAGTATATTTTACGTTTTTTAACTTTATCCTATCAAAATGCCTTCATACCAAGAGTACCAAGAACAAATCGCCAAACTAAAAGAGCTTGCGGATAAAGCCAGGCGTGATGAGATTGCAGAAGCCAAAAAACGTGTGCAGGCTCTTATGACTCAGTATGGACTAACTGCTTCTGACTTACTTGAACAAAAACAACCTCCAAAAAAGCGTGGGGCTGTCGATGCTAAGTATCGAGATAGTTCTACTGGTCGGACATGGAGTGGCCGCGGCCGCTCGCCTCGTTGGCTTGATGGCAAAGATAGAGAAGCCTATCGCATCAAGTAAACCATCAAGTCGTTTGTACGCCCTTACTTCCTAGACTAGGGCGTACGCTTCTAGCATTAGCTGTATGTCTGCAGTTTACTGCTGGCTTGTCAGTCTTCAGAGTGTCGCGTAGAACGCCGCGCCCAGGCCGCCAAAAAATGCAAGTCGAGTCCCAGTCACTTGGCCGAGCATACGTTCCTCATTACCAACCAGAGCTCTGGTCTATCCACAGTACGCGTTACGTCTAAGGTAGACGTCGACTGCGATACCACACTGAGTTCGTGCTATGCAGCAGGATATTGGCTTTTGCTCCAGTCGATACACGCTTCTGCACATCAAATTGCCTAGACTCATGCAGGACCTGACGCCAGCTACTGCACCCATAGCGTCGAGGTGTTTGTTCCGGCGCACTTGCTCGCATCTAGCTAATTGCGGTGTGTGGGGGTGTCCACCCGTCAGCTGCCAAGTGCGCTTCCGCGTCTTGAAGCCCTTGCACGATGTTGCTTCCCGCCCAGGTAACTATGCCGTCAGGACAAATTCCACCTTAAAATCGGCAAAATTCTTGTCGCTGAGAGTTGAGGCCATCAACGTTTGCGCCTTGACTATCCCCTGAGTCCACCCATGCAAGGTAACGAGCTGCTCGTCAATGGAGGACGCTGTACGAAGAGCTGGCGAAAATTCAACAAAAACATGTGAATCTTCAGCCGATTGGTTCTCATCATACGCTTCATTATGGACGGTTCGAGCTATAAGTCATTCAACTTGCTATTACCTACTTATGCATTTGGCTGAAGTGTTGTGTAATCCACTGTTCGCAAAGGTCCCATAGTCGTGGAGCTCCTCTTTTTATAACTGGTCCATAACGCGACCGAACTTGTTCCAGTGACACTCCGTTTTCTGTCCAAGTCCCTCCTCGAGTAAATATGTTCGTGAGGAGAGGCTGAAAACGGTCTAGTGCTTTTGCGAACTTTGCATCCTCAGTCTTAGCAAGTTCAAACTCCTCCCAAATGTTCAGTAGTTCTCTGCCTTGGTGCTCTGGTAACAAACCAAATAAACGCTTTGCTGCATTTTGTTCATGTAAAGCTTGAACTTCAATAGAGGACTCTCCGTGAATCGGAAAATCGCCGACGTCTATCTCAACGATATCGTGAATCAGTAGCATTTTGATTACGCGATTAATATCTACGATTCCCGAGGCGTACTCATTCAACAGCATGGCGTACATTGCTAGGTGTCACGAGTGCTCAGCGGAATTTTCTTTTCGGCTCTTGTTCAGCAGAGGAGATTGCCGGACAATCGACTTGAGGCAGTCAATCTCTCTCAAGAAGTTCAACTGCTGCTCTAATTCGTTAAATTGCATTTGCTCGTCTATATTAAATATTTCTTGCGCTCAAAGGACTCATGCAACTATAAAGAACTACATAAGCTTCTGTAAGAAATTTTTCATACCTCACCTAACACTACGGTACCACACAGTACCGCTATGGTGGCTTAGGCAATTGGAAGAGACTTTAATTGGTGTTTTCTTTTGCACTTCGAACTGTCGTGACTCGTGTAGCACTTGACGCCAACTGACACATCCGTAGCGCTTAGGTGTGTGTTCCGGGGCATTTTTTGATAACCACGTAATTGCGGCCTGCAAGGACACCCAGCCCTTTACACATAGTTTTTCTTCAGCGTCCCTAAGTCCTTGTACTATGCCGCTTCTTTCCCACACTACTGTGCCATCGTGGTTAATCCCATCCAAAAAATCTCGAAATTCTTTTCCTGCCAACACAGACGACATCGCGGAATTCATGCAGGCTATCCCGTGAGCCCATGCTTTCAGTACCGTTAAGTGTTCATTGATTTTCTCGTAGCTAGCTCGTAAAAACTCCTCAGCTTGTGCGCAGCCGGCTTTTGTATTTAGCTCAAATTTCTCTAAGAAGTGGTGAACCAATTCATTACGAAGAAATACTAATTCCTTTAGTCCTGCCATCACCTCTACATAGTGTTCATTTTCAAGAGACACTTGAGTTCGGCTTTCAATCCACATCCTGTTGCCGATGTCCTGAGGTATTTTTTTATCACTGGCAACAGTGCCCTCAGAAACTAAAACCGTTTTAGTTAACATCCCAACTAGGTTACCCATCATCTCCTTTCGAAGGGATGAGCCATGTGCGGCGACATGAGCAGATACATCGCTGACAGGTGCACTAATGGCAGTACTTGGAAGTGTACGCTTTAACAACAACTCGTATTCTTGCAGCTTCAGCAAACAATGGCCGAGCAAACGCTGTATCGGAAGCTGTCGCTCAGCCGCACAAGCGTTCTCGTTTTCGTTCGCATAGTTGTCATTCATAGGCGCGATGAGTTAGCACCAATTGTCCAACAGTCTTCGGCTCACACGAAACGAAATGCTATCGTTCCAATGGCCGCGGCTTCGTAACCACTTCGTTCAAGAATATCGAAATTTTCCTCGCTCAACTGCATGAGACGCGTTGGAAAAGTCGAAGCGAGAGCTACTTGTTCTTTAGTCATCCATTGCCCGTCCGGGCACGTAACTTCAAACTGCTTAGCAAATTCATCGGCAGTTGCTCCAATGCGCAGGTATGCAGCGTTGCCGGGCGCCTTTAGAGCGTGTGCGACTAAGCCACGGACGCGCAGCGACCGTACTTGGTCCGACATGATGTCAGCAACATGCTTAAGACGGTATATGTTCAATCGTCCCAAGTCAAAGCCTGTTGGTAACGGTGCCCCAGCATCTGAAACCACGATGGTCCCGTCCATACCAGGCTTTGGCCCCCTTCCCGCGTCGAAAAACGCTTCGAGGCCCAGGTTGTCATATACGCCGCCATCGTATAGATGAATCTTTTCAAAGCGCTCATGAGCCGGCCGCGTGGTCTCTGTTCGCCCGTAGATGGGAAGTTCCCACTTGTAGTCGCGGCAGTTCAGCACATAAGGACCTATGAGGCCAGGGAAGGCCGCTGACACGGCCATGGCATCGCTGAGTGGAAACTGGTTCGCTTGAGTAGAGCCAAGGACCCAATCGCGAAGCTCGCCCCCCTTGAACCTGAATCGCTTGCCCGTTTCAGCCGTAGTGGCGTTGATTGACCAGCTTGGTGCAGCCTGCAAGTCCTCTAGGGTGGATTGGATACCCCAAGTGTTCTCAATTGCACGCGCGAGGATATTTGCTCGAGAAAGCAGGTATTTCCAGTTCGCCGGACGCTTGAGTTCCTGAATGATGCCTGTCTCGAGACTGGTGGTCGTCAGAGTCTTCCGAAGCTGAACGAAAGACGTGTTGAGGTACTGTTCACTAGACGGCCAGCGGTTCTGGTTCTGATGCATCAGCAGCCCGACCACGAGACTGCCGCCTGACACACTCGAGATGCTCGACACACGCTCCATGGCTTGATGCTCGGCGAGGAAACGAAGGACCCCGGCGTGAAATGCCATCGCCCGTATGCCCCCGCCTGACAGCACTAACAAAATCGGTTTCAAGTAGCTTGCCCTTGCATCAGTTGTATCTCCCCTTCTCCAATAATCATCGACATCACTGGCATGCCGTCCTCGGCCATGCGCTTCGCAAGTGTCACCAGCTGGACCAGGTCATCGGAACTGGGCTGGGCTCTAACTCCCTTGGGATGACTGTGCCACTCCCCAACATAACCAACAACACCTGCAGTTCGCCTTTGGACTTCATTTAGTGCATCGAGTAACCCTTCGGTGCCTCGTACGAAAGATTCACGGTCAGACACGCTGTCTGAAGGGGCCGGCAACGCGTCAACTATGACCAGCGAGTTGACGTTGAAGTCCCAGTAACCAAGCAAGATGCCGCCGGTCTCACTGGGCAGTGAGGCTTCGCGCATTTGGAACAACTTTGCTTCGAGCCCTTTATCCATGTAGCCCGTGAATTGCCCCAGTGGGTAGGCTACCTGCTCTTCGACAGATACTGTGTGCGGCTGCATGCTACCGGTGCTTGCGTCCCGCACCCACACGCGGATGGCTGCAGCATCCTGATTCGACAACATCATAATTTGCTCAGACTGCGTTGCAGCGTGGGCAAGCACATGCGAATACGGCAGGGCGACTGAAATATCCCGGCAGCCGGCGCCACTCCAGAACGTGCCATAGTTGTTGCGCAGGTGCTCGGCGCCCCATTCGCTTGAAATCATGGCACGGTAGTATTGAGCTTCGAGTGACAGGAGCGTCGTCTTCCGTTGCAAGTCTTCCGCCAACAGCACGCCATCACCACCACTCGGCGATATAAACGCTGAAATATGCCGTGCATACCTTGCGTTCACGCTTGCTTTGCGAGGATAGTCGAGCGTCGTCGTCACGTCGACAACCAGTTCGGAGGTGGTCAGCAGCTCTTCAAGCCGAGCATCGGACGACTCAACAACATCTACGTCGAGCCCAGCAAGATGAGTCTGTCCTACTGCAATCTCATGAGCATGCTGGATTACCGCGTCGACCTTTGTCATGCCGACCTCCATGTAGGTTGCGGTATGCCGTGTGATGTTGTGTGGCTTTACATGGTCCTTGTCGACCGGCGTCCAGGCGCCCCACCCTGAGCGCACCCAAATATCGTAGATGGCACTACCAAGCGCACCGGCACCAAGCAACGCTCCCTTCGGTCCTGAGTCACGAATTCCCGACTGCCGCCGCGCGGCTTCTTGGTCATTTTGGAACAGAACCTCGGTTGACTCAACCGCTACGTCCCGCCACCCTTGTGCCGCAACATCACCTAACATTCCGATGGACCGGTACGACGTTCCCCCGTGCTCAATAAGTGCTCCCAAGAGCTTGCCAACTTCGAGAAGCGGCTCAGGTACGAAAAACGCGCGATGTTGTACTGATTCGATAACGCTTTCCGCCTCTCGTGTCACTGGCATTCGCAGCAGTAAAGTAAGAGTCTTAGGACCAGTGTTCTTTGGTTCGCCAGCTGGTCCAACCTTTTCCTGAATGCGTTCGGTCAGAAGCGTCTTAAGGTCAAGCCTTTGGGCCAATAACCAGTCGTGCAAGTCCCCCAATGTCTTAGGCGCCAGCGTTACTGCGCCGTGCACCCTTGGAGGAACGTCCACCATAACGAATTCCGAGAACGGTTCCGCTTCCTTACTAGCTTTGTCAGGAGTTGCGAACATCCCCATCAAGGTGGTCGCATCCTTAGCCCTGGTGACCATTCGCCAAAAACAGAACGACTCCCCTGCCTCCTGGCGCGCCTCGAAGTCAAACGGCAACACGATTTCGTACCGCGTCCGGAAGAACAACTGTTCGACCGGTTGGTCAGCAGCGTGCAGGGTTTCGTTTGCCGTTGACTGTACCCACCACTCCACCCTTTTCAAAAAATTCTCGGCCGTGAAAGTCCGACGGGTGGCACGCACTGGCTCGTAGTACAGGCAAAGGTCTGGTGGGTAACCCGCAAGAGGCAAGTTCCGGTGCCATACGTCTGGGAAGTCGGCGCGCAGCGGATAGACCTCAGGTATCAGGCTATACGAGCGCACTACGATAGCGAACCGTTCACGATACTCGATGCCGACAGGGTTGCGAGATGGGACGGCGTCACAGCTAAGCTCAACAATCAACACCTCACCGGTGTGGCCGGCATGCATGACGCGCCCTACTTCGACCAGTTCGAAAGTCTTCGATTTTTCGACAGCATCGAACAGCGCTAAGGTCAGAGGCAGGCTGTGTGCTACCTCACCGGTACCTAGCGGGGTATATCCTGGGAGGACAACGTAGTCCATGATTAGCCCGCCCGCGGCGCCGTTGCGGAAACGATGGCAGCTCCCGCACCAGCTGCAGTCGACGTACTGGCCAGTGCAAGGCCCTTCTCGCTAATCTCGAACACCATAGGCTCAGGAGTAAAGCCGTTCGGATACTCCATGGTCACCAACATCTTGCGGCCGCCTACCTTACGCACATACTTCTCATAGGTGTTGCGCGCCTGGATGTGCGGCGGCTGTATCTGTTCGTACGACTCCTTCACATTAGGAATCGGACGGCTGGAACTCACCAGGTAGCAGTCACGCTTGCCGGCGTTGAGGATGGTCTCGATGCCGGCATCCGGCACCGTTTCCTTGTCGCCTTTGTCAGGACCAAGAGCATAGGAGCTGCAGTGATGTGGGATGTTGAACAAATCCCACGCCAGGCGGTCATCGTTCTTGTGAGCCTGGGTGATTTCGACAATCTGGCCGAGAGTCTCGTACTCAGTGTCGCCGCATGCCAAGTAGTCGCACTGGTAGCCGCCGACAACGAAGCGAACGTTGAAAATCAGGGACGCGATGTTGCGTTCGAAGTCGGTACCGTCGACGTGGGCAACGAACGGCGAGTGCGTGAAGAACTCGACGCCATCGTCTGCCAGCGTAAAGCTATCGACGATAGTGCCTGCGTCGACGAAGCAGTGTTCGCGCGCCTCGATACTGATATCAGCGTCGTTCAGGAGCTTGCGCACAGCGTCAGGCTTGGAGAAAACCTTGATGCCTTCGCCTTTTTTCAGACGATGGCGCGCCTCTTGGCGCAAGATGTAGAAGTCGTCCTTTTTCTGGTCTTTGTTGGCTGGCTCGAGCATAACTGCAGCCGGAACCCACAGTTCCTGAATCTTGATGCGGTCACCGCCCTGGTAGGTAGTCGAGTGCTGCAGTTCAAAAAAGTCGCTGAAACCGCAGATGTGGTCCAGGTCAGCATGGGTGAACGCCATCACGTCGACATAGTCCCGACCTGCCGCTTTAAATTCCGCACGCAGGTGCTTAATCAAATCGATGTGAGGCGACTTCTCGTCTTCACCGCAAGCCCGGTGATGGAAGTCCATCATGATACGACGTCCGTTCGAGAGCAGGATTTGGCTGCTATCGCCGTTACTGACCGGGTAGAACGTTACTTTATTAACTACTTTGTTCATTTACTACTCCTAATTTTGGCTGAAGCGAGAACTTCACCTTACGCCACGTAATACTAAGTGAACGAAATGTTGCCGTCAACTATTGTTATATGGTGCGTTTTTTCCTATACTCCTATCTAATGGGTTATTTTTATCTGAAAGAGGAGGGTTGTCTTTATGTCACTAGGAGCTAGACTTGCCGAACTTAGGTTAA
>JAEAMF010000649.1_pt1 | contig 37600 bp, 5 predicted proteins | sample 8958721 | NCBI WGS metagenome assembly JAEAMF01 (sample SAMN16933255, study PRJNA681124) | bioreactor sludge metagenome | isolation source: anaerobic bioreactor treating anionic surfactant - SDBS | place: India: Bengaluru | collected 2019-02-28 | reverse complement strand
CTGAACTTCATCGGCTGGGCGGTTGACCAGACCGCGCTCGCCGTCTTCCTCGCCACGATCGACCTGCTGTTGGGCACCGACTTCGGCGCCGAAGAGGTCTGGGACGTCTCGGCCAGCGCGGTGGACGCCACCCTGAACGCCACCGCCACGGGCGCTTCAGCGGGAAACCTGACTGTCAAGGCCCGCAGCGCTGAACTGGTGAACGCCACCCTCAGCAACGTGTCGTCCGCCAAAACCGCGGGCGTCGCCTACACCTTCTCCGGTGCCGCCGGTGCCGTGCTGGCCACCAGCAAGGTCAGCAGCCGGGCAGCGGCAGTGATCGAGTCCACCACACCGACTCGGGTCGTCGTCCAGGCCGCCGGTGCCGTCGCCGTCATCGCCGACGACTCCGCCGGCAGCTACTCCAATGTCAAGCTCACCGCGTCCTCCATCACCACCAACGACGGTGGCATGCACTCCTACGGGCAGGTCGCCGACCTGCTGATCCCGGCTGACTACTGGACTACAGACGGCTCGGCGACGCTCAGGTTCGGCGACCGCGTCCGGATCGCCGAACTCGGCTACGGCCAACCAGACTTCACGGCAGCGACGACCGGGACGCAACTCCAAAACGCGACTGCACTCGACAATCCCGTGACGCTGGACAACGAGGCCACCGTGGTCACCCTCGCCGACGGCTACGGCGCCCCGCGCTACACCACCTCCTCCGGCGTCCGGTTGGTGGCGGCCGGCGACGTGGTCACCGTCGACGCCGGATACGAGCGCGGCGGCAACTGGGAGACCAGCTACCGCTACCTGGGCGCCGGTGCCCGGCTCGACCTGGGCATCGAGGACTACGCAGACCCGACGCGCTGGGCGCTGGTTGGTGGGGACGCCGGTAGCACCTACCGGTACATCGGGGGCAACGCCACGCTCGACCTCAACGCCCAGGACTACTCGGACGCCACCCGCTGGACCCGCATCGCCGGCAACCCGCTGAGCGTCTACGAGTGGATGGGGCCGACCACCTTGATCGCAGACCTCGCCGCGCCCGGCCTGCCGAACGGCACCGCGATCCCATACACCGACCTCGGCTGGTGGAAGCCGATCGCAGTGAGCGACTTCTTCCCGCAGGGCTTGAACGTCACCACGTCCCCGTCGGTCGGCATCGCCGCTGCGGTCGTGTTGAACGATGTGCGGTCCAACGTTGAGGCGTCCGTGGTGGGCGTCGAACTCACCGCAAGTTCGCTGAAGGTGCAGGCCATCGAGCAGGCCGTGATCCGAGCCGACGCCGACGTGACCGCCACCTCGTCGGGCGGCAGCAGCTTCACCGGGCAGGGCACGTCGCTCGCGGCCGGCGGCGTCATCGCCACCAACCGCGTCCTCGGTGGCGCATCAGCGATCGTCGAGCGCAGCGTATTGACGGTCAGCGGCGACGTGCTGGTCAAAGCGCTGCTGGTCGCCGAGATCGACGCCACCACCCGAGCCGCGCTGGTCAGCGCCGGCAACGCCTTCGGCATCACGATGGCCTTCAACACCATCGGCTGGGTGCCCACCAACGTCTTCTTCGCCGCCGTGGACGCCCTGCTCGGTGATCCCCTGATCTCCCGGGCGTTCGGCGGTGAAACCCCGGCGCAGGCCACCGCGCTGGTCCGCAACACACCAGTCACTGCGGGCAGCGTGAAGGTCTCGGCAGCCGTCGAATCGACGATCCACGCCTACGTGGGCAACGACGCCACCTCGGCGCCCGCGGCGCTGTTCGGCGCCGGCGGAATGAGCGTCAACGGCGTGCTGTCGTCCAACCGGGTCAGCAGTGGCGCCAGCGCGCAGATCGACAGCGACCTGCCGACCGACTACACCTTGGACGCCGACCTCGCAGCGCTGGTTGCCGGGACGCGGGTCCGCGACGACCAGGGCCGGATCTACGAGTACGTCGGCGCGGGCCGCGGACCACCGGCTGGCCGGACAACCATCGACCTGACCACCGAAAACTTCAGCAACACCACCGACTGGCGACTGGCCAACCTGGTTGCCACCACCGGACCAGTAACCGTCGAAGCCCGCAACGCCGCGAGCATCGACTCCACCACTTATCTGCACGCCGAGGTTTCACCCAGCAACGACGCTGGCGCCGGGATCGTCAACTCCTGGATCGGGAAGGTCCTCGACGACTACGAGTTCACCAGCAACTCCGGTTCGCAGCCGTTGCTGTTCGGCGATCGCGTCCGGGTGGCCGACGACTGGACAGGAACCTCCACTGTCAACGCGGCCCTCAATCCCGCCGGCTCGGTCTTCCAGTACATGGGCGCCAATACCGGCACCGGCACGCGTGACCTGGCGGCCCAGGACTACTCGAATTACGAGCTCTGGAAGCAACTCACCCCAACCTCCCTGATCACCGGGTCGCTGAGCTACGCGATCGTCGGCGAGATCGGCACCGCCATGAAGAAGGAGCTGATCGGCTCCTCCGACAGCAAGTTCGGGCTCGTCGCCTACAACGATGTGCGCGGCGACACCATTGCCACGATCGACCACACGGTTGTCAACGCAGCCGGCGACGTGACCGTGCTGGCCGAGAACTCCGCCACCATCACAGCTTCCGACTCCAGCGTGGTTTCGGCTTGGAACGGGATCGGCGGGGTCATCGTCACCAACCTGGTGCTGAGCAGCGCGGACGCCCTGGTCAACGCCAGCCCGATCACCACCAGCCAGGCCGGGAACCTGCTCGTCTCCGCGGCCCAGACCGGCCAGATCGACGCCTTCGCGTCCACTGCCATCGAGGCCTGGGACGCCAAGAGTGCGCTGCTGGCGTTCAACTCGATCGGCTGGAAGTCGCAGAACATCTTCTTCAACATCATCGACACGCTGCTGGGCGACCCGCTCATCTCGGGCGCGTTCAGCGGCGAGCAGCCGGCCCGGGCGCACGCGCTGGTCACGAACTCGCCGCTCGACATCGCCGGCGACATCACCGTCAGCGCTGTCTCGGCGACGCAGCTCAACGCGGTGGCAGGCAACGAGAACGTGGTCGAGGCAGTCGTCGACATCGTCTTCGGATCGGCTGGGCAGCAGGCCAACAAGAAGACCGGCGCCATCGCGGGCTACGGGGCGTCCGGCGTCGGCGGCGGCTTCGTCTTGGCCTCGAACAAGGTGTCTTCAGCGGCGCGCGCCGCGATCGAGTTCACCGGGGCTCAGAGGAAGGTCGCGGCGGGCGGCGCTCTGGCCGTCGAGGCTCAGGACACCGCCGGCATCGAGGCGTCCAGCAAGGTCGTCCAAGACGTGACGACGAAGAACGACTTGTCGGGACTCACTGGCGTGATCAACCAGATCATCATCCCTGGCGACTACGACTACACCACCGCCTCCGGTGAGGTCTTCCTGCTCGCCGGTGACCGCGTCCGGGTTGGCCCGACATACACCGGCGGCGGCGACACCGGTGCGGTGTACGTGTACGTGGGTCCGGATGTCCTGGAGACACTGGGTGGCATCGACTACTCTTCGCCGTCCTGGGTGAAGGTCAGCGCTGGGCCGAACATCGAGGACTTCTACCCCGGCCTCGGCAACTTCCTCGACTCCGACGCCCGGGCAGTCGGCGTCCTGATCGTCATGAACGACCTGCGTTCCAGCGTGGACGCGCGCCTCGTCAATGCCGACGTCGATGCGGCGTCCGTCTCGGTCATGGCCGTGGAGAGCGCGCTGCTCAAGGCCGAGGGCCTGATGACGGTGAACGCGTCCGGCGGCAGCATGCTGGGCAAGGGCACTGTTTGGGCCGGCGGCGGCCAGATCGCCACCAACGTCGTCCTCGCCGAGGCGAACGCCGCCATCGTCGCCAGCGACGTGACCACGACCGGCGACCTGCTGGTGAGCGCCAAGAACACCTCCGGCATCGACGCCACCGTGCTGAGCTCGGTCACCAGCACCGACACCTCGGTCGGTATCACCCTTGCTTTCAATGCACTGGGCTGGAAGGCATCGAACGTCCTGTTCAACACCATCGACGCCATCCTCGGCGACCCGCTGATCTCCGGGGCACTCGGCGGCGAGCAGCCCGCCGAGGCCGTCGCCTCCGTCGTCAACTCGAAGCTCCACGTCGGCGGGAACGCGACCGTGCTGGCCGACAACGATGCCGCGCTGAACGCCACCCTCAGCAATGCCGCGACCTCCAACGCCTCCGCTCTGATGGGCGCCACCGGTGCCGGCGTCGGCTTCATGATCGCCAGCAACAAGGTGTCCGCCGGGGCGAAGGCGTTCATCAGCAGCGAGGGCGCGCAGGTGACGTCCGATTCCGCCCCGCAGGTCGTGGACGCCAAGCCCGGCACCCTGGTGACGCTGCACGAGGGCTTTGGGACGGCCACCGCTACCGCCGCGGATGCCGCTGGCAGCCAGCAGATCACGCTCACCCCGGGCGCCATCCCCAACGTGACGGTCGGCGCCGGCTACGGCACCCCCGACGTCACGGCCACCGGGTCTGCAACCCAGCCGGTGACCGGCACGCCGGGCACCAACGTGCAACTCGGCGAGGGCTGGGGCAACCCCGACTATGTGGCGGACTCCGGCGAAGCCGCCCAGAATGCGGCGGTCGCGCCGAGTGTCGCCGGCGATCAAGGAACCCTCGTCGAACTCGCGCCGACCTACGGCCTCAGCGGACGCTGGCAAACCGGGTCCGGTACCGTCACCGTGCAGCCGGGCGACGCCGTGGTGGTCTCCCCGGGCTACACGCTCGGCGGCGTCCCCGGCAAGGTGTACACCTACGCCGGCGCCACCGCGGCGACCCTGAACCTGAGCGCCCAGGACTACCTCGCCACCGCCGGGTGGACGCCCAGCCACGACCAGGGGCTGTACCAGAGCGGTTCCGGGACGCAAACGGTCCGGTCCGGCGACACCCTGCTGGTGACCGACGGATACACCGGGAACGCCCTTGACACCCGCGTGTACCGCTACGTCGGAACGGCCGACCTGGCGTCGTTCGACGTGGGCACCTTCGACCTCGCCGGCGCCACCAACTGGGTGCTGCTCGGCGGGACGCCCGGCGTCGCCTACCTCTACCAGGGCAGCGCCACCACCCTCGACCTCAACGCGCAGGACTACACCTCTTCGTCGTGGACGCCGATCGGCGGCACCCCGGGAGCCACCTACCGCTACGTCGGCCCCTCGACCCCAACCCTCGACGTCAATTCGCAGGACTACACCAACACCACCCGGTGGACCCCGCTCGGCGGCACCCCGGGTGCCACCTACCGCTACGTCGGCCCGACGGTCAACGCCGACTCCACCGCTGTCGTCCTCGACCTCAACGCGCAGGACTACACCAACACCACCAAGTGGGCCAGGCTCGGCGGCACCCCAGGCGCCAGCTACTGGTTCGTCGGCAGCGCACTGGTCGGGGCGGGCCTCGACCTCAACGCGCAGGACTACACCAACACCGCATTGTGGGCGCCGATCCCTGCGTGGCTCCAGGGGTTCGTCGAGCGGGTGCCGGTGGCGTCCGACATGACGGTGGACGTGATGGGCAACCTGCTCGTCGAGGCGCGCGACGCCGCGGCGATCTGGGCGAACGTGACCGTGGTGGCGTCGTCGACGACCTTCAACACCGGTGGCATGAACGTCGCCCAGCAGGAGCTGAACAACTTCGTCCCGGCTGGCTACTCCACTGTCGAGGGCACCCGGACGCTGAACTTCGGCGACACCGTCCGGATCACCAAGGACTTCATCCCCGAGGACTACACCTCGGACGCCGGCCTCACCACATTGACTAACGGCAAGACGGTGCGGGTCGCCGACGGCTACGCCACCCCGGTCTTCACCTCCGATTCCGGCAAACGCCTGGTGACTAGCGGCGAGAATGTGCAGCTGGCCGACGGTTACTCCCAGACCCTCGGCGTCCCGGGTGCGACCTACCGCTACCTCGGCGACAACGCCAGGCTCGATCTCGGCAACACCGACTACACCGACACCAACCTATGGGCCGTCGTTGCTGGCGAGAGTGGTGGGGTGTACCGCTACTTGGGCAGCGGGGCAAGCCTCAACTTGACGAACTTGGACTACACCGACGCCGCCACTTGGCTGCCGCTGGGTGGGGTGCCCGGTTCGGTGTACAAGTGGCTGGGCCCCGATGGCACCACGATGGACCTGAGCGCCCCGGCGCACCCGTACACCGACCTCGGCTGGTGGAAGCAGTCCCTGCTCAACCAGCTCATCCCGCAGGGTCTCGACTTCGACAAGTCGGACGCCTACGCCGTCGGCGGCCTGGTGGTCATGAACGACGTGCGCGGCGGCGCAGTCGCCGCCATCGCGCGCGCCGACGTGGACGCCGCGAGCGTCACCGTGCGGGCACTGGAACAGGTCTTCCTGCGGGCGGTCTCCGACTCCTCCATCACGTCCTCGGGCGGCGGTTCGTTCGGCTCGCGCGGTGGCGACTCGATCGCGGTCGGCGGCACCATTGCAGCGAACGTCGTCGGGTCCGAGGCACTCGCCAGCATCGACCACTCGGTTGTGAACACCACCACCGGGGACGTCGTCGTCGAAGCCCAGAACCTGTCCCAACTGGACGCCAAGACCGCCAACCTTACCCAGTCGGCCGGGAAGACCGTGGGCGTCACGCTGGCCTTCAATACGATCGGTTGGAGGTCGCAGGCCTTCCTGCTCAACACCATCGACACGTTGCTCGGGGACCCGTTGATCGGCAACGAGGATCCGGCGCTGGTTGAGGCCAAGATCGTCGACTCGACGGTCACCGCCGGCGGCAGCGTCTCGGTCATCGGCTTGAACGAGGCGGTCATCAACGCCGAATCCACTAATGACACTGCGATGATCTGCGTCATGGTGACCGGGTCGTCCGGCTGGAGTGCCGGGCTGCTGATCGCCCAGAACATGGTGAACGTCAAGACGTCGGCAACTGTCGAGAACACCGGGACGAGCAAGGGTGTGCTGTCTGCGGGCGGGTCAGTCACCGTCGCCGCCGAGGAAGCCGCGGAGATCCACGCCGACTCGTTCATGCGCCAGCTCACCCAGGTGATCAACGATTTCGGCCTCAGCGCGTTCGCCGGCCTGATCTCCGCGGCGCTGACCAACTACGGCTACACCACCAACTCCGGGCAGCAGACCCTGAACAACGGCGAACTGGTGCGCGTGGCCAACGACTGGCTCGGTGTGGGCGCCCCCGGCGCGGTCTACAGGTGGTCGGGCGCCGATGGTTCGCAAATGGACCTCGGAACCCAGGGCTACTCGCTGGCCAACGGCTGGTCGCGCGTCTACGTTGACGAGGCCTTGAAGTTCCTCACCGACTTGCGCCCGTGGATCGGCGGGTTCCTTTCGGGCGGCGTCGACGGCGCCGGCATCGGGCTCGCGTTCGTCCACAACGACCTGCGCGGCGGGGTCACGTCGAAGATCTCGAAGATGACCGTGACGGCGCCTGCCGGCGTCTCGGTGACCGCCTTGGAGACCGCCACCATCAGGGCGAACGATCTCAGCAGCGTGGTCGTCCAGGCCACCGGCTCGAGCATCGAGGAGAAGTTCGAAGCGCTCAACAAATTGCTCAAGGACAAGCTCAAGGACAAGGCGCCCGAAATCAAGTTCGCCGGTGAGGTGCCTAGCCTCAATGCCCTGGTCGTCACGAACGCGATGGTCAGCAGCGCCACTGCCACCGTCGTCGACAGCGAGATCACGGCCACCGCCGGTGCGGTCGTCGTGGCTGCCAAGAACACCTCGCCCCTCTCCGCCGAAATCACCGCCAAGACCCAAGCCCCCGGCGTCGGCGTCGGGGTCACCCTGGCCTTCAACACCGTCGGCTGGAACGCCCAGAACGTGCTGTTCAACTTCATCGACGCGCTGCTGGGAATCGTCGGCGAACAGCATCCGGCGGCGGCGACGGCATCGGTGACCGGCACCCCGATCACGGCGGGCGGCGACATCTCGGTGACCGCCGAGACGGCCGCCGCCATCACCTCGCACGTGAAGTCGTCCCTGCTCACCGTCGCGATCTCGACGCTGCCGAAGCCGCCGGAGGCGCCATCGGAGGAGGGCGACAAGAAGCCGGCCGAAAAGCCCAAGGATGAGCCCAAGAAGAAGGAAGAGCCGAAGCCTCTGAAGTCGATCGCGATCGACCCGGTGCTCGCCATGAACAAGGTCGCCACGAAGACCCAGGCGATCATCGACGGCGCGCCCAAGGTGGAGGCGGGCGGCAACCTGACTGTTACGGCAACCGACAGCGCGACCATCACCTCGACAGTCAGCGCCCCGGCGATCGCCGTCGCCGTCGAGATCGGTACCAACCCGGAAGCGAACAAGGGCGCGGTCGCGGTTACGGTGGCGATCAGCATCGCGCGCAACGACATCCGCACCGACACCAATGCGCAGATCAAGAACGTGCCCATCGTCAAGGCGAGCAAGAACATCACCGTGTCGGCGTCCCAGGCCAGCGCGATCGACGCCACCTCCACGGCATCGGCAATCAGCGTGTCGGCAAGCGCGTCCGGCAAGGCGACGGCGTTCAGCGGCGGCGGCGCGTCCGCGGTCAACCTGATCGCCGGCGACACCATCGCGAAGATCGCTGACGTTGGTTCGGTCGAAGCCACGGCCGGGGCGATCGCCATCAAGACGACCAATTCCGCCGCCATCACGGCGACCGTCGCCGCGGTCTCTGCTGCGGTGGCGTTGTCGCTGAAGTCGGACAAGATGACCGCCGGCGTCGCCATCGGCGTCTCTGTCGCCCGCAACCTCATCGGCTGGGACGAGTGGGGTGGCGCCAACGCGATCGAGGTCAAGGCGCAGGCCGTGAACACCTCGCTCAAGGCCGGTAACGGTGTCACGATTTCTGCGCAGTCGACGTCGGTGATCGACGCCTTCGTGCTGGCGGCTTCGGTGGCCATCGCCGCGTCCACCACGGACGCCGCCGCCGTCGCCATCGGCGGGCTGTGGACCGACAATCGCATCGCCACCGACATCGAGGCCTCGGCTTCGAGCACCGGCGTCGATGCCGGCACCGGCGGGCTTGCGGTCGAGGCCACCGACTCGTCGAAGATCACCGCGGACGCGATGGCCGCCGCGGTCACTGCGAGCCTGTCGGGTGGCAAGAGTGGGGCTGGCTCGGTCGGTCTCGCGCTGGCGCACAACACCGTCGACAACACGGTCGCCGCGTTCATCGAGAACGCCGGGACGATGAAGGCCGGCGGCGCCGTGACGATCACCGCGACCAATGATTCCGAGATCCGCGTCAAGGCGATCGCGGTCGCGTTCGCGGCGTCGGTGACCGCCGGGACGCCCGCAGTGGCCCTGTCGGGTGGGGGAGCGGAGTCGACCAACGTGGTGCTGTCGACGACGACGGCGTCGGTCACCGGCGGCTCGCTGGGCACGGCGGCCAACAAGGTGGGCGACGTCACGATCACCGCCAAGTCCACCGGGCTGGTCGAGGCCCTGGTACTCGCGGTCGCCGCCTCGATCGCCATCAGCGGGACGAACGCACCGGCCTTCGCGCTCGGGGTGTCGGTGGCGCGTAACTTCATCGGCTGGGATCCGTCGGCGACGATCGACTCCGGCGGGCGTCCGGTGTACGAGTCCACTGCCTACCCCGACACCCTGAACACCGGCGACTTCGTCAAGATCGTCGACGGGCCGCGGACCGGTGACGTCTACCAGTACCTGGGCCCGCAGCTGACCGACCCGCCGCACGAGTACACCTCGACCCAGACGGTCGCCGGCGGCATCGACTACGGCGCCCGGCTACAGGCCGCGGACGGCACTGTCTACCGCTGGGTGCCGTCCTACGACCAGTACTCGACCGACGTCCTCACCCACCTGGACGCGGGCGCCATCGTCAACAACTTGGCCGACGGCAAGTTCTACCGGCTGCTCACCGGCTTGACCGGCCCGGTGGATCTATCGACCCAGACTTACAGCGACACCAGTCGCTGGACGCTCATCAACCCGACCGACCTGTCGGTGGTCGGGGCCAACGACGGCAACTGGATCGCCCTGAGCGGGGTCGAACTGGCCACCCTCGACTACTCCGACACCACGCTGTGGCGCCAGGTTGGGGTCAAGCGCGACGCGGCCAAGGTCGAGGCGCTGGTCTCCGGGGCGAGCATCCACTCCGCTGGTGCGGTGTCGCTGACGGCGTCGTCGTCGCAGGCCATCGACGCGCAGGTCATCGCCGGGGCGGCAGCCATCGGCGGCGGCGGGACCACTGGTGTGGCGGGCTCGGCGGCCGGCTCCTTCGCCCAGAACAAGATCGCCACCGACGTCAAGGCCGACATTGAGGGTGGCACCGGTGCGCGGCCAACAGTCGATGCGGCAAGCCTGAAACTGGAAGCCATCGACCACTCCGCAATCCACGCAATCGTCATCGCGGCGGCCATCGGGGTGGCGGTCGGCGGTACGACTGGCGTCGCAATCTCCATCGGGTTGTCGATCGCGCTGAACGAGGTCGCCAATGCGGTTGAAGCCGTAGTCAGCAAGGCGAACGTCAAGACCAACTCCGGCGGCGTCACGCTGAAGGTCGACTCGGCTGCGCAGCAGCTCTTCCAGCTCACCCCGGTCGGCGACCTCACGGTGGCCGGGTTGGACGACGCGGGCGTCGTCGACAGTGACGACCTCACCACGTCGGGGATCGATGAGGCCGCGGATGATGCTGCTGATGATCTGCTGGTGCGGACCGCGCTGGAGGGCATGCTCGCCGGCACGCAGTACCAGTTGTCGACGGGTTGGACGCTGGACGTCCTGCGTCCCGGCGCCTCCTGGCAGCTCACTGACGGCCAGCGGGTCTACGTGATCACGCTGCTCGGCAGCGGGCCGGACGCTGGCAAGCTCCAGTTCTGGGCGCCGACGATTCGGGCCGTGAGCGTCGGGGCGTCCCTGGCGGCCGGCTTCGCCGGAACCACTGGGGTCGCGCTCAGCGGCGCGGGCGCAGTCGCGCTCAACTCGGTGACCTCCACGACGAACGCGCACCTCGATGATTCGGTGGTCGAGGCCGCTGGACCGGTCACCCTGACCGCTGATGGCTCCCGGGTGATCACCGCGACGATCATGGCATTGTCGGCGGCTTTGGCCGGTGGCGGGACGACCGGGGTCGGCGTGTCCATCGGTGTCGCGGTCGCGAAGAACCTGATCGGCGAGCAGTTGGACGGCACGAAGGCGCCCGTGCAGACCCAGGCCTATCTGCTGCGCTCCAGCGTGAGCGCCGATGGTGTGCTCAGCCTGGCGGCGACGGCGGCCCAGACGATCAGCGCGCTGGTCGTGTCGGCATCTGCCGCAGTGGCCGTCGGCGGCACCGCAGGGGTCGGCGCCAGCGGTGCCGGCGTCTGGGTGGAGAACGTCATCCGCACCGCCACCGGCGCCTTCGTGGACGGTGACTCGTCGGTCGTCGCCATCAAGGTGAATGACAAGGACGCCGACGGCGTCTCCTTGAAGCTGAGCGCACTGGACACGTCGACCATCTCCGCGATCGCAGGCGCGGTCTCGCTGGCTTTCGCCTTCGGCGGGACCGCCGGCGTCGCGGTGTCGGTGGGCGTTTCGCTGGCCAAGAACCTCATCGACGGCAAGGTGACGGCTGCCATCAACAAGGCCACCGTGACGAACAAGGCCGGCAGCGGCACACCGGGCGGCATCACGCTGACCGCGCGCGAGGACCCCGGCATCCGCGCGGTCTCGGCGGCGGCGTCGGTGGCTGTCGGGGCAGGCACTTTCGGTGCGGGCGTGGCCGGCGCCGGGGCGTGGGCGCGCAACGAGATCACCACAGCAACGTCCGCCACCATCACCGATGCCACGCTGACCAGCGGCGGAAAAGTCAGCCTCACCGCCGAGGACACCTCCCAGATCACGGCCATCATCGCCGCCGTGGCGATCGGGGTCGGTGCCGGTGCCGGGGGCTTGGGTGTTGCGATCGGCGGTGCGGTCGCCGAGAACATCATCTCAACGGTGACAACCGCCCACATCCTGCGGTCCAGCGTCTTCTACCCCGTCTCCAGTGACCTGACCCTCCAGGCGACGACCAACCAGGTCATCAACGCCCTCGTGCTGGCCGGGTCGATGGCGGTCGCGGTCGGCGACGGCGGCGCGGTCGGTGCGTCCGGTGCTGCGGCCCGCAACTCGATCACCGGGCAGACCACCGCGTCCGTCGACGGCGGGGTCACCGGTGCGACGATCGGCAGCGAAACCGTGCCGGTTGCCGGCATCACGATCAAGGCCCTCGATACCTCCCTGATCAATGCGGTCACCGGCGCAGCATCGATCGCCGCCTCATTCGGACCGAACGTCGGAGTCGCTATCGGCATCGGCGTGGCTCTGGCGTGGAACCGCATCGACAACGCAGTCGACGCCGCCGTCGTGAACGCCGTCGTCACCGGGTCGGGCCCGTTCAACATGGCCGCGGACGAGGCAGCGCAGATCAAGGCGTGGACCGCCGCGGCCTCACTATCGGTCGCTGTGGGCCTGGTCGCGGTCGGAGTGAGCGGCGCGGGCGCGCAGGCGACCAACATCATCCTCACAAAAGTCAACGCCCACGTCGACGGCGGCTCACTGGAGAGCGCCGGCGACATCACAATCAAGGCGACCAACGACGCGGCCATCGAAGCAAAGGTGCTGGCGGTGGCGGCAGCGGTCGCCGGCGGCGCGGCAGGTGTCGGCGTCGCCCTCGGGGCCTCGGTGGCCCGCAACTTCATCGGCTGGGAGCCTGGCAGCACCGGCAATCCCACCTTCACTTCCAGCGACGCGTCCAGCGTGACCCCGGTCACCGTCGTCAAGGGCGACACGGTGCAGGTCGTGTCCGGGGCTCGCACGGGCGACATCTACAAGTACGTGGCAGCCAGCCCGCTCACCTCCACCGACCTGTCCGTCCTGGAGTACGGCGACACCGGCCAGTGGCAGCTGGTCGGCAAGGACGACCGCGCTCAGGTGCGGGCCTACATCTCCGCAGCCTCGAAGGTCTCCGCCGACGGCCAGCTCACCTTGACGGCCGACGCCACCCAGACCATCGACGCCCTCGTGGTCGCGGGCGCGGTGGCGCTCACCGGTGGCGGCGCAGCCGTCGGCGTCAGCGGCGCCGGGGTGTACGCCGAGAACCGCATCGCCACCGACGTGCAGGCTTTCCTCGACGGCGACGACCCGCTCTCCACGGCGGTCGAGACGACCATTGTCGACGTCGGCAGCATCAAGATCACCGCCACCGACGCGTCCGGGATCAACGCAGTGGCCGGTGCGGCTGCCATCGCGGCTGCCATCGGCGGTGTCGGTGTCGGCGTGTCGATCGGGTTGTCGCTGGCATTCAACGAAGTGACCAATGACGTCGCGGCGTTCATCGCCAACGCGACCGTCGACAGTGACGGTGACCTCGTCCTGTCCGCGACCAGCAGGGGCCCGGACGGGTTCAACATCACCGGCGTGACCGTTGCGCAGCTTGTTGACGCGGCTTCCGCCACCCCGAGCACCACGAGCCTCGACGCACTCACCGCGGCTTTCGCATCGGCCGGGCACGCACTGCCCGCAACCACCGCGCCCGTCGTCACGGAGATCGCGGCTGGCAACTCCTGGCTCGTGGTGTCCGGGGCAGAGGTCTACGTCATCACCTGGTCTGGTGAAGCGCTGTTGGCCTCTCGTCCAACCATCGGCGCGGTCGCCGTCGCAGCCTCGGTGGGCGCCGGGCTCGGCGCGATCGGTGTTGCGGTCGCAGGCGCGGGCGCGGTCGCCGAGAATGTCGTCCTGAGTACGGTGAATGCCTACCTGGACGCCAGCACTGTGACGCGGGCGGCCAAGATCGACCTCGACGCCACCTCCACCTCCTCCGTCGTCGCCGTCATCGCTGCGGCCTCCGCCGCCATCGGTGTGGCCGTCACCAGCGCCGGCGTGGGGGCTTCGATCGGCGTCTCGGTCGCCCGCAACACCATCGGCACCGCGGTCAAGGACGCGGACGCGCTGCCCGAGGTGGGCGCCTTCCTGCGGAACACCTCGGTCACCGCCTCCGGCGCACTCACCCTCGACGCTGTCGGCGGCCAGACGATCGCCGCCCTGGTGGTGGCGATGTCCGCCGCGATCGGGGCCGGTGCCGTCGCGGGTGTCGGCCTGAGTGGCGCAGGCGTCTGGGCCGAGAACACCATCGCCTCTGACGTCCAAGCGTTCATCTCGGCGACCTCCGCAGCCACCGTGACCGCAGACACCGTGACCGCAGCCAGCGTGGGGCTGCGCGCCGCGGACCACTCGGCGATCATGGCGATCGCCGGTTCGGCCAGCCTGGCCGCAGGCATCGGCCTGGTCGGAGTGGCCATTGCGGTCAGCGCCACCATCGCGCGCAACACGATTTCCAGCGACGTTTCTGCCCATGTGCAGAACACGGCCGTCACGGCGACGCAGCCCGATGACCCGAACGATCCTGACGATGTCACCGGCATCACCATCACCGCCGACAATTCCGCGACGATCACGGCCATCGCGGCCGCCGCGTCGCTGGCGGTTGGCGGCGGGCTGGTGGGCGCCGGGGTGAGCGGGGCTGGGGCGGACGTCGTCAACGTCATCCTCACCACCACCGTGGCCTCCGCATCCGGTGGTTCGCTGTCCAGCAAGAGCGTGGTCACGATCTCGGCAACTGACGACGCGACCATCACCGCCACCGTGGGCGCAGTCTCGGCCGCCCTGGGCGCAGGCTTCGTCGGTGCCGGCCTGGCAATGGGTGCGTCCCGGGCGCGCAACCTGATCGGCTGGGCGCTGGACGCGACGACCGCCACCCCGGCGCAGATCACGGCGTCGGCCACCGGCACCGCCATCGAGGCAGACGGTGCGCTCACCATCACTGCGGACGCGACCCAGACGATCGCCGCCACGGTGGTCGCCGGTTCCGTGGCGATCTCCGCGGGTGTGGTGGCGATCGGCCTGGCCGGTGCGGGCGCCAGCACGCTCAACCGCGTCGCGTCCCAGGTGCACGCCTACATCGACGGTGACGGTGCGACTGGCATCAAGGCCGCCAGCGTCAGCGTCGAGGCCAGCGACCACTCCCACATCACCTCGTTCACCGGTTCCGCAGCCCTCGCCGCGGCGCTCGGCGGTGTCAGCGGCACGGTCGCCATCGCCGTCGGACTGGCCAAGAACGAGATCGCGAACGAGGTCTACGCCTGGATCACGAACGCCGACGGCGCAGCTGCCGACACCACTGACTGGGGTGTGGACGCCACCACCGGCGACATCACCATCAAGGCCACCGACGCCGCGATCATCGACTTGACGGCCTACGCCGCCAGCGCCGCCGCCAGCCTGAGCTTCTTCGGCAGCCTCACCATCGCCGGCGCAGGCGCCGAAGCGCTGAACGTGATCTTGACCAAGACCAGGGCCTACGCCACCGCCAGTGACCTGCGCAGCGCCGGCGACATCACCATCGAGGCGTCGGACACCTCGACGATCTCGGCCGTGGTCAAGACCGTCGCCGCAGGGTTCAGCGTCGGCTATTACGCCGGGGCGGTCTCCATCGGAACGGGCACCGCGCACAACTACGTCGGCCGCGACGACCAGGCCGCTGAAGTGCTGGCCTACCTGTCCAGCTCCAGCGCCCGGGCGAATGCCGGGCAGATCTGGCTGACGGCTGCCGAGAGCGCCGCCATCACCGCCGACGTGCAGGCCGACGGCAACTCACTCAGCGTCGGGCTCATCGCCGTCGCCGCCTCGGGCGCTGGAGTCGTGCTCGAGAACCAGGTCAACACCCTGGTGCGCGCCGCTGTGTCGAACACCCGCAATTCGGGCGTCCAGGCCAGCAGTGGCGTCACCATCAGTGCCCAGGACACCTCGAAGATCACCGCGAACGCGAAGGCAGCGACCTTCGCCGCCGCGGTGGGCGTGGGTGCCGCCGTTTCGGTGAGCGCGTCCCGGGCGTCCAACACGATCGCCAGCACCGTCGACGCGCACGCGACGTCCGCGTCGATCACGACGACCTCCGGGAACCTGAGCATCGACGCCGCCGAGTCGGCCACCATCGAGACGTCGGCAGTCGCTTCGGCGCAGTCTGACGGGTTGGGCGTGACGTTGTCCGGTGGCGGCGCCAGCGCCACGGCGTCGATCACGACGACCACCCATGGCTACGCCGACCCGGTCGCGCTCGACATCGCCGGCGACATCCGGATCCGCGCCCGGGACAGCGCAATCGCGGTCACCACCGCCACTGGACACGCCACCGCGATCAGCCTGATTGCCGTCAGCGGGGCCTTCACAACCGCGACCAGCACCGTCAAGCCTGACGTCGCCGCCTGGCTGGCCGGCTACACCACCGGTGACACCACCGCAACCGCGGACGGGGACATCGCGGTGCTCGGCATCCTGGCCGCCAGTTCGACTGCAACCGCCAAGGCCGGCTCGCTCTCCACCGGACTGAACTCCGCAGGTGCCAGCGCGGCGGCCACCATCACCGCCAAGTCCGGGACGCAGCCGTCCGTCAAGGCCGCGATCACGGGCGGCACAGTGGTCTCGACGGGCGGCAGCATCTCGGTCGTGGGCAGCTACAACGCCGACTCCTCGGGAACGGTCGCGAACGGCAGCGGGGCAAACGCCAGCGCGCAAGCCTCGTCGGGTGGCGTGCTGTACGGCGACAGCGGCTCGTCAGCGACGGCCACCGAGCAGCCGACGATGCAGGTCTGCGTGGACACCGGCGTCGCGCTCAGGGCCAGGCAAGCCGTGCAGCTTGTCGGCGCCTCGGTCACCAGCGCCGTTGCCGTCGCCGGTGGCAAGGATGGTGGCTTCATCGGGCTGGGCCGCAGCACATCATCGGCAACCGGGTCCGGGTCCACCAGCGTGACGTTCGGTGGCAGCCTCGGCACCTTGGGCCAGCCGGGTGCCACCTTGCTCACGGTCACGGCGTCCTCCGTCGACGACGCGCGTGCGACCTCGCAAGCCGTCAGCGGCGGAGTGTATGCACAGACGAAGAACGACTCGACGGCAACCGTGGAACCCACTGTGCGGGCGGGGGTGTCCGACGCTGCGCTCGTCCACGTGACCGGCAACGTCGACGTCTCCGCCACTGAGGACCCCGAGGCGGACGCCAGCACGCGCGGAACCAGCGTCGGGCTGCTCGACTTCGCCGGCTCCCAGTCCAAGGCAACGGCGAAGCCCACCGTGCGCGCACTGGTGGGCACCAGCGCGACGATCCTGGCCGACGGCAACGTGTCGCTGGCAGCCACGCTGGTCCCGCAGGCATCCGGAACCGCGCCCGATCATCAGGTGACGGGTGTCGACACGTCGGACACCAGCGGCGGAAACAACCTGACGGTCGAACGGCACAATCTCACCACCGGTGACCTCGTGGAGTACGCGGACAACGGAGCCCCGATCCCCGGCCTGACCGGCGCGGCGACCATCACCGAGGACGGCTCAACCGTTCTTGTTCGGCGTCAGTACAGCGTCGTCAACGTGCTCACCGGCGCCAGCATTGACCCCAACAAGCTCTCGTTCGGCGGCGTCTTCGATGCCAGCGCGATCAACGGCGCCACCGACACCATCAGCATCCCGGGGCACTCGTTCGTCACCGGCGACTACGTCGTGCCGGACGTCAGCGTCGGTGGCCTCAACCTGGGCAACCGCTACTACGTGGTTGTGGTGGACGAGGGGACGATTCGACTGGTCGCCGCGGCGGACGTGGGCGAGGGCGGGCTGTTCGCCCCGACGGCTGTCTCCGGCAACACCGTCACCATCACCGGCCACGGGTTTGAAGAAGGCGACGCCGTCACCTACGACGCGCCGGATCCCTACGTCTTCGCCAACTCGCTCGTGGACGTGAACGGATTCTCCGATGGCAAGCCGGTCAACGACCCGAGCAAGAACAACATCGTGTTCGTGGACGCCGACGGCAACCCGGTCGCGCACGGTCTCCAGGTGGGCGACAAGGTCGTCTACACCCTTCTCACCAGCGGCGGGACACAGGTCGACGGCCTGACCAGCGGACAGACCTACCGGGTCGCAGCGGTGACCAGCTCGGGGATCCAGCTCAAGAACAGCGACAAGCTCGCCAACCTCAACGTCGTCTACACCCTGGACGGCCCCAGGACGAAGATCACGCGCACCGACGGTGCTGCCTGGCTGGCGAACGGCTTCAACGCCAACCAGCAGGTGACGATCAGCAGCGCGGAGGTCACTGGCACCTTCACGATCGACCAGGTGTCGGGCACGAACCTGTGGATCGCGTCGACCGGATTCAAGGCCACTCGCCTGATCGAGCAGTTCGACTTCAATCCCTTCGTGGACGCCAGCCCCGACGTCCCGGCAACCATCACGCGCACGATCCGCAACTGGTCCACCGACGGCTTCACCAACGGCACCCAGATCCGGATCGACGGCTACTCCGGCACTTTCACGATCGCCAGCGTGAGCGGCATGACCGCGACGTTGTCCGGCAGCCCGTCCATCACCGATGGCACGTACACCACCACGATCACGCGGGCGGTATCGGGTGTGGTGAATGACACCTTCGATTCCCCGATCATTGCCCTGAGCCTCACCAAGACGTCCGGCACCCGTGACGACGGCACGCCGATCCCCGTCAAGGACGAGCATCAACTGCAGCTGCTGCCGTTCGGCCCCATCGGTGGCCTCACCGACGGTGCGACCTACTACGTGCGCACCATCGCGGGTGACGCCTTTGAGCTGTGGACCGCGGCGAGCGGCGGCAGTCGCGTGACGCTTTCCTCCGGCGGCCTGTCCGGCGCGGCCAGCCACTCGCTGCGGCCGGTGGTGCCGCTGACGACGGGCACCGGGCAGGAAACGCTGCGCATCGACCTCACCGGCGCAATCCCTGCGGGTTCGACGCACAAGCTGCTCGGCCTCGGCGGGGTGGACCTCGCGCTTGCCATGCCGCAATCCGGCGACGGCATCACGTCGGCCACGTCCACCGGCTCCGGCGGCGGTGCCATCGCTGCCGGGCAGAACCGGGCCGACATCACTGTCGAGAACACCATCACAGCCGTCCTGGGGGCCGGAGCCGTGGTGGAGGCCCCGCGCGGCAGCGTGTCGATCACCGGATCGGGCACGACCCGCACGTCGGCCAGCTCGAAGAACAGCACCGGCGGAGTGGTCGGCATTGGCAAGACCGACACCAACACCACCATCTGGACCGACAACCAGGCGACTATCGGTTCCGGGGCGCAGGTGCAGGCCAGGACGTTCGCGCTGACAGCGACGACGAGCACGGACGCCGACGGCTCCAACACCGCCAAGGGTGGCGGCCTGGTCACCGTTGCCAACACCGAGACCGGCGCCATCGGGATCGACTACATTACCCGGGCGGCAATCGCTGCGAGCGCGACCGTGCTGGCCGCCAACACCGCGACGGTCGGCGCCTCCACGAGTGTCAGCGGCGATCAGAACTCGGCGGCCAGCGGGCTGGGCTTCGGAGTCGACGCCCGCTCCAACTCGGTCGTCAAGGTGGGGCAGAGCGGCATCGCGGGCAAGACCGGCGCCACCACCGCGACCGACCTGGGCTCTGAGGCGATCCTGAGCGCCCGGCGCGTCACCCTGTCGGCACTGGTGCCGAGCCTGTGGCTGCATGCCACCAGCAGCTCCAAGGGTGCCGGCTTCTACAGCGAGGGCATCGATGACGCCACGGCCGATACCACGGCGTCCAACACAGTCACCATCGGTGCCCGGGCGCAGTTGACCGGCACCGAGGGGGTCGACCTGCGGACGAGTTTCGCCAACGTCGACACCTACGCCGACTCCTACGCGCGTTCCACCGGCCTGTTCGGGTATGTCGATGCCGACGGCCGCAACACCACCAGCCTCACCTCCACGGTCACGGGCGCCGACGACGCACTGGTCACCGCGGGCCCGAGCGACGGCTCCGTCAAGGACGTGGCCGGCAACACCCCCAACGGCAACCCCGGCCCCTACCCCGCCCTGGCGTTCTACGTCAGCACCGCCAACGGTTCGGTGAGTGCTGGCATGGACGGCCACGTGAGCAAGCGGTCCCTGGCTGCTGGCGGTGGGGACGAAGATGGTTCCGGAGCGGTCGCAACTCAGCGCGTGGTGTTCGACTCCGACGTCCTCATCCTCTCCGGTCGCTCCCCGCGCCTGGTCGTGGACGCCGACGGCACCATCACCGAGGCCGTCAACGTCACGGTTGGCCCCACCCAGCAGGCCAGCGGTCCCGTCGTCGGCGACACCATCGTGGTGAACAACATCACCAACCCCGGGCCGGGCACCGTCTTCTTCGATTCGCCCACCATCGCCAACACCTCGCCTGGCGCCAAGGGCACCTGGACCTTCCGTGACACGCTGTCCAGCGTCCTGCTCAGCAACGCCTCCGCGCTGCCGATGCAGGTCAACGACATCAGCGTGCTGAGCTCGGCCCAGCCGATCGTCGACCTCCAGGGCCCGACTGTCACTTTGCTCTTCACCATCCGTCGCGACGTCGCCCCCACGCTGATCGAGATCCTCGGCACGCACGCCGCCGTCGCCCCGGCTGTGGACGGGCCAGCGATCATCATCAACGGGGTGATCGACAACCCGATCGGCACCACCAAGGTGCGCAACGAGTTCGGCCCGATCCTGGGTTCCGGCGTCCGGGCCGTCGACACGTCAGGCGACCCCGCCTCGCTGATCCGGACCAACGTCGTCATCCTTGAGACGCCGCATTCCTCCATCGGCACCGCTGCCACGCGCCTGAACGTCGACACTGTTGCCGTCGAGAACGCCGCCGGCGAGCCGGTGTATCCGCCGACCACCACGGTGCAGCGCTTCACGGTGGCTGCCGGGGATTCGTTGTACCTCGACGTCCGCGGCATCCTGCGGGTGCCGGACCCGTCAACAGTCACCAGCCACGAGGTGCTCATCGACGCGGTAGCTGCCCAGACCGGCGACGCCAACCTGCTGATGCAGCCCTCGCTGAAGGAGACCGGGTTGCGGACCTCGGCAGGTGTCCTCGTCCGCTGGCCCGACAACGTCAACGGGCTCACGCATTACACCTTCTTCACCCCCGACAGCGGCACCGCACCCAGCTACGGCCTCGGCACCGCCGGTTCGAGCACCGCCAACGTCGCGTCCACCTGGGTGGTCAAGGCCCGGGACGCCGGCGGCGCGCTGGCCGACCCCGGCGTCGTCGCGGGCGGCAACATCATCATCGAGGCGGCCGCGCCGGCCATTGACCCGGCCATCAGCCCCGCCAAGCGCATCAGCGTCGATGCCATCACGCAGATCACCGGCACCGGCCACATCGACATCCTCACCAACGGCTGGATCATCGACACCGAGGAAACCGACGACCTGCGCGTCGGACGGATTCGCTCCAACTATGGCGACGTCACCCTGCACTCACCGGCCATGATCGTGGACGCCCTCAACGACGCCGGCACCGGCGTCGAGGCGGACGTGGCCGGCGTGAACATCACGATGCACGCGGGCGAGGCCGGCGTCCTGGGCGGCATCGGCGCCCTGGGCAACTGGCTCGAGATCAATGTCGACACCCTGAACAGCGCCCTGCCCGGCGTCCTGAACGCCTTCGACACCGCAGCCGGTGACACCAGCAGGACCCAGGGCATCTTCTTCGACGAGACCGTCGGCGACCTGCAGGTCGACACCGTGCACACCGTCTCCGACGTCGGGTTGCGCACCACCAACGGCTCGATTCTGGACGCCCGCAACGGTGGGGCCGGCGATGATGCCTGGAACATCCGTGGCCGGTCCATCGATCTGTCCGCCAACGGCGGCTGCATCGGTAACCCGAGCGGACTCAACGACCTCGAGATCGACTCGTCGATCAGCGGCCTGTTCACCAGCACCGACGTCGGTCTGGAGGCGTCCTATTCGATCTTCGTGACCGAGACCGCGTCCTACCTGCGCCTGGTGCTCGCGCAGGCCGGGAACGGCAACGTCCGTCTGACCGTGCGCGAGTCCCCGGCCGCCGATGAGGACCTCTATCTCGTACAGAGCGGCTCGGTGCGGTTCGCGGAGGCCGGTCCGGACGCGCCGCGCACCGTTCCCAACGGGATGATCCTTGCCGACGGACTGGTCGCGGAGACCACGGGCAACGTGCAGCTGCGGGTCGGCGACAACATCAGCACCGATGCCAACAGCCTGATCCGGGCCACCCACAACGTCGACATTCATGGCGACTGGGGCAACCTCGACCAGAACTACGGCTCGACCATGGTCTTCAGCGGCGACATCACCGCCGGGTACCTGGTGGACGGTTCCAACAAGCCGCCGTACCTGACCAACATCTACGGCGAAGCCGACGCCGACACCATCGCGTTCGGAGACGAACTGGGCATCGGCATGACGGACACTCTGGGCAGCGACGGCTACGTCCACCTCGGTTCGCAGACGCGGGTGCACGCGGCCAGCGGCGAGGACCGGATGGTCGTCAACTACCTGCAAACCATGGACGTGGCGGCAGGCCACACCCTCACCCTCGACGGCCAGGCCGGCGCCGACACCTACGCCGTATACACCACCGGTTCGCGCGCCACGGCCAGCGGCGTCCGCAACTATGTCATCAACCTGCTGGACACCGGGGCGCCTGACGATGGCGCCGACGTCGCAGCCATCTATGGTGTCGACAATCTCGACCCCGCGCTGACCGGCTACCTGCCCGCGACTACCACCGCGGCCCCCAGTGACGACGTCTTCCTGCTCCGGGCCGCCACCTGTATCCCGGCCGGCGGCGGCCAGACCTGCGAAGGTAGCAACGAAACCGCTGACCGTCCCGCCTTTGTGGCGCTGCTGCACGGCTCGGTCGCCACCTACGCCGACCTGATCGCCGGCAACGAACCCACCACCGCGGTGCAGCGGGTCAACTACGACACCGCACTCAACGGCCGACTGTCGGTGTACGGGCTGGCCGGCAACGACCACTTCTACGTCGACGACACCACCACGACGATCACCCTGGATGGCGGTGCCGGGTTCGACAACTTCCAGATCGGCCAGATCTTCGGTACCAAGCGCGACGCCGCGTCCGGTGGAGTGGCAGCACAGGACCTGTTCCCGAGTCTGGTCGCGACCACCCGCGGCTGGCTGAGCCCGGGCACGCACGCCCCGCTGATGGCCACCGGTGGCACCGGCAACGACACCTTCACCGTCTATTCCAACCAGGCCGCGCTGCGGCTTGAGGGCGACGACGACGCCGACCTGTTCGTGGTGCGCGCCTTCGCGCTCGCCCAGACCTGTGACGACGCCGACGGCGACGGCAACTGCGACACCGCGGGCACCAGGACCGACACCTGGACAGACGACCTGATCCAGCTGGATGCGAATGGCCAGCCCAGGCCGATCATCGGAGTGTCCACCGGCCAGCCGCTGGACATCCGTACCGGCGGCGGGGCCGACGAGGTCCAATACAACGTCAACGCCCCCGTTTCCGTCGACGGTGGTACCGGAGTCGACAAGGTGGTGATCCTCGGCACCGAGTTCGCCGACGACATCGTGATCACCGCAGACTCGGTCAGCGGCGCCGGCATCAACCTGAGGTTCACCGCGGTGGAACTCGTCGAGGTTGACGGGCTTGAGGGCGACGATGAGTTCTTCGTGCAGTCCACCGCACACGGTGTCGCCTACCGAATCATCGGCGGCCTGGGCAGCGACACCATCAACGTGGCAAGCGACGTCGTCGAGGACATCGTCGTCCGCGAACTCGAAGGTGTCGCCGGCACGGTGAACCACCTGATCACGTCGACCAGCGACGCCGGTTACAACGGGCTGACTGCGGGCGGTCTGGCAACCAGCGTGGTCCGCGGCAGCGGTCTGGTGGTCATCGAACAGACCAATGGCACCCGGGTGACCGAGGGTGGCGCCATCGATTCCTACGCTGTTCGGCTGGCCCGCCAGCCAGCCGCCAACGTCTATGTCACGGCCTCGGCAGCCGCGTCCCCGCAGGAGGAGGCCACTGACGCCACCAGCGTCAACCTGGCCAACATCGCCCAGCAGCTGCCCACCGGGCTGGGCGACTCGATCTGGCTGTGCACCACCGCCTCTGGCGCCGGTTGCGCCGCGCCCCGCGACTTCCAGCGATTCGTTTACCTCAACGGCGTCCTGACTGCGGTCGCCAGCCAGGCGCTGGTCCTCACGTTCACTCCCGACAATTACGCCACCGCCCAGTTGGTGTACGTGTATGCACCAGACGACGCCCGTTCCGAGGGCGACCGGGTGGTCGTCGTGCAACACAGCGTGGAGTCTGCAGACCCCACGTACCACGGCCTGGCGGTGGCCAACGTTGAAGTCGCGGTTCGCGACAACGACACCCCGGGGCTGAGGGTGACTGAAGTCATCCCGGGTACCGCCGTCGAGGACGCCCGTTCCGTGGTGGTCGAAGGCAGCAACGATCCGCTGGCCGGCGGCGCCTACACCGGGCAGGACGACGAGATCCTCGTCCAGTTGGCCAGCGACCCTGGTGCCGGGGTCACCGTGGTGGTCCAGCTGCCCCTCGACGCCGCCAGCGTCCAGGCGATCACCCTGTCGTCCGCCGACACCCGGTGGGACGCCACTGCCCGAACCCTGACCTTCACCGGCGGGCCGGCGGGCAACTGGGACGCCGCAGCGCGGCTGGCGATCCGGGCCGCCGATGACTACCGCGCCGAGGACCCGCAAACCGCAGTCATCGGTTTCGAGTGCGCGTCCACCGGTACCTGTGGCGAGGCCACCAGCTACCGGCTGGACAACCTGCGCTCGGGTGTCGCCACGGTGGACGTTGCGTCCATCGACAACGAAACCCCAGGCATGGTGATCACCGAGTCCGGCACCGGCACGTTGCTGGTCGATGATGACCCGAAGACCACGGCCGACGAGACCCTGCTGCCGGCCAGCCAGGACAGCTACACCATCCGCCTGACCAGGCGTCCGGACGGCACGGTCCGGGTGGTCGTGCTCACCGACGGCGTGACCGATGTGGTTTCAGTGGGCGGTGTGCCGGTGGTGCTGCAGGAGATCGGTGACAGCCAGTGGACGGGCAACGGCACTTCTGCTGCCGAACCGGAGCCCGCTGATCCTTCCGGCCTGGGTGGGCGCCGCGTCACCCGCAGCGACGGCTCCTCGTGGCTGGGCGACGGCTTCCTCGAAGGCCAGCGCGTCCGGGTCTACAACGCGGCCGACAGCAGCCAGTTCGTCGACCTCAAGATCGCGGTCATTCGTGGCAGCAACGCGACCCAGGACGACACCCTGCAGTTCACCGCCGAGGGCGCCACGCCGGGCTGGTGGCTCACCGCCTCGTCCCTGTCGGTGGTTCGCCTCGGCGCGGTCGCGACGTTCAACCAGACCAACTGGTACCAGGAGCAGACAGTGGTGCTCAAGGCCGACCCAGGCTACGCATTGCCGCTGGTCCGGCAGGGTTCGAAGACCTATCCGGCGACCACCCACCGGCTCTCGGCGATCCAGGGCCCGGTGAGCGTTGAAGGCGGCGGCACTGGCGCCGACCGGTCGCTCCGCAGCGCGGTCAAGCTGCCCGGCGAGAAGGACAGCCCGAGCTTCTCGATCGCCGCGCAAGCGTCCGAAGGCCGCCAGATCGACGTGCTGAACATCTTCAACGATTCCAGCCAGCAGAACAGCAGCGGCGTCCTGACGTCCACCAACCTCTCCGGGTTCGGCATGGGTGGCGATCTCGTCTTCGCAAGCTCCAACCCGTTCGGTGATCCGATGGCGTACCCCGGTGGCATCAGCTTCGGCTCATCGGCAGGAACCTCCACGATCGAGGTCCTGAACATCCTGCTCGGCGAAGGCAATGACACCCTCGACGTGCAGGGCACCCTCAACCCGGCTCCCGCCGTCAGCTCCGGCGGCACCTTCAGCTACTCCGGCACCACCATCACCCGCGAAGGCCCGGTCAGCTGGGGTGACTTTGGCTTCCTGCCCGGTCAGCTGCTGTCGATCTCGGGCGTCGCCGGCAGTTGGGTGATCACCGGCATCTCCAATGACGGTCTGACCATCACCGTTGACGCCGCGCTGCCCGACTCGATCACCGGCGTGCATACCGTGGCGTCCCGTGAGCCGACGGTGCAGGGCAGCGGTGCAGCCACCGGCACTGGCACCGGGGGAGTCGTCACCCGCGGCTCAGGCAGTTGGGTGACCGACGGCTTCGTGGCCGGCCAGCGGGTCATCCTCGATGGCCAGACCGGGCAGTGGCGAGTGGTGGCCGTCGACGCCCTGACCCTGACCCTTGCCGGCCCGACTCTGACCCAAGGTCTGCGGACCGTCACCCTGCCCGGCGAACACGGCGGTCTGACCGTGGTCCACGGTGGTGGCAACGCTCCGCTGGTTGTCACCGGCACCATGACCGGTGGGCAGGGCAGCCTGACCCGCGCGGACGGCCTGGCCTGGAACGCGGACGGCTTCGTCATCGGTCAGCAGGTGCAACTGGACGGCGAGACCAGCACCCGCACTGTCCTCGGCTTCGCTGACGCAGTCTGCCCGGCTCCGGCCCCTGGCCAGACCGGCGACCCGAGGTGCGGTCACGGTGCGGTCATCCTGTTGTCCGGTGATGCCGTGGCCTCCGGCACCCGCACGATCCACGTGGCAGCCCCGCTGAAGATCGCAGCCACCTCGTCGATGGAACTGGCCCGGACCCCCGATGACCCGACCCTGATCGACCCGCCGACCACCAGCACCCTCACCCGGCACGATGGTGGTTCCTTCGTGGCGAACGGCTTCCTGGTGGGTATGCAGGTCGCGGTTTCCGGGGTGGCCGGCCTGCGCACCATCACCGCGGTCACCGGCACGTCGCTGACGCTGACCGGCGGCCAACTGCATGGTCTCGATCTGGGTGCCCCGGTGACGGTCTTCGGCTACGACGCGGCCCGCAGCGGCGGGGTGCTGATCGGTGGCGATCACATCACGGTCTGCAACCCGGACGCGGTGGATGCTGCCGGCACCCCGGTGCCCTGTGGGCCGGTGTTGGGTGGGCCGAACTCGCCGCTGGTGATCTACGGTGACACCTCGCAAGACGGCGTTTGGTACTCGGGAGACCCCCAGGACGTCGATGGTGTCGACTTCGGGACCAAACCGTTCGACCCCTTCTACGGCATTCCCGACGAGGACGAGGACTTCATCTTCCCGGTCGCCAACGGGTTCGACCACGCCGGGAACGACGTCATCGACGCCTCCGGGATGTTCGCCGGCGTCGCGGTCGGCGACCTGCCGACTGTCGGGTTGACGATCTACGGCGGTGCCGGCAACGACACGATCATTGGCAGCCTGGCCGGCGACTTCCTGGCCGGTGGGTCGGGCGACGACACCATCCTCGGCCAGGGCGGACTGGACCAGATCTACGGTGACAACGGCGTGAACGTGGACGTGCTGACCCGCGCGCTCACCCTGCCGTCGGTCAACGCCAGCACCTACCCGTTGGCGGATGATCTGGCGCCGGGTCGGGATGCGCTGTACGGTGACGGTCGGCCCGGTGCCGACGAACTGCCCGGAATGGATGTCGTCTTCGGTGATTTCGGGCAGGTCGACCAGGACGTGGCCGATCCGAACCTGCCGGACGCCCGACTGCAGAAGATCCAGACCACCGGCGCCATCCTGGCGATGCGAACCGATCGCACTGATGGCGCGGATGACCTCATCATCGGCAGCGGCGCCAACGACTACTTGTTCGGCGGTACCGGCGACGACGTCATCGGCGCCGGCGAGGGCAACAACGTGGTGCTGGGCGACAACGGCCTGGTGTCGCTGCTGGTGGGGTTGCGCGTCGAGTCCTCTGACCCGGCCTTCTTCGGTAACGACCGAATCGTCACCGGCGACGGGGAAGACATCGTTTTCGGCGGTACCGGCGACGACGTCATCCACGCCGGCGACGGCGCCAACCTGGTGCTGGGCGACAACGGCCGGTTCATCCAGTACGCCGGGTTGACGCCGGAGTGGTCGATTCTGCCGGTGACGATTTCGCGGTTGGAGACCACCCACCCGGCGGTCGGCGGTGTTGACCGGATGACGACCGGGACGGGTGCCGATCTGGTTGCGGGCGGCACGGCTGGTGACTTCGTGGAGTCCGGCGCGGGTGACGATGTGGTGCTCGGTGACAACGGCAGCTTCGACCTGATCGAGATCGACGCTGTGCTGCGCGGGCTCAATGTGACGTCCACCGACAACACGATCGGCGGCAACGACGTGATCCATGCCGCCGAGGGCAACGACTTCGTGATCGGTGGCACGGGCAACGACGACATCGACGGCGGCGCCGGCATCGACTACCTGTTCGGTGACAACGCGGCATTCAACCTGGTGGTGGCGCGCGGGTATGTGCCCGCGCCGCCGGTCGATCAGCTGGCTTCGCCGTCGGTCGGGCCCGGCGGATCGGTGCCGCAGCTGCCGACGTTGCCTGCCCAGCCGGCGGGCGGGGAACTGCGCTACCTGCAGATCACCCTGCTCGACCACGACGTGGCGGCTGCCGCGGCCGGCCCGCTGGCCTGGGGCGATGACTACATCGCCGGCGGCTCCGATGACGACATGATCTGGGGCCAGCTGGGTGACGACGTCATCCAGGGTGACGGCGACATCGATTTCCGGGTCAACGGCGCGAAGGTCGGCGCTGGGCGTGACGCCGCCGGCTACCTGGTGGTGCGTCCCAGCTACGAGGCGCCCACCGACGGTGACGATTACATCGAGGGTGGCGGCGGCAACGACGTGGTGTTCGGCGGGCTGGGCGCCGACGACATCATCGGTGGCAGCTCGGCGCAGTTCTCGCTGGCGACGATGGCGCAGCGTCCGGACGGCAACGACCTGCTCTTCGGTGGCGCCGGCACCCGGATCGGACGCAACGACGACTCCCTCGGTCACCTGCGTGACTCCGACGTGCTGGTGGGTGACAACGGCAACATCCTGCGCGTGGTGGTGGCCAACAGCACGGTGTTGACCAGGGTGCCGTGGGATCAGCGCTCGCAGCGGCAGGCGCTGGACGAGGGCCTGCTGCTCCGGGTGGTGGTGCAGCTGGACTACAGCGAGGGCGGCCCCGATGCGTATCCGCAGTTGTTCCCGGGCAACACCCAGGCGGCGGCCGCGGGCGCGGGTACCGGAGTCGTCGATGTCTGGGGCGCGGACGAGATCCACGGCGAGTCCGGCGACGACGCGATCTGGGCGGGCGGCGGCAACGACGTCGTGTTCGCCGACGCGGGTGACGACAATGTGGTGGGCGGTTGGGGGCATGACTGGATCTCCGGCGGCACCGGTGTTGACGTGCTGCATGGTGACGAGGCGTGGGCGTTCTACGAGGCGCCGGGGTTCACAGCCCAGACCCAGGAGGCGGCAGGATGTGGCGTTCGGCAGCCCCCGCAGCCCCAGTTCGCCAACGATGTGATCTTCGGTGGCTGGGACGACGACGTGATCGACGGCGGTTGGGGCCACGATGCGTTGTCCGGCGCTGAGGCGCTGGCGACGTCGTATGCGCCCGTGTTCGAGACGGGCTGGAACCGGCCGGTCAACGACGGGAACCTGCTCGGTGTGGACCCGCTGACTGGCGAGTTCAAGTTGTTCAACGACTGCGATCCCGAGATGGTGATCACGTTGAACCCGGACGGCTCGCAGGTGGACGTCGGATGGCATTGGGTCAAGGTGACCGAAACAGTGACGGTGACCGACCCGAGGACGGGAGTGACCAAGACCAGGACGCAGGACAAGTGGGTCGAGCAGTGGACGGATCCGTCCGCGATGGTGTGGTTCCTGACCAATGATCCGGTGGACGGCCGGCCGGTTGCGGCGCGCGGCGATCGTCACGATGGCGGTCATGGCTCTCGTCCGCCGCGGACCTTCACCGACGGTGACGACGTGTTGTTCGGATGGGACGGCCAGGATTGGCTGGTGGGCGGCACCGGTGGGGACGCGTTGTGGGGCGGCAACGGTAACGATGTGCTGAACGGCTATGACAACCCGTGGACCGATCAGGGTGTGAACTGGCATCGCGACCATGGCTCCCGCGATGCCGATGTCCTGATCGGTGGCGACGGGCGGGACGAGTTCATCACCAACACGTGCGCAGACGAGGTCATCCACGGCAATGGGCGTCGTGGAGATCATGGCTCCCTGGCTCTGGCTGAGTTGCCGTCCGGGTCGTTCGCTCGCTGGCCGGTGCTGCGGATGGTGCCTGCCGCCATGCTGGACGCTTTGGACGACGTGCCGAAGCTGGCTGGGCCGCAGGTTGTGGCGGTGCCGGTTGTCGATCCGCTGCCCGCTGGTGGTCGGACGATCCCGCCGGCCGCGGCTCCGGTCGTCGGGCAGCCGGCGTCCGACGGTTCGGTGGGCAGCTGGTCGCCGATGTACTTCCAGGTGCCCGAGCTGGCCAGTGTGGTGAACCCGTACCGTGGCGAGTCCGGCAAGTTGGGCTGGGGTACCGGCGATGCTCCGGTGAGCTGTGAAGCCGGTGGGCTCGGTCGGCCGGAGTGCTTGCCGCGGGCCACGACCCTACTGGTCACGGTCGGTACCACCGTGGTGCTGCCGGTGTCGGTTCAGCTTGTCGATGTGGTCGCCGATCTGAGTAGCAGGCGCCGGGGGAGTGCTGGTGACAGCTGTCATGGCCCGGTGGACCCGGTGCCGCTGTCTCGGGACGATCTGGCTACGGTGGTCCAGATGGCTGCCGGCCTGTCCATGCGGCCAGTAACCGACGCCGCGACCACGAGGGCACCGGTCGTCGAGGCGACACCGGTGCTGGCGGCGGCGGCATGGCTGCCGGGGGTGGGCCTCGTCGACGGCTGGCTGGGTCAGGGTGTGCCGTGGCCTGACAGCCGTGACCCCGAGTTCATCAACTTGGCGACGATTGCGTGGGTGACGCCGATGGCGGTGGCGGTGCTAGTCGACGTGCCGGCCGGCCACGACCACGACACCTACCACGACAACGAGCCTGCGCATGGATTCCAGCTGGACAAGTCGTTGTGGCTGGGAACCGTATTGGGTCCGTCCGTGGTCGGGTTGGCGCTCAACTGGCCGGCGCCGTGGGTGCCTGCGGAGCTGAAGCCTGCCTTGCCGCCGGCTGGCGGCGGGACCGCAACCTTCGCTGATTTCGCCGCCCTACCGTGGTGGCGCACTCCTGTTGCCACCACCATGGCCATCAATCTGGGCCCCGAACCTGACCGGCATCATCCCGGCAGCAAGCCCGACCATCATCTTGGGAAGCCGGTGGACCCTGTCAAGCCCGGGCCGCAGCTGTGGGCTGTGGAGCGAGCGGTTGTGTGGTCTGATGTGGCGTTCCTGATCGGGCTGCCGCACGAGCACGGCTGCGAGGGTTGTGACTGCGATGGCACCGCCAGCATCGGCGCTCTTCCAGACCCGCTGGGCACCTGGGCACGCCAATGGCCGCAACGGTCTCCGCATCCCGGCGCGGCCCTCCAGCCGCCGCAATGGACCCGGCCGTGGACCGATCCCATCCAGGTGGCTGTGTTCGTTGCTGAGGGTCACGGCGACAACCAGTGGGATTTCGCCCGCTTGACGGTTGGACGCCACGGCGCCCGCCAGGCCGCCGAACCGCCGCCGCTAGCCGTCGCGACGCTGACACCACTACCGCTGATCCTGGCCGCCGTCCTCGGTAACCAGCCCAACGTGACGGCTCCACCCGCCCCTCTCGGAGCGCAGCCGGTCCCACCCACGGCTACCTTGGCCGAGCCGGGTCTGGGATTCCCGTGGCAAGCGATGGCGCTGCCGCTGGTACTGCCCGGCGTACTCACCGCAGTGGTGCACACCGCCACCTGTCCAGGCGGCACTCCGTTCGGCCATGACGGCACAGCCGGCAGCATCGTCCTGACCGGTTCGGGAATGCCAACCAGGTTCCTCAACCGAATGGGCCTCAACGGGCCCACCGGGATCACCGGGACGCTGGCATCCCCCGACGGTGACAAGCAGTTGCAGTTGCGTGCCGCCGCACTGGTGCTACCAGTGCGCGTCGATATCGAACAGCCCGGCCAGCACCACGGACAACGGACCCTGGTCAGGTCCATGACCATCGGTGTGTGGTTGGACACCTGGACCGCCCCAACTCGCCGCCACGAGGCAGGCAGCGAGCGCCCCACCCGTCGCGACGAGGCATCGTGGCTGCTTCGGAATGCGGTTCAAAGCGCGCTGACCTGGTCACAGCAAGGTCCGCAACCCGTAGCCACGCTGCCGCCGTGGAACAGTCCATGGAAAACCCCCATGGTCCTGTCCTTGGCAGTCGAGGCCCCCGCCCGTGACCACAAGGGACACCACAGTCCCGGCACCGGGCAGCCAGCACCCCAACTCACCATCGCGTTCCCCTCACCGGACTGGAGACTCCCAGGTCGACCGCTGGTAACCGAGCGTCTGGTCGTCCCTGCCGGACATCACTGCGACAGCAGGAAGCACGCTCCCACCTGACTCCGCACTGCCGGCTACCCGCGCGTCACCTCGCAGGACGGGCTGTCGACAAGCTGCACGCTGGTCTGCTCACCCAGCACCACCGGCTTGTCGCCGCACACCAGCCCGGACGCCGACCCGCTCGCCTGCTCGCCGAAGACGACCCCCGCGTCGCCACTCGTCGAGACCGACCCGCCGGTGATCCGCACATTGGCCTGCCCGACGACCGCAACCGCCACCGGCACCGTGCCCGAGACGCTGATGTCGTCGAGGGTGGTGGTCGTCGTCCCGGACAGCCGGACGCCCAGCTCGGTGGGGTCCAAGATCCGCGCGCGGACCAGGTCGAGCGTCCCCGACCCGGTGGCCTGTGCACACCGATGGCACCGCCCGACATTCGGGCGTCGGTGACCTTGACTGCGCCGCTGCCCGTCAGTCCGAGGCCGACCTGCGCGTCGGTGCTGTCCAGGTTGGTGAGCGCGGGGGCGGCCTGCTGGTCGACCCGGACGCCGATTGCCGCGTTGGAGATGGTCACGTCCGACGCCTTGCCGGCGGCGTCCTCGACGTAGCACAGGCCGCAGCCGTCGGTTCCGGTGACGCTGAGCGTCTGGATGGTGGGTGCTTGCTGGCCGGCGACCACCAGACCGCCGGCGGAGTTGTCGACCAGGGTGACCTCGGTCAGTCGCTGCGAGGTGGGCCGACTGTCCAGGGTTGCGCGGGTGGGCCGCAGCACGATCCCGAAGCCGCCGGTGCCGTCGGCGACTCGGGCGCCAGAAATGCGCACTCGCTGCAGGTCGTAGCCGCCTTGGGTGACCATCAGGACGTGGGCCCCCAGCCCGCCCGAGTGCTCGACCGCCAGGTCGCGTAGCTGGATGTCGCCATCGATGACGCTCAGCAGGGTGGCGCTGGCGGCGCTGGAGGTGATGGTGGTGCCGTCCGGGCCGGCGCCGGTCAGGGTGAGCGGCCGGTGCACGATGAGTGGGGCGGCCAGGTCGTAGCTGCCTGCGGCGAGCCTGATCACCGAGTCGCTGCCCGCCTGACTGACGGCCGCGACCAACTCGTCGGCGGTGTTGACCTCGAACTCGCCGGCGCCCGCATCCGAGGGATCCATGGTGCCGAGTGGATCGGCTTTGAAGGTATCGGCGACCGCGTCCTGTACTGCGGTGCCGCCGTGCAGGCGTCCCAACTCGGCGCGCACCAGGCCGGTGAGCTCGGCCGACGAGCAGCCCTGCACCTCGGCCTGGCGCCGTAAGCGGTCCGCAGCGGTCTGCAATTGCTCGGCGCCGATGGTGGACGCGCCTTCAAGGTTGCCGGCCGCGACGGTGGCGAAGCTGTCCACGTAGCGCTGGATGGCGTCCACGATGTCCTCGGCTATCGCCCCGCAAGGGGTGGCCCGGACGCTCGCGTCCGGTGTCGTCGGCGTAGCCGGTTCTTGCGCCGGGCCGGCGGTGCAGGCGGCCAGCGCCAGCCCCAGGGCGATTGCCGACACCAGGGGTGTCCAGCGTACTGAGCGCGAGAATGACATGCGAAGGTCCTTCGGCCGATGGTGCTCCAATCCTCCCGAAAGTCGCGGCGCCAGGACGTCAATGTGACCGATCTGCCCGCGAGCAGGCCGGCTGAGCGCAGGAGTCGGGCCTCTTCGTAGGCCCATCGCAACTTCCCCGCCGGATATCATCGCGGAAGATTTGGCAGCGTCTGTCATGCCCGATCTTCCGCAATGATTTCTGGCCGTGCCGATCAGACCCACCAAGTCACAAACGGGCCCTCAGGTAGGCGATCAGTTCGGCCACGCTGGACAACTGGGGATAGTCGACCTCCGGGATGTCGACCTGCAGGCGTTCGTGCAGGTCGACCAGGAACCGCAGCCAGTCGATCGAGTCGAGGTCGACCTGCCGTCGCAGCGGGCGGTGGTCGTCCAACTCGTCGTCGGTGATTTCGGGGGCTATCTCGCGCAGCGCGGCCACGATGACCTGCCGCAGTTGCCTGTCTTCCATTGTGGTGGGCCTCCTCACAGGTCTTCGGGACGCTGCAGCCAGTCGCCCAGCGCGTTGAGGAATCGGGCGCCGGTGTGCCCATCGGAGACCCGGTGGTCGGCGGACAGGCTGGCGGTCACCGTGGGCACCGCCGCCACGTTCCCCGCCTCGGTCACCCATGGCCGTACCGCCAACCGGCCGAAGCCGACGATGGCCACCTGGGGCGGGATGATGACGCCGAAGAGCGAATCGACGCCCTGGTCGCCGAGGTTGGTGACGGTGATGGTGGCGTCGGCGATCTCCGAGCTGCGCAGCGACCCGGCTCGCGCCCGACTGACCAGGTCTGATAGTTCGGCCATCACCGTGACCAGTGGCTTGGTGGCGACGTCGTGTAGCGTCGGCGCAATCAAACCGCCTTGCCGCAGCGAGATCGCCAGTCCGATCTGCGCGACCGGCGCGGGGCGGAATGCTCCGTCGATGAAGAACCCGTTCAGCTCGGGGACCTCCGCCAGCCCCCGCGCGACCGCCTTCAGTTGCACCGCGGCCATCAGCACCCGCTCGGTGATCGGACGAGCGGCGTTCTGCGCGGTGAGCCAATCGACGGCCCGCGCCATCGAGATGGTCTGGGCGAGGTAGTAGTGCGGGATCTCGCGTTTCGACCTACTCATTGCGGCGGCGATCGCCTGCCGCATGGACGCGTACCGATCGTCGGGCGCGACGGCCGCCGGGGCCGGTTTCGGAACAGACGTGGCCGCAGCAGCGTCCAAATCGGCCAGCGTGACGGCTCCCTGCTCACCGGTGCCGACGATCGCACCCAGATCGAGGCCCAGTTCGGCGGCACGACGCCGGGCGGCCGGCGAGACCCGTTGGCGAACGCCTTCGGTGCGGGCGGGTGGAGCCTCATCGGGAGTCAGGATCTTCGCCATCACCGCACCGACGGGGACGGTCTCGCCAGGGACGGTGAGCAACTCGCCAACCACGCCGTCGAACCAGATCTCCACATCGATTTCGGCCTTGGTCGTCTCGACGATGGCCACCACCTGGCCTTTGTGTACCTGGTCGCAGGGCTTGATGAGCCACTCGATCAGCTTGCCGGAGTCCATTTCGGCGCCCAGCGACGGCAGGGTGAACTCACGCACCGCACACCTGCCTCACCGCGTCCACGATCGCCTCGACCGACGGCAGGGCGGCGTCCTCGAGGTGTTTGGCGTAGGGGATCGGCACCTCCGCGGTGCACACCCGCCGGGGTGCGGCGTCCAAGTCGTAGAAGGACTCCTCGGCCAGCCCCGCGATCACCTCGCCGGCCAGACTCCCGGTCTTCCAGCCCTCATCGACCACCACCACCCGGTGGGTGCGCCCCACGCTGTCGGCGATGGTCTGGCGGTCCAGCGGGCGCAGGACGCGCAGGTCTACCACCTCGGCGTCGATGCCCGCCACGGCCAGCGTCTCGGCTGCCGCCAGGGCCTTCGGCAGGCAGCCACCGTAGGTGATGACGCTGACATCGGTGCCCGGACGCCGGATGGCGGCGTGGGTCAGGTCGCACTGCCAGTCGCCCACTTCGTCTTCGTCGTTGTAGAGCATGACGTGTTCGAAGATGATCACCGGATCCGGTTCGGCCAGGGCGGCCGGGAGCATCCCGCGTGCATCGGCGACCGTGGCCGGGGCCACCACCTTCAGGCCGGGGACGTGGGCGTACCAGTTCTCCAGGCTGTGGGAATGCTGGGCGCCGAGTTGGCGTCCGGCGCCGGTGGCCATCCGGATGATCACCGGGACGTTGAACTGCCCACCCGACATGTGCCGGTACAGCGCGGCGGTGTTCACGATCTGGTCGATGGCGAGCAGGCTGAAGTTGACCGTCATCACCTCCACGACCGGACGCACCCCACCCATCGCGGCGCCGATCCCGGCTCCCACAAAACCAAGCTCTGACAAGGGAGTATCCCTGATCCGCTCGGGTCCGAACTCGTCAAGAAAACCCAGTGACATCGCGTAGGCGCCGCCGTAGCGGCCGACATCCTCGCCCATCAGGAAGACCCGCGGGTCGCTGGTCAACCCCTGGTGCAGGCCCGCCCGGATCGCCTCACGGTAGGTCATCCTCATCGCACACCTCCAACGACATCGGTCAGCAGGTCGTCGACCGGCGCCCACTCGGCGGCCTCGGCGAACGCCACCGCTTCGGCCACCTCCGCCTCGGCGGCTGCGTCCAGCGCGGCATAACCGGCGTCGTCCAGCAGACCAGCCGCACGCAACTGCCCGGCCAGGGCGGGGATCGGGTCAAGCTGCTTCCACGCCTCGATCTCCGCCTTGTCCCGGTACAGGTCGGGGTCGAACATCGAGTGCGCCCGGAACCGGTAGGTGCGCAACTCCAGGAACGCCGGCCCGCCCTCGTCCCGGACGCTGGCCAGCGCTTCGACCGCCGCGGCGTGGACGGCGAGGGCGTCCATGCCATCGGCCGATGTCGCCGGCATGTTGTAGCTGGCCGCCTTGATGGTCAGGTCGGTCTGCGACTGGTGACGGGCCAAGGCGGTGCCCATCGCGTACAGGTTGTTCTCGCAGACGAACAGCACCGGCAGTTGCCACAGCGCGGCCAGGTTCAGCGCCTCGTGGAACGCGCCTTCGGCGACCGCCCCGTCACCGAAGAAGCAGACCGTCACCGCGTCACGACCCAGCATCGTGTCGGCCAGCCCCAGCCCGGCCGCCAGCGGCAGGCCAGCACCCACGATCGCGGTGCCACCGTAGAAGCGCCGGGAGGCGTCGAACAGGTGCATCGATCCGCCACGGCCCCGGGCGCAGCCGGTCGCCTTGCCGAACATCTCGGCCATGATCGCGGTCATCGGGACGCCGCGCACCAAGGCATGGCCGTGCTCACGGTAGGTGGCGACGACGTTGTCCTGCGGGCCCACCGCCCGCAGCACCCCGGACGCGCACGCCTCTTCACCGATGTAGAGGTGCAGGAACCCACGGATCTTGGTCGCGCCGTAAAGTTCGGCGCATTTCTCCTCCATCCGGCGCACCCGCAGCATGTCGGTCAGCAGCGGGACGCCGAGGGCTGCGTCCACTTGGAGTTCGGACATCAGCCACCACCTTCCAGGGTCGATGTGTCACCTTCGGGCAGGCCCAATTCGCGGGCCTTCAACAACCTGCGCATGATCTTGCCGCTTCGGGTGCGTGGCAGCGCGTCGAGGAAGGCGATCTCCTTCGGCGCCACGGCCGCCCCCAGCCGGCGCCGGGCGTGGCCGAGAATCTCCAGCCGCAACGCGTCACTCGCCTGGTACCCCTGCTTCAGCGAGACGAATGCCTTGACCAGTTCGCCGGCCAGTTCGTCGGGCTTGCCGATCACGCCCGCCTCGGCCACCGCGGGGTGCTCCATCAGCGCGCTCTCCACCTCGAACGGGCCGATCAGGTGTCCGGCCGACTTGATCACG
>JAEAMF010000648.1_pt1 | contig 37619 bp, 34 predicted proteins | sample 8958721 | NCBI WGS metagenome assembly JAEAMF01 (sample SAMN16933255, study PRJNA681124) | bioreactor sludge metagenome | isolation source: anaerobic bioreactor treating anionic surfactant - SDBS | place: India: Bengaluru | collected 2019-02-28 | reverse complement strand
CAATTCCTCTTTCTTGCAGCGAATGCAGTGCTTTCTGAGATGTTTTGACATTGCCGGTCGATCCGGATATCATCACGACCAGCTTGAGAACAGCGCTCGACCTCTCATGAGGACCTGAAAGGAATTTCTGATGCCCCATCCTTTTGCGCGGTTGGTCCTGTCGTCTCTATTCCTGATTTTGGCATCGGCCCCGGCTTCCGGCGCCGGGTCTCCAGCAGGCGGTCCGGCGAAACCGCCCTGGTCGGTCGATCTCAAGGTTCGTTACGCCCTTGGCAGCCATACCTCCTACGAGTTTGGAAACCCTTTGCCCCCCTACCAGACGCCCTTGAGCCGTTTGGAGTTTCCCTTCGACACCTGGTGGGGAAGTCTCGGGGTGAGGCGCGACTTCTCCCGGTTCTCGGTGGGGATCGAAGGGAGAACAAACCTCTCACGACGGGCGGAAAGCCCCTTCCTCGATTCGGACTGGGACGACGAGGAGCGTGCCGAGGTCAAGACGATCTACTCTGAATCCCTCTGCCGGGTCGAGCCCAGCTACCAGTTCCAGACGGATGTGGATCTGAAAATCGCGGACTGGCTCGGCCTTCCGCCCGCTTTCGATCTGCGCCCCCTTGCGGGATTCCGCTGGCAGCGTCTTTCCTTTACCGCTCATGACGGCACCCAGTACTACCCGGCTCCGGGCGAGAACCGTTCGCCCGACCCCCTCCCCGGCGACGCGATCGCGTTCGAGCAAACCTACCGACTGTTTTTTTTCGGTTTGAAGGCGGCCCGGGAGTGGAAAGACCTTCCTGGGGTCGGGCGGCTGAAACTGCGCCTGCAACTGGATTGGGCCTATGTAACGGGGGACAACGAGGACCACCACCTTCTCAGAGCAGGCCGACGCTTCACCTACGAGAAGACGACGGGTGATGGCTGGCACGTCCTGGCGGGGCTCGATATGGCCCTGACCGAGAGGCTGGATGCGACGCTGGAATGGGATTATCTGAGGATCAAGACGTCAGGCACCCACCGCTGGGTCAATCCCGAATTCGAGATCAATTTCAGCTCCGATCACGGCGTCGTGGTCTGGTCGCAGCAGCAGAGCTTTGCCATAGGCCTGCGCTACGCCTTCTGATCCCAACCTGCTCGGTCAAATCCTATCAGATCTGCCGAACATGTAAGCCCGAAGAGAGGACGGGCTTTTTTGATCGCCGAAACGACGGCTCTTTCCATGACTCTTGCCGAAAGCAGACCGAGAACACTTAGATCCGCCTCGACGTGCCCTGTGGCCATGGTGAAAATGGTATCCCCATCGAACATGGAATGAGCCGGCCGCATGGTTCTCGCATAACCATTTTGTGCCATGGAGGCCAGTTTCGTGGCCTGGGATTTGGTCAGCGTCGCATTCGTGGCGACGATTCCGATGGTGGTGTTGCCGCCAAACAGGTTCTTCTTTTCCGCATAGGATTCAATCATGACCGCTTCCGTGTCGGCAAGTTCGGTCAGGTCTTTGTTCAAAAGGCCTGCCAGTTTCTCTCCCGTTTCGGGATCGATGACATCGCCAAGGCAGTTCACCGCAACCATGGCTCCGATCTTCAATGCACCCACCTGAACGGCATGACAGCCAAGACCGCTCTTCATGGCCCTTACCATGCCGAGGATCTTCCCCACCGTCGCTCCCGCGCCGGCGCCGACACAACCTTCTTCACAAGCCCGATTTGTAGCATTTCGACAGGCCTGATATCCCATTTCCCTGTCGGGTCTTATCCTGTGATCACCAATGGCCAGATCGAACAGAACCGCCCCGCAGACAATCGGGACACGGGTGACCCCGACGTCAAAACCGATGTTCCTCTCCTCCAGGTACTGCATCACGCCGGAAGCGGAATCGAGACCGAACGCGCTGCCTCCCGACAAAATCACCGCATGGATCTTCTCGACCAGGTTGACGGGATTGAGCAGATCACTTTCGCGCGTTCCAGGGGCCCCGCCCCTGACATCGATTCCGGCCGTCGCTCCGTTTTCGCAGATGACTACAGTGCAACCCGTGCCGGCATTCAAATCTTGCGCATGCCCGACTCTGATGTCATCTATGTCCGTGAAGGCTATTTGCCGCATGCAGTTCCTCCTTTCTTAACAGGCGTCAGGACCAACCGCGCTCTCTATCCATGGATGTGAACTTTGCTTTTTTCCCGATAAATCGATTTGGAATGGTAACATAGGTTTGTCTTGTCTCAAATGGGAAGTGAACCGCAATTTCGTAAATGGAACCTTTTGTATCGTTTCGGATCGTCCGGCAATCAGGACCCCGAAAGGGCAATGTGCTGATGACCGGACCGGTTTGGTCAATGAGCCCGTTGCCTTTTGTTGCGGGCTTTTTTTGTGTACTTTGAGTGTCAGCGGCCCCCACAAACGGATCGGTCCGGTTATCGCCCGAACGTCTCTCTCACGAATAGAGTGCACAGCAGACTGATCGTCAAGGCGGCCAGGAAAAAATAGAGAACCGGGAGGTAGGCGGCAGGCGGATAGGGGGCGCTTCCTGAGACATCCAGGATCATACCCGCATAGAGCTGAAAGACGATCCCGCCAATGAACGGGAACACATTCAGCGTACCGATGGCCGTGCCGGCAATATCATTCGGAAACAGCTCCTTGGCTGCCGTGATTCCGATGGTTCCTATCGCGTTCGATGTGAGTCCCAGGAAGAAGAAAACCGTGCAGAGAGCCGCGTAGGAAAGACGACCGTGAAAGGCCAGCAACGTCGTCAAGCTGACCAGCAAAATCACGGCACCCCCCACAAGCACCTTCTTACGGCTATGGAACACCCGGTCTGAGAGAAATCCCAGAAACGGGGCGCCGAAGATGACGGCGAAAGCAGCCATCGAGAGGACGGTCCCCGCCGCGGGCGCCGAGAATCCGTATACATCCATGAGGTAGGGGCCGGCCCAGAGCCCCTGAAAGCCGAAGCTGAACCCGTTGGTGCAGAAGATCCAGACCGCAAGGACCCAGAAACGCCGCGTCCGGACCACCAGCAGAAAAGAACCCCACGGAGCGGCATCGCCCGGGCTGTTGCTTGCGGCAGATCGGGCTGAGCAGATCCTTGCATCAGAAGGCCGTTCCACAAGCCACAACCAAGTGCAGACGGTCAGCAGAAGACCCGCCCCGCCGATCACCAGAAAACTCCCCCGCCAGCCCAGGCCCTGCGCCAGGTAGGCCAGAGGGGTCGTCGCGGCAAACCAGCCCAAGCCGCCGAAGCCCAGAAAAAGTCCGGAAATCCGCGCATAGCGATTCCCCGTGAACCAGTCCGCGAAGAGCTTCATCGCACAGACAAAAAAAGCGGAGACCCCGATCCCGACCAGGATTCTGGCTGCCGTCGCCCAGCCAAAGGAGGGCGCCAATCCGAAGGCCACACCGCCCAGGGCTGTCAGGCCTCCGAAGAGGGTCACCGTTCTTTTCACCCCCCAGGAATCGGCCAAAATTCCCACGGGAATCTGCATCACCCCATAGGAAAGAAAATAGCTCGACGCCAAGACGCCCAGGGAGGCGGCGCTGATGCCGAAGGATTTCATCAGGTCCGGCGCAACCACCGCCGGGCAGACCCGGTGAAAGTAGCTGATAAAAAAATGGGCGGAGATGATCCAGAAGGCGACCCAGGCATATCTTTGGGTTTTTCCCATGGCGTTTCCCATTCATCTTTTCGTGTCAATGGATATTCTTCTACGCCACCATCCCCACCGCCTTCCAGTAGAGGAGACTGATCGCCAGCGTCGCCAGGCAGGCAACGAAGAAGATGATGCCTGCCTGGAGGAGCTGCGTCGGTGTCCAGGCCGCCCTCCCGGCAACCGTTTCCCCAAGAATCACGAAGGCCTGCTGATAGGCCAGAAAAAAGCAGTTGCCGCCCATGATGAACAGGAAGACGAAGACCAGGGGATGGATGTGGAAATCGGTTGCCAACATGGGCAGGAAAGGCACCACAAAGGGGATGGTACAAAAGAGTTGAGGAACGTCGACGAAACGGAGAATGAAGAAGAGCACGAGCATCGCATAGGTCAGCACCCAAAGATTTCCCGCCAGGGCACTGATGACGGGACGGAAGGAATGGTTGAGGAAGGATGCAACGCCGGTCTCCTGGAAGATGAGCCCGAACCCCATGATCGAACCGATAAAAAGGACAAAATCCCAACTGATCGCCGTCCCGATGTCCTTGGCCTCGATGATGCCGCAGGCAGCCAAGAGGGCGAAGGCCCCCAGACAGACCGCGACATCCGGGATCCCATGGATCCGCCCGGTAACCAGGAAGAGGAAGGTCGTCAGGAGGATGGTGAAAGTGGTCTTTTCCTTGAAGCTCATGACACCCAGAGATTTGAGTTCCGCCCGGAAGGCCTCGCGGTCGATCTTCAGATCCCCAGACGGTTTCATTACCCGGTAGAGACCCAGGATGAAAAGAAGCGACAGGACGGCCGACGGGACCAGCATGGCCTTCCACCAGGCATCGAATTCGATCACCCCCTGCAGCGCGGGCGTACCGCTGAAGAATCCGATAGCCGCGGGTCCCCACAAGGATCCGGTAAGCCAGCCGCTCCCGGGGATGATGGCCATGGACCAGGCGGAAAGGAGGATCAGGGCCGCCCCTTTGGAGCCATACTGGAGACGACAGATCTCCAGTACGGCCACGGCGATCGGGATGACAATCGCGATTCGCACAGAGATGGAGGGCGTCAGGACGGACAGGAGGATCCCGATGAGGGCCCAGGAGACGGTCAGGCTCAAGTAACTGGGTCGAAAGAGACCGATGATCCAGTAGGCCAGGCGTTTGCCCAATCCCGTCGAGTTCAACGCAAAGCCGAAAAAGAGGGCGGGGATCAGGATCCAGAGCGCCCGGGTGGTGTAGCCGTTGAAAACCAGGGAGGGACTGAGGCCTGCGGAAACGAGCAGCAATATCATGACCATGCTGCCGATGCAGAGCGGCACCCACTTGGTGGCAAAGATCCAGAGCCCTACGGCCACCAGAATGGCCATCAGGGCCGCATGACCCTCAGGGGTCAATTCCGGCGCAAAAGGCCTGCCCGCCCCGATTCCGACTCCGATGGCCGAGAAAAGAATGATCCCCCAGATCCGTACGTTCATCCCTTCCCTCAATATAGGATTGACCCTCTTGTTGGGCAGCACGCCGGCTCACTTGCCGCCCGGAGGCTACACGTCTCCTCGGGAATAGTCAACGATCGATTTGCCGCACCGCATTTGCCGGAAAAATGGGGGTGAAAAACAGTGGGCGGACGCGCGGAAAATGGCGACAGGTTTTCTTGACAAATGTGCGGCCGAATGTTAGGGACCATCAGCATTCAACAGAACCGCAAACCGTTCCCAAAAACGTTGTGACAACTTGCCGTCGGTACCACCGGGAAAACCGGACCATGGGGTGATCGTCGGATGCAGATTGAGCTGAACGACATATCCAAAGCCTGGGGCGAGGTCAAGGCGGTGGATCGCGTAAGCTGTACCGCCGACGCTAGCGAGCTGCTGGTGATGCTCGGCCCTTCCGGCTGCGGAAAATCCACCATCCTGCGCCTGATTGCCGGTCTCGAAACCCTGTCGGGGGGCGCCATCCGCATCGGCGGGCGGGATGTCTCCCGGTTGCCGCCCGCCGAACGCAACGTCTCCATGGTTTTCCAGTCTTACGCCCTGTTCCCCCATCTGAACGTCGAGGAAAACATTGTTTTCGGACTCAAGGTGCGAAAGCTCGAGCCGGCGGAGCGGAAACGCCGGATGGACCGCGTCGCGGAACTCCTTGGACTGGGAGAGTTGCTGCGCCGCAAACCCGCGGAGCTGTCCGGGGGCCAGCGGCAACGCGTCGCGCTGGGCCGGGCCATCGTCAGTGAAGCGCCGGTCTGCCTGATGGACGAGCCCCTTTCCAATCTGGATGCCAAACTCCGTCACGAGATGCGCCGCGAGATCCGCTCGCTCCAGCAGCGCCTCGGGATCACGATGATCTACGTCACGCACGATCAGATCGAGGCGATGACCATGGCCGACAAGATCGTCCTGCTCAACGCCGGCCGCGTCGAGCAGATCGCGGCTCCCGAAGAGCTCTACTCCCGTCCGGCGACCCGATTCACGGCCGGGTTCATCGGCACGCCGCCGATGAACCTGCTCTCCCTTCGCGATGCCGATGTGGCGGACTGGTTCCGGACCCGCCTGGCGTCGGGACTGAAAGAGGATTCCGCTCCGTCGCTGACGCTGGGGGTCCGTCCGGAAATGATGCGCCCGGCCGGTGAGGGCATCCCGGCCGAGGTGCTGGGTTTTGAATACCTTGGGGCGGACAGCCTCATCAGTTGCAGGATCGGCGGGTCCGAATGCATCGTTCGCCAGGAAGGCAAGGTGAACCTTGCCGCGGGGGATCGGATCCGCGTCGACTGGCCGGCCTCCGAAACCCATTTTTTCGAGACCGAAACCGGTCGGCGTTGGGAGTCGCCCCATGCCGCAAACGGCTGATCCGGCGAACCGGATCGAATGGAAACGACCAAAAGGAGGTGTTCAATGAAAAGATTTTTTTCCGGAAGGGTCCTGATGCTGTGCAGTCTGGCAATTCTGCTGCTGGGCGTCGCCCCGGCCCAGGCGGCCGTCAACCTTAACATGTATTACCCGGTGGCCGTCGGCGGGCCGATCACCAAGGTCATCGACGACATGATCGCCGATTTCGAGAAAGCCAACCCCGACATCAAGGTCAAGGCCGTCTACGCCGGCAACTATGACGACACCCGCGTGAAGGCGCTGGCTGCGCTCAAGGCGAACCAGCCGGTCCAGCTCAGCGTGCTCTTCTCCATCGATGTTTTCGAGCTGATCGACCAGGGCGTCATCGTCCCCTTCGATGATTTCGCCACCACCGCGGAGGACAAGAAGTGGCTCGCCTCCTTTTACCCGGCCCTGATGGCGAACTCCAAAGCCAAGGGCAAGACCTGGGGAATCCCTTTCCAGCGCTCCACGATCGTGATGTACCACAACAAGGACGCCTTCAAGGAAGTGGGGCTGGACCCGAACAAGCCGCCTACGACCTGGAACGAGATGGTCGCCATGGCCCAGAAACTGACCAAGAAGGACGCTGCGGGCAACGTGTCCCGCTGGGGCCTCCACATCCCCTCCACGGGCTATGCCTACTGGATGTTCCAGGCGCTGTGCATCCAGAACGGTGAGGAACTGATGAACCAGGACGGCAACAGGACTTACTTCGACAAGCCGGCGGTGATCGAGGCCATGCAGTTCTGGCGTGACCTGGCCGTGAAGCACAAGGTGATGCCCGAGGGGACCATCGACTGGGGCACGTTGCGGCAGAAGTTCCTCGAGGGCGCCACGGCCATGATGTGGCACACCACGGGCAACCTCACCGCGGTCCGTGACGGCGCAAAATTCAACTTCGGCGTGAGCATGCTGCCCGCCTCCAAGCGGCTGGGCTCCCCCACCGGCGGCGGCAATTTCTACATTTTCAAAAGCGCCAGCGCCGAGGAGCGCAAGGCCGCGCTGAAGTTCATCAAGTTCATGACCGAACCGGAGCTGACGGCCAAATGGTCCATCGCCACGGGTTACACGGCCACCCGCGCCGATGCCTATGAAACCAATGTGCTCAAGAAGTACGTGGCCGATTTCCCCGCGGCGGCGGTGGCGCGCGACCAGTTCAAATACGCGGTCGCCGAGTTTGCCACCCACGAGAATGCCCGGAACAAGAAGTTCCTCGACGATGCGATTCAGAGCGTGCTGACCGGCAACAAGGGCGCCAAAGAAGCCCTGACGGGCGCCCAGGCTCAGGCCGAGCGGGTTCTGAAGGGCTATCGTTAAACGCAAGGCAGGCCGCCGCGCCGGCGCATGGGCGCGGCTGCCTCTTTTCGTGTTTAGGGATCGTATGAAACGGAAGCGTCCTATTTCCGTCCAGGTGTATGCCTGGCTCCTCCTCCTGCCGGCATTGGTCCTGATGGTCGCCTTCACCCACTATCCGATCGTGGGCGGGTTCATCGCCAGTTTCTTCTCCACGGGCCGGGAGGGGCGCGCTTCCAAGTTCATCGGGCTGGAAAACTACAGCAGCATGATCGCCGATCCCGTTTTCTGGCAGGTTCTCCAGAACAACCTCATCTACGCGCTGGGGGTGATCCCGATCAGCGTCATCCTGGCCATCTTCATGGCGGTCTGCGTCAACGGCCGTCTCCCGGGACGCAGCATCGTCCGGACGGCCTACTTCACGCCCACCATCCTGCCGATGATCGCCGTGGCGAACATCTGGCTCTTCTTCTACACCCCGCAGATCGGCCTCCTGGATCAGATCCGCGGGCTGTTCAACATCCCGAGCCACAGTTGGCTGGGCGACACGAGCACCGCCCTGGGGTGCATGATGGTTTTGGCCATCTGGAAGGACGCGGGATTTTTCATGATCTTTTTCCTGGCCGCGCTGCAGGGCATTCCGCCCGAACTGGAGGAGGCGGCCCTGATCGAGGGGGCCGGCCGCTGGTACTACTTCCGCCGGGTGACGTTGCCGCTTTTGATGCCGACGATGCTTTTCGTCCTGGTCAACGCGACGATCAACTCCTTCAAGCTTGTCGACCATATCTTCATCCTGACCAAGGGCGGGCCGGACAATGCCTCCTCGCTGTTGCTGTACTACATCTGGGAGGTGGCCTTCGGCTTCTGGGATACGGCCTACGCCTCGACGCTGACGGTGGTGCTGCTGGTCATTCTGTGCCTGGCGGCGATTACGCAGTTCCGTTACATGGAAAAGAGGGTTCACTACCAGTGATCAACCGCGGCTCGGACTGGATGCAAAAGGTGGAGGTTCTGGCGGCCTGGCTGCTGGCCTTTTTGTGGGCGGCGCCGCTGCTCTATGCCGTCTGGGCGGCCTTCCATCCCATGGACTTCGTCAGCCGCTTCGTTCTGACGGCGCCGCTGACGCTGGACAACTTCCGCAGCGCCTGGAAGGTTGCGCCCTTCGCCCGTTACTTCTTCAACACCTTCGTGCTGGTCAGCATCACGCTGGCGGGACAGTTCATCCTCTGCACCATGGCCGCGTATGCGTTCGCCCGGTTCGAATTTCCCGGCAAGGAGATCGTCTTTCTGCTGGTGCTCGTGCAGATCATGATCATGCCGGACGTTCTGATCGTGCAGAACTACAAAACCGTAAGCCAGCTGGGGTTGGTGGACACGATCCTGGGGATCGGCCTGCCCTATATGGCCTCCGCCTTCGGCATTTTTCTGCTGCGGCAGGCCTTCAAGCAGGTGCCGAAGGAGCTGGTGGAGGCGGCCCGGGTGGAGGGGGCAGGATGGCTGTCGGTCCTCTGGAAGGTCTACATTCCGCTCGCCAAGCCGACCTACCTGGCTTACGGCCTGGTCTCCGTGAGCTATCACTGGAACAACTTTCTCTGGCCCGTGATCATTACCAACTCCACGGAGACGCGGCCGCTCACGGTCGGCCTCTCCATCTTCGGCGCTCCGGAATCGGGGGTCAACTTTTCGGTCATCTCCGCCGGCACGCTTCTGGCCGTGTCGCCGCTCTTGATCGCCTTTTTGCTCTTCCAGCGTCAGTTCGTCCAGAGCTTCATGCGCTCCGGCATCAAGTAAGGGGCCCGATTTGGACAACCCGTCGACGCCGCATGACAAAACATCCTATCGCTGGGTCATCGTGGGCACGCTGTGGCTGATCCACGCGCTGGTTTTCATGAACCTGTCCGGTTTGGGGACGCTGGCCCCGTTCATCCAGGAGGAGCTCCGGCTTTCTTCTTTTCAGATCGGATTTTTGATCTCTTCTCTGTCGATCGGGTCCATGCTGAGCCAAATGCCCGCGGGGCTGATCGTCGATTTCGTGGGCGTGCGCCGGATGATCAGTCCGGCGATCGGCTTGCTGGGGCTTTTTCTCGTCCTGTTTTCCCTGGCCCCCTCCTTTCCGATTGCGCTGGCGATCCTGCTGCTCCACGGCCTGGCCAGCGGGGTCATCACCCCTGCCGCGAGCAAAGGCGTCCTGGATTGGTTTCCCTACAGCGGCCGCGCGACGGCAATGGGGATCAAACAGACCGGGGTCAACTTCGGCGGAATCTTTGCGGGAATCCTCCTCCCGACGCTGGCGATCGTGTTTTCCTGGCGGCAGAGCCTTTTGGCGGTCGGACTGGTCGAAATGGCCGCGGCCATTCTGGTTTATCGCCTGCTCCGGGAATCCCCGTTCCGATCGGACGCCTCGCGGACGAAGTTTGCCTGGGGGAAAATCCTGCACATGGCGATGCAGCGGGATATGCTGGTCCTGGGCGGGATCGGTTTCTGCTTCATGGCCGGCCAGTTCTGCTTTTCCACCTACCTGATCCTGTTTTTGATCCGGGAGATGCAATACCCGATCGTTCAGGCGGGCGGGTACTACGCCCTCTCTTTCTTCGTCGGCGCCGCGGGCCGCATTTTATGGAGCCTGGCGAGCGACTACCTTTTCGGCGGGCGGAGGAAGGGGGTCCTGTTCGCGATCGCGCTGATCTTCTTTTTTTCTTCGCTGGCGTTGGGGATGATCTCCTTCTTCCCGATTTTATCATCGCTGCTGACGATCGCCGTTTTGGCCTTCGGGGTCAGCGGGATCGGCTGGAACGCCGTTTATCTGACGATCGTGGGCGAAGCGGTGGACAGGGAATCCACGGGGCTGGCGACCGGCGTCGGCTACTTTTTCGGCTTTCTGGGGAGCGTCGTTGCCCCGCCTCTTTTCGGTTTTCTGGTGGACCGGACGGACCTGTACGGATACGCTTGGCTTTTTCTCGCCTTGTGTGCCGGGGCGATTCTGGTCCTTTTGGGCCTTTACCGGGAGAAGAAAAAATCCTTTCCCGGAATGGAGACCGACCAGGGGGGATCGAATCATGTTCAGTGAGAAGGGATTTCAGGTCTTCGGCCTCGGACAATGTTCCCTCGATTATATCGGGACAATCGACGTCTATCCGCCGCCCGATGCAAAATGCGAGTTGCGCGAGGCCGTGTTTGAAGGGGGCGGACCGGCGGCGACGGCTCTGACGGCCCTGGCCCGCTGGGGGATCTCCTGCCGCTTTGCCGGCGTGGTGGGCGACGACCTCTTCGGCGTTTTGATTGAACGCTCGCTACGAGAGGAGGGAATCGACACGGCCGGGCTGGTCGTCCGGAAGGGATGCGCCTCCCAATTCGCCTTCATCGCCGCGGAGCGGTCGCTGGGGAGACGGAATATTTTTTGGCGACGTCCCACCGGTGATGAAATCCGGCCCGGTGAAATCGATCTCGCGAATCTCCGGCGGGCGCGGCTGTTTCACACGGACGGCCTGTGCATGGAGGCCGCGCTGTTCGCCGCCGCGGAGGCCAGGCGCGCCGGGGCAACGGTGGTTGTGGACGGCGGAACGCTGCGAGAGGGTATGCTCGACCTGGCGCGCCTCAGCGACTGTTTCGTCGTCTCCGAATCCTTTGCCCTTTCGCTTGCGGGCGGCCGCGATCCCCATCGGGCCTGTCGGATGCTGTCGGAACTGGGCCCGCGGCTTGTCGGCGTGACGATGGGGAAGGCGGGGTATGTTGCGTTGGCCGGGGGGCGAATCATCGAAAAACGGGCTTATCCGGTCGAGTCCATCGATACGACCGGTTGCGGGGATGTCTTCCATGCCGGCGTCATCTACGGGCTGCTCCATGGGTGGCAGGCGGAGAAAAGCCTCGATCTGGGCGCATGGGCGGCGGCGCAGGTCAGCCTGCATTTGGGGGGGCGTTCGGGAATACCGGCGCTTGCGGCGCTGAAAGAGAAATATTCCGTTCAATAACCGCGCCGAATGTCCACGACGCCTTCAACGGTTTGGCCGCATTCCAACATCCGGATCTTTCCGGCGATCTGTGCCACGCTTTCTTCCCGCAGGGTCAGTGCGGAGATGTGGGGGGTCAATGTGATTTTCGGGTGGGTCCAGAACGGGTGATCGGCGGGCAGCGGTTCGCTGCACACCACGTCCAGGGCGGCTCCCGCGAGCCTGCCGTCGGCCAAGAGCGCCAGCAGGTCCTCCTCCACCAGATGTCGGCCGCGCGCCACGTTGATGAGATAACCGTCCGGTTTCAGTTTGGAAAGCGTGGCCGCATTGAGGATCCCTTGCGTCTCTGCCGTCAGGGGTAGCACGCAGATCAAAATTCGCACGGCGCGTAGAAAGGGTTCCAATCCGTCTTGTCCGGCAAAGACGGTGATGTTCGGCAGGGATTTCCCTGAGCGGGACCAGCCGAATGTCGGATAGCCGAAGGACGCTGCCGATTCGGCGACACGCGCGCCGATGAACCCCAACCCCATCACGCCGACGGGAAAATCCATGCGGTTGGCCGGCCGCCGTGCCTTCCAGCGACGCTCCTTCATCTGTTCGGAATAGACATCAAACTCGCGGACATGTCGGATCAGCGCATGGCAGACGTACTCCGCCATCTGGGAGGCCATCCCGGCATCGTTCAGGCGGACGATCGGCACGTTCCCGGGCAGGTTCGGCAGAGCCATCAAACCGTCCACGCCCGCACCGATGTTGAAAACGGCTTTAAGGCCCTTTTGCGACGCGAACAGTTCGGCCGGCGGCTGCCAGACGATCGCATAGTCTGCCTGGCGTCCGGCCTCCTCCGGCGTCCACAGCCAAACCTTCGCGTCGGAAAGGGCTGAGGCGATGGCGGCAAGCCAGGGGCCGGTGTTTTTTGAGGCGTAGAAAACAATCTTCATACAATACAATTTCCAGTTGCTTGCGATCCTCGAAAGGTCAGGATGCCATAAAAGTCTCACCCGGTTGACGAAAGGCTCCTCGATTTCCCCGGTCCGACAAGGATCAGTTTGCGAACCGGGAGAGAAGAGCCGGGAGATCCGGGAACAGCGCGCGGTCGCCCTGCCAGCCGTAGACCATCAGGCCGATGTTCAGCCTCCGCCGGTTTCCCGTTCCCATGGACGGCGGAGTTCGCCGACCAGTTCCTCGCGCAGCGAGAGCGTCTCCAGGCCCAGTTCGCCCTGTTGGGAGATAGAGGCCGTCTCTTTGATCCGGGCGATCTTCGTCACGAATTGAGCGATTTGCCGGGCGAAGCGGGGTGAGTCCAGAACCCCGACCAGCGCGACGGGGGTTTCCTCATCGCCGTCCGCCATGACCTGCCAGACCCCCCGGTAATGGTTTTCGAAGAGGCCCTTTCCGACCCCCCTGCGTCCCCCGCCCAGTTTTCCGCGGTGCACGACAAAGACCCTGCCGGGACCGTCCTCTGCGAATGCGCCGCCGGTCCGCCGGTCGATGCCGCAGAGCGGGAAATTGATTTCGCAGGTGATTGCCGTCCGGCTGCCGCTTTCGGGTCGGCCGACGCCGAAAGCATTCCAGTACCGGTGATCCGCGATCTTCCGGGAATAGATCCAGATTCCCAGATGCTCCGACCAGCCCACCTTCACACGGACGCTCGCCCCCGGGTGGCCGAGTTCGACGGGGATCACCTTGCTGACGAGCGGCCTGAACCTGCGGACGAAATGGCGCTGGTATCTGCGAATCGCCGCTTCGTTTTCCACCACCTTCAACATGATGTCTTCTTTCCGATCCGGACGGATCGAACCGCCCGCTAATCCAACCGTTTGCGGAACCGCCCCACCGCCCCGGCGAAGACGATTACGCCGAGCACGGCCAGAGCGGCATACTGGGGCCAGAGAACGTGGAGGCCGACCCCTTTGAGAAAGATGCCGCGGATGATGATCAGAAAATAGCGCAAAGGATTGAGGTATGTCAACCATTGAACGAATTCGGGCATGTTCGCGATGGGAAAAACGAAACCGGAAAGCATGAAGAAGGGAAGGATGAAGAAGAAGGTGGTCATCATCGCCTGCTGCTGCGTCTTGGATACCGTCGAGATGAACAGTCCGGTTCCGAGGGTGCTCAGCAGGAAGAGACAAGTCGCGAAGAACAGCGGAAGGACGCTTCCGGCGAGCGGTATTTCGAACCAGTAAATCGCAAAGACCATGACCAGAACCATCTGGCCGATCGAGACGACCGTATAGGGGATGGTCTTGCCGATGATGAACTCATACGGTTTGAGCGGCGTCACGATCAGTTGCTCCATCGTCCCCGCCTCCCGCTCCTTGATGATGGCGAGCGATGTCAGCAGAAGCGAGATGAGCATGATGACGAAGGCGACGATTCCCGGGACAAAGAAATGCTGGCTGTCCAGGTTCGGGTTGTACCAGGTCCGGATCCGGGCGTCGATCTTGCCGTATGGGAGATCCCGCCCGTGGAGCTCGCGGAGCAGATCCTGATTGATCCGGTCCAGGACCGTCACCACATAGGCAATCCGGACCGAGGCCATGTTGCTCATGCTGCCGTCCGCAAGGATCTGGACCGGCGCCGTCCGGCCCGCGCGGACAAGGTCGCTGAAATCGGGGGGGATGCGGATCCCGATGTCGGCCTTTCCTTTCAGGAAGAGTTGCTCCATGGCGTGTGGATCGGCCGGCCGGTGGATGATCCGGAAGATCCCGCTTGCGGTGAAGGAATCTGCCAGAAGCCGGCTCTCCCGTGTCTGGGCCTGGTCGGTCAGCGCGACACGGATATTCCGGATGTCGTAGTTGACCACATAACCGAAGACCAATAGCTGGATGAGGGGCGCCGCGATCAGGATCACGCGGTTTTTCCGCTCGCGGAAGAGCTGGATGAATTCCTTGCGGATCATCTCCCGGATGCGAAGCCGGCTCATAACCCCTCCCGCTTCAGCACCGCGCAGTTGAGCGCCGCCAGGACGGCAAACATGACCGTCAGGATCAGCATATCCGGCCAAAGGTCGGCGAAACCGAGGCGCCGAAGATAGATTCCGGCCAGGATGTCGATGTAGTACGTCGCCGGAACGAAATAGGTGACGGCCTGGAGAACCTTCGGCATGTTGATGATCGGGAAAACGAAATTCGACAGGAGCAACGACGGCAGATAGGTGATCAGCACGGCCGCCTGGTTGGCGATCATCTGCGATTTCGTCACGGACGAGATCAGCAGGCCGAGCGTCAGCGCAACGAGAATGTAGAGCGAAGAGGCGAGGATCATCAGAAGGAAGCTCGACTTCATCACGACGCCGAAGAGGACCTGCCCCATCAGGATCGAGACCAGCACATCGATGAGGGTGATCGCGAAATAGGGGATCGCCTTGCCGATGAGGAATTCCCCCGCCCGGACGGGGAGGGAGCGGATCGTTTCCATCGTGCCGTTTTCATACTCCCGGGCAATGACCAGCGACGTCAGCATGGCGCCGACAATCATGATGATGATGGCGATGATCCCCGGAATGATAAAGTTTCGGCTCTCCAGGTCCTCGTTGAACCAGACCCGGATCCTCCCGTCGACCGGCAGCCTGATCTTTTCCATCCCCTGCCGGTCGAGGTAATCGACCAGCAGCTTCCGGTTGTAGCTCTCGACGAAGCCGCTGATGTATGCGCGGGAAATTCCGGCGAAGTTCGGATCGCTTCCGTCGAGCAGGATCTGGAGGGCGGTTTCCCGGTCGGACCGGAGATCCGCCGTCCACCCCGGGGGAATGATCACCGCCAGTGTCGTCCGGCCGAAATCGAGTTCCCGGGTGACGGCGCGGCTGTCGGGGAGCCGGGCCACGATCCGGAAATAGGGGGAGGCGCCGAGACGGCGGATAAAATCACGGCTCAAATCCGTTCGGTCCTGATCGACGACGACCGTCTCGATGTGATCGACATCGAGACTGAGCGCATAGCCGAACAGAAGAATCAGCAGAAGCGGCAGCGCGAAGGCCAGGTAGAGGCTCCGGAAGTCCCGGAGCAGGTGGTAGATCTCCTTGCGCACGATCGCCCGGATATTTCTCAGATTCACGCGCGTTTCCTTCCCGCTTTCCCGACAGGGCCGCCCGCGGCCCTCCATCGGAAAAGGACAACGGACTCCCTATTTTTCACCGTTTCTTTCCGACATCAGCGCAACGAACGCGTCGTTGAGGTCCGCGTCGGACTTTTCCGGACAGGCCTTGCGGATGATCTCTTCAGGGCTTCCCGAGGCGACAATTCGCCCTTCGTTGATCATGACGATCCGTTCGCAATGGTGCGCCTCATCCATGTAGTGGGTCGTGACGAAAATGGTGATCCCCTCCGAGGCGATCTTTCGAATGAAATCCCAGAAACGGCGTCGGGTGATCGGATCGACGCCGGAGGTCGGCTCGTCCACCGCGGAGCCGCTCCGGGGTTGCCGTGTCCAGGAGTTCCGACCGGTGCATCAGCGCCAGCCGGTCGCACCGCTCTCCCTCGTCGAGATAGGCTGTGGAGACGAGGATGGTCATCCCCTTTTCGCGCATCCGGCCGAGGATTTCCCAGAACTCGTGGCGGGAGACGGGATCGACGCCGTTGGTCGGCTCGTCGAGGATCAGGAGTTTCGGCTCGTGCACCAAAACACAGGCGAGCCCCAGCTTCTGCTTCATCCCGCCGGAAAGTTTTCCCGCCGGCCGGTCGGCAAAGGGAAGGAGATTGGAAAAGCCGAGGTAGAGGGCCTTCCGCGCGTTTCGCTCCGTGCCGCGGATCCCGAAGATGTTCAGGAAGAAATCGATGTTTTCCTCGACCGTCAGATCCTGGTAGAGGCCGAAACGCTGGGGCATGTAACCGATCCGATCCTTGACGGCCGCCCGGTCTGAAACGACGTCCAGCCCGTCGATCGTGATCCGGCCCTCCGCGGGCTTGAGCATCGTTGCCGCCGTCCGCAGCAGCGTGGATTTCCCCGCTCCGTCCGACCCGACGAGGCCGAAGATCGCTCCCCGATCCACGGTCAGCGAGACGTTGCGAACCGCCTCGTTCTCCCCGAAACGGCAGGAAACCCGCTCGACCCGGACGAACGGATCCGTTGCTTTTCCCCCTTCCGTTCCCGGCGTTCCGGACGCATCGGGCTCAGCGTAACCATGCATCGGCCGGCATCCCTGACTTGAGTTCCATGGCGGGGTTGGGGATGGAGATCTTGACGAGGTAAACGAGCTTGACCCGCTCCTTCTTCGTCTGGATGATCTTGGGTGTGAATTCCCCCTCCGGGGAAATGAACGTGACCGTGCCGGAAAACGATTTTCCCGGGAAGGTGTCCACGCGGACCTCCGCCTTTTGGCCCGGCTTGACCTTGCCGATCTCCGTCTCTTCCACGAAAATTTTCAGATCGACCGTATCCAGTCGGGAAAGGGTCAGAACCTCCCGCCCCGGCGTCACCACCTCGCCGGGCTCGATGTTTCGGCTGGTGATGACACCGGCCGAAGGCGCCTTCAACCGGGCGTACTCAAGCTGGATCGAAGCCTGATCGACGGCGGCGCGGGCCGCTGCCGTCGCCGCGCGGGCCGCATCGATGTCCTTGCGGGCGGCATCAATCCGCATCAGGTTGCTTCGGGCCTGCCGGAGAACGGCCTTGCCCTCCTCCAGCCTTGCCTCGGCCGCACGGATCGTCTCCTCTCGGCTTCCCTCTATTGCCAGCTCGTAGGCCTCCCGGCTCCGCTCGTATTCCCGGAGGGTCGTCTCGTGCCGGAGGCGGACGGCGTCCCACTCCTTTTCGGAGACGGTTCCCTTTTGGAAGAGATTCTCGTAACGGGCCAGGTTCCTCTTGGCATCCTGCAGAACGGCAGACGCGCCCTGCATGGCCTGATTCGCGCGCTCGATCTCCTGTGTCCGGGTCCCGGCCCTGATTTCGTCCAGTTGGGAGGCCAGCGTGCGCACGCCCGCCTCGGCCCTGGCGACTTCCGCGGGGAGGGTTCTTTCGAGAACCGCATGCATCGCTTCCGCCTGTTCGCTGCCTCTGAGCGATCGTTCGTGGTTGGCCTTGGCCTGTTCGAGGCGGGAGTGGAGCTCCGCCGGATCCGTCTCGGCCAGAAGCTGATCCTTCGAGACGGTTTGCCCCTCCTGCACATGAACCTTGAGAATGCGTCCGCCGGTCTGGAACGACAGTCGGGACTGGACGGCTTCGATCGTTCCGGAGTAGGAAAGCTCTCCCGACCCGGCCTTCTGCTGGCCGCGATATACATAGAAGGCCGTTCCGACCACAAGCGCCAACACGATGATGAGGGCAATGCGTTTCTTCAAGGGTTGCCTCCCTCAATAAATTTCGTCATTTCTTACCATCTTTCATTCGAAAAAAAAATCATTTTGACGAACCGCCGCGGGTGGGTTCGGAGATTGAGCGATCCGGCACGCTGGTGTCGCTGGAGGAGCCTCGGGGAACGGTTTGATCCCCGGACAATGGCACTGGACCATTTCAGACGAACCTGCTAAAAGAGACCAGTGGAATCGAGAGGATGGGTGGTCCGGCGCAACCGTGTTCCCCGGATTCGCGTGAGGTTCCGGGCAGCCGTGGTCCGGAAGAAAGCCGTCATTGTCAGGAGAGCCCAAAATGAAGTTCAGCCCCTCCATGATGAGTTATTTTTTCCAGCGGGAGAGCACCAAGCGAAACATCCGCCAACTTCTGAGGTTTGTGTTGGTGCTGATGTTCCTGGTGATTGTTTTCAGCGTGGTTTTTCATTTTCTCATGGCGTTGGAGGGGAAGAACCATTCGTGGATCACCGGCTTTTACTGGACCCTCACGGTGATGTCGACGCTCGGCTTTGGGGACATCACGTTTAACACGGATCTGGGGCGGGCCTTTTCCATCGTGGTGCTTCTGTCCGGGATGGTCTTCCTGCTGACATTGCTTCCTTTCACCTTCATCAAGTTCTTCTATGCCCCGTGGATCGAGGCCGAGGCCAGGAAACGGACGCCGCAGGAGCTGCCGCCGGAGACCCGGGGCCATGTGATCATTACGAACCACGATACGGTCACCATGGCCCTGATTGAAAAGCTGACGGCCCACAAAGTCGACTATGTCGTCGTGGTGGAGGATTTCAAGCGCGCTCTGGAACTGTACGATACGGGCGTCCGGGTGGCGGTGGGCAATGTGGACGATCCGGAAACCTACCGGAGGCTGCGCGCCGATCGGGCGGCCCTGATCGTCGCCACCAACCGCGACGAAATCAACACGAATATCACCTTCACCGTTCGGGAGCTGAGCGAGGGGGTTCCCATCATCACCACCGCCGATTCGCCCTATTCGCTGGATATCCTCCAGATGGCGGGCAGCACGAAGGTGTTGCAGATCTATGATATGCTGGGGCGCTCCCTGGCCGCATGGACGGTGGGCGGGGATTGCAAAGCGAACGTTATCGGCCGTTTTGACGAACTGATCATCGCCGAATTTCCGGTGGTGGGCACCCCGCTGGTGGGAAAGACGCTGGTCGAGAGCAAGCTGCGCGAGGAATTCGGGGTGAATGTCGTGGGCATCTGGGAGAGGGGACGCTTCGAAGTTCCCCGGGCCGAGAGCCGGATCGAGCGCACCAGCGTTCTGCTGCTGGCCGGCACCGAGAAAAGTCTGGCGGCCTATGAAGAGGTGTATGCCTTTTACCACATCTGCAATCTGACGGTGGATCCGGTGCTCATCGTCGGAAGCGGCCGGGTAGGGGACACGATTGCCCGAAGGTTCAAGGAGCGGGAAAGTCCCTATCTGGTCATTGAAAAAAATCCGAAGAGGCTGGAGGATGAAAAGCATTATGTGGTCGGGGATGCCGCCGACATCCAAACGCTGCAGAGGGCCTGGATCGAAAAAGCCCCGGCCGCCCTGATTACCACCCACGATGATGCCACAAACATCTATCTGACGAAGTATCTTCGGAGCCTGAGGCCGGACATGCAGATCCTCAGCCGCGCCAACCTGGACCGGAATGTCTCCACGCTTCACCGCGCCGGAGCCGACTTTGTGATGTCCTATGCGTCGCTGGGCGCGAACGCCATCTTCAACTTCCTGAAAAACGAGGACACATGGATGCTTGCCGAGGGGCTCAACATCTTCCACCTGAAGGCGCCGGAAACGCTGGCCGGCAAGAACCTGGCCGACTCGCGGATCAGGGAGATCACGGATTGTTCCGTCGTGGCCGTCAAGGAGAAAGACATTCTGTTCATCAATCCCGATCCGCAGAGGCCGATCAATCCGGATGCCGTGCTGGTCCTGATCGGCAACAACGAAGGGGAACGAAAATTTCTCAAGGTCTTTGCATCCTGAATCCCTGAAACACCGGAAGATACGGCATTCATTTCCTTTTTGGTTCTGTGCCCCCGGGGGTTGCGTTTTTCCCCTTGAGTTCGATCTTTTTCAGCCGGTACTGGACATAGGCATCGCGGATCGCCACATAAGGGTCGATGGCGGCCCCTTGAAGCGCCTCATAGTCGCCGATGCGCAGCGAAGTGGCGTTCACCAGATCACAAACTCTGGCTCCCGCGCCCACATACCAGGGGTTCACGTAAAGGAAGGGGCGCAGGAACGAATCTCCCACCAGCCCCAGCGTGTCGCGCGGACTGGAGGAGCCGAAGATCGGCCAGTTGATATAGAATCCCTGACCGATTCCGTAGGAGCCCAGGGTTTGGCCGAGATCTTCATCCTGCTCGTCCAGGGCGATTTCCTTGTGGGATGCGAGGTCCAGAAAGCCGGCGAAACCGAAAAGGGTGTTGACCAGGAAGCGGCCCAGCTCCTTCTCCGCCCCCGCGAAATTCAGTTGAAGCGCGCAATTGACGAAACGGATCGGGAACCCGAGGTTTTTGAAAAAGTTGTCCACGCCGATTCTCACGGGTTCGGGAACCACCTCGCTGTATCCCTGCGCCACCGGTTTGAGCACCCAGAAATAGAGCTTGTCGTTGAAGTGGTACATGCTTCGGTTGAAGGGTTCCAGCGGATCGGCGATGGAGGCCTTTTTCTCCTCCTGCACATCTTCGAAATCTTCGAAATCGGTGATATCCCCGAATTCGTCGGACGGTTGGGTTTCCGGTGCGATGGACGTCTTCGGCGAAGTCGAAACCGACGGGGCCGCCGGGGCAAGGACGGTCTGCTGTTTGGCGGCAAGAGGCGCCGTTTCCGGCGCCGAAGCGACGGCGGGATCGGGGCTGTGTGCGCATCCCGCGGCAAAAGAAATCAGCAATAGAACCGGGAACCAGTGTGTTTTCATCGGATTCCCGCCCTATTGCTCCTTCACCTTCTCGCGCAGGGTCTCCAACAGGTGTTCGGGCGGGTTTTTGGAGAGGATATCGTTGAACTGCGTACGATAATTTAGAACCAGGCTGACATTCTCGACGACCACGTCATAGACCTTCCAGTGGCCCTCTTTTAGAATCACCCGATAATAGATCGGGATCTCCTTCGATGCGGTCACGATCTTCGTTTGCACCTCGGCCTGGGTCTCCGAAAGGGTGATTTCCTTGTCAAAAATAATTTTCTCGTTGGTGTAGTCAAGGATTTTATCGACGTATGCCTTTTCAAGCACCTGCCGGAAGAGCTTGACGAACTCCTGTCGCTGGGCGGTGTTCAAACGGTTCCAGTTCCGGGACAGGGTGCGTTTCCCGAGTTCGATATCATCGAACAGGTTGTTGTAAATCAGGCGGAGCTTTTCCTTTTTGGCCTCCTTGGCCGATTCGGCCTTGAGCTTCGGGTCCCGCAAAACCTCAAGCCCCTTGTTGACATTGAGCTGAACCGTGTCCAGCGGCGCGCCGGCCCAGGCGGGAGCAAACAGAAACAGCGAAATCAAGACGCTCAAGATGATGACGGTTCTTTTCACGGCAAATTCCTCTCCATTTTAAACAATGCGGCTAATTTTTCTTCACGTCTCCGAAGGCATACTTGCTGACCAGCTCCGCGACGTCCAACGGCGGCTGGGTTTCGGTGATCGTTCCCCCCGGTTTCAAAAGTTCACCGGCGCCTCCCGGGTCGATGCTGATATACATGTCTCCGATAAGCCCTTCGGTCTTGATCGAGGCAATGGCGTCGTCATGGATCCGGATGTCGTTCCTGATGCGAAGCTCCACCAGCGCTTTTTGTTTTTCCTGATCCATCGAGAGTTTCCCCACCCGTCCGACTTCGATGCCCGCGATATAGACCAGGCTTCCGGCTCTCAGCCCCGTGACGGTGGTGAAAGGGGCGTAGAGGGGATAGCTGTTGTCTCCCCACAGTTCGACATGGCCCAGCTTCACCGTCATGTATCCGATGCAGATGAGTCCGATCACCAGAAAAATCCCAACCGTCGTTTCCATGGTGTACTTCTTCATGTCATGACCTCCTCGAGTCGCAGCGGACCCGGGCAATTTCGATTTGTCGGTTTTTAGCCTCATTGACGACCGGGGTGATGTCGGCAGCGGGTTCACCGAGGGCGATACCGGCCAGGACGGCCAATTCGACGCACCCGTTCTCCCGGGCTTGTTCACGACCGACGGCCCGAAGGCCGGTGACGCTCCATTCCTGAAACTCCCTGGCGAAGTTTTCCAGGATGCTTTCCGTTTCCGCCAGGTCCGAATAGGGAAGCGCGGTCACGAATTCGCTCTGCTCCAGGCGGGTGGAGAAACCCCCGATGGCGCCGAAGTGTCTGTCGATATACAATCCCAGGTTCCGGATGATCTCCTGTGCCGCTTCGTATTCCGAGCCTGTCCGGATCGCATCCAGCCCGACCAGCGAAAACAGGACGATACAAAAGGTGGCGCCACGACCTTTCTGAGCCAACTGGGCGTAATGCATCACCTTGAACTGCCGCCGGGAATAGAGACCGGTCAGCTCGACCTGCAACCCTTCGAGGCTGCGGATGACCTCTTCCTTGAACGGGTGGTCGAAATCCTCCAACTCCTCGGGAGAACCCTGGAAGACAATCGATTTCTCGTAGAGGGCCAGAATCCGGTTCGAGATGAAATAGACATCCGGGATTTCGTGGCTGACCATAATCGCGGTGAATCCGAACTTCCGCTGATACTGGGCGATCATGCCCAGGATCGCGTTTTTCCGGACCGGATCCTGTCCGGATGTGGGTTCATCGAACAGGACGATTCGCGGATCGGTCACCAAAGCCCGCGCCAGCGCGACCCGCTTTTGCATGCCTCCCGAAATTTCCGACGGGTATTTGTGGATCGCATCCTCCAGTTCCGTCTGTTCGATTCTGGCCATCACCCGGCGATCGATTTCATTTTTGTCCAGGCGCGTCGTTTCGCGAAGCGGAAGGGCAATGTTGTCGTAGACGTTGATGGAGTCGAAGAGCGCGTTGTCCTGAAACATGTAGCTGATCCGGGAGAGACGGGAGGCTCTCTCTTTTTCGTCCATGTCGTGCAGCGGTTTTCCCTGGAAGAGAATGGTTCCCTCGTCCGGCCGGATCAAACCGATGATGTGCTTGAGGAGCACGCTTTTTCCCGAACCGCTCAGCCCGATGATGGTCGTCACCTGACCTTCGTAGATCTTCAGGTTGATTCGATCCAGGACGGTCCGGGAATCGAAGCGCTTGGTGACATCCCTGAATTCGATCAACGGTTCATCCATATCGTCCTCAGATCAGCAGGGAGGTCACAACGTAGTCGGACACCAGGATCAGAACGCAGGAGAGCACGACGGAAGAGGTCGTCGAAAACCCGACGGCCTTCGCGCCGCGGCTGTCTGAACGCATGTGTGCGAAGTAGCCCTGGTAACAGGAGACCGTGGAGACAATGACGGCAAAAACGATCGCCTTGACGAAGCCGTCGGTGAGATCCTTCATATCCATGCTGGCCTGAACGCGATAGATATAGGTTCCGGCGTTTGCGCCCATCAGCAAAACCCCGGAGACATAGCCGCCGAAGATGCCGATGAGGTCGAACAGGGCGGTCAGCAGAGGGAAACTGACGACCGAAGCGGCGATTCTCGGGCTGATGAGGTAGCGGAGCGGGTTGATGCGCATGGTGTCCAGCGCGTCGATCTGTTCGGAAATCCGCATGATGCCGATCTCGGCGGCCATGGCCGAGCCGGACCTGGCCGCGATCATGATGGCCGTGAGAACCGGTCCCATTTCCCGAACCAGGCTCAGGGCCACCAGAGTGCCGAGGGCCCCCTGCGCGCCGAATTTCACGAGGGCATGGTAGGATTGAAGGCCCAGCACCATCCCGGTGAAGAACCCGACCAGCAGGACGATCATCGAGGACTTGGCGCCGATATAATAGATCTGCTGGACGATTTTCGGAAGCTGTTTGGCTTTGAAAATCTGAAGGAAGGCCAAGCAGAGGAAAATGAACGATGCGCCCATCTGGTTGACCCAGCCGATGACCGTCCTGCCGAGAGCGGCAAACGGCATGGTCAACCATCTGCCGGGTTGCGCTCCCGTTCCGTTTCCCTCCAGATCCCGGATTTTTGAATTCCGCTCCATCGAAGCCCCCACGGTATGCCGTTTTCATATCATCATTGCCGGGGGAATGCCAACATTTCAAGCCTTGGTTTATGGGGAACGGTTTATGATGTCTCCAGTGCGATCCGTAAAACCTCCATCATTTCATCCACGAAGTGAAAGGTGATCTCCTTCTTGACCTTGGCCGGCACCTCCTCCAGGTCCTTCCGGTTCCACTTCGGCAGGATGATGGTCCGGACGCCGGCCCGGTGCGCGGCCAGCACCTTCTCCTTGATTCCCCCTACCGGAAGAACCAGCCCGCGCAGCGTAATCTCGCCGGTCATTGCCAGATCCCTCTTTACCGTTTTGTTGGTCAGCAGCGAGGTCAGCGAGGTGAGCATGGTGACCCCTGCCGACGGCCCGTCCTTCGGGATCGCTCCGGAGGGGACATGGATGTGGATGTCCGTTCCCTCGAAGAAATCCTTTGCGATTCCGAGTTGTTCTGCATTGGTCCGGATGAAGCTCAGCGCCGCGGTGGCCGATTCCTTCATCACATCGCCAAGCTGTCCGGTCAGGGTAAGCCCTCCCTTGCCCTTCATCGATGTGGATTCGACGAAGAGGATGTCCCCGCCGACGGGTGTCCATGCCAGCCCCCGAACGACGCCGGGCTTGGCGGTCCGGACGTCCGCCTCATCGGTCACCCGGACGGGGCCGAGGATGCGGTGGAGATCGCGCACGGCGACCGTGGCCTTTTCGATATCTCCCGCGGCGATCTGGCAGGCCACGCTGCGGCAGACAGAGGCGATCTCCCGTTCGAGGTTCCGAACCCCCGCCTCGCGCGTATAGCCGGTGACGATCCGGGCGATCGCGCTCCTCATGATCCGGATCTGCTCCGGTTTCAGCCCGTTTGCCTCGATCTGCCTCGGAATCAGATAGCGCCGGGCGATCCGGATCTTCTCGTCGAGGGTATAGCCGGGCAGCTCGATCACCTCCAGCCGGTCTCGAAGCGCGGGCGGAATCGTCTCGAGGATGTTGGCCGTCGTGATGAACATCACGTGCGACAGGTCGAACGCAACGTCCAGATAATGGTCCGTGAAGCAGGCGTTCTGTTCGGGATCGAGGACCTCCAGCAATGCCGCCGAGGGATCGCCGCGGAAATCGCTCCCGACCTTGTCGATTTCGTCGAGCATGAAAACGGGATTGTTCGATTCCGCCCGTCTCATCCCCTGGATGATCCGGCCGGGGAGGGCCCCGACGTAGGTTCTCCGGTGGCCGCGGATCTCCGCCTCGTCGCGCACGCCGCCCAGCGAGATGCGGATGAACTTGCGGCCCAGCGCCCGGCCGATGGAGTGCCCGAGCGAGGTCTTGCCCGTCCCCGGGGGTCCGGCGAAACAGAGGATCGGCCCCTTCGAATCGGGTTTCAGCTTGCGGACGGCAAGGTATTCGATGATCCGCCTTTTCGCCTTTTCAAGGCCGTAATGGTCCTCGTCCAGGACACGCCGCGCTTTTTTGATGTCGAGGTTGTCTTCGGTCTTCTCCTTCCAGGGCAGCGAGGTCATCCAATCCAGATAGGTCGCCGCGACCGTGTATTCCGCCGAAGAGGGGTGCATTTTGGAAAGCCGGGAAAGTTCGCGCTCCGCCTCCTTTTTCGCCTCCTCCGGGAGGTTTTTCTTCTCGATCTTCTCCCGGTACTCCTCGATCTCGACCTTATCGTCGTCCGTTTCGCCCAGCTCCTTGCGGATCGCGCCGAGCTGCTGACGAAGGTAATATTCCCGCTGGCTCTTGTCCATGTCGTCCTTGACCTGGCTCTGGATCTTGCTGCCCAATTCCAGGATCTCCACCTGGTGGTTGACCAGCCGCGTGACATGGCGGAGGCGCTCCTTCACGTCGAGCATCTCGATGACCTTCTGCTTCTCTTCGATCGGGGCGTTGATCACGGAGGCGATGATGTCGGCCAGCACGCCGGGATCGGTCACGGTCTTGGCCATCGCGCCGAACTCCTGGGGCAGGAATGGGGAGAGCTTCACGATCCGGTCGAAGAGTCCGACGAGGTTTGCCATCAGCGCCTCGATTTCGAGGTCTCTGATTTCCTTTTCCTCCAGATTTTCCACGCGGGCGACCAGATAGGGCTCTCCCTCCAGCAGTTCGAGAATGCGGAACCGGCCGAGCCCCTGGAGCAGGAGCTGGGTCTTGTTGTCGGCGGTTTTGGCCATCCGAAGGATCACGACACTCGTGCCCACGCTGTAGAAGTCCTCTATTTTGTGCGGTCCCTCCGTCGGTTCCTCGGACTTTTTGAGCATGGCGAGTCCGATCAGGCGGTCTCCGGCCATCGCCTTGTCGATCAGGCTGATTGCCGAAGTTCCCGAGACCTCGAGCGGAAAGAGCATTTTTGGAAAGACGAAGGCGCCGGAGATCGGCAGCACCGGAAGGATGGCCGGAATATCTGCAATCTTCAGTTCTTCAGACGGTTTTTGCGGCATGAACACCTCCAATCAATCGCAAGCAGAATCAACTGCCCTCGATGCGGATTTTATAAACCCGGTCCGGCGGGCGCTTGGTCAGTCGAATCTCCAGGATGCCGTCCCGGTATAGAGCTTTGGCCGTTCCGATCTCCACGGGAACGGGAAGCGCGATGTCCCGCTCGAATCGGCCGCAGGGAATCTCTGCGAGACGATAGCAGCCACGTTCCCCCCGAGCAACGCCTTCCCGGGCGCCCGAGAGTTTGACCGTTCTGGGGCCGACCTCCAGTTGAATCTCCTCCCGTAAAACACCGGCGATATCGGCCAGGATGATCATCTCATCCCCTATTTCATAGATGTCGATCTGAGGCCGCCACCGCTGCCGGGAGAGGGTAAACCGGGGCTGGGCTGCGCGCACCATTTCCTCCACGCTCCGGTGGAATTCGGATTCGACGCCCTCCAGACTGTCCACGAATTTGATCTTGATGTAATCCATATTCGACTCCTGTTGCCCGGAAATGCCGTGAAGACCGCCCTCCGGTTTCGGACCGTCGGGATCGGTCTTCTGTTCCGTGACCGCAAACTCTCCTGATCAAGATATGCACGCAATCCCTAAGCGTCAAGGGAGAGATGCGGATCGGTGTGATGCTTTCCGGGGCAATGTGTTGCAAGACGGGAGATGGCGAACCCGATCCCGATCCGGACTGTCAGTAAGGAGCGACATTCACAATCGGACGATACAGAAAAAGATTCTTCCGGATGAAATTGATCCGCTGTTCCATATCGTCGAGTGAATTGCACACGTAGGTCGTGACCAGCTTCTCCTCTCGCGCAAACTGGATGTGCTCTTTTCCCGCGTAGCAGAAATTGCCCGCATGATACCGGGGATGTCCCGGATTCACTTCCGGGATCGACGTGATCAAAGCCTCCGGATCGGACCAGGGGCCTTCAGGCCTTTCCGCGGATCGGTACAGCATCCGATCCCCCTTGTTGTCCGCGGACAGGTAAACGGCGATCCACCGCTTGCGCCCTTCATGGTATCGGACACTCAGCTCCGAAACGCAGGCATCCAGTACGATTTTAGCCTTCGCCGGATCCAGTCCCTTCCGCCAGGTGTCGTCCTGGGCATAATACTCCATGGCCGTCTCCGGATCGTGAAGCCGGTCCGTCGGGATACGGACCAGGATGTTCCCCAGAACCGCCGGGGCCTCCTCCGAGGGCACGCAGAACGGATAGAAATAGACCATCTTGCCGTAGACGACGGATGTCGCGGCCAGCGCGGCGACACCGGGGGGAACGGCCGCCGACCAATCCAGGTATTCCACCGACCAGTCACCCGGATCCCGGCCATGATAATTCCGGATCATCGCGATTTTGTGTCCGGCGATCCTGAATTTGAACGGACCCTCGATTTTGGGATCCGCCTCGATGACGACCAGCGGAATGTAGAGCCTGTCCTCTGCCTTGAACGGGTCCTGCGGCCACATCCACTCCGGATCGCCGAAAAAGGAGACGAATCGGCCCTGCTTTTTCTTCAGGAAATAGCGGATGTCGAATTCGCCCCCATCGCCGCAGGTCGATATCGCCAGGGTCGTCCCCAGTACGATATCCATATCCACCCTGTCCCGCCTGCCCTCGTGATCGGAGACAAAGGTGTCGCCGAAGAGCCAGAGAGTCCTTCCGTGATCCAGCAATATGGAATAGGCGCCGTCTCCCCCATACCAGCCGTCACGGTCGGGAAATCCGGGGATGCAGTCGGCCCCGCCGGACAGGGTTAGACGACAACACCCACCGAGAAAAAGGAGAACAAAAAGCGCCGGCAGGATCGCCTGCAACACACGATGGTGCAATGATCTCCTCACGGATCGATTCGTTGCGGCGTTCATTGTCCCAGGACGGATTGCGGCTGCGAGCTCACGGGCCAAAGCCCTCCTCAAGCGGAAGGAAGACCACGAAGGAATCTTTTACGCGGATTTTCTGATGATCCTGTGTGTTGACGTCGGTCGATTTCCGATCTCTATATTTCATCCCAGACCGAGGCTTCCTCGGAGGGCACCGGAATGACCAAAACCGGTATTTTCGCCCGATCCATGACCGATCGCGATACGCTTCCCAGGAATGTCTGCTCCAGGAAACCCTTGCCGTGCCTCCCGAGGACCATCAAATTGCAGCCCTCCTGCTCCGCCGCCTTCAGGATTTCCTGTGCAGGATCGCCGTTTTCCACAAGAATCTTGGCGATCCGCTCCATGCAGGCCAGATTCTTTTTTTGGTCCACCCTGTCGCAGAAATTCCGAATGCGGTTTCGGATGACGGTCTCAGCGGCCTCGCGCTGGTCTTGATATAGTTTGTCCGTGCGGGTCCCATAGGCGCTTGCGGGTATGGTCTCGATGACGTGCAGCATGCAAATCTTCGCATCATATTTTTTGGCCATGTCCACCGCGTGATAAAAAGCATAAACGGAATTTTTGCTCAGGTCGGTTGTGTACAGGATCTTTTTAACTTGAGGGATCATCTCTCCATCCTCCATGTTCCTTGTACCGAATCACGGACTCCCGAGGCCTGCCGCGTAAACGCTCCTCTTTGCAAGATTCAATATACGCAGAACGATCCTGGGTGTCAAAGTGATTTTCCCTACGCTATTTTTTCGCGTAGGACTGGCCGGCAAAAACGGCCCGGACGTCGGCGGCGGATCTTGCGTCCCGCAGATGTCCCATGCGGTCGGCCTCCTGCTTCTGCAGAGCCCGGACATTCTTCAGGATCGCCTCCATCTTGTCCGCGGGGAACTTGACTGCCCCGTTTTCGTCCATGTGAATGATTTCACCCGGGCAGACATCCATTCCTCCCACCGAAACGGGGACATTGACGGCATGCACCGCCATTTCGCCGTGCCCGGCGCATACGCCGCTCAACATATACTGGAATTTCATCGGTCGAATCTCGTCAATGTCGCGCGAAGGACCGTTGGAAACGACCCCCAAACAACCCACGGCCTTCATCGCCGCGGTCATGTTGCCGCCCGACAGTCCGACCTTGCCCGCGATGTCAGTCGGAAACTTCTGCTGCAGGACCAGGACGGTCGGTTTCAGGGACGCGTCGAGCGCATCGATGACATCCATGAAGGTGAGCCGCCTGAAACCCGGATCGGGCAAACCATATACACAGGTCACCGCGTAGCCTGCGATCCTTCCAAGCTCGGGGTACATGCAGCGGATCGTCTGGTCCGTGTACCAGTTTTCGGTCCAGGGATTGTAAAGCCCCAGGCAGAGAGGATTCGAGGGATAGGTGGCCACCACGTTGGTGATGGACGGGGTGTCGAAATTCCGGAGCTCCTGCAGCATCTTCTGTTCGTTCCTCTTGGTCATGTCGATCAACCCCCTTGTCATGCCTATGATTTTGTCATTCGTTGAAATGTCATCGCTCTTCCGTTCCGTTGTTTGTGGCCGCCCCGCCCTCGATCGTGCCGAGGAGGGACTTCAGCGAACGCGGCTCCCTTCCCGAAAGAGCCCCGTAATAGAGAGCGTTCGTCATCACCTTTTTGACATACCGGCGCGTTTCCGTAAACGGAATCGATTCGATGTAGATCGCGCCCTCCATCGGTTTCAAATCCCGCCACTTGCGCGCGCGGGCCGGTCCGGCATTGTAAGCGGCGGCGGCAAGCACCGTGTTTTCCTGGAATCCGTCGAGAAGCTGCCTCAGGTAGCAGGAACCGAGCGCAGCATTCACCTCCGGCCGGGTCAAGCGGGACGGATGGAAGCCCTTCATCCCGATTTTCCTTGCGACGAGGCGCGCCGTTTCCGGCATCAACTGCATCAACCCCAAGGCGCCCGCGGAGGACCGGACATCGGCTGTAAAGCGGCTCTCCTGGCGAACCAGCCCGAAGATCAGGGGTTGATCGAGGTTCCGGCGGCGGGCATGCCTGGAGAGCAAATCGCGGTAGGGAAACGGATAGCGCAGCGAAAAATCGTGCTCGCCGACCGTCCGGTCGGCGGTGCTGATGGTCCGGTCCCAAATCTTGTTTCGCCTGGCGACTTCCGCGGCGGCCAGCAGAAGACGGTCGTCCATCGTTCGGACGGCCCACAGCCATTCGGCTGTGGCCTCCGTCCGCAGGCCCAGCCGGTAAAGAGCCAGCGCCCGCCTTAGTCCCTCCCGGCCGGAGACCTCGGCCGTCTCGACCCGGGTCGGCGCCGTCGCCTTGGTTGGGATCTTCAGCGGCATTTCCAGTTCTTCCGCGGCGAGCCTGCCGTAGAAGTGGTGCTCGCCGGCGATCCGTTCAAAAAGCGTCCGTCCCGCCTCCGGATCCCCGAGGGCGAGCAATGAGCGGCCCAGCCAGTAGGTCCAGGCAGGCTGATCTCGTTCCGCCTGCGACATCCGCTCGATGGCGGTTTTGACATCCGGCCAGTTTCCCTGGCGGAGGGCGATCCGTGCTCGCCAGACCAACTGCTCGTCCGCGAACGGATACTCTCCCGCTTTAATGAACCAGTCCACGGCCTCCGGGAGGTGGCGGCGGGCGGCGTGGGTGGCGAATATCGCCCATAGATATTGTTGATCTTCCGGCGGAAAATGTTCCCGAAGCCCGCCGTTCCAGAAACCGACGGCACGCGGAAAATCGATGCGGGCCAAGCCGGCCAGCGCCACGATGGCCGCTTCCCGCTCGGATGCCGTTTTCAGCCGTCCGTCGGCCTTTTCCAGAAACCGGGCCGGCGATCCGGCGGCCACATCGAGTTGCACCGCGGAAGGGGATCGGTCCGCGGGCAGGCGCACGGCAATCTGCCGGGCTTCCGCGATGAGATTGGCCCGGACCAGCAACCGGAAGCGGTCGTGCAGCTCCTGCGGCGTAATCTCGCCGGATTGCAGCATCGCCTCAACCACCGGCAAACAGCCTTCGGGCAGCGGCCGCGGAGATTTCCAGAGGAATTTTATCTCGGACGGCGCGGACGCATCCTGTCGCCGCCACCGTTCCTGAAGCGCATACCCGGATATTTCGGGATCCGTCCTGACGAGAGCGGGAAGCTCCTGCCGGAAAAGATCCCATTGGCCCTTTTTGCCCAGCACGAGAAGCCAATCCCGCCGAAGCTGTTCGGCCAGGACGGCGCCTTCGTTTCGCATCAGAAAATGTCGGATTTCATCGGGGGAGGCATCTTCCAGGCGGATCTTCAGCCGCCAGAATTCGACATAGGGTTCGAGCACATGGCCACGGATCCGGTCCACATAGCCGGCCAGCCGGAATCCGTCGCCGGCCACATAGGCATCGTGCGCGGCCAGCAGAACCCTGTCCTGGGGGGACTTCCCGGCGGCGAAAGCCGTCACCGGCAGGGCTACCAGAATTGCCGCCGCAATGGCCCGCCATAATGCCGCCGAACCTATCCTCATATCGCTTCGATCGTGGACGGCGGTTTCGGGGTGATGTTGTAGGTCACGCTGACGACCTCCGGGATGGCCTTTACGATGCCGTCGGCGATCTTTTCCAGGGTTTCAAAGGGCAGCCTTGTCGGGGTTGCCGTGCGGGCATCCAGGCTGTCCCAGCAGCGGATTTCGATCTGATTTCCGAAAACCCTCTTGCCCTCCTTCATTCCCGTAACGCGGTCCTCGTGAAGAACGGCCAGATACTGGAAGGCGCCCGATCGGGCCAGCCATTTTTCGGCAATGGCGGTCGCCTTCCGGACCATCGCGATCCTGGCCGGGGTCACTTCGCCGATGACCCGGGCTGCGAGAGCGGGGCCCGGGAAGGGAATGCGGTTGAAGGCTTCCTCCGGCAGCCCCAGGGCCTCGCCCAGTTTTCTCACGCCGTCCTTGCGGAACTGGATCAGGGGCTCCAGGATCCTGTACCCGAAGGCTTTCTGGGGATCGATCCCCAACTGTTCAAAGACATTGTGCTGCCGTTTGATGCCCGCCACCGTTTCATCCACGTCGGTGAGGATGGTTCCCTGGAGCAGGTAGCGTGCACCGCTGTTCAGGACGATGTCGCGGAATACCTTTTTATAGAAGGTCTGCGTAATGGCCTCTCGTTTTTCCTCCGGATCGGTGATTTCCCGTAGTGCCGAAAAGAAGGCCTTGCGGGCCGGAACGATCTCGATGTCGATTCCGATCCGCTTGAAGAGGGCCGCGACACGCTGCGGTTCCCCCTGCCGCATGAGGCCGTTGTCGATGAAGCAGGATTTGAGCCGGCTCCCCAGGGCCCTGTGTCCCAGGGCGGTGACGACCGAAGAGTCCACCCCGCCCGACAGCGCGTTGATGGCCATGCCTTTTCCGACCGTCCGTCGCAACTCTTTGACCTTTTCCCGGATCCATTGCTCCGCGTTCAGATCTTTTGCCCGAATCTCGCGAGTTTTCATCAGCCCTTTTTCCCCCTTCCCTCGAAAATCCACGGATCCGTATCGCGGCTCCAGCGGACGAGTTCCTCCGGTCTGAACCACAATGCGACTTCCTTTGCGCCGTTATCCGGGCTGTCCGATGCGTGGGTCAGGTTTCGGCCCACCTCCAGCGCAAAGTCGTGACGGATCGTACCCGGCGCGGCCTCCAGCGGGCGCGTGGCGCCCATGGTCTGGCGGATCGCGGCGACCGCATGGGTGCCCTCCCAGACCATCGCCATCACCGGGGCGGAGGTAATATAGGCAATCAGATCGTCATAAAACGGCTTGCCCTTATGTATCGCGTAGTGCTCTTCGGCCAGCGACCGGCTGACCTTCATGAACTTCGCCCCCGCCAAAAGCAGACCACGCCGCTCCAGGCGAGAGATCACCTCGCCGATCAGGCTGCGCTGCACCCCGTCGGGTTTCACCAGAACCAGAGAACGTTCCATCGATCCCTCCCGAAAAAAAAGATGTCCGCTACGGAAGTGTCGCCGGCGTACAAGCGGGCAAACACCCCGTCAAATTGCGCGGAACAATACGAAGAATTTCCCCCGTATGTCAACAAGTATCTGACGATCATTGGATCTCTTCGAATTGGAACCTCTTGCTTCTGAATAATCTCAAGCAGGCATCCGCCGCCGCCGGGTCGTAAAGCATTCCTGCATGACGCTCGATCTCTTCCAGCGCTTTCTTGACGCCCAAGGCGGGACGATAGGGACGATAGGAGGCCATGGCTTCCACCACATCGGCGACGGACAGAATTCGGGACTCGGGAAGAAGATGGTCTCCGGCCAAACCGTTCGGATACCCGGACCCATCGATCCGTTCATGATGTTCAAGGATCATTCTCGCAATGGGCCAGGGGAATTCTATGTCCTTCAGGATTTCATATCCCGATTGAGGATGGGTTTTGATCAGGCCGAACTCCAGCGTCGTCAATCGATTCGGCTTATTAAGGATTTCGGCGGGAATGGCGATTTTTCCGATGTCATGAATTTTGGCGGCCATATAAAGGCCTTCGATCTGTTCGCCGGAAAGACCCATCTCCGTGGCGATGGCACGCGCAAGATCGGCTGCCCCGCGCTGATGGCCCGCCGTATAGGGATCCCTCGCTTCAACGGTCACAGCCATGGCCTTGACCGTGGCTTGCAAGGATTGACGCAACCGCTGGAAACTTTCCTTCAAATCCTGTTCGGATTTCTTGCGTTCCGTAATATCCCTGGATACCCCGTGAAGCCCGATCGCGACTCCCCGGTCATCCCGGATCCCGCTCAAAATGTTTTCAATCCATCGCGTGGAGCCGTCCTTATGGTAGTATTCCACTTCAAGGGTCACCGTTCTTTCAGGGTCAGCGTTTCCCTGTTTCTCCAGTTCAAATTCCTTTGACAACACATCCAATGCGACAGACAGCGAGTCCGGGGTCAACTGCTCACGGATATCCTGAGACATCCGCTCCTCGGGGGTAAATCCCAACTGTGCCTTAATGGACGGGCTGACATAGAGGGTGCGCAAATTCAAATCCGTAATGAATACGACATCCAACATTTTTTCTGTGAGCAATTTGTATTTTTTTTCGCTATCCCGAAGAGCCCTCTCCGCCTGCTTGCGATCGGTGACGTCCCTCGTAATGTTCAGAATATGGGGAACGCCGTCGAGATCAATGATGGAAGCCGACATCAAGCCATGCCGGATCTCGCCGTTCTTCATTCGGAAATCGGCTTCGAGGTTCGTGACACGTCCGTCCCTTTTCAATCCCTCCAACAGCCTCCTCCGGTCCTGGAGGTTGTGCCAGATATTGCATTCTATGGCGGTTTTTCCGAGGATCTCCCCTTCCGTATATCCCGTGATCCTGGTAAATCCAGGATTGATGGAGACATACAGGCCGTCTTCGAGACGGTTGATGTTCACCGAATCCGGGCTGGTGTAGAAAGCCTTCCGGAATTTGTCCTCGCTCTTCCGGAGCTTTTCCTCCATCAACCTATGATCAGTCAGGTCCTCCGTATGCACGATGATCAAATCCGGCGGGATGAAGACATAATGGACGGATAGAAATTTCCCGGGTGCAAAGTGTTGCGAGACAAGATCCTGCCGGAAGGCGGGATGTTCCGCGGAGCACTGTTTCAATCCCTCAAGGGCCTGTGGTTGATCTTGGTAGAGTTCTTTGGCGCTTTTACCCAGAAAATCGCGCACCTTTCCGGCGGTGATCCGGTCCGCGGCAGGGTTGTAATCGGCAAGAAAAAAGTCGTCTCCCCGTTTCTGCCATGTGAAGGTGGGGATGGGACTTTTCCGATAGAGCGTATTTAATCGCTGCTCGCTTTCTCGCAGCGTGCCTTCCATTTTCTTCCTCTCGGTCTCCGATTTTTCCAGATTTCCGATTTTCCGTCTCAGAGATGCCAGGTCTTCGATCAAAGCCTGTGTGGTCTTCGATAAATCCTTCATGATGATGTTCCTAAATGCGCGGACGTGATGACACGAGCCAAAGACACATCCAAATGTGTCTTCCCGGTGTCTTGGCTTTTAGTAAGAATGAGGCATGTCCGTGATGTTGTCAAATGAAAAGAGGTCAAATGAAAAGCTGTCCGATCGCGGAACAATGCCCCCTGAAAACAATATCCGTTCCTTCATTAACAATTGCACATTACGGGAAAAGATAAACCGACTTCTCAGGCTTGATCTGTTTGGGCATGACCAGGTGCGAGCATTGGACGGACGAGCTCTTTTTTAGGTTCATCCAGGTGATGCGTTCTTTTGATTTTGCGAAATAGATCTCGCCAACCCTCGCTTTCATCTACCTACAAGTCCTTGATCCAAGGCGACAGCGCAAGACATAGCTTCCCGTTCATAATCCACATCAAAAGGCAGGGCCGTTCCTGATATTGCTAATCATATAACCATAGCATGAATCTTGACCGACTTCCTGGGAGCTTAAATTACAGAGCCAGCACCTGATTTATTTCAGGCATCTCGCTCGTACGCGTCTGAGGGGATGCAGAAGGAGTCCAGGGAGAAAAGAGGTCCGTGTAAGTTCCAAGCAACTGATAGGATGCATAGGAAAACGGCAAACCCTCCGAAAAGAGGGCTTCCGGTGAATTGCATACGTGGAAATGGAGATGAGGACAGTCCGAATTGCCGCTGTTTCCCAGACTACCGATAACCTGGCCCGGCGTCACCCGTTGGTTGGCCGCGACACTCACAGTTCCCGGTTTCAAATGGCAGTAAGCCCCGTATCGGCCGTCGTCGAATTCTATGACGACGCTGTTTCCGAACGCATTCTGACTCGTCATGGGTACAGGACGGTCCGTGCCCGGAGGGCCTTCCGGCAGGCCGTCCAACGCATTCCTGACGGTCCCAGCCGCCACGGCAAGAACCTCTGCGCCATAGCAGTAGAAATCCTCATTCGTTTCTCCCTCGTTACTGTATAATCGCATGTTCGAGGGGTCGATCTTCATCCAGTCTGTAGCGAATCGCTGCGAAATAGAAATCTTGAAAGGACCATCCTCCATTTGCATAATCGTAATCGATTTACGATGGTGGGTATCAAGGTTCGAGGGTCCGAAGTTCGCAAACCAACCCCAGCCCTTGACGGGCGGACTGATGAGTGTGGCCTCTGTCGATATGGAAGCGGTACCCCCTGAGATCACTGCGCCGTTGGAAAAAAAGACGCGATGGTAGAGAGCGGCGGGAATCGGAGCTGATACATCTATCGATGGCCACGCAAGCAGGACCGCATAATCCCCACCCTTGAAGATCGCTTCTTCCGCTGAAAAAGGTACCACCTTGCTAAAAAGGCACTGCGCCAGTTCCGCACCCTCGTAGGTCTTTATCTCGGTCCCTGTCGGCCCGTCTCTCAGGATCTGGATGCCTGTGATGGTAAGGCCCAGAGAGAGCACCCGGCCGATGTAAAGCTCGTAGCCGAACACGATATGTTCCCCCTGCTTCACCGCTCTGGGCGGAAAAGGAACCCAGGGAACAACACCAACCTGTTCCGGAGTATCCGCTGAAGAGCGACCACAGCCACTCACAATTAGAGGGGCCAATCCGGCCCCTACAGCTGTTTTCAACATCTCTCTTCTCGTTAATCGTGTCACGCTATCCCCTGAAATGACAAAAAGAGCCTCGTTGATATAGTGATTTTTAATCCAAAAGGATTGTAAACTCGAAATATTCGCCTTGGCTCTTGAGAAAAACGGGGTCTTCTCAGCCAGTCCATACTTCCTTCCATCACGATCCGACGGAAAGGAACATGCTCAACGGCCATTCAGATGACAGCGGCATTCAGATGCCCGTTTATCCACTTTTTATCTACCGACGTTCCAATCGGCAGGAATCTAGGCCCCATTGCACCACCTCGACATTAACGTTCCAGCAGCATGGTATGGACTCGTCACTATAGCAGTGAATCTTATTCAGATTAAATTCTGAAGTAAGCGAAAAATACTTCCCCTCAATTTCGGCGGGACAAATGCCTCCCGGCATTTGGCAGATCCCTGTGGCTCCGGAATTTACCGATACGCTGCAATCTTGCGACTTCCAGAACAAATGAGATCCCAAAACAAAGATTGTGACATTCTTGTTGCAGGAGTTCGTGATATTCACCTGCCAGGCTCCGGCGAACGAAACAAATGTAAGCACAAAAACGACAATGACAGTGACCAAGAGCAATCTTTTCATGGGCATCTCCTCCTTTCGCACATGGTTATGA
>JAEAMF010000647.1_pt1 | contig 37844 bp, 32 predicted proteins | sample 8958721 | NCBI WGS metagenome assembly JAEAMF01 (sample SAMN16933255, study PRJNA681124) | bioreactor sludge metagenome | isolation source: anaerobic bioreactor treating anionic surfactant - SDBS | place: India: Bengaluru | collected 2019-02-28 | reverse complement strand
TGCAGTTCCTAAACACGTGCTGCGTCCGACGCAGTTTCTAGTCCACGAAGGAGAAATTCCTCGAACCCCGGTCAGTTGTACGTTTCTGACAATCTCGCGCGCACCATACCTGCACGGTGACGTCCGGCTATCAGTCTATGCCCCTCAGCTTCGTGGGTTTCGTGCCTTGGAACTGCGAGGACGCAGCACGTGGCTTTTCTATATCGGTTCTTGGGCCATCGCTTGTCCTTGACCCCGGCGCGCGCTTTGTCCATACTGCTGCTGTGAGACCGACCCGGCCCAGTCCCAATCCGGCGTGGCGATGGTTCGTGATCATTGCCGCGGTCGGTTTCGTCGCCCGGCTGGTCTACCTGTTGCAGGCGCGGGCCAGTGACCCGCTGTTCTTCACGCCGCAGATGGACGCCGAGTACCACCACCGCTGGGCGCTGGCCATTGCCTCGGGCACCGAGTTCATCAAGGACGCTTTCTTCCGCGCGCCGCTGTACCCGTATTTCCTCGGACTGCTCTACAAGCTCGGGCTCGACCTGTTCGGGGTGAGGGTGGTGCAGGCGCTCCTGGGCAGCGCAAGCTGCGGGCTGACGTACGTGCTGGCCCGGAGAATGGTCGGAACGGCGGCCGAAGTCAGAAGTCAGAAGTCAGAAGCCAGGATGCAGAAGTCCGGGCACGGCGGCGAGACGGTGGCGCGCGCCGCAGGGCTGGTGATGGCGGCGTATCCTTTGGCCATCTACTTCGATGGTGAGCTGCTGATACCGTGCCTGGTTGTGTTCCTTGTCCTGCTCGGCTTGGTGCTGCTCTATCGTGCGCTCGATTCCGACCGGCAGTGGTGGCTGCCGGGCCTGGCATTGGGCCTGGCGGCCATCGCCCGGCCCAACGTGCTGGCCTTTGTTGCGGTGCTGGCAGTCTGGCTGTTTCTCCGGTTCCGTCGTGAGTCGTGGCCGAAGCTGGGCTGGCTCGTGGGTGCGGTTGCCGTGGTCATCGCGCCGGTTGCGGTCCGTAACTGCATCGTGTCGCGTACCTTCGTGCCGATCGCCTGGCAGGCAGGCACCAACTTCTACATCGGCAACAACATTGAGTCGGACGGGGTGACCGCGGTGGTGCCGGGCACGCGCGCGAGCTGGTGGGGCGGGTACAATGACGTGAAGGCGACAGCCGAACGCGCACTCGGTCGCGAACTCAAAGGCGTCGAGGTCGACCGGTTCTGGATGAGGAAAGGCTTTGAGTTCTGGCGGCAACAGCCGCTGCGCGCGCTGGGCCTGACCGCGCGCAAGTTCTACCTGTTGCTCTCCGGCTACGAAGTGTCGAACAACCGCAACATCTACTACTACAAGCGTTTCTCATTCCTGAACCTGCTGATATTCCAGAAGCGGCTCCTCAGGTTTCCATTCGGCCTGCTGTTCCCGCTGGCACTGGCCGGGATGTGGCTCGGCCGCAAACAGGCCGGGCGCTGGGCCCCAGTCTACCTGTTCATGATTGCTTTCGGCCTGTCGTTCGTTGCTTTCTTCATCACTGCGCGCTACCGGATGCCGCTGGTGCCGTTGCTCACCATATTTGCGGCCTGGGGCGTCAGCCGATTCCGTGTGGCGGTGAGGCGCGAGCGGGTCACGAGCGCCGTTGTATTCGGGGCGTCGTACCTGCTGCTCAATGCCGGGTTCTTTGGCGCGGGCAGCGCCGGGCTGCTCGGACCGGGTCGGGTCGAGGATGCTGCCCAGACGCGGTTCAGCGCCGCGATGGCGTTCTACCAGCAGGGCAGGGTTCCAGATGCACTGAGCGAGGTCCGGGCGGCGCTTGCCAGCGATTCGGCGGACAACGTACTGATACTTGAGTCCAGCATCTACCTGGACCAGGGTGACTTTGCGCGGGCCCGGCTGGCGGCACTGGCGGCAATCCGGGCGGCGCCGGGGTCGGCCGAGCCCTACGGCCAGATGGGCAACGTCTACGGGGCGATGCAGCAGTTTGACTCGGCGCAAGCCTGTTTTGAGAAGGTGGTCGAACTTGACCCATACTCGGTGTCGTCGTGGACCAACCTGGGCAACGTGGCGCTGGCGCGCGGCGACCTAGGTCTTGCCCGGCAGCGGTTCGAGCAGGCGCTGGCGATCGACCCGACGTTCGGGCTGGCGTTGTTCAACCTGGGGTTCGTGGAGTACAGGCAGGGCCAGGTTGAGCAGGCACGTGCCCGCTGGCGGAAAGTGCTGGAACTCGACCCGACTAATGACCGGGCGCGCCAGGCACTCGATCAACTCAGGTAACAGGAGCGCGGGCACACGGCGGCGCGCCGCGGCGGACGCTGATTGACCGCCGTTCTCGTCAGGCTAGAATTAGCAGTCTTCCGGGAGTAGCCCGGCCGAGGTTCTAACTGAAACGAAAGTCAAGACAAGCTACTTTGCGACCGGCCCATCACCGGTGCCCGGTCTCGATAGCACAGGAGGTCTGGTGATCCGTTTCCTCATCATCATCGCGAGCGTCATTGCCCTGGTTCCTGCCGCCGAACCGGTGCTGGTGCAGTCTGACCGGCAGCAGGCAACGTTCGTCCTCGAATCGGTCGAGCCGGCAATCGGCTCGGTGGCCACGGCGGCCGGCAGTTTCGCGACCGTCACGCTGGACCGGGCCGGTGTAGACGGTGTGCCTGGCGCGCCCCAGCTGCCGGTCTACCGTCGGCTCATCGAGGTGCCGTACGGTGCCAGGCTGTCCGTTGAGACGACAACCGGCGTTGTTGTCGAGCGGGCGCTCGGGCAGCCGCTGTACCCGGCGCAGCCGTCCGTGCCCAAGAGCGGTCCGGCCCCGGCCTTTGCCTATGATGCGAAGAGCTACCGCGAGCCGGGTCCTGAGATCGGCGCGACGGTATCCGAGGCCGGCATCGTCCGCGGTCACCGGCTGGCCCTGGTGGAGATTCGGCCGGCGAGTTACGCCGCACAGGCTAACGTGCTGCGTTACTGCCCGGACATGCGCGTCACGGTCCGTTTTGCCGGTGCGGACTGGAATCGCACGCGCGCCAGCCGGCAGCGCTACGATTCGCCGGCGTTCCGTGGCCGGCTCAAGGGAGTGGCTGCCAACTACCCGGCTTTGAACGATGACCCGCCGCCGGACCTGCCGGTTGGTTACCTGATCATCGTGCCGGACGCCTGGCAGGCCAGTGTCCAGCCGCTGGCCGACTGGCGTCGCCGCCGGGGCCTCTCGGTATCCGTGTGCAACCTGACACAGGTCGGCGGCGGTCAGGCCAACACGGTCAGGAACTTCCTGCAGGATGCCTATGACAACTGGCCGATTCCTCCCAGCTACGTGCTGCTCGTTGGCGACGTTGACAAGATCGGCTGTTTCACCGGGCAGGGTACGGGCAGTCCGCCGACCGACCTCAACTACTCGATGCTCGAGGGTTCGGACTACCTGCCGGATATCGACCTGAGCCGTGCGTCGGTTGCGTCCGCGGCCCAACTGGACTCGCTGGTCGCCAAGATTGTCAGTTACGAGCAGGTGGCGGGCTCCGGCGGTACCGAATGGCTGAAGAAGGCTTACTTCATCGCTTCGTCCGACGGCGGCAACCACCAGACGGCCGAGGGCACGCACCGGTATGTGATGGCCAAGCTCAGGTCCAAGGGCACGGTGTGCGATTCCATCTGGCTGTACTCGGGCCAGGGCACGCCCATCACCACCGCCATCAACGGCGGCCGGTCCTGGGTTACCTACTCGGGCCACGGCGACTACGACTGCTGGGCCGACCCTAACTTCGACCTGTCGGACGTGCACGCGCTCGCCAACACCGACATGGTTCCTTACGTCCAGACCTTCGCCTGCCTGTCGGGCGACTTCTCCTCGTCGAGCTACCCGGAGTGTTTCTCCGAAGCGTGGATACGCAATGGCAAGCGGGGCGCCATCGCCCATATGGCCTCTTCGGTGACGTCGTACTGGACCGAGGATGACACGCTCGAGCGCCGGGTGTTCGACTGCATGTTCGATTCGTCGTTCCGCTGGATAATGGGCGGCTACAACCGCGCGAAGCTCATCTACTTCGCCCAGATGGGCAACACCGGCATGACCCGCCGGTACCTCGAGATGTACAACCTGATGGGCGACGGCGCGGTGGATGTCTACGGCCTTGAGCCCAGGGAGCTTCTGGTCCAGTACCCGCCGGTCATACCGCTGGGCGCGTATCCTCTGAACGTCACCGTCACTGCCGGCGGCAACCCGGTCAAGGACGCGCTGGTCTGCGCCGCGGGCAAGAACGACACGACGGTGCTGGTCGCGGGCTACACCGACGCCGCGGGCGAGGTGACGCTTGACCTGTTGACAGTCGCGCCCGACTCCGTCTACCTGACCGTCACTGGTCACGACCTCGAGCCGCACCTGGGCGCGTTGCTCGCACTCCCGTCAAGCGGGCCCTACGTGATGTACCTGCGCCACACGGTGGACGACTCGGCCGGCGGCAACAACGACCATATCATCAACCCGGGCGAGGCCATCAACCTGCCGGTGTGGGTGAAGAACTGGGGCAGTGCCCAGGCTCAGAACGTCCGCACCTGGCTGCGCACCGCTGACCCGAGCATCACCTTGCTCGACACGCTCAAGAGCTTCGGCAATATCGGGGCCGGCGATTCGGCTTACACCGGCGAGGACGGTTTCGGGTTCTCGGTCGCCGCAGGCTGCACCAATGGCTACGCGCTCAAGTTCACCTTGACGACGCGCGATGCCAATGATTCGGTGTGGACCACGCCCTTGAGCCTGGCGGTCGGCGCGCCGGTGCTCGACTACTCGGGCTGGCGGGCCGATGATCCGCCGCCGGGTGGCAACCGTAACGGCATGATCGAGCCGGGCGAGAACGGCGAGCTCATCGTCACCCTGCGTAACACCGGGATGGGGCACGCCTACGGCGTCAGCGCGACGCTGCGTTCCGGCGACGCGCGGCTGTCGGTGCTCGATTCGCTGGGTGGGTTCGGTACGATCCTCTACAACGACGGGGACCGGTTCCGGGTCACGGCCAACAGTTCGATACCGCGCGAGACCCAGGTGCCGTGCACGCTGCTCATAGCGGTCGGCGCGACGGTCACGCGCCGCGATTTCGTGCTGCCCATCGGTCTCGTGCGGGCGGTGGACCCGATACCGGACGGACCGCGCACGCCAGCGCGGTACTACGCCTATGACTCGGCGGACACGCTCTACACCGAGGCGCCGGATTTCGACTGGATCGAGATCTCGGGCGTCGGGACCCGGCTGACCCTGGGTGACGACCAGACCGTGACTCAGAACCTGCCATCCACTTTCGGGCCGTGGAAGTTCTACGGCCAGCGCTTCAGCCAGGTGTCGATCTGCTCCAACGGCTGGATTTCGCCCGGCGCGACCAGCTACACCTACTGGACCAACTACGAACTGCCATACCCGAGCGCGCCGCCGATGGTGGCGATGAACTGGGACGACTACGACCCGCGCGACGGCGGCGGCGTCTGGTACTGCCACGATACAACCCGGCACTGCTTCATCGTCGAGTTCGACAGCGTCCACTACGTGTCGCCTTCTGAGCAGTGGGACAAGTTCCAAGTTCTGCTCTACGACACCACGCTGGCCGCGCCGACCGGCGACAACGTGGCGGTGTGCCAGTACCAAACCGCCAACAGCTATTCATCGACGACGGCGGGCATCCAGGACCCGACCAAGGCCATTGCCATCCAGTGCCTGTACAATGGAACCTACCACCGGGGCGCGTCGCCGATCACCGCCGGTTCGGCCATCAAGTACACCACGGTGCCACCGGAAGTCGGCATCAGCGAGCCGGGCGCGGAACGAACCGCCGGCCGGCTGGTGCTCTGGTCCGCGGCGCCCAACCCGTTCCGGCGGGCCACGCAACTTGCCTTCAGCCTGCCGAAGGCCGGCAGTGCGGCGCTGTCGGTATACGACCCGTCCGGCCGCCGCGTCACGGAACTCGTGCGCGGCACGCTGGGAGCGGGTGTGCATCGTGTTGCTTGGGATGGCACGGACCGAGATGGGAGAACGCTCGGCTACGGCGTGTACCTTGGTCGGCTCGAGACTGACTGGGGCACGACGCCGCAGAAACTCGTCCTCGCCCGCTAGGGACGTTGTCCGGTTCCGCCGCGGCCGGCCTTCCTGCCGCGGCGGACGCTGTCTCGCGATGGCTGTGCGGTTCTCCGGCTGCGCGCTACTCCTCCGCCCTCGTCCGCTTGACTTTCCGTTTCCTTTCCGCTAGGTTACCTCGTCGATTCACAATTCAACGGAGGTAACCATGCCTGACATCAAGAAAGTCGGAGTCATCGGCGCGGGCACGATGGGCAACGGGATTGCCCAGGTGTTCGCGATGGCCGGGTTCGACGTGGTGATGGTGGACGTCGAGCAGAAGTTCGTGGACAAAGGCCTGGCGGTGATCAAGAAGTCGCTGGGCAAGCTGGTCGAGAAGGGCAAGCTGGCCCAGGACGCGGCCAGCGCGGTCCAGGCCCGGGTTGCGTCCGCACTCGCGCCCGAGGCATGCAAGGACTGCGACCTGGTGATCGAGGCCGCGGTCGAGGAGTTGGGTATCAAGAAACAGCTCTTCGCCAAGCTCGACAAGGTCTGCCCGCCCCACGCGCTGCTCGCCACCAACACCTCGACCATTTCGGTTACCGAGATTGCGGCCGCGACCGGTCGGCCGGGCAAGGTCGCGGGCATGCACTTCATGAACCCGGTGCCGCTGATGCAGCTTGTTGAAGTCGTCCGGGGGCTGGCCAGTTCATCCGAAACGATACAGGTGATCGTCGAGCTGTCGAAGAAGCTCGGCAAGACCCCGGTGGTGGTCAACGATTCGCCCGGCTTTGTCTCCAACCGCGTGCTGTTGCCGATGATCAACGAGGCGGTCTTCGCGCTTGAAGAGGGTGTGGGGGACAAGGAAGCGATTGACGCAGTGATGAAACTCGGGATGAATCACCCGATCGGCCCGCTGGCGCTGGCCGATCTCATCGGGCTGGACGTCTGCCTCGCCATTCTCAATGTCCTGCACCGCGACCTGGGCGACCCCAAATACCGCGCCTGCCCGCTGCTCAAGCGGATGGTCGCTGCCGGGTACCTCGGCCGCAAGGCCGGCCGCGGTTTCTACGACTACTCCCAGAAGTAGCGTCTGATTCCCTCATTCCAGCGGGCAGGTCCTCCTGCCCGCTGTTCGTTGTCCCGTCTGCTCTTCCCGCTCTGCGATTCTGCTCCTGCAATCCATCTTCCGGCTTTGGACTTCGTCTGAGGTCCGCTTCTCTGTGCTTCGGCTTCTGTTGCCTGGTCAGCTAGCTGTTCGGATACCCATTTGTCAAGGCCCGCAACCCAGGAACGGACGTAGAGATTCCATGAAGCCTTGGGCATCCGTCCCTGCTTCCGGATTCCGGCCGCGAGCAAGAACCAGCGCTTGCAGTGCGGCTTGAGTCCGCCCGTCCGGCTGCGAGCACGAACTCCAGGTTCTTCACCGCCTCATCGAACTTGCCGAGAAAGTCCGGCACGTGGGTGCCGTGGGTGCCGTGGAAGAACCGAACGTCCGGGTCTGTCGGAGTGAGCGCGGCCGCGAGACCGGCGATTGCTTCACGCATCCCCGGTGCGGCAGGTTTGACCGCTGAAGGGCCGAGGCTAGACTCAGGCGATGGGACAGAAGTAGCGGTGAAGAACCGTACCCCGGAATTCGCCAAGATCGCCTTCGTCGGCAACTACGTGCCGCGGCGCTGCGGCATCGCGACCTTCACCACCGACATCTGCGAGTCGGTAGCCCGCGAAGTGCCCGAGGTAACCTGCCTGGCCGCGGCGATGAACGACACGCCCGACGGCTACCCCTACCCGGAGCGCGTCGCCTTCGAGGTGGCGCAGAACGACCTCGAGCAGTACCGCCAGCTCGCCGACTTCCTGAACATCACCCGCGTCGACCTGGTCTGCGTCCAGCACGAGTACGGCATATTCGGCGGCCCGGCCGGGAGCCACCTGCTGCTCGCGCTGCGGCGGCTGCGCATGCCGGTCGTCACTACGCTCCACACCGTGCTCAAGGAACCGACCGACCAGCAGCGCGCGGTCCTCGTCGAGCTCAGCCGTCTCTCCAACCGACTGGTGGTGATGAGCGAGCTTTCCGCCGGGTTCCTGACCGGCATCTACGGCGTCCCGGCGGAGAAGGTCGACATCATCCACCACGGCATCCCCGACATGCCGTTCGTAGACCCCAACTACTACAAGGACCTGTTCGGCGTCGAGGGCCGCCGGGTGATGCTCACCTTCGGCCTGCTTTCGCCCAACAAGGGAATTGAGAGCGTCATCCAGGCCCTGCCCGCCATCGTCCGGGAGTTCCCGGACGTCGTCTACCTGGTGCTCGGCGTCACTCACCCGCACGTCAAGCGCGAGAAGGGCGAGGAGTACCGCATCGGGCTGCAGCGCCTCGGCCGCGACCTCGGGGTCGCCGACCACGTTGTCTTCCACAACCGGTTCGTGGACATCGACGAGCTCTGTCGCTTCCTGGGCGCGGCCGACCTCTACGTCACGCCCTATCTCAACGCGGCCCAGGCCGTGTCCGGCACGCTGGCCTATGCGCTCGGCACTGGCAAGGCGGTGGTCTCGACGCCCTACTGGTACGCCGACGAACTGCTGGGTGAAGGCCGCGGCCGGGTCGTGCCGTTCTCGGACCCCGCGGCGCTGGCCGCGAGCGCCGTCGAACTGTTCGCCAACGAGGCCGAGCGCCACGCGATGCGCAAGCGCGCCTACACATTCGGCCGCCAGATGATCTGGAAGGAGGTCGCGCGCCGCTACCTTGAAGCTTTCCAGCGGGCGGCCCGCGAGCGCCAGCGCCCGGCGGCCGCGGCCGGCCGCGCGCGCGAAGCCGCCGCACGCGCCATGGACCTGCCCGAGCTGAGTTTCAGCCACCTGGCCACCCTGACCGACGACACCGGCGTCATCCAGCACGCCCGCAACACCGTGCCCAACCTCCAGGAAGGCTACACCACCGACGACAACAGCCGGGCGCTGATCGTGGCGCTGCGCGCCTGGCAGACCGAGCACGACACCGCGGCCCTGCGCCGACTCGCGCTCCGCTGCCTCGCCTTCGTCGACTACGCCTTCAACCGCGAAACCCGCCGGTTCCGGAATTTCATGGCCTACGACCGGCGCTGGCTCGAGCCCGCCGGGTCCGAGGACGCCCACGGCCGCGCTCTCTGGAGCCTGGGCTCGGCGGTCGGCTCGAACGCCGACGAGGCCATCGCCGCGCGGGCGACGAACCTGTTCGACGAGGCGCTGCCCGCGGTCGAAATATTCTCCAGCCCCCGCGCCTGGGCCTACGCGCTGCTCGGCGTGTCCTCGTACATTAAACGCTTTCCCGGCGCGAGCACGGCCCGCCGGTTCCGCGATGCGATGGCCCAGCGTCTGCTCGCGCAGTACCGCGGCAACGCCACGCCGGACTGGCGTTGGTTCGAACAGTCGCTCGCCTACGCCAACGCCCGGCTCAGCCAGGCGCTCATCCGCGCCGGCAGCGAACTGGCGAACGGAGAGATGGTCAAGGCCGGGCTCGAATCGCTCGAGTGGCTGGTGCGGGTGCAGACCGCGGCCGCCGGCCACTTCGCCCCGGTTCCCAACACCGGCTGGCATCTCACCGGGCCGCGGCCGCGCTTCGACCAGCAGCCGATCGAGGCCCAGTGCACGGTTGAGGCCTGTTTTCGCGCCTGGCGTGTGACCGGCGAGCGCGCCTGGCGCGAGCGGATGCGCCTCGCCTTCGAGTGGTTCCTCGGCCGCAACGACCTCGGCCGGCCGCTTTACGATTACGCCACAGGCGGATGCCACGACGGGCTCCACATCGAGGGCGTCAACGCCAACGAAGGCGCCGAATCCACCCTCGCCTTTCTGGGCGCGCTGCTGACCATGCGCCATGCCGAAACCGTCGGCGGCGAGGAAGACCAGTGAACCCGCACGACCTGCTTTTCCGCCGCCACGAGGGCAACCCGATACTCACTGCCGCGCAATGGCCCCACACCGTCAACGCCGTGTTCAACCCGGGCGCGGTCCGGCTGCCCGATGGCACCACGCTCCTGCTCTGCCGGGTCGAAGACCGCCGCGGCATCTCCTGCCTCTGGGCCGCCCGTTCTGTCGACGGCATCTCGGGCTGGCAGGTCGACCCGGAACCGGCCTTGCTTCCCCGGCCGCAGGAGCACCCCGAGGAAACCTGGGGCGTCGAGGACCCGCGGGTCGTTTGGCTCGAGGAACTCGGGCGCTACGCCATCACCTACACCGCCTACTCGCAGACCGGGCCGGCGGTATCGCTCGTCCTGACCGCCGACTTCCGCAGCTACGAGCGGGTCGGCGTGGTGATGCCGCCGGAGGACAAGGACGCCGCCCTCCTGCCGCGCCGTTACGGCGGGCGCTGGCTGATGCTGCACCGGCCGCACACCGGGCTCGGCACCGACATCTGGCTCGCCGAATCGCCCGACCTCGTCCACTGGGGCCGGCACCGGCTCCTGCTCGCGGCCCGGCGCGGCGCCTGGTGGGATGCCAACAAGATCGGGCTCGGCCCGCCGCTCATCGAGACCGGCCGCGGTTGGCTGATGCTTTACCATGGTGTCCGGACGACCGCCGCCGGCTGCCTGTACCGGCTTGGGGCGGCGCTGCTCGACTCAGAAGACCCGGGCCGCGTCCTGCTACGCGGCGACGAATGGGTCATGGGCCCGCGCGAGAACTACGAGCGCCAGGGTGACGTCGGCGATGTCGTCTTCCCCTGCGGCTACGTCCTCGGCCCGGACTCCGACAGTCTCATCATCTACTACGGCGCGGCCGACACCTGCATCGGCCTCGCTACCGCCCGCATCTCCGAACTCCTCGCCTGGCTTGACACCCACTCTTCCGAGCCCGAACGGTCCTAGGTCTGACTGCCGCTCCGCAGCCCCGTCCGCCGATCCACAACTCCTGGTTCTTCTCTGTCCGTGAGTTCAGAATCCGCAATCCAGAATCGAGAATCGCCTCAGCCGTTGGCTGTCCGTGGCTAGCGGACTTCCCGCACACGCTTAAGCCCGAATGCATTTGACGGCTGTCTGCCGGTCGCGTACAATCGGAACGAGGAGAACCCGTGAGACTACTTTCAACTGCCGCGCTGGCGCTCGGGAGCGCCGTTCTGCTCGTCGCGCCCGCATCGGCCAGGAGCCTTGCCGACTCGGCCGATGCCGCGGCCCGGGTCGGTGATCACAGCGAAGCGGTCGAGCTGTACTCCAAAGCGCTCGGCGAGAGCCCGGATTCATATCGGCTGCTCGTGGCCCGGGCGATATCCTGCAACTGGCTCAACCGCTTTGACGCGGCGCTGGCGGATGTCGGGCGGGCCGTCGCGCTCGACTCCACGAAGGAGAGCGTCTGGCAGATAGCGGGCGCGGCCCACCTGGGCCGGGCCGAAGAATGGCGGATGATGGAGAAGATGTCCGCCGACATCGACGGCATGGATACCGTGAGCCTGTCCCTGCCGGACAGCACCCGCGCCGAGTTCTTCCTGGCGGTGGAAGAGTTGTCCCGCGGCGAAGACCGGAACTGCGGCGCGCGCATCCAGCGCGCCCGGGCTTGGGTCGTGCTGGGCGAGTATGACAAGGCGATTGCAGACTACACTGCGGCAATCGATTGCCTGCTGAGCACAGTCCCCGGGCTGGCCGTTGAGCACTACCTCAACCGGGCCGGGGTCTACCTCCTGAAGGGTGACTTCGAGTCTGCCATTGCGGACTACACCGGGGCAATCAAGGTCTCCGGTGTCTCCCGGGCTCCGGGTCTGTACCGACAGCGCGGCCGCGCCCGTCTCGCGGCGGGCAAGTATGCCGAGGCGGTGAAAGACTTCACCTACTACATCTCCGAGGCCGTTCTCTACTCGAATGACGGGTATGATGCGCGGGGCGAGGCGTATCTGGCGCTCGGCGACACGGCCAAGGCGATAGCGGACTGGAAGTACGCGCACAAGCAGCAGAGTCGGTTTCCGTCGTCTCCGGCCGGCCGCAGGCTCCTGAAACTCGATTGACCCAATCGGTTCTCGTCCTCGTCATCCCCGCCTTGGCGCTCTCCGTCCGTCCGCCTCTCTTCGCCACTTCTAATATCCTACAGCACTCATCCGCCATCCTTCTCTTCCAGTCCGCCATTCTGCCTTCTGCATTCTGACTTCGTCCGTTTCTACTCTTGCCTTCTTCCTTCGCCCTCCTGTCCTCACGCCTCTCGGTCCTCTTCGCGCGGCCTTTCTCCCGTGCCGCTACCTCTTCTGCATCTTCACCCGCATCCTCGCCTCCAACTCGACCTCCATCCCTGCATCCATCCTCACCTCCATCCTGCGTCCTGTCTCCGCTCCTGTCGGGACAGCCATCACCGGTCCTTTCTCCGGTCATATCGGTTCACGTTGCGGCCCAGCTTTACCCGCTCCTGTCCCTGCTCTCATCCCCGGCTCTCTACCGGCTCCCATCCCTGGCTCTTGCTCTGGCCCTGTCCTGGGCTGTTACGCAGGTCACTACGGGGGAGGCCGGGGACCCCAAAACGCAGGATTCAGGATTAGAGATTGAAGATGAAGGAGTTACAGCGTTTTCCCGGCTTGCGGCCGCAATCGTAATTAGTATTATGGGCCATGGGCATCAGGCATCCGCGTTCGGCTGACAGCTTCGACGGGCTTGAGCAACTGGGCGCCCGGCTGCGCGAGCTTCGGGTCAAGGCGGGCCTGAAACAGGCCGACCTCGCCCGGCTGATGGGCAGGAACAACAAGGGTGGCCAGGCGATGGTCAGCAGGGTCGAACGCGGCGACGTCCGCGACCTCGCTTTCCGGCTCGTGGCCGACTACCTGAGGGCCGTGCGCCAGCCGCTCGCCGCCATCACCGGCATCGTCGACCCCTACACCGCCCAACCGACCGTGGTCGAGAAGCAGGGCGACCGGAAGGTGCGCAGGCTGGCCGAACTCCTGCCGCCGGTCCCGGCCCGGCGCGTACGGAATTACGACATCGCCACCACCCAGGCGCGGGTCCAGGCCGGGGTTCAGCCCGAGCCGGTGGACGAAAGAATCGAGCGGGTGCGCAAGCTCGCCGCCTCCTGGCTCATCCGTCAGCAACTGGAAGACTGCGTTCATTTCGAACTCAACAAGCTCGGTATCCGCCGGGCCGACGGCCGGCGGTTCTGGCTCGCGGACTACGGCCGCCGGGTATTCAAGGCGCTGGCGAAGAGCCGGGGCAAGAAGCGGGCCAGGCGCCCGGCGCTGCTCGAAGCGGTGGAAGCCACCAGGGTCAGCCAGGAGCTCGACAGGGGAGAGCGGGAGCAGGTACGGGCGGCGGTCGAGCGGCTGTTCGACACGATGGAACAGAACGGCGCGCTCGACAAGCTGCCGACCGTGCCTGAGGCAAGGAAGCTCGAGGCGCTCACCCGGGGCCGGCGGGTGAAAGACGACAAGCAGTTGTGCCTGGAAGAGAACCGCAAGAAGTTCTACGCTTACCAGCAGGCCCGGAACGAGGCGCTCAAGACCATCCAGCAGGCGTATGCCGAGGAGTCCGGGCTCGGGCCGGACAAGGCGGCCTACTGGAACGGCGGCATCCTCGCCTTCTTTACCATCGGCCTCGGGACCGAACCGGCGAGCGTCGAACGCGCCCGCCGCGTCGAACAGTTCATCACCAGCGGTTCCTTCCCCGGCCCGACTCCCGACCAACTCCGCGCCCTGGCCCAGTTCGTCTTCGCTCACCTCGACCCGGTCCGTTCGACAATCCCTCCGGACCCCTCCCGCTGAGCCGGCTTGGCGCTTCAAGCCAATTGGGGACGTCAGCCATTATCACGCTTCCTGTAGGCGCTTGGGGCCCGGTCACGTCATCCAGGCCGCGAAGGGTGGGGCCAGCAATCTGGACAACTGCCTGCCCGCGTGTTGGCGCAGCAACCGCCTGCGCTGGCACCGCAGGGGCGATTAACTGCGCCGTATCATCCTGCCGGGCCTCGTTGCCGGCGACGGAGACCAGTGCCACGGATACCGGCCCCAGCATCTTCCTGGCGGTCATCTATCCTCCTCTGATTCTGGTTGGCGGGCCAATCAGCACCGAAGCGGCCGCTCATCACCGAATCTGTGTTGTCGCAGGCCGGCCCGGACACGGGTCAAGGGACGGGCCGGTTGCCTCGGGCCTGTTGGCTGCTAGAATCGGCCCATGAAAACAGCATTAGTCCTGATGGCTGTCGTCGCGCTGCTCGGCGGCTGTTCGCACTGCTGTCGTCGGGGCGCGACACAAGACCCGGCGGCCGCGCCGGAATCAGCACTGGTCGACGGCCGGGAGCTGCGGCTCAGCGCGGAGCTGTGGCGTGATTTCCAGCCGATGGCGCCCCCTGACGGACAAGGCCTGATGGCTGCACTCAGTATCGGCGCTGACGACGGCCTGCCGCTGCCCGGCGACGTCGCGATCAGTGGCGTCTGGGTGCTGAACGACAAGGAACGTTGGGCACCCGCTTTCTCCGGGCCGGCCGGGATGCTGGTCGCCAACCTTACTGACGGACCGAAGTGGGCGCCGGGTACGCAGGTCGACGTCGTGGTGCGGCTTACCCGCGACAAACAGGCCTGGCTGCTCAGGGCCGCAGGTGTACCCATAAGGCGAACCGACTAGACTGCAGGGTTCCTATGCACGGGCAGTTGCTGTGCAGTATGGATGACCTGGCAGTGACCCGGACCGGTGGTCGAGTAGTTCGTGGTCTGGCTTAGTGTCGAGAACCTTGACGGAGGTGAACATGCCGGATAAGGCACTGATGGCGAGATACGATGCCCTTAAGGCAAAGGTAGTCAGGCGGAAACAGGAGTTCGGCGACTTTGTCGCGATGATGGAGCGCGGAACGTCGTGGCTTGTGAGCCCGGCGAGTACCCGGTTCCATCTCTGCGTCGAGTCCGGGCTGCTGCAACACTCGGTGGGGGTGACCGAGACGATGCTCAAGCTGCGCGCGGCCCTCGCCCCCGAGATATCCGAGGAGTCGTGCGTCATCTGCGGCCTGTTCCACGACGCGGGCAAGGTCGGGATGCCGGGCAAACCCCTCTACCTGCCGAACCCGGACGACTGGCAGCGCCGAAACCGGGGCATCAACTACGTGTACAACGACGAGGTAACGACGATGGGCCTGGCGGTGCGTAGCCTGTACCTCATCGCCAAGTACGTGCCGCTTTCCGATGCCGAGGCCCAGGCCATCTGCTATCACGATGGCCAGTACATAGACGACAACCACGTGGTCGCACAGGGCGAGCAGCCGCTGACCCTGCTGCTGCACTATGCCGACTACTGGACGATGCGCACGCAGGAGGACGGCGTGGCGCCGAAAGAGGATGGGGAGTGGTATCGGAGGAGGTAGGGAGGAAGAGGAGCGGGGGAGGACGACACCAGACACCAGATTCGTGAGACCAGATACCAGAATGCAGACTGAGGACGAGGCCAGAAGGCGGACGAAGTCAAAGGCCAGAAGGCATAAGCCAGCAGCCAGAGCAAGGACGGGCGAAGGCAGAAGTCAGAAGCTGGAATGCAGAAGGTAGAATGAGAACAAGGACGATGGCAGAGGTGAGATGAGTGATGCGAGAGGCTGGATGGCTGTAGCGGTTAGCGGGAAGCGGTGGGTGGGAGGGGGCCGGTAGGGAGGTCAGGCGGTCTTGCGAATGTGGCCGAGGGCGCCGACCATGTCAATCGCCTCGGCCGGGCAGACCTTGCGACACATACCGCAGCCGATGCACTTCTCGGCAATGACCCGATGCTGCTCGCCGGCGTTGCCCTCGATGGCCTTGAACTTGCACTCTTTGACGCAGGCCTGACACCCGGTGCACTTGGGGTTGATGGTCGCCTTGGGCCGGCCGGGCGCGCGGTCGACGTAGGACTTGGTCGGGCACTTGTGCACGCAGATGCCGCACTCGATGCACTTGGTGAAGTCCATTACCGGAAGGTTTCTTACCAGTTCTAGGGCGCCGGCCGGGCAGTTCTTGACACACAAGCCACAGCCGATACAGCCGACCTTGCAGACATCCTTCACCGCTTTGCCCCGGTCGTGTGACGCGCAGGCCGGGTAGACCAGCTTGTAGCGCGGGATCATCCGGATGACCTGTTTCGGGCATTCGCGGCTGCAGGTGCCGCAGCCGATGCACTTCTTCTCGTCAATGTCGGGCAGGCCGTCCGGGCCAATGGTGATGCAGTGCACCGGGCAGACGCTGACGCAATGGCCCATGCCGATGCAGCCGTAGGGGCAGGCCTTGGGGCCGTTGAGCAGCAGCGCGGCCTGGCGGCAGTTGTAGGTGCCTTCATAGGTGAACCGCCGGGGTGAAGCCTCTTGGCCGCCGCGGCAGATGAGCACTGCCACCGGCGGTTCCAGCGCCGACACCTCCTGCCCCAGTATTTCGCCGATACGTTTTGCCGTCTCCGCGCCGCCGACCGTACAAGCGTTGGGCGGAGCCTTACCGGCGGCAACCGCGGCGGCGTAGCCGTCACAGCCCGGGAACCCGCAGGCGCCGCAGTTGGCCCCGGCAAGCACGGCCCGGATGGCGGCCTCGCGTTCGTCCACCTTGACGGTCAGTTTGAGCGAGGCAACCAGGAGGAGCACGGCGATGACCAGGCCGGTGCCGGCGAGCACGCCGAGGCTGGCGATAACCAGTGTCCAGTCCATCAGAAGAAAAGGGTTCGAGGGGTCAAGAGGCCAAGGGTTCGGGGAGAAGGCATGTTACAGGGAGATGCCGAACAGGCCGGCGAAGCCGAGGAAGGCGAGTGACATCAGCGACGCGCCGACGAAGGCTATTGGGTAGCCGCGGAACGAGGGCGAGATGGGGGAGTCTTCTAGCCGTTCGCGGATGGCGGCGAACAGGATGATTGCCAAGGCGTAGCCGGCGCCCACGCCCAGCGCGTAGATGGTCGAGTTCAGCAGGTTGTAGTGATTGTCGATGTTGATGAAGGTGACCGCCAGGATGGCGCAGTTGGTGGTGATGAGCGGAAGGTAGATGCCCATGGCCGAGTACAGGGTCCGGACGTACTTCTTCAGGAACATCTCCACGAACTGAACCAGGCCGGCAATGACGAGGATGAAGACCGCGGTGCGCAAGAACACGAGGTTGAGCGGCAGCAGCAGCGCGTGGTAGAGCGCCCAACTCACCCAGGCGGCCAGGAGCATGACGAAGATAACTGCCGCGGACATGCCGACCGAGGTCGAGAGCGATGTCGAGACGCCAAAGAACGAGCACAAGGCGATGAAGCGCAGCAGCAGGATGTTGTTGACCAGGAAGGCGGCGATGAAGATCTTGGTTGGGTTCACGTGTTATCCTTTGCCCAGTTTGAACTTGGCCATCAGGGCCTTGATGATACCGATGAGCAGGAAGGCGCCGGGCGGGAATATCATGAACAGCATCGGCGCCTGGCGATAGAACGCCGGTGTGACAACCTTGCCGAAAATCGTGCCCGCACCGAAGAACTCCCGGACAATGCCCATCACCACCAGCGCCAGCCCCAGGCCCAAGGAGTTCCCGATGCCGTCAAGCAGCGAGTCGAAGACGCCGTGGCCGTAGGCAAACGCCTCGGACCGGCCGAGGATGATGCAGTTGACAACGATAAGCGGCACGAAGACGCCCAGGACGCGGTACAGGCCGGGCTGGTAGGCCTGGAGGACGTAGTCAATGATGGTAACGAAGGTCGAGATGATGATGATGAAGATCGGTATCCGGATTGCCGGCTGGACGAAACGGCGCACCAGCGACACGACGATGTTGGAACCGATGAGAACGAAGGCAGCTGCAAAGGACATGCCCAGAGCGTCCCGGGCGGTAGTCGAGGTCGCAAGGACAGGGCAGAGGCCGATCATCAGGATGAGCACCGGGTTCTCGCGAACGATACCAGCGGTAAGGAAGGAGAGACGCGAAGGTCTGGAAGGGCTCATGGCTTCAAGTAGTGGGAGTACTTCTCGATGCCGAGCTTGACGCCGCGTGCAACGGCCCGCGAGGTGATGGTGGCGCCACTGATACCGTCGAGCGCGCCGCCGTCTTTCTTGAGCTTTGCCTCGGCAGCGGTCCTGCCGGCGAACTGCCGCTGGAACGAGGGTTCGAGTGCCTTGAGACCCAGGCCCGGGGTTTCCTTCAGTCCCTCGGCGGCGCTGGCAACGCTGATGGCAGTGACGCGTTCCACGGTGTCGACGCCGACGACAACCGGCACGGGGCCGCCGTAGCCCTGCTCGGCCGCGCGAAATACGATGCCGACCCGCCGGCCGGCGGAGTCGAGGCCGGCCCAGACGACTCCGGGTTCGACTTCCTGGAATGTCGCCGCCTGGGGCAGTACCGTGGTCAGCGCGGCCTGCAGCGCCTCCCGCTTTTGCTGCTCGATCTTGGGCTGGGTTACCAGGTAGACCTGGGACAGGCCGAAGCCGGCGATAAGACAGACCAGCACCAGCGACAGCACCATCCAGACGCGGCTCTGCATCATCTTGCCGCCTTCACCGGCTTGACGTAGCCGAACAACCGAGGCCGCACCAGCCGGTCGATGAGCGGCGCGGCGACATTCATGAGCAGGATGGAATAGGAGCAGCCTTCCGGGTAGCCGCCGTAGAGCCGGATGAGCATCGTGATGATGCCGCAGCCGGCGCCGAAGATCAGCCGACCCAGCGGCGTGATGGGCGATGTCACGTAGTCAGTCGCCATGAAAAACGCGCCCAGCATCACGCCGCCCGACAGGACGTGGTAGAGCGGCGTCATCCGGTTGCCGGGCAGGACCAGGGCCAGCAGGATGACGGTACCCAGGTAGCTCGCCGGTATCCGCCAGTCGATGATACGCAGTGCAACCAGCAGCAGGCCGCCGGCAAGCAGCAACAGGGCCGATGTTTCTCCCAGGCAGCCGCCGACGCGTCCCAGGAACAGGTTCTTGATGACCGGCAGGGAGTTGGCCTGGCTGATGAGCGCGGCCGGGTCGCCGGTCTCGCCGGCGATCTCGGCCGCGTGCTTGGCCACGGCCAGCGGTGTTGCCGAGGTCACGGCATCGAAGCCGGAAAGCGTACCGCCGCGCGGGGCGAGCCAGAGCGTCGTCATGTGCGTCGGCCAGGAGACCATCAGGAACGCTCGGGCTGCCAGCGCCGGGTTCATGAAGTTGTGGCCCAGGCCACCAAAGAACTGCTTGACGACAACGACCGCGAAGGCCGAGCCGGCAACCGGCAGCCACCAGGGTACGCCCGGCGGCAGGTTGAAGGCGAGCAGCAGACCGGTGATGACCGCGCTGCCGTCGGCCGGGGTCAGCTTGCGGCCAAAGGCGAGTTGGGCCAGCACGTCGAACCCGACCGCCGAGATGACGCTCAGCGCGACTATCCAGAGTGACCTGAGCCCGAAGAAGTACACCGAGCCGGCGAGCGCGGGCAGCAGGGCGATGACGACCAGCCACATGATGCGGCTGACCGTCGCCGGGGAATGGAGGTGCGGCGAGGCCGAGACTGCGAAGCGGGGCGGCGCCGGTGCGGCCTGCGACGGGGTTGTCGGTTCGGTCACTTGCGGCGCTCCCGGGCAACAATTTCGCTCTTGCCGAACTTGAAAGAGTGCACCAGCCGGATGGCGGCCGGGCAGCCGTAGGCGCAGCAGCCACATTCGATGCAGTCCTTGACGTGTTCGGCGCGGGCCTGGTCAAACTGGCGACGCTTGATGAGGTTGTGCAGCCGGAATGGAGCCAACCCCATCGGGCAGACCTGGACGCAGCGGCCGCATCGGATACAGTCGTGCTCTTCAGGCTCGGCGGCCGCGGCCTCGTCCAGCGCCAGGATGCCGGACGTACCCTTGAGCACCGGCGCGGAGTCGCTGTCGAGAGCGACGCCCATCATCGGTCCACCCATCAGCAGCTTCCTGACTTCCCCGCTGAATCCGCCGCAGAACTCGACCAACTCGCGCACCGGGGTGCCGATGCGGCAACGGACGTTCTTCGGGTGAGCGATTGCCGGGCCGGTGACGGTGACAACCCGTTCGTAGAGCGGCTTGCCCAATCTCAGCGCCTCATACACCGCTAACGCGGTGCCGACGTTCTGGACGACACAACGGGCGTCCATCGGCAGGCCGCCGGAAGGCACCTCGCGCCTCAGGCAGGCCTTGATGAGCTGCTTCTCGGCGCCCTGGGGATACTTGGTCTTGAGCTTGCAGACCCGGAATCCATGCCGGGCCGCGGCGTCGGAAACACGACGGACCGCGTCCGGTTTGTTGTCTTCGACGCCGATAACCACGTTCTTGACATCGAGGCAACGAGCGATAATGGCGACGCCTTCGAGCATCTCCGCCGTCTGCTCGAGCATCAAGCGATGGTCGGCCGTAAGAAAGGGCTCGCACTCGCAGCCGTTGATGAGCAAGGTGTCAATCGGCTTCTCCTTGGGAGGAGAGAGCTTGAAGAAAGTCGGGAAGGCGGCACCGCCCAGCCCGACGATGCCGGCAGCGCGGATGGCCGCGATGAGCTGCTCGCGGGCGAGGTCGGAGTAGTCGCGTTCGGCAATGCCCGGTTCGAGCGTGTCAGTGCCGTCCGAGTCGACGATGACGGTGGTCACCGGCCGTCCGGTCAGGGGATGGGGCAGGTCGGTTACGTCGGCAACGACCCCGGAGACCGACGCGTGGGTTGAAACGGAGATGGCGCCCGCCGGCTCGCCGACGACCGCGCCAGTGAGCACCGGGTCGCCCTTCTTGACGGTCGGCTTGGAGGGCGCGCCGGTATGCTGAGACATGGGTAGCCACACCCGCTTGGGCGGTGGAACAACCTCGATCGGCAGGTGCTCGGTTGATTCCTTGTGCTCGCGGGGATGGACGCCGCCGCGGAACGAAAACATCCGGCCGCAATTGTAGTGCCAGCCGCCTGGAAGTCAATGGCCGGGTGCTTGACTTGGGTGAGTTGCCCGGTATCTTCTACGGCCGTGAAGATACTGGTGACAAGCGCGCTGCCTTACGCCAATGGGGAGATACATTTCGGGCACCTGGCCGGCGCCTACCTGCCCGCCGATATCTACGTCAAGTACCACCGGCTCAAGGGTTCGGATGTCATCTACGTCTGCGGTTCGGACGAGCACGGGGTGCCGATAACGCTGGCCGCGCAGAAGGCCGGGACCAGCCCGCAGGACATCATCGACCGCTACCATCCTTCCATCAAACGTGCGTTTGAGCAGTTCGGCATCGAGTTCGACAACTACTCGCGGACCTCGTTGCCGTTGCACCACCGGACCGCCCAGGAGTTTTTCGCGCAAGTCCACCGGCGCGGGTACCTGAGGCCCGAGACGACGCGCCAGCTCTACTGCCCGTCCTGCCGGATGTTCCTTGCGGACCGCTATGTCGAGGGTACGTGCCCCGCCTGCCGGTCGGAAGGCGCCCGAGGCGACCAGTGCGAGGCGTGCGGCAAATGGATCGAGCCGTTCGACCTGATCGACCCGAAGTGCAAGACCTGCGGGACAACCCCGGAAGTGCGCGAGACCACGCACTGGTTCTTCGCGCTGTCGAAGTTCGAGTCCCGTCTCAGAGACTGGGTCGGGTCCAAGCCCAACATGAAGCCGAACGTCAAGCGGTTCTGCGAAGGCTGGTTCAGCCGTGGTCTGCAGGACCGTTCGGTAACGCGCGACCTGTCCTGGGGTGTGCCGGTGCCGCTGCCCGAGGCCAGGGGCAAGGTGATGTACGTCTGGTTCGACGCGCCGATCGGCTACATATCGTCCACCAAGGAGTGGGCCGAGCGCACCGGCCGGCCGGACCGCTGGCAGGACTACTGGCTGGACTCCAAGACCAAGCTGGTGCACTTCATCGGGAAGGACAACATCGTGTTCCACGCGATCGTCTGGCCGGCGATGCTGATGGCGCACGAGGGTATCGTGCTGCCGACCGACGTGCCGGCCAACGAGTTCCTGAACCTGGAGGGCGCGAAGCTGTCGACCTCCCGCAACTGGGCGGTCTGGCTGCCCGAGTACCTGGAGCGGTTTCCGGCCGACCCGCTGCGCTACGCCTTGGCGGTCAACCTGCCCGAAAACCGCGACGTCGACTTTACCTGGCGGGATTTCCACGCGCGCAACAACAACGAGCTGGCCGATGTCTTCGGCAACTTCGTCAACCGTGTCGCGGTCTTCGTCAAGAAGAACTACGGCGGTCGCGTGCCGGCCGCTTCCGCTGACGACGCCGCCGCGCAGGAGGTGGTCAGTGCGATCCGGCAGGCGCCGGCCAAGCTGGGCGGGTTGATCGACGGCTACCAGATCAAGGATGCGGCGCGCGAGTTGATGAACTTGCCGGCCCTGGGCAACCGCTACTTCGACTACCAGGCGCCGTGGCGGACCTACAAGCAGGACCGCAAGGCCTGCGACAGGACACTGAGCACCTGCTGCCGGCTGGTTTCGGCGCTGGAGGTTCTCAGCTACCCGTTCCTGCCGTTCACCAGCCGCAAGATGGCGGCGATGCTGGGGCTGGGCAGGCGGTCGTGGGACGCCGCGGCCGAAGCGGTCCTGCCCACGGAACTCGGGCCGGTCGAAATCCTCTTCGGTAAGCTCGATGACTCCGTCATTGCCCAGGAGGTCGGCAGGCTCGGCCAGCCGACCGGCGCGGACAAACAGCCGGTGCCGGCCGTCGGCCCGAAGGCCGAGGAGAAGAGGCAAATGATCAACTACGACGAGTTCAGCAAGGTTGAGCTGAAAGTCGCCACGGTACTGGCCGCGGAGCCGGTCCCCGGCGCGACCAAGCTTCTCAAGTTGCAGATCGACCTGGGCAATGAGCAGCGGCAGATAGTCGCGGGCGTCGCGACCGCCTACCGGCCGGAAGAACTGGTCGGCAAGTCCATCGTGGTCGTCGCCAACCTCGCGCCGGCGACGATCCGGGGAGTCGAGTCGAACGGCATGCTGCTGGCCGCCACCGGCGGTGACCAGGTCAGCCTGGTCGTACTCGACCGGCCGATAGCGGCCGGCAGCAAGGTGTCCTGATGGAGACGGTGCCGGCCGGAACGCGTCGAGCGGAGTAGTCGTGCGCGCGCGTCGGACCGAGCTCAACCCCGAAGGGCTGTTAATGTTCGACTCGCACGTACACCTGAACGACAACCAGTTCCACGGTGAAGTGAAGACTATCATAAAGCGGGCCCACCTGTACGGGGTGCGGGAGATGCTGGTGGCGAGCCAGAGTGTCCCCGACTCCAAGGAGACGATCGCGCTCTGCGCCGAAGATGACGGCCTGTACGCGGCTGTCGGCGTGCATCCCCACGAGGCCGAGTCGTTTCGCAGCGTCGACATGATTACGCTCAAGGAGCTGTGCATCGACCCCAAGGTCAAGGCGATCGGCGAAATCGGGCTGGATTTCTTCAGGACAATCTCGTCGCGTTCGACCCAGGAGGTGGCGTTCGAGGTCCAGATCGAACTGGCCCGGACGATGGACCTGCCGATGGTGCTGCACGTCCGGGATGCGGCCAATCGATTCCGGCCGATGTGCGAGGAGCACGGCTACTACTGCGGGGTGCTCCATTGTTTCTCGGGCGAAGGCAAGCTGGCCGAGTGGGCGGTGGAGAAGGGGTTCTTCATCTCGTTCGCGGGCAACCTGACGTACCCGGATTCGCGGCTGGACGGCGTCCTGGGGTCGATCCCGCGGGACCGTTTGATGGTTGAGACCGACGCGCCCTACCTGGCGCCGGTGCCGGAGCGGGGCAAGCGCAACGAACCGTCGTACCTTGGCCACGTGCTGGTCCGGTTGGCGAAGGCCCTGAACCTGACGCCCAAGGAGGCGGCGCACCTCACCCGGGAGAACACGCGGCGCTGCTTCCGGATTCCATCCTAGCACCAACCCGCCACTTGCGCCCCCGGCGTGCCCTGGGGCAGTCGTTCCTGACATACCAGCCGACGGTCACCGCGCTGGTCGAAGCGCTGGCCGCCGGGCCGGACGATGCCGTGCTCGAAGTCGGGCCGGGCAAGGGCGCGCTGACCGAGCGGCTGGTCGGCCGGGTGCGGCGGGTAGTGGCGGTGGAGCTCGACGAGCGGCTGGTACGGATCCTGCGGGACCGGTTCGGGGGCCGACCGGACTGCGAGGTGGTGCACGGTGATTTCCTCGAGTTCCCGCTGGCGTTCTCGACACCGGTGCGGGTCATCGGCAACCTGCCCTACAATATCTCGTCCCAGGTGCTGTTCCGGCTGCTGGACAACGTCGACCAGTGGTGTTGCGCGGTGCTGACCAGCCAGCGCGAGTTCGCGGCCCGGGTGCTGGCCGCGTCCGGCAGCAAGGACTACGGCGCAATCAGCGTCTTTACGGATCTGGAATGCCGGCGCGAACGGCTGTTCAACATCCCGGCGTCACACTTCAAGCCCAGGCCGGACGTCGTGTCCACGGCGTTTCGGCTGGTGCGCAGGTCGGAGCCGGTATTCCGCCTGGCCGACCCCGGTGCTTTCCGGGCGATTGTCAAGGCAAGCTTCCGGCAGCGCCGCAAGACGCTGGCCAACAACCTGCTCGCGGCCGGGCTGGCGCGCGCCGACGCCGAACGGGCGTTGGCCGCGTGCGGGCTGGAACCGCGGGTCAGGGCGGAGCAGTTGTCGGTCGGGCAGTTCCGCGACCTGGCCCTTGAGCTGGCCGGGACTACGCGCGGCCGGCGATGATTTCCCGGTAGTAGTCGAGGGTGCGGGCCGCGACCACAGGCCACGAGTAGGCGCGCGCACGCAACTGGCCGGCGGCGCGCAGCCGCGCGGCAAGCGCCCCGTCGCGCAGCACGGCAACGAGGCCGTCGGCCAGTTGGGCCGGGTCGCCGGGCGGGACGAGCAGGGCGTCGGCATCACGGCGAGCCGTCTCGTCGTAGCCCGGTATGTCCGACGCGACGACCGGCGCCCCGGCAGCCATCGCCTCGAGTAGCACGATGCCCAGCGTCTCGCCGCCCAGGGCGGGCGAGCAGTAGACGTCGCAGTTGGCGTAGTAGCCCGGCAGTTCCTCGTGAGATACGCGGCCGCGGAACTGGACCGCCGATTCGATGCCCAGTTCCGCCGCCAGGCGGCGGCAGCGGTTCTCTTCCGGGCCGCTGCCGACAACCAGCAGCCGGGCCGAGGGGACGCTGCGGAGTACCGTCGGCAGCGCGCGCAGCAGCACCGCCAGGCCCTTGCGCTGGTCCAGGCGACCTAGGAAGAGAATCACCGGGCCGGGACCGCGGATGCCGGCTGGGGGCGGGAGCGCGGGCCGGAACCGTTCAAGGTCCACGCCACACGGGATGATGTGTGGCGTCCCGGGTATGTACGGTGCGAATGCCTGCCAGGCCCGGTTGGAGATCGGGATCAGGCCGTGAATGTGCCGCAACTGGGAACGAAAGAGCCGGCGGAACAGCCCGGCGCCGGTCGAGCGGAGTTCGAAGCCGGCGGTGAGAAAGGTGATGACATTCGGGCAGTTGCTGGACATCGTCGCCCAGTAGGACAGCTCCGGCCAGAACATCCCGTGGCAGTTGCAGACGTCGAAGCGGTTTTCCCGGAAAAAACCTCGGACTTGGGCGGGCATGCGCAGCCCGACCGGGAGCGTCGCGTACGAGCGGTTCATCGGGACGAGCATTGCCCGGCCGACGCGCGTCACCGGGAACGGCGCGGCCGGGCCCGGGTCGGCGGCGATTGAGTCCGGGTAGCTGGTAGTGAGCACGTGGACTTCCTGGCCGAGCCCGCGGAGCGCGAGGCCGAGATGGTGGACGTGCTCGGTCACGCCCGACGGGTACGGGTAGTAGGCCGCCGAAACGAGGCAGATGCGCAGCGGGTTCATGAGGTGACTTGCCGGTAGACCGCTTCGACACGGCGGGTAACCTCCGGCCAGGCGAAGTCGAGGCTGCGCTGCCGCGCCTGAGCCCGCAGCCGGTCGCGCAGCGCGGAGTCGCGCAGCACCGACAGGATGCCGGCGGCCAGTGCGCCGGGGTCGCCGGCCGGCACCAGCCGGCCCGCCGCTCCGCCGGCCAGGACTTCCCGGTAGCCGGAAATGTCGGATGCAACGACCGGCAGAGCACAGGCCAGCGCCTCGACCAGGATGATGCCCATCGATTCGGGGCCCAGGGCCGGGGCGGCGAAAATGTTCGCCTGGGTGTACCAGCCGGGCAACTCGGCTGGTGCGACCGGGCCGACGAACTCGACAGCGGCGGTCAGACGCAGCTCTGCTGCCAGGCGTCGGCTCCGGTCGGCAAGCGGGCCGGAGCCGACGACGACCAGCCGGCAGCGCGGATACTCGGCCAGGACACGTGGCATTGCCCGGAGCAGGACAATGATACCCTTGCGCCGGTCGAGGCGGCTGACGTAGAGGATCGTCGGCTCGCCATCGGCGCGGGGCCGGGCCGGGACCGCGGTGGGCGCGAACCGGTCGGTGTCGACGCCGTTGGGTATGACGTGGCAGTCGCCCGGGAACCAGTCCCGGGCCCAGCGCGATTCGGGCTCGGAGACGGCAATGCGGGCGCGGACGTTGCGCTGCAGCGCCGGGAAGATGGCGCGGAACCCGGAGCGCACGAAGCCGGGCAGCCGCGCCACCAGGCTGTGAAACGTCACCACCACCGGCGCGCGCGAGTAGCAGGCCGCCCAGTAGCAGATCTCGGGCGGGAAGATGCCGTGGCAATGGGTGATGTCGAAGCTGTTGGCGGCGAAGAACCGCTTGACTTCGGCCGCGAGCTTCGCGCCGACGGGCAGAGTGAAGTGGCCGCCGAACGCCGGCAGCACGAGGGTACGGCCCAGCCGTGTGACCGCGAACGGGTCGCCGTCCGGTTGCCCGGCAGCGGCCCGGGCCGGGTAGTTGGCGGTCAGCACGTGGACTTCGTGCCCCGCCCGCTTCAGGAACAGGGCGAGATGGTGGACGTGCTCGCCGACGCCCGACAGGTATGGACGGTAGGCTGAGGATACCAGGCAGACACGCATCAGGTTCTGCCCGTGTGGCCCAGGCCGCGCTTGCCCCGCCGCGTCCGGGAAAGTCGCGTGGACGGCACGAGCCGGACCGGGGTAGTTCGGCTGAAAACCAATTGGGCGATGCGCTCGCCCGCTTTCACCGCGTACCGCCGGCCGGTGCAGTTGAACAGGATGACCATGACTTCGCCGCGATAGTCGGAGTCAACCGTGCCCGGGCTGTTGAGCACGCCGATTCCGTGGCGCGCGGCCAGCCCGGAGCGCGGCCGCACCTGGGCTTCGAGCCCGGCGGGCAGCTCGAGGGCCAACCCGGTGCCGACGACGGCGTGGCCATGCGCCGGGATAGTCGCGGCTTTAGCGGCGGCCAGGTCAAGGCCGGCCGCGCCGGCAGTCTGGCGCCCGGGCGGCGCCGCGGCGCGCAGCAGGCGGACCTTGACGATGGCCGGTTTCATTGCCAGCCGGCGTTGAACACCAACCACTGGTCCGGGTAGCACGCAATCAGCCGGTTCAGCCGTTCGGCGATGAGCCGCGTCAGGTCAGCGATGTCGCGGTCCATCTCGCCGGAAGGGCGGAAATCGGGGCAGGGCTCGAGTAGTACCAGGTAGGGCGGCCGGCCGGGCTTGTCCTGCAGCAGCAGGCAACCGATGACAAGCGGCAGGCTGTGTTTGAGGGCGTACGCGGCCGGGCCCTTGGGGAAGCTCCGGACGGCGCCGAACGACGGCACCGGCTGGCCGTTGCCGGTCAGGTCCCGATCAGCGACGAGCGTCAGCAGCCGCCGGCGCCTGAGGGCCTCGGCGATCTGGGCGTGGCCGGGCAGCGGGATGGCCTCCAGCCCGGAGTGACAGCGATAGCGGTTGAAGGTCCGGGTCCAGCCGCGCGGGATCGGTTCGACAACCGCCGAAAGCGGGTAGCCGAGGTTGCTCAGGTAGACCCCGGCCAGGTCCCAGTTGCCCAGGTGGGCGGTGACGATGATGCCGCCGTTGTCGAGTTCCGACATCAGGCGGCGCTGTTCCTGGGTGAAGATGGCCAGCCTGTTGACGCGGTGCCTCATCACCGGGATGGCGACGGTGTCGAGGTGCTTGATGGCCAGGTTCTCTATGATGCGGCGGGCGACGGCCGATACCTCGGCCGGCCGGGCGTCCGGCCCGAGAACCTGGCGGGCATTGGCCAGGGCGTGGTGGCGCAGGCGGGGCGCGAGCCGGAATACCGCGCGACCGATGGCGCGGACCAGCGGCAGCAGCAGCCAGCGCGGGACGAAGAACAGCAGGGCGGTGATGGTCGGCATCAGCCAGGTGACGTAGGAGTTGCGCCGCCGTCTCATTGCCAGCCGGCATCGAATGCCAGCCATTGCTCCGGGTAGCGGGCGACGATCTCATCGAGGTGCGCCGCCACCTGCCGCGTGTACTCCTCGACGTCACGGCGGCGGTCGCCGGTCGCCGGGAAGCGGGGCAGCTCGCCGCACAAGAACCGGTACGGCGGCCGGCCCGGCCGGTCCTGAAATAGCAGGTGAATATAGGCGATCGGTTTGTCGTGCCTTAGTGAGAAGGCGGCCGGTCCCTTGGGAAACGGCCTCGTTCCATCGAACGACGGGCAGGGCAGGCCGGCGCCGGTGAAGTCACGGTCCGAGACCAGCGTCAGCCAGCGACCGCGCTTGATGGCGTTGGACATCGCCTTCAACCGGGAGAGCGGGATGGTTTCCATGCCGGTGACCGAGCGGTAGCGGTTGAAAGTGCGGGTCCAGCCCCGCGGTATCTCCTCGACCACGGCCGACAACCGGCAGCCGCAGGCGGCCAAGAACGCGCCCGCCAGGTCCCAGTTCCCACAGTGGCCGGTTATCAGCACGCCGTGGCGGGGCGGGCCGAGCAGCGCTGCGAGTCCGGCGCGGTCGTGCTCGACCAGTTTCGTCATCTGCCGGCGCAGTACCGGTCCGCGCAGCAGGTCCAGGTAGCCGATGACGATGTGCTCAAGCTGCCGGCGGGCGATGCGCTGCAGGTCGGCGGTGGCCGTGTCCGGGCCGAGCACGTGCCGCAGATTGGCCAGCGCACGCTCGCGCTGGCGCCGGTTGAACCTGAAGGCGATGCGGCCGGCGAACCTGAGCACCGGCAGAATCAGCCAGCGCGGCAGCACGAACTGGACGAGCGTGCCCAGCGGCATTATCCACGTGACGTAGGAAACGCCGCTACCGGGCATCGGTAGCCTCGCGGGCGCTGGCGGCCTGCGCCAGCTTGTCGGCCCGCCGGTTCTGCTCCCGGGGCACCAGCACGAGCCGAACATTGGGCAGCTGAGCAAGCCGGGCCATCGCCGCAAGGTAGAGCGGCTTCAGCTCGCGGTCACGGACCCGGTACTTGCCGGTTAGCTGGCGGTAGACCAGTTCGGAATCGGTTTGGATGACCATCGGCCGGCCGGCGAGCCGGGCCGCTTCCTCCAAGCCGACGAGCATGGCTTCGTACTCGGCCTGGTTGTTGGTGCGCGAGCCGAGCGGACGGCTGACTTGGCGGACGATCTGTCCGTCCGGGCCAAGGACGCAGACACCGATGCCGGCCGGGCCCGGGTTGTTGCGAGCCGAGCCGTCGACCTCGATTCGATGGTCGTCGGCGCTGAGGTCCGGTTCGGTTTCGGGGAAAAGCCCGGGCTGCTGCCGGTTGCCCGGCGCCAGGCGCGCGGGCATCAGTTGGTCTGGGGTAGCAGGATCCGGCCGCAGGCCTCGCAGGTGTAGATCCGTTCCTTGCGCGAGATGTCCAGTAACACCTGGGCCGGGATCGGGCTCAGGCAGCCGCCGCAGCGCTCGTGGTCGGTCGCGACGACCGCCAGGCCGCCCTTGCTCTTGCGCACCCGCTCGTACAGCTTCAACACGTTGGCCGGGAGCACTGCGAGCAGCTCCCGGCGCGCCGTCTCACGTTCGGCGACGGCCGCGCGGACCTCGGCCAGTTCGCCCTCGAGGGCCGCGACTTTGCGGCTAGCCTCGGCGTCGAGCACGCCGGCTTCCTTTTCGGAAACCGCGCGGGCCTGCTCCAGCCGTTCCGCCTCCTCCATCAGGACGATCATCCGGTCCTCGACGCGCGACTTGATCTTCTTCTGTGTCTCGATCTCCTTCAGGAACGCCTTGTACTGCTCGTTGGTCTTGGCGGAGTAGAGCTGCACCGAGTAGGAGCCGATCTTCTCTTCGGCCGACTTGAGCTCGACCTCGGCCAGTTTCGTCTCTTTCTTGTGCTCGAGGATGGCCTGCTTGGTCGCGTCCAGCGTCGAGCGCATCTGCTCGGCTTCGCGCTTGAGACGTTCGATTCGTTGAGGAACGTCCTCGGCGCGAAGGCCGAGCGTTGCCAGTTCGGAGTCGAGCGTCTGCAGCCGGGCGAGGGCGATGAAGGTTTCGTTCATTGGGCCTGAAAGCAGGCGGGTGTGCTGGATTTCTCCAACACACCCGTGTCAGTGGGCGATACCTGACTTGAACAGGTGACCTCTTCCATGTCAAGGAAGCGCTCTAACCAAAGCTGAGCTAATCGCCCGGTTGTCGTTGAACGGCACACTAGCGGTCAATATAGCCAGCAGCACCGGCAAGTCAAGCTCATGCAGCCGGCGGTGCGGAACGGTCAGCGACGGCAGATGCGCACGACCGCCAGCGCGCAGAGTCCGAGCAGGCTGGCGGCGATGTACCAGTCACCGAAGCGCCGGTAGGGAGTGGGCGCGATCGGCCGGGGAACCGGGCCGGTGAGCACACACTGCGTGAACAGCGCGGTGCGCTGCAGCACCCGGCCGTACGGGTCGCAGATGAAGGAGATGCCGTTGTTGGCGCTGCGGCACATCGGGACACCGTTCTCCACCGTGCGGACGACCGCCAGTTCGGCGTGCTGGCCCGACCCGATGATGCGCCCGAACCAGCCGTCGTTGGTGACGACCACCAGCAATTCGGCACCGAGCCGGCAGAACCGGCGGGCCAGGTCCGGGAAGATGGCCTCGTAGCAGATGAGGGAGGAGAACGAAAGCGTCTTGGGACCGGGGACTGGGGACCCGGGAGAGGAGTCGGGGCGGCCGGAACGAAAGACCGTCCAGAGCCGGCCGCGACTCCAGTTGCCCATGTCGGCAGTGCCGATGAGTTTGCGCAGCAGCGGCACTTCGTCAGCGTATGGTATCTTCTCGGAGAACGGAACGAGCCGCATCTTGTAGTGGCGTTGTGTCACCGAGTCTTCGCCCGGGCGGATGAGCACCGCGCCGTTGTACCATTCCCCGAGCGCGCGGTCGTGGAGGGGCGTGCCGGTGAAGATCGGGGTCTTGAGCGAATCGGCAAGGCCGCGGACCAGCCGGCCGATGCTGTTGTCGGCCGTCACGTCGTTGAGTGTGGCGGTCTCCGGGTAGATGATGAGGTCGGGATGGCCGGCTGCCGCCTCCCTGGTCAGTCGCAGCAGGTCGGCCTGGATTCTCTCGTAGGAGTTGCGGTCGCCCTTGTCGACGGGCGAAACGTCGGGCTGGACGATGGCGGCCCGGAACCAGGGGTGGTTCGGCCTGATACGGGCGGCCGCCAGCGCCAGGGGCAGGAGGAATGCGGCCAGCAGGGCGACCGCAGGAGGCAGGAAGCGGGGCACGCGCGGGCGCGCTTCGGCCCGGGGCACGAGTGCGGACAGCAGCCGGTAGACGAGCACGTTGACAAGCATTACCCAGCCCGAGACAAGATAGACACCGCCGAAGGCCGCCAGTTGGACGATAGGCACCCACGGCGTCATCGTGTAGCCCAGCAGGTCCCAGGGAAAGGCTATCTGGAACTGGGCTTTCAGAAATTCGAGAACCGGCAGCGCGAGCACCGCCGACCAGGCGCCGAGCCGTTTGACCGCCACCGCCAGCAGTCCAAAGTACAGCCCGAGGTAGCCGAAGAGCAGCACGACTCCGAGATTGAGCAGCGTCCGCGTGACCTGCTCGACCGGGACGACCAGGAACCAGAGCCACCAGAAGTGGAACCCGGCCGCCAGCGCTCCGAAGGTCCAGCCCCACAGGAAGGCCCGCCGCACGGAAGCGGCTTCGACTATCCACAAGAACGGTACGAGGGCGAAGAAGGAGAGGAACCGGTATGGGAATGGCGCGAAAGCGAGGCTCAGCGCCAGTCCGCCCGCGGCGAGGAGGAGGACGCGGAACAGCGGACTCCGGGTTCTGGGCACTAGACTCTGAACTCCGAACACTGCGCTGTGGACACAGTTGAGCTCAGTCCGCGGTCGCTGACGTCCGGGGTCCGGGGTCCTGGATTTGGGGTCCGGGGTCCTGTCCTTCGGCCGGCAGGGCGACCTCGCAGTGACGGGCGCTGGACTGGTAGAAGGCGTCGACGATCTGGTTGATAACCAGCCCGCAGCGGGCTGGGATGACCGGCTCGGCGTTCTTGAGCAGGGCGTCGACCCAGAGGTCGACGAGCATCTTGAAGGAGGCGCGCTGGATTCCCTTGGTTGATACCGCCGGCGTCACGTTGACCAGGTGGCCGTGCATCTCCTTGTGAATCCGTATGGGGTTGAGAAGCGCGGCCCCGGTGGTGCCGAAGGCGTTGAAGTACGTCAGGTCGTGCTCCTGGAGCAGGCTCCAGCCGACCTCGACCGTGAGCAGGCTGTCGTCCGCGAACCGCACCATCGCGAAGGCGGTGTCTTCCACTTCGGCCGAGGGCGTGCGGTGGTGGGCGACGCCCGTGACCGATACCGGCTGCTTGGGGGCGAGCAGCCACAGCGAAAAGTCGAGCAGCGTCGTGCCCAGCGACAGGAACGCGCCGCCGCCGGACCGGATTCGCTCGCCGCGCCAGCCGGACAGCGACCAGGCCCCGCGTCCCTGCAGCCAGCCGGTCTTGCAGTAGTACAGCCGGCCGAGCTCGCCGCCTTCGATGAATTTGCGGATGGTCAGCACGTCGGGCCGCAGGCGCGTGTTCAGCCCGGGCATCAGGATGCGCCGCTCCCGCTCGGCGGTCCGCATCATCAGCCGGGCTTCCTCGGCATTGAGTCCCATCGGCATCTCGCAGAGCACGTGCTTGCCGTACTCCATCGCCGCTATCGCCATCGGCGCGTGCAGGTAGTTCGGGGTGGCGACCACGACGGCGTCTACCTGGTCGTCGGCCTTGAGGTCGTCAAAGTCGGTATAGCGGCGGGGGATGCTGTGGAGCGCGCAGAGGTGGTTGACTTTCCTGATGTCGGAGTCGCAGAGCGCGACGAGCTCGACGTGGCGGTTCGACTTGAGTGCCGGGATGTGGGCGACCTGGGCGTGCGCGCCGCAGCCCACCACTGCGACTCGAAGGGCCATCCTAGAGAACTCTCACCCGGCGGCCTTTGACCTGCAACCGTTCGTCGGCGAAGAGCCGGACCGCTTCGGGATAGGCCTGGTGTTCTTCGAGCAGCACCCGGACGGCCAGCGACTCCGGGGTGTCCGTTTCGCGCACGGCGATGGCGCGTTGGACGATGATCGGTCCGGCGTCGACCTGCTCGTCGACGAAGTGCACGGTGCAGCCGGTGACCTTGACGCCGGAGTCGATGACCGCGCGATGGACCTGTTCGCCCTGCAGCCCGGCGAAGGCCGGCAGGAGCGACGGGTGGATGTTCATAACGTGGTCGCGGTAGTGACCGACGAAGTGGGGCGACAGGATGCGCATGAACCCGGCCAGGCAGACGAGGCGGACGTCGTGTCGGGTGAGTTCGACGATGAGCGCCTGCTCGAAGGATTCGCGGGACTGGTAGTCCTTGTGGTTGACGAGCGCGTGCGGGATGCCGAGCAGCTCGGCGCGCTTGAGACAGGGTGCGTCCGGGACGTTGGAGATGAGGACCCGGAAATCGGCGTCAACCGAGTCGCGCCGGGCAGTGCGCGCCAGCGCCTCGAAGTTCGTGCCGCGGCCGGATGCCAGCACACCTACGCCGAGTCGGGCCACGCGAGGATTGTAGGCGAGAGGGAGGAGAAGTCAAACGAGGCAAAGAGACCGAGAGACAAAGAGATAGCGTGGAGGAATCAGGTCAACGGTCGGGCGAGGAGGTCGTGGGTCGTCGAACGGAGCACGCGGCATCGGACGAGGGTGCCGGGTCGGACCGGCCGCGTGAGGCGGACCACACCGTCGACTTCCGGTGCGTCCCACTGCGTGCGGCCGGTGTCCGGGCTGTCGGCCAGCACCAGGACGCGTCGGCCCAGCAGAAGTGAGAGCCGTTCGCGCGAGATGCGCGCCTGGAGCCGCATCAACTGCGCCAGCCGTTGCTGCTTGACTGCTGCGGACACCTGGTCGGGCATGCGCGCGGCCGGTGTCCCGGGTTCTGGTGAGAACGCGTAGGCGCCGAGCCGGTCGAACTGCGCCTGGCGAACGAACTCCAGGAGCTCGGCAAACTCGGCGTCGGTTTCGCCCGGGAAGCCGACGATGACGGTCGTGCGGATGTGCATCCCGGGGATACGCCGGATCCGGCGGATGAGCTGTTCCAGGTAAGGGCGGTTGTAGTGCCGGCGCATCAGCGTGAGCAGGCGCGAGGACGCGTGCTGGATGGGCAGGTCGATGTAACGGCAGAGCCGGGCGTTGGTTTCGAACTCCCGGAGCACGCCGCGGCCGACGTGCGCCGGGTGGGTGTACATCAGCCGGAGCCACCGGATGCCCCGGATGGCGGCCAGGGCACGCAGCAGCCGGGGCAGCGCGGGCCGCGCACCAGTGTCCAGGCCGTAGGCAGTCGTGTCCTGGGCAACGAGTATCAGTTCCTTCACGCCCTGGCGGGCTAACCCTTGAGCCTCGGTCACGATGGACGCCACCGGCCGCGAGCGGCGCCGGCCGCGAATCGACGGGATAAGGCAGTAGGAGCAACGGTTGTCGCAGCCGTCGGCTATTTTGAGGTAGGCGTAGTGCCGCGGAGTGGAGAGCAGGCGGGCGGGACGTGAGATGTCAGATGGCAGCTGACAGGTGTCAGACGTGGCAAGGACGGCGGGAAGTCGAAACATATCGGACAGCCCGAGGAAATGGTCGACGCCGGGCAGGTGGCGGCGCAGTCTCGCACCATACCGCGCCACCAGGCACCCGCAGACCACCACCCGCTGGCCGGGCCGGCGGCCGGCAAGCACCGTTCGGATTTCGCGCTCCGATTCCTCGACTGCCGTGCCGAGGAACGCGCAGGTCGTGACGACGATGACGTCGGCGTCAGCCCGTCGGGTCGTGACCGCGTAACCGGCCTGGACCATCGCGCCCAGCAATTGCTCCGAATCGACGAGGTTCTTCGGACAGCCGAGGGCGAGCAGAAACACAGAGGGACAATGGGGAATAGGGAGTGGAGAATGGGGAGTCCGAGGTCCGGGCCCCGGGCGTTGACCGCTGATCCCTGACCCCCTGGTTCGGGTCACACCCGCATCATTTTGCCGGTGGACTCGGCCACGGTGGCGCCGGCCTGGTCGACGATGCGGCATTCGGTCAGGACCAGCCGGCCGCGCTGCTCGACGACCCGGGCGGAACCGCGATAGGTGGCGCCGATTCTCATCGGCAGGCGGAAGCGCGCGGTCATCTCGGCGGTGACCGAGTCGAGGCCAAGCGTGGAACACGCCCAGGCCATCAGTTCGTCGAGAACGGTCGTGACGATGCCGCCGTGGACGATGCCCTGCCAGCCGGCGAAGCGTTCGTCGATGGTGAAAGCGGTCTCGACGCCGTCTTCGGTCCGGGTTACTCTGAGCTTGAGCCCGTCGGGGTTATCTCTGCCGCACGCGAAGCAGCGGCCCGAGTCTTTGAGCAACGCTACTCGACGGTGGTGCCGGCCGGCGGGACGAACCGGAAGACCTTCGCGGACAGCCTGGGGTTCCAGGACTGCCTGGAGAGCTCGAAGGTGTAGCTCGAGTTCCAGGCGTCGGTGAACGTGAAGCCGGCGATGCGCTGGTTCTTCGCGTCCAGTGTAAAGACGAAGTCGGAGAACGACGCCATCGGGTCGGCGGTGGCGACCGACAGCCGCAACGGCCCGGCCGAGTCGGGCACTACCCGGGCCTCGGAGGCGGAATCGAGCAGCGGGTCCAGGAAGACCAGCAGCGGGATCGACTGGCCGGCCGGCTGGTGGACGGCGCGCTTCTCGCCGGGCAGGTAGAACCACAAGGACGAGTCGTTGCCGACGATGACTTGGCGTTGTGGCGTCTTTACCTCGAGCCGGTAGTCGGAGGGCAGGCGTACCGCGAAGCTGCCGTGGAACGTCGTTGCGGTCGATTCGCCCGGACGGGTGATGGTTTCACTGAACTCGCCCGAAAGGGTGGAAAGACCGAGATAGCGGGCACGCAGCGCCTGCCAGACCGAGTCGCTGTTGGCCGGCAGGCCCGCGGTGAGGAGCAGAACCACATAGACGAGGGACATCGAGGTAAGATACCGGACGGTCTTGCCAAGTCAAGAAAACGGGCCCAAGAACCGATACAGAGAAGCCACGAAGGCACGAAACCCACGAAACTGAGGGGCATGGGTTGACAACCGGACATCACCGTGCAGGTGTGGTGCGTACGAGATGGGCAGAGACGTGTAACTGACCGGGGTTCGAGGAGTTTGTCCTTCGTGCACTGGAAACTGCGTCGAATGCAGCACGTGTTTGGGAACTGCGCCGGGCGCAGTACGTGGCTCCACTTAGGTTCCGGGGTGCCTGAGGCTCTGTTGACACTCACAGTGAATCTCCTATCCTTAGGCCGATATGGCTCACGCATACACTCCCGGTCTGAAGGTCACTGAGCGAACCACCGTCCGAAAAGAGCGCCGGCTGCCGTTGCCCGGTGAGACGCTGGCGAAGAAAGGCCAGCACGTCAAAGGCGACGAGATTGTCGCGCGCACCGAACTGCCCGGGGCGGTGCAGACCCTGAACGTCGGCGGCCTCCTGGGCGTGCCGCCCGAGGACGTGACATCGCTGATGGTCAAGAAGGCGGGTGAGGCGGTCGAGAAGGACGAGGTCGTCGCCCGGTCCAAAGGATTGTTCGGTCTGTTCAAGTCCGAGGTCAAGGCGCCGGTGAAAGGAGTCATCGAGAGCATCTCGAGCGTCACCGGCCAGGTTATCCTGCGCGAACCGCCCGACCCGGTGCAGGTCGACGCCTACGTGGAAGCGGACGTGGTCGACATCATCCCGCGCGAGGGCGTCGTCGTGGAGACCGAGGCGAGCCTGGTGCAGGGCATTTTCGGAGTCGGGGGCGAGGTGCGGGGCGAGATCAAGGTACTGGCGACGTCGCCCGACGAGACCATGCCCGAAGTGCGCATCGACGAAACCTGCCGGGGCAAGGTCGTCGTCGTCGGGTCGCTGATTACCCACGAACTCATCCTGCGGGCAATCGCCTGCGGGGTCAAGGCGATGGTCGCGGGCGGGGTCGAGGACGCGACCCTGCGCAAGTTCCTCGGCTACGACATCGGCGTGGCCATCACCGGGTCCGAGCGCAAGGGCGTCACCCTGGTGGTGACCGAGGGTTTCGGCCGGATGAGGATGGCGGACAAGACGTTCAACCTGCTGAAATCCCTGGAGGGCAGCCGCGCGTCTGTAAATGGTGCGACCCAGATCAGGGCCGGCGTCATCAGGCCAGAAGTGATTGTGCCGCAGACCAAGGCAAAGGAAATGACCCGGCAGATGGCCGCGGAAAGCGGTCTGGACCTCGGAATGGCGGTCCGGATCATCCGGCAGCCGCGCTTCGGCGCAATCGGCAAGGTCACGAGCCTGCCGGTCGAACTGCAACTGGTCGAATCCGAGGCCAAGGTGCGCGTGCTGGAAGTCCAACTCGAGAGCGGCGAGAAGGTGCTGCTGCCTCGGGCCAATGTCGAAATCATTGAAGGTTAATAACTTGCGCTTGATTGTTTCACTGCTTGCCTGCGCGGCCGTAGGCTTCGCCGGGATGACGTCGCTCAAGGTCCAGCCTGGGGTGCGTGAGGCCGGGATGGGTAATGCCGGTGTCGCTTCGGCGGTGGGGCCGCAGGCCATCGCGTGGAACCCGGCGGCCGGCGCCGAGCTACAGAGCTTCGCCATCCGGGCCGCGTACACCAAGTGGCTATTGGACAGCCACCAGCAGTCGGTGTTCTTGGCGCGCAACTTCGGCTGGCTCAGCCTCGGGCTGGGTGTGATGAGCCTGACGGCGGGCCGGTTCGCATACCGCACAGAGGTCCCGACCGAAGACCCGGTGGCGCTCTTTGCGCCGTCCGA
>JAEAMF010000643.1_pt1 | contig 37934 bp, 32 predicted proteins | sample 8958721 | NCBI WGS metagenome assembly JAEAMF01 (sample SAMN16933255, study PRJNA681124) | bioreactor sludge metagenome | isolation source: anaerobic bioreactor treating anionic surfactant - SDBS | place: India: Bengaluru | collected 2019-02-28 | reverse complement strand
CCAGACTCCCCCTCGTTTGCAACGAGGGGTTTATGGTTATTTGTTTATAACAAAGAGATATGTAATCCTTCGATGATATATTACGGTTTTTATTTACAAAACTATCTTTTGTGCGTTTAAAACGCTCAACCATTTACCCCTCGTTGCAAACGAGGGGGAGTGTGGGGAAACAACATTGTTTATAATGCCCCGGTAGGACGGGATTTACTATTGCAGAATTACGGGGAGTCTTGCGAAAAACATTCAGCTTAGCCGATTTGAAAAAGAATGTAAAAGCTTTGAGAACTGACCCAACAATATTGTCAAACATAGATAAATTATTTGAAACTTATGAAAAAGCCAAATAGAATTTATATAATACTTACATTCGTTATTTTATTAACTTTTGTTAGTTGTGTTGATAGAACAGGAAATTTTAAATATTATAAATTTAAAAATGAAACTGGTAGTTCAATAAAATTAAAATTTTATTCAAATTATAAAATTATTGGAGGTTTTAATTCAATAATCATTGAGAATAAAAGCTATAGTGATGAATTCTACCAAAGTTCAGGTATTCAGGGTCAGGACTTTTTTATTTACAATGTTGATTCTATTGATTTTATTTCAAATGATAAATTATTAAAAAGGTACAAAAGATCAGATGGAGTAGGGTCAAAGACACCGTATAGTACGGATTATTTTGATAAACAAACTATTGGAACCAATGGTGAAACTATTAATGTGTACACTATTCTTCCTGAAGATTTTATAGCTAAATAATTCAAAGATTGCTTGTCCTGCAGGATGTTCTTTGAATGATTAAAGTTGGCATACGTTGCCGGGAACCAGCGGTCACGACTGTTGGTTCAGCTCAGACATCTGCAAAGCTTTATACATTGATTGAGGATATTCGGCAGGATGGGGATATATTTATAAACCAATAGAATGAACATGTAAATCCCCGCTCACGCCGAAGCCTCCGGGAAATAATTCACTGTAAGCAAAATAGAATTATTCTCAACCCCTGATTTGCATTATCAATTCTCAAATGCCCCTAAACTCTTCAATCCCGAAAGCTTTCGGGACAAATTCTCAAATTCATTTCTGAACGCGAAACCCTTAAACTTCAACTATCAGCACCGACTTTCCGGCCACGTTGATGGGTTGGTCGAGCCGGTAAGTTTTTTGCGTTACAATATCGGTTCCCTGTGTTTTACTTGTTAGCATTTCGTCAAATCTTTTCAGGTCCACATCCTTGTCGGTGGCGTTGTTGTTTGCAATCACCATAATCGTTTTTTCGGCATTGTAGCGGAAAGTGACGTAAATACCATCCTCAGGGATAAATTGTTTCATTTTCCCGCTTTGCAAAACGGGATTGTTTTTACGGTAGTTGAGGAGGAGTTTCAGATAATCGAAAATCTCGTTTTCCTCAGCACTACGACCTCCGGCTGTAAAAGCATTGCGACTGTCGGCTGGCCATCCTCCCGGAAAGTCGAACCTGTGACCTTCGTACGATCCCTGAATTCCATCCAGCATTATTTCGGTACCATAATAAATTTGTGGATAACCACGGGCGGTAATTAACATGGCCAAACCCATTTTATACTTAGAGATATCGCGTTTTACGGCTGTGGAGTAGCGGTCGATATCGTGATTGTCGAGAAAATTCATAATCAGATGGGTGTTGGGGTACACAAAGTCCTGCGCATAATGGGCATAAAAGCGGGAAAGTCCTCCATCCCAGCTATCTGTTTCGTTGAACGAGTTGGCCAATACATCTTTCAGGCAAAAATCCATCACACTTGTGAGTCTCGAATCGAAACCATCTTTGTTGTTGTTTCCCGATTGAAAATAAGCTACTTCGGCGGGCGTTTTTACCCAACATTCGCCCACCACATTCATGCGGGGATATTCGTTGCGGATAGATTGTATAAAGTTGGCCGCCACGCGAATGTCGTTGTAAGGGTAAGTATCCACGCGCATCCCGTCGATATTGGCATATTCTATCCAATACACATAGACCTGGCGCAAATAATCGTAAACAAGGTTGTTTTTAAGGTTAAAGTCGGGCATATTGGGCGCAAACCAACCATTTGTAAGTCGGTGCAGATCGGCTTTGGCAGCGTGCGGATCGGTCCAGGCTGTCATGCGATAATTGGAAGATGTATAAGTCGGCCAAACATTGAACCAGTCTTTGGCCGGTAGATCTTTCATCCACCAATGTGCCGAACTGCAATGATTGGGCACCACATCGATAATCAGTTTGAGTCCGTTGGCATGGCAAGCGTCGGACAAACGCAGGTAATCCTCGTTTTGTCCCAGGCGCGGATCAATTTTGTAGTAATCGCTACAGCCATAGTGGTGGTAGGAATAATTTGTATCGTTGTTGTCGAAAAGTGGTGTCGTCCAGAGTGCAGTCACACCCAGATCGGCCATATAAGGCACTTTTGAAATGATCCCTTCTATATCTCCTCCGTGGCGCTTGCCGGGGTTGAGCCTGTTCACACCCTGAAAGTAACCTTTCACGGAATCGTTGGCCGTATTGCCATTGGCGAAACGGTCGGGCATCAACAGGTACACAGCATCGGCTTCGGTAAAGCTTTCCCTTGCTGCCGAACCTGAGCGCCGGGCTTTTAGTTCGTAACTGAGTGTCTGCTTCTTTTTTCCTTTTTTAATGATAATGCTGAATTTTCCCGGTTGCGTGTCTGCGGCTATATTCAGGTACAAAAAAGCATAATTCGGATTGTCGGTGAGCTGCTTGCGCAAGAGGGTTACTCCCGGATATTGTATCGTAATATCGGCAGTGGCTATTCCTGTTCCATACAGCATTAATTGCAATTCGGTTTGTTGCATCCCTACCCACCACGAAGCAGGTTCGAGCCGTTGCACCAATGCCGGGGATTTGGCGAAGGAGGAGAGGCTCAGGCAAAGGGAAAGGCACAGGCTGAGGCACAGGCGAAGGGATTGCGAAAGGATAGTGTTGCCACTATTGTTTTTCAGGGTACGAACTTGGTTGATTGCTTGTTTCATGCTTTCGGAGATTGATGGATTAGACTTTTTCTTTACTTCAATAAAATTAAGGGCAGGCAAATTTACAACTTATTTTTACTTTTTCTTTCTGTTTAATCTTGTTTTATGTTTCAAAATAGATTGCTGATGTCTTTTTCTGTTGTTATCTTTTTGTATTGCAAATTGAAAAATACAGCGGTAAGTGCCGAAAATGAGCTATGAATGATGTTTCTATCATTCACTCGCCTCATCGGAACTTACCGCTGATTTCTTATCAATTGTTCAATACTTTCTGAGCGGCCAGCACCATAAATATAAAATCGGCTGTGCCACCTCCCAAAACATATTCGGTTTGTTGCCAGAAGTAAGGCCATTCTTTTAGTTCCGGAAAATCGGGGCGAATAATACCCGTACCCGAAACCGAACCACCCGGAATAAACGAGCGATCGGCACGGTTAGCTCCATAAGCCTGCAAAACCGAACGCGATCCTACGCCTGATACGAAAGACGAAGTGTTTTCGCCCGGATGATTACCCAAAACAAAGTTAAGTGCATTGAGCATACATTTAGCATCGAAAATTTCAGGGAAAGCTTTTATAAGAAAATACTGATTCACGGCAAAACTCTGAATATTCCAGCCATCGCCCCAGATATATGGATGATAAGGCACACCAAAAGGATTCTCGGCTTGCAGTTTATCCAGTTCTGTTTTATAGTTCATGGCGGCAGCAGTTACCATATCGGTCAGTTTTTTATCGTTTATTTTGTTTAATGCCTGGCCAATACTGGCGATTGCTTCTTTTCGTTTCAATATTTCGGGAGTTGTATATTTCAGAATATCCTGTCGGTACGCTTGTTCTCCGGTAGTCAGAAATAGTTCTACGGCTGTTCCCAGTTTCATAGTGCCAATCCAAGGCGAAGCATTGTTATCCACACTGTTGTACAAAGCCCTGGCAATGTTCAGACACTGAACCGACAAAGTGTCATTAAAGCCTTTCAGTGCCCGCGATGAAGCTGCCAGGCAACGGGCAGTAGTGAGTTCACGCATAGGATTATTTTCGGTAAATACAAATCTGTCGTCCAATACACCCGATTCTGTTGCGTTGAGCGCACCATTTTTAAGCGATGGATTGTACTTGCGGCCATCGGTCATGGTAGCAGCATCGCCCAAATGTACATACTGACGCAAATTATTTTCAATAATACCACGATACAATCTCCCGAGGTTTTGGTATCCGGCCACAATGGACAATGCGCCGTGTTCAATCTGTTGCAGGATATCGTTTTTACCATCGGGACGATGAATTTCTACTATCCTCGAATGTTGATCGATGGAAGTTTGATCCCATTGCGGACGAAACAATTCGTAAGCCTGTGACAGAGTGCCTACTGTTTCGGCCTGCGATTCAACTCTTAAGTCATAATCGCCTGCATCGTGCCAGCCGCCAATGTTTAATCCCGGAACCTGTTCGAGTGGTTTATATTTGGTAAGGGTAGAAGGCCCTTGAGCATAGCCATCGAAATGTATTGTATCCACCGGAGCCATCAAGGCATCGTCCATGTGACAGAGTCCGTGCCATACACGATACCCTTCGTTGATGCGCATGTGGCACATTTGTACAGGGAGGAAATATTCTCCAGTCGGTTGCCTTACATGTCGATCGTAAATGTCAGCGCCGATACGGAATGGCTCGGTAGTGTTGCCTGCATACTTTATCTGGTAAACGCCCGGAGTAGTGATGTCGGAAAAATCGAAATGATAATAATTGAACCGAAGGAATTTGCCCCATTTCTGAGGAGTGGCTGTACGAATCTGTTTCAGACCTCCATTTTCAGATATACGATAAAGGCTTACTTTATCAACTGTAGTGGTATTTTTGTCCACTTCTATTTCTGCAATTTTTTGTTGTGCAGGGTGATAACCTATCTGGCTCACATGCACTACCGGTTTCGAAAGGAAGTTGGGGAGTACATTACAATTCACCACCCATTCCAAAGCACCTTTAGTTTTACCCGGCGTTACAAGCGAGCGTACTACGAACCAGCCATTGTTATGATAAAACCGGCCATCCAGTAATTGCAGAGCCTCACCTTTGCTTTCGATCACCATGGTTTGAGCCGAAACTTCAGGTGCTACCGTCAGCTTTTTCCCTTTGGCCAGTGGAAATGCCTGCCAGAGTCCATCCGTATCTGTTTCCATTGGTCCATTGGCTTGGGTAGGGAAGATGCCCGACTGTTTATCGAGGTACCAGCTTTTACCAAAAAGGATGGCAGGAAAGAGCTCAAAGTTAAATCCGACTTTCTTCTCCCAACCGGCCGGCAGTTCTTTGTCCAGATCCACCAAAATACGGAACTGATTGCCTTCGGCGATGACCCGTACCTGATAAGTGAAATTCAGATCGGGATAAACGATGGGATTGAATCCTTTTCGATGAAGATTGGAGTCGGGATACATACAACTCACAGCAATAGCATTTGCTGCTTTATCGATATTTCGTTTTCCTACTTTGGGGATAGGTTGCCACTGCCCGGGAGTGGGTTCCAAACGTAAATCCCCGTTGGTGGCCACACGTACGCCATTCTGAATAACTCCTACGCCTCCCTGATGTCCTTCGGGATAGATGTCCAGAAAAACCATAACGTTGAGCCCCCTTTTTTCGAAATATCCTTCTTCGTTCAGCGTAAGTGGCTGAGCCGAAAGGCCTGCAACTCCCGTAAAAGCAAGTAGCAGCCAATTGAAAATTCTGATTTTGTTTGTCATTGTGATGTGTGATTAGAAGTAAGATAAATATGAAATGATAGTATGGCCGAAAGTCATACTATCATGATTTGAAATAAGTTCAGCGGAATACAAATTCAGGGGCCGGATGAATCAACGCTCAATTTCCTCCTGACTTTCGCTTTCAATCCGTATGAGTTTTTTCCTTAAATACAACTCTATTGCCGGACCTTTAATATTTGATATTATTGTTCGGTGTTTTTCAACCTTTATATTCAGCTGATTGGACCGGAATAAAATATTAAATGCAAAAGCATTCCATTTTTCAGGAATCTGAGGGTTGAAATGAAGTTTGTTGTCTTTCACACGCATGCCACCAAATCCCTGAACAATGGCGAGCCAGGTACCTGCCATACTTGTAATATGGAGTCCATCGGCTACTTCGTTGTTGTAGTCGTCCAGATCCAGCCGGGCAGTACGTAAATACAGGTCGTAAGCTTTTTGTTTATCGCCTACAGCACTTGCAACAATTGAATGCGTACAGGGTGACAAAGACGACTCGTGAACAGTAAGCGGTTCATAAAATTCGAAATTCCGCTTGATAGTTTCCTTGTCGAAATGATCTTCGAAGAAGTAAAGTCCCTGTACCACATCGGCTTGCTTGATGAGCGAAGAGCGGAGGATACGATCCCAACTCCAGTGCTGCATTACCGGACGTTGACTTTCGGGAATGTCGTTGGCCGGAGTGAGCGATTTGTCAAGAAATCCATCCTGCTGAAGAAATATACCAAGTTCTTTGTTTTCGGGGAAATACATGTTTTCGATAATGTCTTTCCAGCGGAAAATCTCATCGCTCGAAAATGTTATTTCCTGTGTGAGGTCTTCAAAAGCATGAAAATTGCTTTTCTTCACCTTTTCGATGCTTTCTATTGTATACTTCAGACACCAAATGGCAACGTAGTTTGTAAACCAGTTGTTGTTTACATTGTTTTCGTACATGTTTGGCCCTGTCACTCCGAGGATCACATATTTTTTCTTTTCTGTAGAAACACTCACCCGCTGACTCCAGAAGCGGGAAATGGCAATAAGAACGCGCAATCCGTAATCGGCAAGGTAGTTCTCGTCGCCAGTGTACCGTATGTAATTGTATATGGCATAGGCAATGATTCCGTTGCGATGAATTTCTTCGAAAGTCATTTCCCATTCGTTGTAACTTTCTATCCCGTTGAAGGTGGCTACAGGGAAAAGGGCCGCTCCATTTGTGAAGCCCAGTTTTTCTGCATTCAGAATGGCTTTCGGAAGATGCCTGAAGCGGTAAAGCAATAGGTTTTTTGAGACATTCTGAGGCGAAGTACAAAGATAAAAAGGAATACAAATGGCCTCCGTGTCCCAGCGGGTGGCTCCTGAATATTTTTCGCCCGTAAAACCTTTGGGGCTAATGTTCAGGCGTGCATCGTTGCCGTTGTAGGTCTGATTCAACTGGAAAATACTATAACGAATGGCTTGCTGAGCCGCAATGTCGCTGTCGATAATAACGTCGGACTGCAACCATTTTTCTTCCCAGACTTTTACATGTTCTTCGAAAAGCTGATTCCACCCTTTCTTTTTGGCGGTACGGGCCATTGTACAGGCGCGTAGGGTGAGTTCTTCGCGTGGATGATTGAGCGAACTTATTACTGCCACATATTTATTGAGACACACTGTGTCGCCAATCCGAATGTCGGTACCAACGCTGAAGCCGGCCACTTTTTCTTTTTCTATTTTTGTTGGATTGACGTTGAGCAGTTCGTTGTTTTTATAAAACGAATAGGTAAGTCCGGCGCAAACATGAAAATCCATGCGGCGGGTTTGTGCCCATAGATGCGAAACATCCTGTTCGGTTTTAGTTTGTAAAACATTCCAGAAGGGTTCGTCGTAGTTGGTGAAACTGTTCCGTACATCACCATCGATTAATGGTAAAAAAGAAATTCGACCTTCGAAATTCAATGACTTGACGGTGTAACTGATGGCGCCGATTTCGGTTTCGGCCATGCTCAAAAACCGGCGTACACTTACCTGTATACGGTGTCCTTTGAAATTTGTAGCTTCGAAAGAACGTTCCAGAAAGCCTTCGCGCATATTCAGCGTGCGGCGGAAGTCTTTGATGTCCCAGTCGGCAAGGTCGAGTCGGTTGTCGTTAAGACGCACACTTATCACTGTCCAGTTCGGGGCGTTTACAATTTTGTCGTTGGTGTCGGAATAGCCGTTTTTCCAGTTGCCATGTTCGGCACGCTCGGGATAATAAATACCGGCAATGTACGAACCCAGCATGGTTTCGCCTGAATAATGTTCTTCGAAATTGGCACGCTGGCCAATCTGACCGTTTCCAAGACTAAAAATACTCTCGGAAGCCAGTTGTTTGTTTTGATGAAAACCCTCTTCAATAATGCACCAGGGGTCGGTTTGAAGGTATTTGTTCATAATATTATGTTGTTTGTTTCGTGTTAAGAATGAATTTGATAATTTGATAATTTGTCCCGAAAGCTTTCGGGATTGAAGAGCTCCGAGTTTTGAGTTCCGTGTTTCGAGTTCCGTGTCATGATAGTTGACAATTCAACAATTCAACAGTTGTCCGGAGACTATTGACCGTCTTGTCTTTATTCATTATTCTTTGCACTTTATTCCATACGCTTCGTTCTGTTCTTTAATCAATAATGATAAACCACTTGCCAGTATAAATGAACCTCCTGCCATGACAATGCATAAAACAGGATTGTCGTTGAACCAGTATTTTAAAATAAGTCCGGAAGTAATTCCACTTACAATTTGCGGAATGGTGATGGACATATTGAATAATCCCATGTACATCCCCATTTGGCGGTGAGGTAGCGAGTTGGCAAGCATGGCGTAGGGCATTGATAAAATACTCGCCCAGGCTATGCCGATGCCTATCATTGGGATAATCAGGTAATCGGAATCGTTGAAAATCAGAAATGAAAGCAATGATATTCCACCTATCATTAATGCGATGGCATGCGTCCTTTTTTTCGAAAGTCGTTTGGCTAAAACAGGTAACGACAATGCCAATACGGCTGAAATACCGTTGTAAATGCCGAATAGTATTCCCACCCAATTGCCTGCTTCCTGAAATGCTGCTGAATTAGGATCGGCGGTACCAAAATACTTTAATGCTACCGCCGGTGTGGTGTAAACCCACATCGAAAACAAAGCAATCCAGGAGAAAAATTGTACCAACAGAAGCTGAATCATTACCGGCGGAATAAAAAACTTTTGCTTTTGTTCTCCGGTAGCATGTTCCGTAAGTTTTTCGGGAGGATATTCCGAGGTGCTGAAAATTGTCCACAAAATAGTGGAAATGAGTACAGCAGCTCCTATGTAAAAAGAATAAGTCACATTATCGGGAATCAAACCATCGGCACCGGCTTCTTTGGCTACTCCAAACCAGTTCCCCAAAACATAGGGCAACCACGAACCAATTACGGCACCTAAACCTATTAATAATGTTTGAATTGAAAAACCAAGTGTATGTTGCTCCTCAGGTAATTTGTCGGCCACCAACGCTCTGAAAGGTTCCATGGAGATATTGATGGAGGCATCCATGATCATCAGCAAACCACCGCCCACAAACATTGGTGCAATATAATCCGACAGATGAGGCGCATTAGGCATTAATATAAGAGCAATGCTTGTAAGAATGGCCCCAACAAGGAAATATGGACGTCGCCGGCCTAATTTTGTCCAGGTGCGGTCGCTCATGTAACCAATAATGGGCTGAATGATCATTCCTGTAAGTGGTGCCACCAACCAAAACCAGCTTAGATGGTGTACATCGGCGCCAAAAGTCATAAGAATGCGCGATGCACTTCCGTTTTGTAGTGCAAAGCCAAACTGAATTCCGAGAAATCCGAAACTCATGTTCCATATTTGCCAAAAAGAGAGGCGAGGTTTCATGTATTGAAGGGTTTGAAGATTTGAAAGATTTGAAGATTTGATTCCTTGAAAATTAATTTATTGTTTATTAAGTAAATGTCTATTATTCGCTAGTTTCATGTTTGAATTTTCCACCTTTATATTCTGCATTTTTCAAATAGGTCATAAAATTCTTGATGCTTACTGATATATTTGACGTTTCATCTATTAATGATGCTAATTCTTCCTGGTTGATATATTCAAAATCAAAAGCTCTGTATATTTGCGACCGGGTTTCTCCGCAAGAACCTTTTGCAATAGAGAGAAAATTTATGAACTCTTTGTTACCTTCTCTTTCAAAACCTTCCGCAATATTATCCATTACAGAACCCGAGGAACGCAAAATTTGATTTTTAAGAGCAAAATCCCTGGAAAATGAAGGTTTTTTGGTGATCGCAAATATGTTTTTATTCATTGTGCGAGATTTTTTCCATATGTCTAAATCTTCAAATCGACCAATTGTTGCCATAATATTAATTGTTGCTGATTTACATTTATTAAGGAAGCTATGATGTCAAGTACAGTCTGAATATTGTTCAATAATATCAATTTATGTCTACTATGTCTTATTTTATAACTTTCAAATCATCAAATCTCTCAAATCATCAAATCTCTCAAATCATCAAATCTCTCAAATCATCAAATCTCTCAAAATCATCAAATCTCTCAAATCATCAAATCTCTCAAATCATCAAATCTCTCAAATCTTCAAATCTCTCAAATCATCAAATCTCTCAAATTATCTTTATTTCGTCGTTCCTCTGATGATCAGGTTTGTTTTTACGATTTTGTTGCTGTATTGTCCTTGTGTTTCTCCGTTTATTTTGTTGATCAATAGTTTGGCTGCATGTTTTCCTATTTCGAATCCGTGTTGTTCTACAGTGCTGAGCATAGGGTCACAGGCTTTTGCAAGTTCGCCGTCGGAAAAGCCCATAATGGCAACATCTTTTGGAACTCTTAGTTTGGCGAGTTTTGCAGCATACAAAATTCCGGCAGCACAGTGGTCGTTGATAGCAAAAAAGCCATCAGGCCTGTTTGGCCGGTCGAGTATTTCGGGTGTAATGATTATAGCTTCTTCGCGGGTATCGCAAACGCGAATCAGAGTCTCGTCGACAGGCAGATTGTATTTTCTGAGTGCGTCCATGTAGCCGTTTTTGCGGTTTTTCGATATTTCGAGGTGGAACGGAGAGCTGTAAAAGGCAATTCGTTTACAACCGGTTTGTATCAGGTATTCCACCGCAGTAAAGGCGCCGGCATAATCGTCCACTACTACGCGGTCGGTGTTAAGGCCAATACAAATGCGGTCGAAGAAAACGAGCGGGATGTCGCTGTCGATGATATCCTGAAAATGGTCGTAGTTGGTGGTATGTTTTGCCAGTGAAGCCAACACTCCTGAAACTCTGGTGGCAACCAGCGCTTTGGTGTTGCGGACTTCTTTTTCGTAGTTTTCGTCCGACTGACAAATAATAACGTTATAGCCTTCTGCATTGGCTACTTGTTCGATGCCGGATAGAATAGATGAGAAAAAGTAGTGTACAATTTCCGGGATAATGACTCCGATTGTATTGTTTTTGCTCATACGCAGGCTTAATGCCAGCGTGTTGGGCTTATAATTAAAGTCTTTGGCATATTTATTTACAAGGTCTTTGGTATCCTGACTAATGTCGGGGTGATTTTTCAGCGCACGCGAAACCGTGGAAGGAGAAATGTTGAGTGCACGGGCTATGTCTTTTATCGTAATTTGTGGCTTCTTTATCATGTTGGGTTTTGTATTGAAAAAAGGCTGTGAAAATCAAACTAAAAAACTTAAAAAATGTAAATATCAGAATGTGAGCAAATTGTGACAAATAAAAAATATGCTTTTAAAATGCTGATTGCTAACTATCCAATTATCTGTCTACAAAAGTATAATACTTTGTTTAAATAAAAAATTTTTTTTCAAAAAAAACACAAATTAATCCGCAAACGATTGCGTAGAAAATTAATCGTATTAGCACAAACAAAGATGGCTATTATGTTTTATTCCTCTATTTTTGTGCGTATAAAATTGCTTCTGTTGATAATCTGGTGTTAGTAGTAATATAAAAACCAGAAAGTTAAGCGGAGGTGATTTTGTGACGAAATAAATAAATGAAGTTTCAACCTTAAAAAAAATCAATGCATGAAGTACACAAACTTTAAGCTTAAATTACGTGCGTTTTTAGCCGTTTTTGTGATGTTGTTTTTTTGCGTTTCAGTCAATGCACAAAAGCTATCATTGACCGGTGTTGTAAGAGACGCTGTAAGTGGGGAGCCTATCCTCGGAGCTAACATTCTTGAAAAAGGAACCACCAATGGTACAATTACCAATCTTGATGGTGAATTTAGTCTTACTCTTTCCCCCAATGCTACATTGGTAGTTAAATATGTTGGTTATCAACCACAGGAAATTCAGGTAGCAGGTCAAAAAACAATTGTCGTTAAACTTCAGGAAGACGCTGTTGTACTTGGCGAAGTAGTAGCCATTGGTTACGCCACTGTGAAGAAAAATGATGCTACCGGTTCCATCACTGCCATTAAACCCGACAAATTAAATAAAGGGTTAACTACTAATGCGCAGGACATGATAACTGGTAAAATTGCGGGTGTAAATGTAACTTCGAACGGAGGAGCTCCGGGTGCCGGCGCTACTATTCGTATTCGTGGAGGTTCATCGCTTTCGGCAAGTAACGATCCACTGATTGTTATCGACGGTCTGACAATCGATAACGAAGGAATCAAAGGTGTCTCAAATCCGTTAAGTACAATCAATCCAAACGATATTGAATCATTTACAGTGCTTAAAGATGCTTCGGCTACAGCTATTTATGGTTCGCGTGCATCAAATGGTGTTATCATTATCACTACCAAAAGAGGTGAAAAAGGATCGAAACCACGTATTACTTACGACGGCAATATGTCAGTTGGGGTGGTTGGTGAAACACTCGATGTATTAAACGGAGATGAATATCGCGACTATGTAACTAAATTGTACGGCACAAACAGCGATGCCTACAGAGCGTTGGGAAATGCCAACACTGACTGGCAAAGTCAGATCTACCGTACAGCCATTGGCCACGACCATAGCGTAAGTATTACAGGTGGACTTAAAAGTATGCCTTACCGTGCTTCGGTAGGTTATACCAACCAAAACGGTATTATAAAGACTTCGAATTTCGAAAGATTTACAGGAGCATTCAGCATTAATCCTTCATTTTTCGAAGATCATTTAAAATTGAATATCAATGCTAAAGGTATGATTGTAAATAACCGGTTTGCTGATCAGGGTGTAATTGGAGCTGCTGCTTCGATGGATCCAACCAAACCTGTTATGTCGAACGAAGAACCATATAAAACTACATTTGGTGGATATTGGCAATGGATTACTTCGGGTACAACATTTAATTCTTTGGCTGTTCAGAATCCTTTGGCTACACTGAACCTGAAAGAAGACAAAGCTAATGCCTATAACTTAATTGGTAATTTCGAAGCTGACTATAAACTTCACTTTTTACCCGATATGCGTGCTCATTTGAATTTGGGTATCGACAGATCGTACGGAAAACAGGATTTGTACATTCCGCTTACAAGCCCCAGCGACAACCAAATGGGACGTACAGGTTTCTCCGATCAGTTAAAGAGCAATCAGATCCTGACTTTCTTTGTTGATTATGCCAAAGAAATTGGACAGCACAATGTGAACGCTATGGCAGGTTACGAATGGCAACATTATTATCGCAGCGGAGAGTGGAATTATACAGCTTTGGATTTAGTGACCAATCCTTCGGCTCAGGTTTGGAAAACTGAAAACTACCTTGTTTCTTTCTTTGGTAGATTGAACTATACTTTTGCTAATAAATACCTTCTTACTGCTACTGTTCGTAATGATGGTTCTTCACGTTTTTCTTCCGAAAATCGTTGGGGTGTATTTCCTTCTTTTGCTTTTGCATGGAAAATTATGGAAGAAGATTTCATGAAAGGAAATAAAACCTTCTCCGATCTGAAGTTACGTTTAGGATATGGTGTTACGGGTCAGCAAAATATCAATAATGGTGATTATCCTTATATTCCTACTTACACCGAAAACCAGGAAGGTGCATATTATCCAATGGATGGAGCATATGTGACCACTTACAGACCGGGTGCATTTAATAAAAATCTTAAGTGGGAAGAAACAACTACTTATAATGCCGGAATTGATTGGGGAGTGTTGAATAACAGACTGACAGGTACAATAGATTATTATCAACGCGTTACCGACGATTTGATAAATATAGTAGATATTCCTGCAGGAACGAACTTCAAAAACCGTGTAATCAGCAATATCGGTTCGCTCGAAAACAAAGGGGTAGAAGTTTCTATCACAGGCAAGCCTGTGGTAACCAAAGATCTGCAATGGGATGTAAACTATAATTTTACCTATAACAACAATAAAATCACCAAGTTAACAACTGGTTCTCAGGAAGGATATTATGTAGCCACCGGAGGAATTTCGTCAGGAACAGGTAATAATGTTCAGGCTCATTCAGTAGGTTATCCTGCAAGTTCTTTCTACGTTTACGAACAAGTGTATGACAATGGCGGTAAACCAATTGAAGGACTTTATGTTGATAGAAACGGCGATAACGTAATTAATGACGACGACAGATACTTCTTCCATAATCCTAATGCTGATTTCACAATGGGCTTTTCTTCAAAACTCATTTATAAAGATTTCGATTTTGGATTTACATTACGTGCAAGTGTAGGCAACTTTGTGTACAACGATGTGGCTGCTGACGGTGCCAATGTTGGTCAAAGTGGAGTTTGGTCTACTTCCGGATTCCTTGCAAACAAACCACAATCGGCATTCGAAACCAATTTTGTGGGTCGCACCAACTGGTATTTCTCTGATTATTATGTTCAGAATGCTTCATTCCTGCGTTGCGACAATATCACTTTGGGATATTCATTCAAAAAGGTGCTCAATGTAATTCAGAGTGGACGTCTCTCGGCAACTTTACAGAATCCTTTTGTTATCACCAAATATAAAGGTTTAGATCCAGAAATTTTTGGCGGAATTGACAATAATGTTTATCCACGTCCTGTCATGACTGTGATTGGGTTAACCCTTAACTTTTAATAACCCTGTAAAAATAACAATATTATGAAATATATAAATAATAAATTAGTTATCGCGATTTTGTCAGTTGTGCTTTCATTCAACCTGACTTCGTGCGTAGACGATTTGAATGTTACTCCAATTGATCCGAGCGTAACACAAACCTTTAACCAGGATGGTGTTTTTGCTAAGATTTATGCATCGCTTGCCCTTACAGGACAGCAGGGTGCTGCCGGAAGTGGTGACCTCGATGGTATAGATGAAGGAACATCTTCTTTCATCCGCTTAATCTGGAATTTGAACGAGCTTACTACTGATGAAGCTATCTGTTCGTGGGGTGACCCCGGAATACCCGAAATGAATTTCAATACATGGACTTCATCGCACGATCAATTGAAAGGACTGTATGCCCGCTTTTATTTTGGTATCTCTTTGTGTAATTTGTTTCTCGAAGAAACTGAGGGACAAACAGATGATAAAAGTGTGAAACAACGTGCCGAAGCTCGTTACATGCGTGCTTTGAATTATTACTATTTGCTCGATATGTTTGGAAATGTTCCTTTTGCAACTAAAGTAACTACAGAACTTCCTAAACAAATAAAGAGAGCAGAGTTGTATACATGGATTCTTAATGAATTGACAGAAATAGAAGCGGATATGTATGCTCCTCGCACAGGTTCGTATTATCGTGCCGATCAGGCTGCCAACTGGATGTTGCAGACTCGCATGTATCTGAATGCAGAGGTTTATACCGGAACAGCTCAATGGAATAAAGCTGCTGAATACTCAATGAAAGTGATGACTTCGGCTTATAAATTAAATCCAAGTTACGAACAACTCTTTATGGGTGACAACGCAGGAGCTTTTGACAATTCAAGCGTAAATACAGCTCCACAGGAAATAATTCTTCCGATTGCTGCTGACGGTATTAAAACAAGTAGCTATGGTAATTCTTTATTCCTGATTGCTTCTACAAGAACTACCGGTATGCCGGCTTGGGGAACTACCGAAGGATGGGGAGGAAATCGTGCCCGTTATTCTTTGGGTAAAAAGTTCTTCCCGGGTGGAATTCCTACAGGTTCTGACCTGAGTAAACTTAAAACTTTAGCCGGCGACGACAGAGCTATGTTCTTTGGTTGGGATATTGCTGACAGTAAATCGACAGATGTTATGAAAGTAGTGAGCCCGGCAATTTTCAAACAGGGCTTATCGGTAACAAAATATACAAATGTTCGTGCCGATGGTGGAGCAACGTCTCATGTTCAGTTTGTCGATACCGACTATCCGCTGATGCGTATTGCCGAAGCCTATTTGTCGTATGCCGAAGCAGTAACAAGAGGTGCAAGTGTTTTGAATGGAAAAGCTGCGCTTGATGTTGTGAATGATTTGCGCACCCGTGCTCATGCTTCTAAATTAAACGCTTTGTCGCTCGAAACTTTATGCGATGAATGGTCGAGAGAATTTTTCTTTGAAGGTCGCCGTCGCACCGACCTGATCCGTTTCGGATTCTATGGTGGAAGCGATTATAACTGGGAATGGAAAGGTGGATCGATGGCCGGAACAAAATTCAGTGCTAACTACAACTTGTTCCCTATTCCAACTACCGATTTGACAGCTAATCCAAATTTGGAACAAAATACAGGTTATTAATTAATTCTAATAAAATTTTAAAATAATATGAATATGAAGAATATAAATATTAAGATAGTATTCGGGATTTTATTAAGCCTTGTAATGTTCACTTCGTGTGAAGATGAGGCTGCCAGCCCGATTATAAATTCAGCTGCTCTCGATGGTTCACTCACTTTTGTGCTGAACGAATCGCAGTACAGCAACTGGACTTACGTTCTTTCGGATGCTAATGCTTCAAAAGAAATGGACGCGCTAACCTGTGTGCAGCCTGATTATGGCTTTACAGCAGCAGTTACTTATACCACTCAGGTAAGTTTTGCCAATACTTTTGCTGAAGGGACTTATCAAAGTTTGCCAACATCAATCAATGGCGAGAAAGTAAGTGTAAACACAAAAGAGATGAACAAAGCAATGATAGCTCTTCATGGTGGAATCCTGCCTGATCCTGTTGTGACCAAAGATGTATATGTGCGTTTGAAAGCAGTAGTGAGCGAAGCCACAAACAGCCCGCTTAACGATTCGGTATTAACAGTGAAACCACTTTACTCCAATATAATTAAGATCAAAGTTCAGCCTTATATCGAACCTCTGATGCCATATACCGAAGTGACTCCGGTTCCTTACTATATCGTTGGTTTAGGAGATGGAGCATGGAATAACAGCAATGCTGGGTTGGGTAAATCGTTAATACCACTCAATGTTGTGCCAGGAAATAAATACAATGCTCAGGGTGCTGGTGAATATGTATTTACAGGCTATTTCCAGGCATCGAGATCATTTAAACTGATACGTGATATCGGAAGCTGGTCGGAACAATGGGGAAATAAAGGTGGTGATGGCATCAATAACCTGATTAGTAAAGCTATTGCCGGTGAAGAACCTTCGAACATAAAGGTACCTGCTGATGGTTATTACACCATTACGTTGAATTCAATTAATAATACACTGAAAGTTGAAGCGGCTGCAATAACTCCTCCTAAGATGGCAAGTGTGGGTCTGATTGGTGAATTTAATGGATGGGCTGCCGATGTGGTAATGAGTCCGGCAGAAACTACGAATAATCACGTTTGGTATGTTACCTACACTTTCGCGGCCAATGCAGCTTCGGATGGTGGATGTAAGTTCAGAGCAAACGGTAATTGGGATGTGAACTGGGGTGCAGCTGCTTTCCCTGTAGGTATCGCAACACCGGGTGGTAAAAATATACTTTACAAAGCCGGAAAGTATACTATTATCTTCAACGATATTGATGGTAGTTATTCTTTTATCCAATAATACTTTGAAAATAGAACTGCCGCACAAAAGCGGTAGTTCTATCCAAAAGAAAATGTATTAAACAAATTAAATTTTATTGAAAATGAAAAAAACAATATTATTCATATTTTCGCTTGTTATTGGATTGGCTTTCACTGCTTGCGAAGATCCTTATGCCAATCAACTCGTTGCCGAACCTGGTGGCTATGAGCAGGGTGCAAAACAAGATGCAAATTTTGTGGTAGCTCTTAAAACCGGTGTAAGCCCAATAGCAATTCAGGTGTCGCAATTGCCAAATACCTTTTCGCTGTTGACATGTACTTCGTTGCCTACGCTTATTGATACAGCAGCTGTTTTATCGTATAAACTTCAAATATCAAACAAAGCTGATTTCTCAACCTACGTTAATATGACGTCGACTTACTCAGGTAAAGTAAACGAAGATATTAAAATAGGGTATCAGGAACTTAATGATAAGTTGTTGGCCTATAACAATGCTGTTGCTGAGCAAACGCTTTATGCTCGTGTTATGGCCATCATTACAAGCGGAGGATTACAGACCGCGGTAACATCTTCGGTATTGACTTTCAAAGCTACGCCTTACAAAAATCCGTTAAAATCGTATACTGAATTTACGCCTCGTCCTTACTTTATAATAGGTATGGCCAACGGCGCCTGGAATAATTCAGCGGCTGGTTTGGGTGTTTCAATTTATCCGATGACAGTTGTACCCGGAGAATACTTTAATGCTGCCGGTGATGGTATGTTCACTTATACCGGTTATTTCTGGGCTTCACGTGGATTTAAACTTATTCGCGACCTTGGTAACTGGGACGAACAATGGGGTAAATCGGGTTCGGCTATTGTTCATAACGATCCGGGATCAAGCGACATCAAGGTAGCAGCCGATGGTTATTACACAATCACCCTGAATTCCGTAGAAAATACGTTGACAATGGTTCCGGCCACAGTAACTCCTGCAAGCTATACACAAATTGGTTTGATCGGTGGATTCAATGGCTGGGGTGGAGACATTGTAATGAGTCCTTGCGAAGCTTCGAACAATCACAACTGGTACGCAACTGTTACTTTCACCGGCGATGATCAGGGTAAATTCCGCGCCAATGGTGGTTGGGATATGAACTGGGGTACACCAAGTGAAACTTCAGATGGAGATCCATTGTATATGTTTACCGGAATTGGAAAAAAAGATGGTAAGAACATTGGCGTAAAAGCAGGAACTTACACTGTATTGTTCAACGATATTGATGGTGGTTACTGGTTCTTTAAACAATAACAATTGACTGTCAGATTATAAATGAAAACAGGACGATCTTTCCAGATCGTCCTGTTTTTTTTTGATTTCGGCTGATGCTGAAAATCAGCAATAGAAAATCGTTACTTTCGGCCTTATGCCAGCTTAGCCAATGCTTCTTTGATCCAACCAAAAGCTTTCACAAGGTTTTCGTCGGAAGTGGCGTAGGACATACGGATACAATCGGGAGCGCCGAAGGCACCACCGCCTACACAAGCTACATGTCCTTCTTCGAGCAGATACATGGCCAGGTCGCCTGAATTTTCAATTTTTTTTCCGTTGTACGATTTTCCGTAGAAAGAGCTACAATCAGGGAAAATATAAAAAGCTCCTTGCGGATCGTTGACTTTCAATCCCGGAATTTCGCGGGCTAAACTTACTACTAAATTTTTACGGCGCTCGAAAGCTGTACGCATGGTTTCAATACAGCTTTGGTCGCCGGTGTAAGCAGCTTCGGCTGCTTTTTGAGTAACCGAGCAAGGTCCTGAAGTGTATTGTCCCTGTAGGGTGTTGCAGGCAGATGCTATCCATTGTGGAGCAGCAATCCAGCCCAAACGCCAGCCTGTCATGGCATATCCTTTCGAAACTCCGTTCACAATTACAACACGTTCGCGTATGTTTTCGAATTGAGCAATGCTTTCGTGCGAACCCAAGTAGTTGATGTGTTCGTAAATTTCATCCGAAATAATGATGATATTTGGATATTTAGCCAATACATCTGCTAATGCGCTGAGTTCATCCTTGCTGTAAACACTTCCTGTGGGGTTCGAAGGTGAGCACAGGATCAATGCTTTTGTTTTTGGTGTTATTGCCTCTTCAAGTTGAGCAGCTGTTATCTTGAAATCCTGCTCGATACCGGCATAAACACTTACTGATTTTCCATCGGCCAATGTTACCATTTCGGGGTAACTTACCCAATAAGGAGCGGGAATAATTACTTCATCTCCTTTGCTTACAATGGCAAGTATAACATTACAAACCGATTGTTTGGCTCCATTGGAACAAACAATTTGCTCGGGTTTGTATATTAAATTGTTTTCTGTTTTTAGTTTTGAGCAAATTGCGTTGCGAAGAGCAGGGTAACCGGGAACTGGCGAATAAAACGAAAAGTTATTATCCACCGCCTGTTTGGCCGCTTCTTTGATGTGGTCGGGGGTGTAGAAGTCTGGTTCTCCAACACTAAGATTAATCACATCGATACCCTGAGCTTTTAGCTCATTACTTTTTTGCGACATGGCCAGCGTTTCCGAAGGGGAAAGCGCAGCCAAACGTTCTGATACTGGATACATAATTCTGACTGTGTTTTTTAGTTATTTCATTGCAAAAGTAATCAAAAAAAATTAATTCGTATCAGATTGAAAGGAAATAGCTGGAAAATGTAGCGAATTTGTAAGAATTTGCAGTTTTTTAGATAAAACATTATAATTAATAAAACATTTCCCGGTTTTGATTTCTGTTTGATATCAGAAGTTTCAGATAACAATCTTCAGGGATGAAAGATTATAAATCAATGAGTTAAATTATTTCATCTTGGTTTCCAGTAGCTGCATTGTGCTTTTGTATCCAAGCTCAAAAATCTCTCTGCCCTTATCTACGTCAAAAGTATCGTAGTTGCCCATATCTACCGGTTCGATAAGCAGATCGCACAATTCTTTGTCGTGAAGTATATTGGCTTTAAACATAAAATGATAGGTGCGCGAAGCTACATTCATGAGTGACAGCTTGTAATCATCAGCAACAAGTGGACTTGCATTGATGCCTATGACCTTATCGCAATCGTTGTGAATGGTGGATACCGGAAAGTTTTTAAGTACGCCTCCATCTACATAATTTACACCATCAATTTTTTTGGGAGTAAAAAGTACGGGAACACTGCAAGAGGCAATAATGGGGTTGATAAGATTGCCCTTTTCAAATACAACACTTGTGCCTTTGTCCAGGTTGGTGGCTACAATACGTAATGGGATTTTAAGCGCTTCGAATGTTTTTGCTCTCAGGTTTTTCAGCATAAATTCCTCGAAGGCGTCAATTCTGAAAAGCCCGCCATCAGGGATGCGGAATTTTGTCATTTGCCTGAAACTGATGTCTTCGAAAAGTGTTGCTATTTCATCGGGCGTATATCCATCGGCATACAGAGCGCCAACAATTGCGCCGGCGCTAACGCCTGAAATAATATCGGGTTTTATGCCTACTTCTTCGAGCGCTTTTAATACACCGGCATGGCACATGCCTTTAATTCCTCCTCCACTGAGTGCAATGCCTGTTTTGTAAGGTTTTGATCTGAATACTTTAGCGATTTCCATAATGTTAACGTGCAATTAATTTATAAATACTGTGTAACAAAATAATATAACTGAATCAAAGGGATTTCGGCAAAAATCAGACAGAATACTTCGAAAATTTCTGCATCACTTTTTCGTAATAAGTCTTTGAAACAGGGATGTCGGGCGTATTTAAGGCATCCATTTCAAGAAAAATTCCTTCTTTTGTTTTTCGCAATACTTTTACCTTGTCCAGATTCACAATGTACGAACGGTGACAGCGTACCAATGACCGATCATTCGTCAGGTTTTCCTCCATCCATTTCAATGTGTTCCGTATCAGATAATGCGATAGTTTGGACTTATTCATATAATGAATGGTAGCATAATTGTCGGCCGAATCTATGTAAAGCAGGTTTTCGAGTGCAATCGAAAGTTTAAGGTCTCCTTTCTCGTCGGTGAAAGCTATTACATTTCTTTTCTGCACTTCGGTTTCAGGTTCGGTCTTGCTTATATTTTCTAGCAAACGGTTTTTTTCGCGCCACGAAAAGTATAGCCATGATATTGAGTAGGGTAGCAATAGTACCCAGGCTGTGTTTTTTGCCGATTGTTCGAATATGTCAAGTATATCGCGCGGCTCAATTTCGGTTCTTGGAAAAAATTTGGCAAAGAGTGTGAAAAACAGCGACATGGCCGCAACCTCAGCAATGATGTAAATGGCGTATTGCCAATAAAACAACTCGTGTTTCCTGGTGTAAGCCAACATGATGAGCCTGCTTATAACGACTACCAACATGCCGGTAAGTATAATCAGGCTCGAAAAAAAGAAGTATTTAAAGTCGGTTATGTTTGGATACCAACCCCGCGAATTAAATGGCTGAAAAATATTTATAAACAACAGGGCGAAGATAGCCGTAAACAATATCAAGCGGGTAATATTGCCTTTTTCGTAGAGGTATGCGGGAATCTTTGAGTTCATGTGCTTTTTTAATAAATACATCATGCAAAAGTATATTATTCCTGTCAAACTGCCAACTTCTTGTTGTTAATATAAAAAGGACTCTGGTTGCCGAAGGAGAAATATATCCATGCTGGCTTAATGTGGAAATGAATTTTTGTAAATAAAGTGAAAAGTCAGAAGGAGACTGCATGTTTTTATAGCTACAAAGCCATGACATTTCCTTAAATGGCATGAAAACTGTCAATAAAAACGGATATAGAATGGCCAATAACCAATTGGCAGTCAAAGTAACTGCCAAAATATGACAATTTGATTCATATGTAGAACTGGCACGAAATTTGATATGTTACATTATGATAAATATAAAGTCAAAAACATAATTAACAGAATAGAACTGACATATATTACCATTAAAACACTGCCACAGGACAGATATCCACAATATATGAAATTTGTAGCTACAAACTATAACTTATTAAATCAATTGATCACAACAGGTCGTATTGTACCAGAGGAGGATATACGGGACGATGGCTACACTTACATATCTGAAATGTCAGCGGATGTCATTACATTCGACTCCTCTATGTCGGAATGGATAACAGTTGAACAGACAGTCAGCATTGATCAACTGTTCAGCCCATCCACCAGGGAATTAATGCGCCGACTAGCAAAATATAAAAACCAAAAAGTTTCTACACAGTTTTTACGTTTACGAAAATCAAAATCCATATCTTTAACGCTTCTTTTCGGACTTTGCTGCAGCCGTCCGACATACATCTTTAATGCCATCTTTGGCGTACATGCAACCCGCATCCCAACTATCTTACCTGCATTGAGCTAATACTGCTCTCGCCTGCACTCCATATCGGAGTCCTCAAGCATTTTTTTACAAAATAAATGGTTCGAACAATGAGAAATGTCTCATTCAAAAACCGGCAATGTACTGGTTTTCTGTTTTCTTTAATGCTAAGCAGTATATTGCAAACTAATAAATACTTATATCTCATTGGTATAAGAAAATTAATTATTAAATATACATAATTATGATACATAATTTTAAGTCCGGTGTAAATAAGCTTACCAACGAAACACTGGCAACATTAAGCCTTCGTACTATCGAAGCAGTGAGCAATTCAGGTATTGAACAGGCTCAAACAAGTAAGCAATTTATTGCACTGAAACAGGTCAACGACAATTATCAAACGTTGTTTGCACCACGTTCCCAAAAACTTCAGTCAGAACAGATCAACATTTGTTTCGCGAAACGACAGGGCTTGTTCAAGTCCATCACCAGTTATACATCCGGTCTGCTCAATTCGCCCGATGCAAGCGTTAAACAATCGGCTGTTGAGGTAGTCAGGATTTTAACTGCACACGGCACCACTATAGCGGGAGCACGCATAGCAGAGCAAACAATCAGGTATATACGCGTTATCGAAATGCTGAAAGCCGAAAATATGGTTACGCATCTGGAAAAGCTTCAACTTAGTGAGCGCATTGATGAACTTGACCGCCTGCAACGCGAATACGAAAATCTGTATACCGGACGTGGGAACGACAGGATAAGTATGCTTTATCCCAGTGCTATGCGCAAGAGAATGGTTGAAGCCCTTTCTCTGCATTACGAAGAAACCTGCTGGATGGCTAAACAACACGATACCGACGCATGGAAAACGCTCATTGCAGTGATCGAAAAGCGTTTAAGTGAAGTGAAGACCAGCCGTAAGAGCAGTTCTAAAACAAGTGGCGCTGAATCTGAAGCCACACAAGGTTTACAATCTGCCTGATCCCTGTTTTAGCTATCAAATTAGCCTTCCGATGAAAGTCGGAAGGCTTTTTTTGGGCTCAAAATTCTCATTCCGTATCGTGTAAACGGTATTCATTTGTATATTTATTCCATTTATATTTTGAGATTGGGAATTTATGCACAAAAATGACAGCTCTCATGGTGTAAAAGTAAAAAAAGTCCGCAAGAAAAGCTTTTACAAAATGTAAAAGCAAAAAATACTCACATAAAAAGCTTTTACATTGTGTAAAAGTCTTCCATTTTACTCAGAAACCCATTCTCAGGCGTTCAGGCGCTAATTTAGGCGGATTGACTGGGGAAGAAGAATAAAAATACAAAGAGATTAAACGCTTTGGGAGGCTTTCGGGGATGAAAACAATAGTTAGACGTTTGTTTTTTTAATATTAAAATTGCTGTGTTAAAGTAAATGTGTATTTTTGTAAAACATAAAATTTTAAAAATCTGTATTATGAAACTTTTTTCCAATAATAAGATATTCCATCAGTTTCAATTTAGCTTAGAATCAGATTTCGAAAAAGAGGTAGTATTCAATTCAAAACAGTTCTTTGGTTCAAATTCAATTTACATTGATGCTAAAAGAAAGATACAAACCAAAAATATAGGCAACTCAATTCCAGATGGATTTCTTTTTGATTTATCCGACAAAAAAAATCCGGAGTTCTACATTGTAGAAGTTGAATTAGCAAAGCACGACTTTTATAGCCACATATTTCCCCAGATCACAAAGTTCTTTGGTTTTTACAAGAACTTTAAAAGCCAAAACGAACTTGTAGAAAAGATTTTTCAGTTTATCAGCAAGGATGAAGACCTTAAGAAAGAATTTAAAAATTTTTTAGGAGAAAAAGAGATCTATAAGTTTGTGAAAGATACCCTTGATCGCAGTCAAAATGTATTACTTATCATTGATGGTGAAAAAAAAGAGCTTCCCGAAATCATAGACACCTATTCAGACACATGGGGAAAAATGCTGAAACTTATTCAAATCAAGAAATTTACAAACAATGGTGAAACCATATACACTATGCACCCTGAGTTTGAAAACCTTGAATTTGCAGAAATAGAAGATGATATTTTAGACAATTCAGAAGAGCTAGAATACACAGAAGAGTTCCACTTAAAGGGTTGCACGGCAAACGTAAGGCAAATATATAATGAATTAAAAACCGATTTGTTGAACGCAAATCCATCATTAAAATTCAACCCCAAAAAACATTATATTGCCATAAAAAAGGAAAAGAATGTTTCATTTTTTCTTATCTCAAATAAGAAGATCAGAATCATAGTGATGCAATCGGAGGAGAAAACGAAAAATGAAATTAATAACCATACTATAAAACCCTTAGCTGCCAGTGTACAAAAATTTTGGAATGGACCAAGCTGTGCATTGTTAGTAGAGTCATTGGAACATTTAGACTAAGTGAAAACACTAGTAATAAAGATCTCACATTGATTAATATAAGGTTATTTATCATTTACAATTTTACAATTTCTATCCATTATCAGAAAAAAAACTACATGTTAAGCGTAAGCAATAACGAAATTGACATAAAAGAAAATAATCTACGTGAGCAGTACCCCGAGGTGCTGGAAGCCTTATTACGTGACCATACTACCCAGAAGAATATATTTTGGGCAACAGATAATTATCAGGACCAAGGAGAAGATTATAAATACACCTCGTCCATTTTACCCGAACTTATCACAGGCGACAAAGGCAGTGTAATTATGCCCCGCGTACAGAAAGATAAAGAAATGCAGCAATCAAGGGTAAGAGATATGGCCGAAGTGTTTACCCCTTCGTGGATTTGCAACGCACAGAATAATTTGATTGATAGTGCATGGTTTGGACGCGAAAATGTGTTCAATACCGAAACAACTAATCCCGACGGAACGCACACATGGATAGTGAATCCCGACAAAATTACTTTCCCCGAAGGCAAAACATGGAAGCATTATGTGCGTGATACCCGATTGGAAATGACTTGTGGCGAAGCTCCGTATATTACAAGTCGTTACGATACAACTACAGGCGAATTTATTCCGATTGATAAACGCATTGGAATACTTGACCGGAAACTGCGTGTAATCAACGAAAACATAGACACCTCGACCGAATGGCTTAAAGCCACGCAAGAAGCCTACAAAAACACATATGCTTTTGAGTGGCAGGGCGACAGTTTGTTACTTGCACGTGAAGCTATGCTTTATACATTTATAGAAAACTTCGAAAATAAATTCGGACGTCAACCTAAATTGGAATCCATACAGTTTTTAGCTTACATTATCTCATGGAATGTGTGGCAGATGGATGGATTGAAGGGGGTTGTGCCCAATAGTTGTGGCGAACGGAAAACAATAGAGCAGGATTTATTTGGAGAGAAAGAAATAATTACCGCCTGCGATGGCTGTAAAACCGACAACATTCACAAACATAATGGCATTTATTGCCTAATAAAAGATTGGAGTAACAAGGATTTGGAGACAGGAAAAAAGGGAAGGAAGATAAGATTTGTGGATTTGATAAAGAAATGATTAGCATTTGGCTAAAGCCAATAAATGGATTTGATTATTGTTGTCCTCCAGCTAAAGCTGGAGGCAATTTATAAGCTGGAGGCAATTTATAAGCTGGAGGCAATTTATAAAGCCTCCATTTGAAAATGGAGGGAATTCAATGAATTGGATTGGGCTTTAGCCCATTCTGATTAGGATTGGGCTTTAGCCCATTCATAATGAATAATTCATAATAAAAGATAAATAGAGAATAGGGGCTTTAGCCAAATAAGTATATTATTGAAATAAAAATATCAGCCTGTTGACGAAGACCTAACAGGTTTTTGAAAACCTGTTAGGTCTAATAAAAATATCAGCCTATGAAATTCACTTCGGCATTAAAACTCAAACTGATCTATGTATTCCGTATTAATGATGCGGCGCATGCCGGCTGTTTGAAAATAGGGGAAGCTACCTCAGACAATGAAAATATATGGGGACTGGAGCCTAATAGCAAAGCATTGAACGAAGCAGCTAAAAAGCGCATCAACCAATACACACAAACGGCCGGAATCAGCTACGATTTATTGTATACAGAACTTTCTGTTTTTATCAAAAACAAAACCTTCAATGCTTTTTCGGACAAAGAAGTGCACAATGTGCTGATTCGTTCGGGCATTAAACAAAAAACTTTTGATACACAACACAAAGCCAATGAGTGGGTTGTGACCGACCTCGAAACGGTGAAACATGCCATTAAAGCCGTGAAAGCAGGCAAGGATTCGCTCGGGGCACACCAGATAAGCACCGACAAAACACCTATTGCTTTTCGCCCTGAGCAAAAAGATGCCATTGATAAAACCAAAAAGCAATTCAAAAAAAGTAACCAAATGCTTTGGAATGCCAAAATGCGCTTTGGTAAAACCCTGTCGGCTCTGCAGGTAGTAAAAGAACTGGCATTTACACGCACACTCATACTTACACACCGCCCTGTGGTAGATGCCGGGTGGTTTGAGGATTTTGGTAAGATATTTACCGAAAAAGACACTCCTTACCGTTACGGTTCGAAAACCAATGGCGATACTTACGCTACACTCGAAAAAAATTGCAAAAACACAAACACAAAATACGTGTATTTTGCTTCCATGCAGGATTTACGTGGATCGGAATTGGTAGGTGGCAACTTTGACAAAAACAACGAACTATTTGCCACTGCATGGGATTTTATCATAGTGGACGAAGCGCACGAAGGTACAAAAACCGAATTGGGCGAAAATGTAATGAGCGGATTACTGAAACCTGACACGAAAGTACTACGTCTGTCGGGTACGCCGTTTAATCTGTTCGACGACTTTAAAGAGGAAGAAATCTACACCTGGGATTATGTGATGGAGCAACGCGCCAAAGCCGAGTGGGACGAACTACACTTTGGCGATCCCAATCCTTATGCATCGTTACCAAAGCTCAACATATTTACCTACGACCTGGGCAAGCTTATTACTAAGTATGCCGACGAGGAACTGGCATTTAATTTCCGTGAGTTCTTCCGCCCTAATACAGAGGGTAAATTTATACATGAGTCGGACGTGTTATCGTTCCTGAATCTGATTTGCCGTGCCGACGAACACAGTCATTATCCATATGCTACAAAGGAATACCGCGATAATTTCCGCCATTCGCTTTGGATGGTGCCGGGCGTAAAAGAAGCGCGTGCCCTGAGTGCAATGTTGCAATCACACCCCGTGTTCAGTCACTTCCAGGTTGTAAATGTAGCAGGTGATGGCGACGAGGAAGAAGCCAATCAGGAAGCACTTAAAAAGGTAAACGATGCTATTGGCCCTCATCCGCACGAAACCTATACCATTACACTTTCGTGTGGACGATTGACCACAGGCGTTTCGGTTAAAGCATGGACAGCTGTATTTATGCTTTCAGGTTCGTTCAACTCTTCGGCATCGGCATATATGCAAACCATATTCCGTGTGCAAACACCCGCTACCATTAACGGACGGATAAAAGAAGAATGTTTTGTGTTCGACTTTGCGCCCGACCGCACCCTTAAAGTAATAGCCGAAACCGCTAAAATATCGGCTAAAGCAGGAAAAACATCGGGCGAAGACCGTGATATATTGGGAGAGTTTCTGAATTTCTGCCCCATTATTGCCATGCATGGTTCGCGTATGAGTACATACGATGTAAACAGTATGCTGGCACAACTTAAGAAAGTATATATCGAGCGGGTGGTACGCAATGGTTTTGAAGATAACTATTTGTACAACAACGACCATTTAATGAAACTCGACAATGTGGAACTTAACGAGTTTCACGGATTGAAAGAAATTATTGGCAGTACCAAAGCCATGCCCAAAAGTGGTGAAATAGATATCAACAAACAAGGATTTACCGACGAACAATACGAACAGTTGGAAGAAGCCGAGAAGAAAGGTCGCAAAAAAGAAGAACTCACCGAAGAACAGAAAAAACTACTAAAGGAAAAAGAAGAAAAAAGGAAAAACCGCGATAGTGCCGTTTCTATTCTGCGTGGTATTTCTATCCGAATGCCCTTGCTTATTTACGGAGCAGATGTAAACGACGAAAACGAGGAAATTACCATTGATAATTTTGCTCAACTCATTGACCCGCAATCGTGGGACGAATTTATGCCCAAGGGCGTAAGCAAGCAACTATTCAATAGTTTTAAAAAATACTACGAACCCGATGTGTTTCGCGCAGCCGGCAAGCGCATACGGGCGATGGCACGAGCGGCCGACAGCCTGACCATAGAAGAACGCATTGCACGCATTACAGCTATTTTCAGCACTTTCCGTAATCCCGACAAAGAAACCGTGCTGACACCCTGGCGTGTGGTAAATATGCACATTGGCGACTGTATGGGCGGTTATGTGTTTTACAACGAAGCGATGGAAAACCCCATAGAGCAACCCCGATATGTGGAACAAGGACAGGTTACAAAAGATGTTTTCTCGCCCGATGCCCGCATATTGGAAATCAACTCCAAATCGGGGCTTTATCCGCTGTATATGACTTATGGCATTTACAGGGCACGATTGGCCGACGAGAGTGCTATGGGTTTTGAACTAACGCCCGAACAACATTTGGCTCTGTGGGACAAAACGCTGGCCGAAAACCTGTTTGTGATTTGCAAAACACCTATGGCAAAAAGCATAACCAAACGTACATTGGCAGGCTTCCGAAAGGCAAAAGTAAATACACGCTATTTCGAAGATTTAATCAACCAAATTATTCACAAACCAACCAACTTTATCGAAAAAGTAAAACTCGGTAAAACATACTGGAAAGCAAACAACAACGACAATATGAAATTCAACGCAATAGTTAGTAATCCGCCGTATCAGGTGATGGATGGAGGTGGAACAGGTTCGAGTGCGATACCTGTTTACGATAAATTTGTAGAAATTGCAAAAAAAGTAAATCCGGGATATGTTTCTATGATTATGCCTTCACGTTGGTTTAGTGGAGGTAGAGGTTTAGATGACTTTCGGGATAAAATGCTAAATGACAATAGAATTAGTAAAATTCATGATTTCCTGAAGGCAACAGATTGCTTTTCTAATGTTGAAATTAAAGGAGGGGTTTGTTATTTTCTATGGGATAAAAATCATGATGGTGAATGTGAAGTAAATTCACACCATGGAAATAAAATATCTAAAACAAATAGATCTTTGTTGGAAGCTGGGGCTGATACTTTCATTAGACATAACGAAGCAATTAGCTTATTAAATAAGGTGCGAACTAAAAAAGAAAAAAGTTTTTCCATTTTAATTAGTGCTAATGATCCATTTGGGTTTGACATACGCGAAGATAATAGCTATAAGAGAGTTAGGCATAATTTTGAAACAGAGTACAAAGATGGATATGTTAGTGTTTATTATTATGGTTGGCAAAATCAAGGAATAGGTTATATTGATGAAAACAGGATTCCTAAAAATGCAGATTTGGCAAAAAAGTTCAAAGTTTATATTTCTAAGGCCTATGGTGCGGGGGAAGTATATCCTCACCAAATAATAAATATTCCAATTTTAGGAGATAAGAATACTTGTTGTACTGAAACATATTTAGCAATAGGACCATTTGAAACTAAGGAAATAGCTGAGAATGTAATAAGTTACATGAAAACCAAATTCTTTAGACTTCTTGTTTTATTGATAAAGAACACTCAAAATGCAATGAAAAAAGTCTACCAATTTGTACCCCTTCAAGACTTCACTTCCGCTTCCGATATAGATTGGAGTCAGTCGGTAGCCGATATCGACCGCCAGCTGTATGCCAAGTATGGGCTGAGTGAGGAAGAAGTGGCGTTTATAGAAGGAATGATAAAGGGGATGTAAAAAACAGACCTAACAGGTTTCTAAAACCTGTTAGGTCTTGAATAGTAGAAACTTAGCATAAATTGGATTGGCATTTATGCCATTCATAAAAGATGAATAAAAAACAAGGGCTTTAGCCAAAAGATTATAGTAAGATAGAATTTGGCTAAAGCCAATACAAGGAATTGAATTATTGTCATCCTCCAGCTAAAGCAGGAGGCAATTCAAAACCCCCATTTAAAAATGGAGGGAATTTATGAATTGGATTGGGCTTTAGCCCATTCTTGAAAGGCAAATAAAGAATATGGGCTTTAGCCAAACAAATATAAACCATTAAATTGCTGAGATTATGCCATTTGCAAAAGTATACATTCATTTTGTCTGGTCAACAAAAAACAGAGTACCATACCTTTCTACACCTGAACTTCGCATTGCCATGTGGAAACACATTCGGGAGAATGCAAAAAAGAAAGATATTTATATTGACTTCATTAATGGACACAAGGAACATTGTCATTGTTTGGTGTCGTTGGGAGATGATCAAACTATGCGAAAAATAATGCAATTGATAAAAGGCGAATCGTCATATTGGATAAATAAACAAAATCTTTTGAAAGAAAAATTTGAATGGCAGGATGAGTATTTTGCTGTTTCAGTATCCGAATCTTTGGTAGATAAAGTCAGAAACTACATTAAAAACCAAGAAAATCATCATGCACATAAAACATGGGAAGATGAATATAATGAGTTCATTGAAAAATATGGATTTGAGAGATTTAAAGATTCTCCATTCAAAAATGAAGGTAATTCTTGAATAGGATAGATATTTATATCATCCCAATCAATTGGATTGGGCTTTAGCCCATTCTTAAAAAGATTAATAGAGAATATGGGCTTTAGCCAAACAATTAAAAGATATAGAATTTGGCTAAAGCCAATACAATGATTTGAATTTTCATTATCCTCCAGCTAAAGCAGGAGGCAATTCAAAAGTAGTGTTCAACAAAAAGAAAATATAATATGGATATAAATGATTTAATAAATGAGGGAAATTCTTTTTTCTTTCAAAAAAGCGATTTTAGTAGCTACGTAAACGATAGTCAGAAATACACTAAATGGAAGGAAAAATGCAAAAGATATTTAAGTCTAAATTATTCCAACGACAAATACATAGAAAACTTTGAAAAAAAATGTAATGAGTATGCAAAAAGTAGTGTACATAATGTGTTAATTGGAATGTTAGAGGCATTCAGAGATATGCCAACAATTATACAAAAATCGGATGACAAAAATCACAAGCCAGAAACTGTTGTAAATGTTCATCAAAATCAACATGTTGTGCAAACACAATCACAAGAGATTGCAATAAATATCTTTTTAGAGTCAATCAAAGATGAATTGACTGGAAAGCAATTTAAAGAATTAAAAACAATTGTTTCAGAAGAACCTGAACCGGAAAAGGCAAAAAGTAAGGTGATTGAAAAACTGAAAAGTTTTGGTGAAGATGTATTGACTAATATAGTGGCTAATGTAATTACGAACCCAAGTATTTGGGGTGGATTAATGTAAATCAATTCTAATAACAATTCTATTATGAAGCTTATCCAAGAAAATGAAACATATATCCCGATTTACCGTGCCAATGATGAATTATATCATTATAATTATAATCGACTTTTAAAAAGATATCAAAAATCATTCAAAGTAGAGTCGTCAGACTTTCAGTCGTTGCATGATTGTTTGTCAATTCAATTAATGTATTGGTTAAATGATTTTGAAGAAGACAGAGACAAAAGTATTAAGGAAAAATTAGTCTTTGAAATTGAAGGATTAGATTTTTACAAATTCTTTTATAATGATTTTGAATGGTATCCCTATTTGATACTTGAACGATATGATGGATTTTATTTGTATGATGATGAAATTACAGACGTGAAGTATAGTTATAGTAATGAGAGTATTTTGTTTGATTTGACAAACAATATTCAGCTTGAACTATCAAAATCTGAATTTCCAATAATCTTTAAATGTGAAATGTCTGAGATAAATAAAACTATTATTGAACTGATTAATTCAAAGAAATTGTACTTCGATGGAGGACAGTATTTTTTCATCAACGAGAAAAACTATAAGAAATTAATGCTTTATATGATTGAACAAGTGACGTTTTTGAATAAAGCATATAGATATTTGAATTTAAAAGAGATATTGATCGAGTAATAAATAATTCATGATTTCCGAAGTTGTTGTTTGGAATCTCTGAAATCAATCGCTACTAATAATTAGATAATTATGGCAAAAAACATCAATAAAAAGGTTTACAGCGAAGAAACTCTCTTAAAATTAGACATTTTCAGAGAATGCTTTAGGGAATGGTTTCCGGTGTTTTTACACAATCCCTATATTACAAACATCTATATTTATGATTTTTTTGCAGGTAGTGGCACTGATGTAGAAGGTACTTTTGGTTCTCCTTTAATTCTTTTGGAAGAGGCAAGGGGAGAGAAACATCAACATTGTGCTCACTTCCAACAAAACAAACAAAAAATTGCATTTGCTTTTAATGAAGCACAAAAAAGAAAAGCAAAAACATTAGAGTCTAAAGTAAATGACTTTTTTAGTTCATGTCAGGCAAATTGTGAAGTCACAATAAACTGTCCTTACAGATCAAATTGTCATTTTAGACATGATGATTTTCAAAACTTATTTGAAAATGAAAAATTCAGAAATATCTTAGCCAATCCCAAATATGGCAAATTTATTTTTTTAGATCAATATGGATTTAAACATGTCAATGAGAGTGTTTTCAGTGTGCTTGCTAATTCCCCAAAAACTGATTTTATATTTTTCATAACCTCGTCTTCAATAAAAAGATTCCAGAAACACCTTGTCGTAAAAAAATACCTTAAAGATAAAAAGATAAATTTTGATGAGAGCAAACCACGGGAGTGTCATAGAATAATGGCTCAATACTTTAAGTCATTGTTGCCAATTAGTAAAGAGTTTTATTTGCATCATTTTACAATTTTGAACAGAACGAACTACTATGGACTTATTTTTGGTACTGGTCATACACTGGGTATGGAGAAGTTTCTAAAAGTATGTTGGAAACACGACCCTTATGCAGGAGAATCAAATTGCAATATATTCGATGACTTCGAACAAGGAACTTTATTCCATACAACAGAAGAAACTAATAAGATTGAAAATATTAAAAGTAAATTAAGAGACGAAATATTAAATGGTAAGATAACAACAAATATTTCTGCATTGAAATTTGTTATAAATGAAGGAGGTAAATTATCTTTGTATCTGGATTTAATTCAAATACTTATAAAATCAGGTAAAATTGAAATTATAGGTGATTTTAATAAACAGATATCCGGCATACATACCATAAAAGAGTACTCATTTAAAGCAAAATAACATGAAAACCACCAAAATTGAATGGACAGATAAAACATGGAATCCGATTACGGGTTGTACCAAGCATTCTGCCGGTTGTGCGCATTGTTATGCTGAAGTTATGTCGCGCAGATTACATGCTATGGGTTTGGCAAAGTACGCCAATGGTTTTCAGCTTACTATGCATGAAGATACATTGGATGAACCAAGGGCATGGAAAAAACCGCATGTGATTTTTGTGTGCTCTATGAGCGATTTGTTTCATGCGGATGTAACGTTTGAGTTTATCGATAAAATAATGGAAACAATACGGGCCACACCGCAGCACCGTTACCAGTTGCTTACCAAGCGTGCTGAGCGTATGGCTGAGTATTTCAGTACGCGCGTAGTACCACAGAATGCATGGTTGGGCGTTACCTGTGAATCGTCGGCAGTAAAATACCGCATTGATGCCTTACGGGGTTTACAGGCAAGTATTAAATTCCTGTCGTGTGAACCGCTGATTGAAGCTTTGGGCGATATGGATTTAACAGGGATAGACTGGGTAATTGTAGGTGGCGAAAGCGGTCATAAAGCCCGTCCTATGAAAGAAGAATGGGCACTGCAGATACAGGCTCAATGCGAGAAACAGGGTTCGGCATTTTTCTTCAAACAATGGGGTACATGGGGCAGTGATGGCGTAAAACGCAATAAACATGAAAACGGAAAGTTGCTGAATGGAAAAGTCTGGCAGGCTATGCCGGCATAAAGTGCGTAAAAATGTAGCTTTATAAAAAGGCTAATCATTCGGCATGTTGGGCGACGCCTTAACCCAATGTCATCGCCCTGGGATAATAAAAAACGCAAACATACGAAAAATCGTCACAAACTGCCAACTTCATTGATCCCTGAAATTTTATTTTTCGCCCCTCTATTGCATTATTCACCCCATATCTCTCCACTTTGTCCCCTTTGCATATTTTCTTTCCCGCTAAATTGGTTTTGCTCTGATCGTGCTGTTTCTTTGTCATTGTTTTTAAATGCTTTAATGATGAATTATACTGAACGTTTTGGGTTGTTGAATACTGTTTTTAATTGGGGTGTTCCCACCGCATTGCCGGCAAGCACATCAACAATTAGGTTTTATAATTTTCGGAGTCAACCGAAATCGTATTTTAATGCCTCCGGGACTGAAAATTTATTCAGCGATAATGTAATCGAAAACAAAAGTTTTACTTATCCTGTTTTTGTTCCTGCGGGAGTTGAGAAGTCGGCAAATGCTATTTTGTTGATGCACGGACTCAACGAACGCAACTGGAATAAATACCTGACCTGGGCTGAGTTTTTATGCAACTCAACCGGTAAAACAGTGGTGCTTTTCCCGATTGCTTTTCACATCAACCGCTCGCCTGCTTCGTGGTCCGATCCTCGCTATCTGCATGCTATTTACGATTTGCGGAAAAGACGAAATGCCAACGATAGATCGTTGAGTCTGGCAAATGTGGCTTTAAGTGAGCGTATTACGCAAGCTCCTTATCGTTTCTACAGTTCGGGGCGCCAAAGTGTCGACGATATTACTCAGCTTGTTACCGATATTAAAAGCGGAAAACATCCGTTGTTTTGCGAAAACACGCAAGTGGATGTGTTTGCTTACTCCATCGGAGCATTTTTATCGCAAATTATTTTTATGACAAATCCTGATAATTTATTTTCGGATGCTAAGCTTTTTATGTTTTGTGGCGGCAGCATTTTCAGTAATATGTTTGGACAGTCGCGTACAATAATGGACAAGCAAGCTTTTGATCGCTTGTTCAGTTATTACCTGAATGATTTCCCGGCTCAAAATGAACAGGATGGGTGCGACAAAGCATTTCATTCGTTTTACAGCATGATTGCTCCTGAACGAAATGCAACGGAGCGGGTTCTTTTTTTTAATGCATTGAAAAAGAGATTGTCGGGCATTTCGTTACAGCGCGATGTGGTGATTCCCTATCAGGGTGTGGAAAAGGCGCTGGGGATGGAGCTGGCGCATAAATGCATTGATCTGCTGGATTTTGATTTCGATTATACGCACGAAAATCCATTTCCAGTCAACGGACGAATCGACAGAAAAAAAGTAGATGCATCATTTGAACAGGTGTTTTCAAAAGCTGCGGAATTTCTCAAGTAATGAAATTCCTGATCTGAAAATTTTGTGCTGATTTCATTGTTTTTTGTTTACCGAATGAACTTGTCTTTTTACTTTTGGTTATATTTGTAAAATATTTATTGTAAAGTAAGAAAACTACAATTCAGCATGGACATTTTTCTTATACTACTTGCCGGTTTGTTTTTATTGGTCGGACTTTTGGGATCGGTGTTGCCCATTTTGCCCGGAACACCACTAAGTTATGTCGGCATTTTTCTGCTCCACCTTACCGAAAGAGTTCAGTTTTCAACGCAGTTCCTTGTGTTTTGGGCTATTGTGGTTGTGGCGGTGCAATTGTTCGATTATTTTGTTCCCATTTGGGGAACGAAGAAATTTGGAGGTTCCAAGCGGGGCGTTTGGGGAAGTACACTCGGTTTGGTAGCCGGTTTGTTTGCCGGACCCTGGGGAATAATACTTGGTCCTTTTGTGGGAGCTTTGCTCGGCGAGTTGTCAGGCAACAAAAGCAACAAAGAAGCTCTACGTGCTGCTTTTGGAGCGTTTGTTGGATTTTTATTGGGGACTATTTCTAAACTTATCGTTGCCGGATTCCTGATTTATTATTACTTCGAAGCTTTGATCTGAAAGCCAATATTCTCATTCGGCATTACTATCATTAAATATTTTATATGCAAAAATACTTATTACTGCTTTGTACGCTTTTCCTGCTGTACTCCTGCAATACATTACAACAAATGACGAATTCAGAAATAAAACACATAGAGAGCGCCAATGCTTTAACGCCATTCAGCGTATTACTTACCACCAATGAGCAGGATCTGAAGATATTGCGCAGGCCTTGTAAGGATATAAATTTCGGCAAAGACAGAGAAAATGTCGAAAAACTTATTTCAAGAATGAAAGCAACTATGTTTGCTGAATCAGGCGTTGGTATAGCAGCACCTCAAATCGGAATTTCGCGGAATATTTTTCTTTTTGTGAGGGTGGATCAACCAAATACTCCTGTGGAAGTGGCCATCAACCCCAAAATCGTAAATCGTGCCGACGAAACCATTTGTTTCGAGCGTGATGGTTGTTTGTCTATTCCGGATATCTCAGCTAATTCTATTCGTTACCCCTGGATAGAAGTGGAGTATCTGAACGAAATTGGTGAAAAGGTAAGAGAGAAACTGGTGGGCTATTCGCGAAAGGATAATTTTGTGGCTGTTATTTTTCAGCACGAATTTGATCATTTACAGGGCGTGCTTTTTACTGATAAATTGTGCGAATAACAATAGCACAGGCGAGTATTCACTTACATTTTTTCCCATCTGTACCAGCAGCTTGAAAATTAGAAAATAAAAAATTTGATATTTTTCTTGCATAAATAAAAATAATTTGTCATCTTTGTCCCCGTAAAACAAACAGAAATGAAAACAGCTCTGACAATTAATAAATTTTGGTGGTGGCACTTACGAATAACCCAATCGTGAGCGGAACTTCCTGTATGTATGTCAGAAGAAATATAATGATTTATAAAAAGGCTTGTCGTAAC